>ERZ1292633.450-Hain-H41-02um-R1-450-length-48841-cov-6_pt1 | contig 48841 bp, 52 predicted proteins | sample MGYA00564406_ERZ1292633 | MGnify/ENA primary metagenome ERZ1292633 (study PRJEB36523, sample SAMEA6512639) | groundwater metagenome | collected 2019-01-08 | study: AquaDiva: Metagenomics assemblies of 32 groundwater samples | reverse complement strand
TGTGAATAATACAGCGGAGGCCAGCGTCGCAAACCCCGCTTAGTCTCTATGTCTTGGCCTATCTGCTATGCCAGTAAATGGTCACCCCGCCATCAATAGCCGCACAGCCGCGACAAGCACGACTAGCCCGGTGACACGGCGGATGATGGCGGGGGGCAAATGCCGCGTGCCGATGATGCTGCCCAGCTGCCCACCGATCAACACCGCCAGCACCAGCGGCCACCAGTCGATGGCCTGCGCCATCAGCGCGCTGTCGTTCAGCTTGGTCAGTTGCCCCGCAATCCCCGCAGCTGAGTTGGCGAGGATGAACAGCGCCGCCGTTCCCGCTATCCGCCGCGCACTGTCCCACCCCATCAAATGTAAAATCGGGGCGAGGAATATGCCGCCGCCAATGCCGACCACGCCCGATAACAGGCCGAGCGGTGCGGCTATTGCTATCGCCAACAGGCCGGGTCCGCTGTGCGGGTCAGCCGGAGGTCGCGTTGCCGAGCGGTCGGGACCGAACAGCAACAACAGCCCCGCGACTGACAGGCTGGCCCCAAGCAGCATCACAAGCATCGGCCCGCTGATCGCCAACCGCCCGCCTATCCATGCCAGCGGCACCGATAGGATAAGCAACGGTCCATTGCGCCGCCACGCGATATGCCCAGCGCGGGCAAAGCGGACCACGCCGCCCGCTGACACGACGATGTTGCAGGCAAGGCTAATGACCGGCACGAGGGTGAGCGATACACCCGCAAGCACCAGCAGCGCGGTGTAGCTCGACCCACCAGCGAACCCCACCGACGCATAAAGCGCCGCGACAAGCGCAAATGCAGGGGCGAGCCAGATGAGCACCGCGCGCGATTACCCTAAAGTGCGCCGTGGCAATGCTTATATTTCTTGCCCGACCCGCACGGGCACAGCGCGTTGCGGCTGGCGGGCGCGACGAAATCTTCGGCCGAATAGGGTGCCGACGAGAGGCCAACCGGGCCCAACCGCGTCAATACGCCGCTATGATCGCCATCATTGCTGTCATCAACGCCGGTGAACGGGTCGATATGTGACGTCAAAAAGCTGGGCAATTCGGGCAGCGGCGCAGGCTCTTCAAAGCGGAATTGTGCCTGTGCTACGGTGCGCGTCACGTCCTCGCGGATCGCCTGCAACATCCGTTCGAACAGCATGAAGGCTTCGCGCTTATATTCGTTGATCGGCGTTTTTTGCGCATAAGCGCGCAGGAAAATAACGGTACGCAAAGCATCCAGCGTTGAAAGATGCTCCTTCCAATGATGGTCAAGCGCTTGCAATAGGATTGATTTTTCAACTGACCGCCAAGTGGTGGCATCAATTTCCAGCGCCTTTGCATCGACCAGTGCATTGGCGCGTTCCGCAACGCGTTCGTCGATCGTTTCGGGGTCCAGCCCGTCTTCGCTCCCCCAGTCAGCAACGGGCAGATCAACCCCCAGCACCGCCTGCGCCCGCTCCGCCAGCCCCGCCAAATCCCATTGTTCGGGGTAACTGCCCGGCGGGCAGGCATCAGCGACCAGCGCGTTGACGGTTTCCTGGCGCATATCATAGAGCACATCGTCAACCGCGTCGGCATCCATGATGTCGCTGCGCTGTTCATAAATGACCTTGCGCTGGTCGTTCATGACATTGTCATATTCGACCACCTGTTTACGGATGTCGTAGTTGCGCGCTTCGACCTTGCCTTGCGCGGTCTCGATAGCCTTCGACAGCCAGCGCGATGCGGGCAGTGCCTCACCATCCTCCAGGTTCGAACGCATCATCTTGGCGAACATCGTGTCCGGGCCAAAAATACGCAGCAGATCATCGTCGAGGCTGAGGTAAAAACGCGATAGGCCGGGGTCACCCTGTCGCCCCGAACGGCCGCGCAACTGGTTGTCGATACGGCGGCTTTCGTGGCGTTCGGTGCCAAGCACGAACAGTCCGCCCGCCTGTTTGACCCGCTCACGCTCTTCCTCGACATCGCGCGTAATCGCGGCAATCGCGGCCACGCGTTCCGCGCCTTCGGGCATGTCGGCCAATTCATCACCGATGCGGAACTCGATATTGCCGCCCAGCTGAATATCGGTGCCGCGCCCCGCCATGTTGGTGGCAATCGTCACCGCGCCTGGACGGCCCGCCTGTGCGACGATGTGCGCCTCGCTCTCATGATAGCGCGCGTTGAGGACATTGTGGACAACGCCCTCATCCTTGAGGAAGCCCGACAATAATTCGGATTTCTCGATCGACACGGTGCCGACCAGAACGGGCTGCCCCTTGTCGGCATGCTCCTTGATCGTCTTGGCGATCCCCTGGAACTTATCGACGGTGTTTTTGTAGAACAGGTCGTCATCATCCTGTCGTAACACGGGGCGGTTGGTCGGGATTTCAACCACGCTGAGCTTGTAAATGTCGTAAAACTCTGGCGCTTCGGTCGCGGCCGTCCCGGTCATCCCGCCCAATTTGGGATACATGCGGAAAAAGTTTTGGAAAGTAATCGACGCAAGCGTTTGATTTTCAGGTTCAATCTTAACGCCTTCCTTGGCTTCGACTGACTGGTGCAGGCCATCGGACCAGCGCCGCCCGTCCATCATCCGCCCGGTAAACTCGTCGATGATGATGATCTTACCATCCTTGACGATATAGTCGGTATCACGCCGGAAAAGCACATTGGCGCGCAGCGATTGGTTCACATGGTGGACCGCCTGCGTGTTTTCGATGTCATAAAGGTTCGACCCGTGGAGCAGCCCCGCATCCTCCAGCAACCGCTCAACCTTTTCGGTGCCTTCCTCGGTCAGGATGACGCTGCGCTGCTTTTCATCCTTCTCGTAATCAACCTCGCCCAGCTGCTTCACCAGCGCATCGACCGCGATATACATGTCGGATTTATCGTCCGTCGGGCCCGAAATAATCAATGGCGTGCGCGCTTCGTCGATCAGGATCGAGTCCACTTCATCGACAATCGCGAAATTGAACGGGCGGTGGACCATCTGGTCACGCGAATATTTCATATTGTCGCGTAAGTAATCGAAGCCCAGTTCGTTATTGGTCGCATAAGTGATGTCGGCACCATAAGCCTCGCGGCGTTCATGCTCCGCCAGATTGGGGACGATAACCCCCGTAGTCAGGCCAAGAAAGCGATAAACCTGCCCCATCCATTCGCAGTCGCGCCGCGCCAGATAATCATTGACGGTGACAACATGGACGCCCTTGCCCTCCAGCGCGTTAAGATAGGTCGCCAGCGTCGCCACCAGCGTCTTGCCCTCACCTGTGCGCATTTCGGCAATTTCACCGCGATGCAGCACGATGCCGCCGATCATCTGCACATCATAATGGCGTTGACCCAGCGCGCGTTTGGCCCCTTCGCGGACCACGGCGAATGCTTCGGGCAGGATGTCGTCGAGCGTCTCACCGTCCGCAAGCCGCGCCTTGAACGCTTCGGTCTTGCCGCGCAATTCATCATCGGAAAGGCCGATGAGCGAAGGTTCAAAGCCGTTTATCGTCTCGACAATCTTGCCGAGCGATTTGACATAACGGTCGTTGGATGTGCCGAAAATGCTTTTGGCGATCTTGCCTAGGCCGATCATGGGTGTTTCCTAATGGTGAAGCGGCGGCGCGGGGCGCTCGCCTATATGGGATGGGAATGGGGTAATGTGCGCCGGGAAAGGGGCGCGTGGCGTCGGCTGAACGCTATTCGCGCCGACGGCCAAAGGTCGCGATGGCGAACAGGCGCTGCGGTGCAACGCCAATCAATGTGCGCGCGGCAAGCTGTGCCCGAATGAACGATGGGCGCGGAACAACAAGCAAGCGGCTTGGCACTGCAATTTGCTGGCACGGTTGCGCGACCGGGGCCGCAGCGACGCTGGCCTGCGCTGTAATTGCCTGTCCTACGGGTGCCACGGCGCGATCCCCACCACCAAAACCGATGGTGGCGGCCAGAAGTGCATAAAGGATCGTCAACAGTTCCAAAACAGGGTCATTCCCACAGCATCGTCGTTACGCGCATTCGCACATAGGGATTGAATAAGCATTCGTCCAGCGGCGGCGCACTTTACGTGCGAGCTTCACGTCACTCCTTCAGGTAAAGGTGCGGGAGCCGGAGGAGGTGCGGAAGGAGCTGGGGTAGGCCTCGCACCTGGACTCGGCGCGATCGGTGGCCTCGGTGCAGGCCTTACGGGCGGTAGCTGAACCCGCGGTAGCATGTCAGGCACTGGCGGGGAAGGGGTGACTATGGGAGGTAGCACTGACGGTAGCGGCAAGCTGTCCGCCCAATTCGGCCGTGTGGCAGTAAAATTATGCCGCACCACCATTTCATACCAACCCTCCAGAGGCACCATCTCATCCCTACCAGGGCAAAGATCGTAGTGTGTCCCATCCGATAACGGCCTCAGGTCGAGGTTCAGAGCTATACATTGATCAACTTGACCCGTCGCATTGACATGCCAGCGCACGATGACGCCACCATCATTCCTAGCAAACAGGTCGAGCGGCAATATACTAGCATACTCAGGCAATTGCCAATTCACGCGTTTGCTCACCACAGCGATGGTCGGATCACCCAGTCGGTCGAGCGCAGGTTCATATCTTGCTCTCCTGACTAGATTCCGGCAGGCCGCCTCATCGAGTGCTGTCGTTCCGCTGCCTATAATGACCTCGCATAACTGAACGCGACCATCGACGCCGATGGTCAGACGTAAATGACTAACCCCCTCAGCCCCAACTCTCTGAGCGCTTGCAGGATAATCATCGGTCGTCACCCACATCGCTTCATTGCCCCGAGGGCGAGGTGGACGAGAGCGATCATTGGGGTCGCGCGGCGGAGCCGGGGGCGGCACATAATAAGGCGCTGGTGGGCGCACCATTGGCCGAGGCGCGGGAGGTGGGGGAACCTGCGGGCGCGTGGGCGGCGACGCGGGTTGCGCGATAATGGGCGCAGACGTCAGCAGGCAGCCAAGCAGCGCCACTACCCTCGCAAAATCAATCATGCGCATCATTATCCCCCCTCAAAAATCCCTCACCCTGCGGGCGGCACTGATGCTGGCACAACTGGCGCAGGCGGCGTCACAACTTCGGGGTGGAGCACGGGGTGCCGCCAGACGATCCGCCGCGTTTGCGTCCCCGCAATCGCATTACCCGCCGCGTCGCGCGCAGGGGTGAAGAACGCCCGAATGCGGAGCAACGCACAGGTGCCCTCATCCAGTTCGGCAAAGCCGCTGCTTTCGACAATCGTGCAACCATCGACAAAGCCGAGTGGCGCGATAGACAGCCGCACCCGCACCGCGCCCTCATGCTGCGCATTATAGGCGGCGGCGGGATAGTCGGCCAGCGACACCCACTGCGCCGGATCACCCAATGCGCGCGCTGAAGTAGCGCTTGTGGGGGGCGGTGGCGCGGTTTGGGCCGTCGCGGGGGCAGTCAGCGTCATGACTGTGCCAACACAGCAGATCGAGATACTATGAGAAATCATTACAGCCCGCTCACCTTCAAACATGTGCCATGCCTCTAAACCCGCTGCATACGCCCCCGTCAAGCACTAGCAGCAATTGACGACATTGCATCTCTGCTTCAATTAGCAACCATGTCCATCCCTTCTCCCCTCGCCCCCGCATCATTCCCCGACTTGCCCGAAATATCGGGCGTAACGCGGCGCATCGCCCGCGCGCAGTATAAGGCGTGGGACCGATGCGACCTGACCTATATCGAATTGGCCGAAGGGACGGCGGTGGCGGGCGTTACCACGCGCAACATTTGTTGCTCATCAGAGGTTGAGACATGCCGCGATGGCATAAAGCGCGGGACGGCGCGCGCGCTGATCGTCAATGCCGGCAACAGCAACGCCTTTACCGGCTATCGCGGGCGCGAGGCGGTGGAGGGCATCATGGCCCAAGTCGCGTCGCACCTGGGCTGCGAGGCTGCTGATATATTCGTGTGCTCGACCGGGGTTATCGGGGTGCCACTGCCGCAGGACAAGGCACGCGACGGCCTGAATAATGTGTTCATCGCCGCACCCTGTTCATGGCTCGACGCGGCACAGACCATCTGCACCACCGACACCTTTGCCAAGGGCGCACACGCCAGCGCACTGATTGGCGGACAGCGCGTTGAGGTGGTCGGCATCGCCAAGGGGTCTGGGATGATCGCGCCCGACATGGCAACGATGCTTAGCTTTGTCTTTACCGACGCCGCCGTCGCGCCAGCCCTCCTTCAAACGATGATTAGCAGCGCCAATGACGGGACGTTCAATTGCATCACCGTCGATGGCGACACATCGACCAGCGATACATTGCTTGCCTTTGCGACCGGAGCAGCGGGCAATACGCCGCTTACCCGCATGGCCGATGCTGGCGCGGAGGCGCTCTATGCAGCGATCCAATCTGTTTGCCGCGACTTGGCGCAGCAAATTGTCCGCGATGGTGAAGGCGCGCAAAAGTTCATCACTATTGCCGTAAGCGGCGCGGTGAGCGACGAGAGCGCACGGCGTATCGGCCTCGCCATCGGCAACTCACCGCTCGTCAAAACCGCGATTGCGGGGGGCGACGCCAATTGGGGCCGCGTTGTCATGGCAGTGGGCAAAGCGGGCGAGACAGCCGACCGTGACCGCCTGTCGATCAGCTTTGGCGAAACGCAAGTCGCGCGAATGGGGATGCCCGCAGGGGGCTATGACGAAGCGCCCGTTGCCGCGCATCTGGCGGGCCGCGAGGTGCGCATCGGCGTAGATATTGGACTTGGCGAGGGTCGGGCTACCATTTGGACGTGCGATCTGACCCACGGCTATATCAGCATCAACGCCGATTATAGGAGTTAGGCGGGATATTTGATTGACCCGTTCGTCCTGAGGAACTGCTGAAGCCGCAGGCTGAGGCAGCGTCTCAAAGGATTGTCGTGCCGCACTATGCTTCGAGACGGGTCTTCATTGCATTCAGCCCCTCCTCAGCACGAACGATGAGTTGTAAATATGCCCTAAAGCTCGCTTTCCAGCCAGCTCTTAAGCGCGCTTTTGGGGGCTGCGCCAATTTTTTCAGCGACCTTCTGCCCGCCCTTGAACAACATCATTGTCGGGATGCCGCGCACGCCCAGCTTGCCCGGCGTGTCGGGATGGTCGTCGATGTTGAGCTTGGCGATCACCCCCTTGCCCGCCAGTTCGTCGCTGATTTCCTCCAGCGCGGGGCCGATCATCTTGCACGGGCCGCACCATTCGGCCCAGAAATCGACGAGCACGGGAACATCGCTTGCCAACACATCGGCGGCAAAGCTGGAATCGGTAATGGCTTTGGTGGGCATGAAATTTCTCCTGTTGGGACAGAGATAGGGGGGTGTGCTGCGATGCTCAAGTGGTGTTGATAACAGAATGCCTATTGCTGCTGCAACTTTGGCTTATGCTGTTCGATGACCGTATCGGGTAATGCTATCAGGCGCGGCCCTTCGCTGAACAAGAGCGCGGCGGATACGTGGTGCTTAGGAAATATCACTTGCAGTGCAGCAACATAGGCCGCCATCTGCCGCAAATATCCTGTCGGCACCTCTACCGCATTATCGGGGACAAAGCGCCCGCTTTTATAGTCGATGACGCGCACTTCGCTGTCCGTGACCAGCAAGCGATCGACCGTCCCTGCAATCACCCGGCCATCGACCAGCGCGGAAAATGGCGCTTCGGCAAGCGAATCCGGCCCGAACAGGTCGGCAAAGGCGGGGTCATCTAGCACCCCCAGCACCGATGCGACCATGCCATCACATTCGCTTTTCCTCGCGTCTGGCACACGCATAGTCAGCCATCGCATCGCGGCTTCATAGCGTATAGCGGGCGGTGTGGTCGGCAGCCGCTCAAACAGAGCATGGATCAAAATGCCGCGCTGCATTGCGGTATCGCGCGACGCTGCACTGATGTGTTGCGGCACGGACAAGTCATCAAGTTCTTGCTGGGCCGACGGTGACAGAGGCCGGGGTGGGCGCGGATCCTCTGGCGCACAGGCACGCGCCCATGATGGGATGTCAACAGCATCCGGCGGCGCAACCGCCTCTGTTTCATAATGGGCACTCTTCATGCCATCGACTGCATAGGTCAGCGCGCCGCCCCACATCGGTTCAGCCTCATATTGCCGCCCGCCAATCGCTAGGGCCGCAGACTCCAATGCACTATACCAATTGCCTTCTGGTAATTTCACTTTTGCTGGGTCTTTGCTGTACGGCATCGCCCCCGCCACAAACAACATCCGTTCGGCACGGGTAACTGCGACATAAAGCAAACGCATATGCTCCTTCATCGCCTCTGCGGCTTTGGCATCGGCAACTTCGCGCAGAATAGCGGGCAGATCATCCTTCTTTGTCCCTAGCAGTGGCAATTCGCCATGTTCGTTGTTCCACTGGATAACCTTATCACGATTGCCAACTGGGTTCCCAGCCGCATCGGCAAGGATGACGATGCGGGCCTGAAGCCCCTTTGCGCCATGGACGGTCATGACGCGGACGGCATCCTCACCGCCTTCAAACTCCCGCTTTATGTCGCCGGTTCCAGCATCGAACCATGCTAGAAAACAATGTAGCGACGCGCCAACGCGCGTTTCAAATGCCAATGCCTGACTGACCAACTCCTCTATTGGGTCGAGTGCAGCATTGCCGAGCCGGGCGAGCAACCGCGCCCTGCCCTGCATCGATCCCGACAGGACGGTTTCAAGAAAATGATGCGGGCTCTCATAGCCTGCCATGCGCAGCAGATCGTGTAATGGGGCGAGCCTGTGTTCCAGATGCGGCTGCCAATTGAGGTGACGCCATAGCGACACGGGGAACTTGCCATCGGCGTCCATTCGCCAACCATGGTCGATCAATTCCTGATGTGTCCAGCCGATCAATGGTGACGTCAGTAGGGCGGCTAGGTTGAGGTCATCATGGGGTTGCAAGGAAAAACGCATCGCGGCCAGCAAATCCTGCACTGCGATGGGTGATTGCAGCTTGAGGCGGTCAACGCCCGCGACAGGCACCCTGTTGGCGATTAACCGCGACACCATGAGCGCCGCGATGTCGCTACGGCGGCGCACCAATATCATGATGTCCGACGGTTTGACGGGGCTTCCGTCTATACCATGGTCCAACCAGTGCCGCACTGTCAGGCCTATTTTCCCTGCAATGCGGCGGGTTCCGCTGTCTATCCAGCCTTCTTCACCAGCATCTTCGTGTTCGTTTCCCTCAGTGCCGGGCGCATTGGCATAAGGTTCCAACGGCCACAAAGTAACCCGGCCCGGTGCATGGATTACATTCGACATGTGGTTGACGCTGTTTACATTAAGCCCGAATTGCGTCGGCCCGACCTGTTCTATCAGAGCATCGACCAGTTTCAATATTGGCGGAGAAGACCTGAAATTCATGTCTATGGCTATGTCGTTGAACGGGTGGTTTGCGTCTTGGCCTAGCCGTTTAAAGCGTTCGCGCGCCTGTTCGAAAAAGATTGGGTTGGTCCCCTGAAACCCAAAAATTGCCTGTTTGGTATCACCGACAACAAACAGGGTGCGCAATGCTTCTCCCTTTGCTCCGGCCCCCGCAAAAAATTCTTCACTCAGTGCCTCGACAATCTGCCATTGCCTATGGTTGGTGTCCTGCGCTTCATCCACCAGAATATGATCGATCCGCATATCCAACTTATAGCGTATCCATTCCTGTCCACCGGATTTCAGCAATTTCACTGTATGAGCAATCAAGTCGTCAAAATCGACGAGGCCATCGCGGCGCTTTCTATCCACATAGGCCCGCGCATAATGCCTCCCCGCCTCCAGCGCATTCGCGAGCCGGTCACATGTGCGCATCTGCGTTGCCTTGTCGCGCAAGTCGCAAAGCATCACTGCAACATGCTTTGCGACGTCTGCAACATCACCCATCTGCTTTGGGTTCGAATATGCTGCGAGCAGTTCCCCTTTTTGCGTGAACAGCGCCAACAGGCACGCACTGATTGTGGCGGCGCGCGTTACCGCATTGGCACCCAACCAATCGCCTATAGCGGTAGCATTTTTTAGCCCTGTTGCTGTGTTCCACCGCAAATTGGCAGCAATTAAATCGCGGATCGTCTGTTCGTCCGCCTCGGACACGTTGCACGCTTTGACCAACCATGTTTCAGGCTCCGCATCTGACGGCAACGCAAATTGCCTACGCAGCCATGGCCCCACTCCTGCTGGCAGATTGTCAAGCGCCTCATGCGCGGCAGCACAGTGATAAAGATAGGCCTGCGTCGGCCCTTCGCCCAGATCGAGCGCCATGGTTTGCAGTCTGTCGAGGAATCCCAGATCACCGCGCGCGCGGGCATTGACAATCAAATCGGACAGAACATCGCGCTGTAGCTCTGCTATTTCGCGGTCTTCAATTGGCCTGAACCCCGGTGAAAGCCCAGCTTCTTCGGGGAATGACGCCAACAATGATTGGCAAAAACTATGGATTGTTTGAATCGCCAGTCCGCCACCGGGTGCGTCAATAACGGTGGCGAACAATGTGCGGGCAAGGGCAAGTTTAGCTTTATCGAGGTGGCCGGGGGCGTGTATTTCGTGCAATGCCAACCGCAGGTCGCTATCTCTCATCTGTACCCATGCGGCGAGCTTTTCGCGGATGCGCCAAGCCATTTCCGCCGCACCAGCCTTGGTGAAAGTAATAGCGAGAATTGACTGCGGTTTAACGCCTTCGAGTAAAAGCCGCATGATGCGCGCCGACAACACCTGCGTTTTGCCCGTGCCCGCCGATGCAGACATCCACGCATTGTCGGCGGGATTTGCTCCAGCGGCCTGTTCATCGGTCAGTCGCTTCATCGGCGGCGGTTTGCTCATTCGACGTCGCCTTGTGCCTCGGGGTCATGCCTGCCGCGCCCATACCATTCTTCCAACCGCATCAATTGGTCATAATCGGCATAAGGCGCATATTGCGGCACGAGTTTGGCGACAAAACCCTTATCACCTGTCAGATAGTCAGCAATTAACCGATCCAATATTGTTCGCGCCTCTGTGGCAAAATTGCTCGCATCCATTTTACGGTCAGGCTTTCCTTTCAATGCGTAAAAGGGCTCCTCTCTCCAACCCAATTGCCCAGTCTTCGTATGACGATTGGCGCGCCAATATTCGAACAGGCTGACATGGTCAGCAGCACCGGGAAAGGCCCCCGCCTGTGCCATCGCACCGAGCAACCCCAGTTGCAGAGCATAGCCTTCGTCCACCGCCTTGGATGTCGGGCTGCCGCCGGTTTTATAATCAACGATCGCCAACGTGCCATCAGCCAATCGGTCGATACGGTCGGCTTTGCCCGACAGCGTGATGCCGCCGATGGACAGGCTACCGCGTTCCTCCGACGCCCCAACGATAGGGACACGGCCTTCGCCAATATCTGCACACACCATTTCGACAAAATTATACAGTGTCGCGCGTAATCGCGGTGCCCATATCGCCCGCATTATCGGGTTGATACCCGCACCATTCAGCAGTGCGTCAAGATGTTGGTCGAGCGCGGCTTGGGTCCAGCTGCCACCTTTCAACCAATGCTCCAACACATTGTGCACCGCCGTCCCGCGCCACGCCGCCGATGGATCAGCGTCCAGATTTTCAAGCGAACGCAGCCCCAACGCATTGCGGGCATAAAATGCGAACGGGTCGGCCCGCAGCGTGTCCACTTCTGTCACGCTTAACCGTCGCGGGCGTTTTTCAGCCCCGGGATAAAATGCCGATATTGGCACAGGGCTGGGCTGATCGCACGCATCCAGCGCGGCGGCGATGCGCGCATGAGGTCCGGCGCTCGCGGCCTTTACCGCGTCGCTACCCAGCAATGCATCAAGGCGCAAACGCAAACGCGAGGCGACTGTCGGCGAGCTCCCGTCGCGTTTCGAGCGTGTGATAATCACTTCATCCCCGCCCAAAGCGCAGGTAAAATCGTGCGATGATAATCCTATCTGCCGCTCATTTCCTGGCAGACCAAGACTCCTGCGCACTATGGGCGCGAGCCAAGCATCGGGAGCAGGACCGGCTGGCCATTGCCCCTCGTTCAATCCAGCCAAAACCATGCGATCAGCCCGCTGCAAACGCGCCTCAATCAATCCCCAGATGAACAGTCGCGGATGACCACCATGCGGCGGTCGCACGGGCACAGACCGCATCATCGTGCGCACCATAGGTTCCAAGTCATCAAGCGTCAGTGGCGTCAGCAGTGTCGGGGCGTGGCGCACTAAATCATCCATGAATAGCGTCAACGCGCGGCCTGCTGCACCGGTTGTCATCGCATCGCCCGCCAAATGTCCAAGTGCCGCAATGATGGTGGCCAATATAGCATCTAGCTTCAGCGGCCCTGCATAACTGCAATTGTCCAAGTCGCTTAATTCGGATGAAAGGGACGCCCACCAATCTGCCAATGCGATGTTTTTTACGGCCCGCTGCGTAATCAACTGCGCAATGGCATCCAGCCCAGACGCAGGACGCGGTCCGCGTAGCAAAAGATCCAATTCGCGCACATGGTCAAGCCATATGCGCCGCCCATCACCCGCTGCCATATGCGGGTGGCTAAGCAGGGCAATCAGTTCGACCGGTGCCCATCCGGACGCGGCGGCGGCAATCAGGGACAGGAGCAATTCCCCGGCAGCCATATTCGAAAGCGGTGTTCCGGCAGAATCATCGGCCACGATGCCCCATCGCGCCAGATGCCCTGCAACACGCGCAGCTATGGCACGATCTGAAGTCACCAAAGCCGCCGTTTTCCCGGGCGTTTCTAACACCTCACGCAGCGCAAGTGCGATGGTCAGCGCTTCTTGGTCCGGTGTGGCGAGATCATAGAATGTTATGCCCGTTAACTTACGCTTTGCCCAAGGTGATCTGGGCCAACTATCTGTGAATTGCGCGGAAGCCATCATCGTTCGTGTAAGCGCCACGCGCTTATGGTGGTCATGCGGTTTGGTTTCACCTGGCCAAATCGCCACTTCGTCGCGGTGAAAACCCATGCGGTCGAGCAGGAGTTTCAGATGATATTGTGGATGCGCCTCGCTATTTTGGCGTGGTTTACTCATGTCGGTGGGTTTGCGAGGATCTTCGCCCAATGCATCCCACTCTTCGGCGCTCATACCAACGTCAAGGTGCGGCAGGACAACTGTACCGCCCGGCGCATTGGCAATTGTTTTGAGCAGTCTCGCAATCGCAGGCGCGCTGGTGCTGATTCCCGCCGCAACGACAAATGGCGCGGGCAGACCGTGAGCAGCCCAACCGCGCGCTGCCTGATTCAATAAGCGGTTACGCTCGTGCGTGCGATCCACCAACCCCAAAGATGATAGCAGGCTTGGCCAAACCGAAAAAATTCCTTTCAACAGCGCAAATGCTTGGCTCCAATGCCCAGCCATGCCCTCATCAGGCTCGAACGCACAAAATTGTTCGAGCGATATTTCCTCAATCAGCAATTGATCGATAACCTGTGCCACGCTGGTCGCCAGCCGCATGGCTTCGCGCATCGGGATGTCAGGCTTTGCCCTTGCGACCATCTGCGCAAGCAGCAATTGTCGGTGCAGCGGCTCAATGGCTGCATTGCTTTGCTCAGCGCCGTCTATACGGTCAAGCGCAGCACCAGCCGCTTCGTCCAAATCACCATCGCCGAGTGATACGAGGCGCGGCAACACCATAGCTTGGCCCGAATGGCGAATGAAGGCGTCTCGCACCGCCGCAATAGCGCGTCGGTTGGGTAGCAAAATCATGCCGCGTGCCAAATGCAGTGCAGACCCACCGTGCATTGCAACTACGCCGTGGATGAGCGCATCCGCAAAGGCCCTGTTGAGCGGGATGGTATAGAGGCTGGGGCGTGGCCCCTTAGCCACTGACAAGCGCACTTTCTGTGGCCGCAATCGCAGCCGGATAACCGACGTCGAACCAATCGCCATCGTGGACCAGTCCAGTGCAGCGGCCCATCGCTATGGCGCGGTCCCAGAAAATATTGGTCGAAAATACATCGCCCGGCGGGTCGACGATCAACCGAGGGCTGAGCATCTGGATGCCCGTCCAGACATAGGGTGCATTCGTTCCCGCAATGCGGCGCGTCAAATGCCCGTCACTGTCCATTTCAAAATCTCCACGCCCCTGCGTGTTACCAGCCCGTGCATAGGGCACCAACAGCATCAGCACATCCATGCGTGCATCATCCCACGTAGCGCCCATGCGGCGCAAAGCGTTATCGCCGACGTCGGTCCACCAATTATCGGCATTGATGCACAAAAAAGGATCATTCCCCAACAACGGCTTTGCCTGAATCAGGCCGCCGCCCGTATCGCGGAGCAACGCACGTTCGTCGGAAATCAAGATGTCGAGGTCGGCCGCTTGCGCGGCTAGATGCGCCTCAATCTGGTTGGCCAAATAATGAACATTGACGACGACGCGGCCAATGCCGGCGTGGCGAAGATGATCGAGCACGTGGTCGATCAAGGTCACACCTGCAACACTTATCAGTGGCTTTGGGCGATTCGCAGTCAACGGCATCATCCGAGTGCCCTTACCCGCCGCCATCACCATGGCTGTGGGGGGAGCATCGCTCATATAACGAGATCAATCCAATAGGGTGCGCGCTTGTCCTGCGGCACATTCGTGTCAAACCACGCACGCACCGGTGCTAGGCCAGGTTGTTCCAGATTACGTTCCAGCAGTCCCCACATGCGGGCCTGAAAGCTCGTGTAATGCGCCTTGCCGTCGCGTCGCCACAGACGGCAAAACACGCCCAATATCCGCGTATTACGCTGTGCGCCCAGTGTCCAATAGGCGTCTTCGAACCCGGAATCGCGATCCGTCGCCGCCATGTAATGCGCCAGCATCGCTTTCTCTATCACTGGGGTTACATCGCGCCGTGCATCCTCCAGCATCGACACCAAATCATAGGCGGGGTGGCCAATGCGCGCGTCTTGAAAGTCGAGCAGGCCGAAATGTTGCACGCCTGCCGCGCCCGCAATCAACATGACATTTTCGGCATGAAAGTCGCGAAGTTCGGTCACCCATGGCTGGCTGTCCTCCATAATCGGAGACAACACCGCACCCCAAGCACCGTGAAAGGATGCGCGATCTAGCGAAAGGCCGACCGTCGGGCCATACCAGTCGATGAACAGGTCGAGTTCATCGCGCCAATTGGCCATGTCGTGGGGGCGCAGGCCCGTCGGCGGCGCATGGCGATGCAGTTCGATCAGAACATCAACAACGCCGCTATATATTGCGGATTCACGAGCGATATCGGCGTCCACCGCTTCGCGCATACGATCATCGCCAAGGTCTTCGATCAACAACAATCCTGCATCAAGGTCGCGGTGAATTATGCGCGGTGCCGACAGGCCAATTCTGGTCAGATATTCCGCCATCAGGATGAAGGGGCGAGGGTCTTCGTGCGGTGGCGGGGCGTCCATCAGCACTGCGTGTTTATCGCCGCACGCAACCCGAAAATAGCGGCGGAACGATGCATCGCCCGCCAACGGCGTCACTTGTGCCCCCGCCCATCCGCTCTCACGCAGAAAATCATCTGTGCCAATAGGTGGAATCATTTCAGAAAGGGGCATCGCGCTTCCCAAGCCTCCGGCACCGTGGCTGTCAAGCGTCTCGCGCTCACACCGTCGCAATCTCCTGCTATATCAAGCCGCAGCCACAACATTTCACCGCGCCAAATGTCGCCGATATGTTCAGGCCATTCTATCATGAGTGCATGGTCGCTGCGCGCCTCATCCAGACCCAATTCGACAATGTCCGCTGCGGTGTTGATGCGGTAGAGATCGACATGCAGGACGGGCAGCCTTGTCTCTGGCGGGGCATAGGGCTGGACAATAGAAAAACTTGGACTCGGCGCTTCGCTTGTCAGGCCCAGCGCCGCCAGAATCGCGCGCGCCAGCGTGGTTTTTCCTGCACCAAGATCGCCCGACAGCGCAATGACGTCGCCCGGGCATAATATTGCCGCGATCCGCGCGCCCAGCGCCGCCATCTGGGGTTCGTGCAACAGCATGATTATCGCGGCAGGAAGGCTGCGGCCATCGCCCCCTCGCCTTCCTTCACCACCAGTTCAAATCGCCCATCGTGGGCCGATACCAACTGCTTTGCCAAGGCAAGGCCGACGGCATGTGTCCCGCCCAATTCCAGACCGGGGCCATTATCGGTAACGACTATCTGGGCAGTCGTCGCATCGCCATCCGCAAACACCAAAATCCGCCGACCGCCTTGGGGGTTATAATGCGTGTCTGCAAAGGAAGCCATGGCGTGGGCAATAATCTGATCCAGCGCCTGGCGTAGCCGCTTTATATCGCCGGAAACCTGTCCAACACCAACGCGGATATCGGAAATAATGACTATGTTCGCGCTCTCACACTCGGCGCGAACAGCGCTGACCGCATCGTGGACCAGTGACGTAAGGTTAACCGCCCGTCGTTCCATCGGCATGGCACCCGCCTCGCTTTGTGCTAGGTCGAGGACCGTATCAATTTGCTGGCCCAGCGCTTCGGTCGAAGTCAGGATCGCCTTGACATAGCTTTTCGCAGCATCGGGTAGTGCGCCTGCATAGCCACTGTCGAGCATCTCGGCAAAACCGCCAATCGACGTGAGCGGCGTGCGCAATTCATAACTGATACGCGACAGAAAATCCGCCTTGACCCTGTCGGCGGCTTCGAGCGCCTGTGCCCGATCGCGCAGCGCGCGTTCAATCTTTCGGCTGTCGGTGACGTCGATGAGCGTAAACAGCGCATTCCCATCGGGCAGCGGTATCGCTGCAAAGTCAAATTGCCGTTCATCGGCAAAGGCGATCCGCCCAGCCCGTTGTTGTCGTTCGCCCGTCGCGCCAATCACCATTTCGCGCAGAACGTTTTTTTGTCGCGGGTCGGAGAGTTTAGTTGATAATGTGTCAAGCAATTGGTCAAGTCGAGGATGACCAATCAGCAATTCCTCACTCACCTCCCACAGGCGACGAAAACGCTGATTCCACAGGTGCAAGCGTCCATCCGGAGCAAAGACGGCCACTGCTTCGAACAAATTATCAAAGGTCGCCGTGCGCACGCGCAGCAATGTATCACGCGCGCTGGCCAATTGTATCTGTTCGGTCTGATCTTCAAATATCAATAGCAAACCGCCGTCAGGGGTTGGTTGGGCAACCGTGCGCAAATGGGTTCCGTCGCGCAGCAACCAGCTTTCCTCTACCAATGTCGGTGCCGCAAACCAGCCGCGCCGCTCTGCGCGCCAGCTCGGAAAATCGCGCACTTCTGGTGTTCGCCCAGTGTCGCGCATCCGGTCGATTACGCGCTCGAATACTGGGCCAGCCGATGCCCATTCCTGATCTAACGCAAACAGCCGCAAAAATGGCCGATTCACAAAGCGCAGTGCCCTGTCGGGAGCAAATTCAGCCACCCCAGCCGACATCTGGTCGAGCATCGAACGGCGCGCGTCGGCAAATCGGCGATATTCGGTGCGCGCATCCTCCAATTCCTGCCTATCAAGTGCGTAACCCGCAACGCCGACATCGTTGATGGCAATATCCACGGCCTGAACCATCCGCCGTTCGCCGCTGATCGTCACAGGGATTAAGCGGTCAACCTGCTGCGAGCCATCGTGCGCCATGCGTGCGGCGTCGAGCGCGCTGACGCCGGCGATTGGTTCTATCAGCTCGATTTGCTGTGCAATGACTTCGGCAGCGCTATGGGCTTCTGCTGCATCGACATAGGCATGATTGACCAGCGCCAGTTGCAGATGGCTGTCGCGGAACCACATCGGGAATGGCGCGGCTTCGATAAGCGCGCTGATGGCTTCGAAAGCAGCAATCGCATCTTCACGTTGATGCCGCAGGCGATTGGAATGTGCCTCGGCTTCGCTGGCATCGGAAATCCAGAGCAACGCCGACCCCGCCGCCGCCAATGCGCCGGGTGCCTGGGCACCGCGCACCGCAATGGCGCGTTTCCCATCGTTGGATCGCAGCAGCATGGCAAAAGATTTGGCGGTGCGCTGTGCCAATGCCACGGCATCAACCAGCGCTGCCAGCGCGTCAGCCGACACGCCGTCGGGGCCATCGCTGGACAGCGCAGACAGCGTCGATGGCAAATGACCTTGCGCAAACCAATGCGCGATGCTCCCCGCACCCTCCAGCCGCCCGTCAGGCCGCACCAGCAGCGGGAGCGCGGGTGAGGCCTCTAACATGGCGGACAATTGCCCCGCGCGACGTGCGGCAAAGGCCGCCTGCCGCTGCATCATCAGCCCGCGCATAATCGCCCAGCCAGCGACGACCAGCCACAGCCCCATGGCACCGCCAATGACGGTCATCATCACTGGATCGGTCATCGGCATCGCCAGTGCGTCAAGGCAGTTTTAGGCGCGGTGCAAAGCATCCTGACCGCCTATCGCCACTGCCGCTAAGATGCAAAGCGCAATGCGTTCACATCGCCACAGTTTAATCAATAACGGTAATGATCGGGCTTGAACGGCCCTTCGACCGGCACGCCAATATAGTCGGCCTGCTTTTGGCTAAGCTGCGACAATTGCACGCCAAGCTTCTCCAAGTGCAGCGCCGCTACCTTTTCATCGAGATGCTTGGGCAGGACATAAACGTCTTTGCCGTACTGCTCTGAGCGCGTCCAAAGCTCGATCTGGGCGAGCGTCTGGTTGGTAAAGCTGGCCGACATCACAAAACTTGGATGGCCAGTGGCGTTGCCAAGGTTGACCAATCGTCCTTTGGACAGAATGATGATCTGCTTACCATCAGGGAACTCGACCAGATCGACCTGTGGCTTTACCTCGGTCCATTTATAGTTGCTGAGCGCCGCGATCTGAATCTCGCTGTCGAAATGGCCGATGTTGCAAACAATCGCCATATTCTTCATCGCCCGCATATGGTCGGCGGTGATGACGTCGGCATTGCCGGTTGCGGTGACGAATATATCGGAGCGCGGCACGGCCTGCTCCATCGTCACAACTTCAAAACCCTCCATCGCGGCTTGCAGCGCACAGATGGGATCAACTTCGGTCACGAGCACGCGCGCGCCGCCGTTGCGAAGGCTTTGCGCGCTGCCCTTGCCGACATCGCCAAAGCCAGCAACGGTTGCAACCTTACCCGCCAACATGACGTCGGTGCCCCGGCGTATCGCGTCGACCAGGCTTTCCTTGCAGCCATAAAGATTGTCGAACTTTGACTTGGTGACGCTGTCATTGACGTTGATCGCGGGGAACGGCAGTTCGCCTTTCTTGGCGATGGCATAGAGGCGGTGAACGCCCGTAGTGGTTTCTTCCGACACGCCCTTGATCGCGGCGACGGTTTTGGTGAGATAGCCGGGGCGTGCAGCGACAAATGCCTTTAATGCGCGCTGCATCTCGACCTCTTCTTCATTTTCTGGCTCAGGCATGGTTGCCCCAGCCTCAAGCTTAGCGCCCCACAGCGCAAACATTGTCGCGTCGCCGCCATCATCAAGGATCAGGTTGCAGGTCTGGCCATCACCATTGCTTTCCCAATCAAAAATGCGCGCAACATAGTCCCAATAGTCGGCAAGGCTCTCGCCCTTAATCGCGAACACCGGCACGCCTGACGCGGCAATGGCGGCGGCTGCATGGTCCTGCGTCGAGAATATGTTGCACGTTGCCCAGCGCACATCGGCACCCAGCGCAGTCAGCGTCTCGATCAGCACGGCTGTTTGAATAGTCATATGCAGACTGCCGGTAATCCGCGCGCCTTTGAGCGGCTGTGACGCGCCAAACTCTGCGCGAAGAGCCATCAGGCCGGGCATTTCAGTTTCGGCAATGTTGATTTCAGCGCGGCCAAAATTGGCAAGCGTCATGTCCGCGACAACATAATCTAGTGCTATATTAGCCACAATATTCTCCGGTAAGCTATGTGAAGTTGCCAGCGCCTTTAGCCGCGCCGCCTTCGCCCCGCAAGTGATATAAAGAAATCCTTATATCAATATGGTGAACGATGGTGCCAAAAGTGGTCGCATGGGCAAATTGCTGGCTAGCCACACCGCGCGCAATCCCATAATAGCCTTTTCAGGTCCAAAAAATGACAGATGAACTCACCCCCCGCGTCAGCGTCATCATCCCCGCCTATAATGTCGCGCCCTATTTAGGCGAAGCATTGGCATCGCTCGCGGCACAAACAATGCCCGATTTCGAGGCTATCATCATCGACGATGGTTCGCCCGACGATATTGCCGCCGCCGCCGCGCCATGGCTGAAGGACCCGCGCTTTCGCCTGATCCGCACCGGAAATCACGGCCTTGCCGCCGCGCGCAATCGCGGGGTTGCCGAAGCGCGCGCCGATCTGATTTCCCTCCTCGACGGCGATGATCGCTACAAACCCGACTATCTCGCCGCAATGTGCGAGAGAATATCGGCGCCAGACGCGCCCGCTTTTGTCACCTGCGATGCCGTGTCGTTCGGTAATCCATCGCTTGATGGTGAAATATTTTCCAGCCGCTACCCACAGGATGAACCGATAACATTGGAACGATTTTTGTCGCGCGACGTCAATATCTTTGGCCTGTCGATGATAGTGAAATCCACGTTGCTGATGGTTGGCGGCTATGACGAGACACTCCATTCTGCCGAAGATCTGGATTTCTGGCTCCGCCTATTGGCAACTGGCGCGGTTGGCGGGCTGGTTCGGCGGACCTTGGTCGATTATCGCCGCCGTCATGGGTCGCTATCGCATAATACGGTGCCGTTGATGCGCGACACCGTGACGGCATTTTCTAAACTGATTGCCGCCCTGCCCGACGGACCAGAGCGGGCATTGGCGCAGGCGCGCCGCGATAGTGCACAATGCTTTGGTGATTTTGAAGCGGGTGTCGATATGGCGCTAGCGGGCGATGTGCGCAGCGGGCTGGCTAAAATGCGTAGCAGCGGCCTCAAGTCCGACAAAATACAATGGCGCGTGGCAATGGCGGCCATGGCGATGCTTCCGGCGCTAGCGCGACCGCTGCTTCTCCACTATAGAGGGCCATTGACGGCATAAGCCAAAACAAAAAATAGTGAGGAACGAAGCATGACAATCTCCATCGGCGAACGCCTTCCCGAATCCACGCTCATCAAAGTGACTGAAAATGGCCCGGAGGCAGTTTCTACGGCAGATTATTTCAAGGGCCGCCGTGTCGCCATTTTCTCGGTCCCCGGTGCCTTCACACCGACTTGCTCGGCGCGCCACTTGCCAAGCTTTATTGATAAAGCTGCGGACCTCGCGGCCAAGGGAATCGACGAAATTGCGGCCACGGCTGTCAACGACCCGTTCGTCATGGGCGCATGGGCGAAATCGGCTGGCGCAGACAACATCACCATGCTTGCAGACGGCAATGCCGGTTTCGTCAAGGCGCTGGGCCTCGACTTCGACGGTAGCAAGTTCGGCATGGGCATTCGCGGACAACGCTTTTCGATGGTCGTCAACGATGGCGTTGTTGAGCAGCTCAACGTCGAAGCCCCCGGTGAATATGTTGTCAGCAGCGCTGAACATATGCTCGGCCAGCTTTGACGGGCAATATGGCAAAGGGTAATAAGGCGGTCGATAAAGCCATCGACCAGATTCACCGCCGTTATGATGCGGCGGTTGGAAAGCTGCGCGAGGCTGTGGCGGCCTATGTCGCCAAAGGCAAATTGCCCGACCCGTTATTGCGCGCCAACGGCAGCTTTGCCTATCCCGAACTGCGCATCCATTACGATGGCGAAGAACGCGATGGCGGCGAAAGTCTGGCGTTCGGGCGGCTGGCGCAATCGGGCATCTATGCAACCTCGATCACGCGGCCCGACCTGTGCGAAACCTATTTGCGCGAACAATTGAGCCATATCGCCGAACAATATGCGGTCCGGTTTGAAATCGGCGCGAGCAAACAGGAAATCCCCTTCGCCTATGTGCTCGACGGAATGACTGGCGGCGCTCTGGGCGGGGTCAGCCCACAAGATCTGGCGCGCCATTTCCCTGCTACCGAACTGGCCGACATCGGCGATGAACTTGCCGACGGCCTGTTTATCCTCGACGACAGCGGCACCCGCCCGCTGGCGCTGTTCGATGCGCTACGCACCGACTTCAGCCTCGCGCGACTCAAACATTATACCGGCACCCCGCCCGAACATTTTCAGCGCTATGTCTTGTTCACCAACTATCATCGCTATGTTGATGAGTTTGTAACTTGGGCGGCTGGGCAAGTTGGACAGAACGGCTATACCGCGCTGTCGGGCGCTGGCGGCCTGTTTGTCGATCAGCCCGGTGGCGACCCCACCCAATTGGTCGCGGACAGCGCATGGCGGCGGCACCAAATGCCCGCTTATCACCTGATTGCGCCAAATGGTGCTGGCATCTCGCTGGTCAACATCGGGGTTGGCCCGTCGAATGCCAAGACAGTGACAGATCACCTCGCGGTGCTGCGCCCCGAAGCATGGCTGATGATCGGCCATTGCGGCGGCCTTCGCCCGACCCAGCGGATCGGTGATTATGTCCTCGCGCACGCTTATTTACGCGACGACAATATCCTCGACCGCGTATTGCCGCCCGAAATCCCGATTCCGCCGATTGCCGAGATTCAACAATGTCTGGCCCAAGCGGCAGAGCTGGTATCGGGCGAAAGCGGCAGTGACCTCAAACGGCGGATGCGCACGGGCACCGTCGTCACCACCGATGATCGCAACTGGGAATTGCGCTATAGCGAAAGCGCGCTGCGTTTTTCGCAATCGCGCGCGATCGGCATCGACATGGAAAGCGCGACAATAGCCGCGCAGGGATACCGTTTCCGCGTCCCCTATGGCACCTTGCTATGCGTGTCGGACAAGCCGCTCCACGGCGAGCTCAAACTTCCCGGACAGGCCAACCGTTTCTACGAAGAAGCCATCGCCGCGCATTTGCAAATCGGCATCACCACCTGCAACCTGCTCCGTGACGAGGGGAAAAAGCTCCATTCGCGCAAGTTGCGCGCGTTTAACGAACCGCCGTTTAGGTAAAGGGATTTACCTCTTTCCTACAGAGTTTGAAATGTGAGATAGTGGGGGAATGATTATCATTTCCCTCATTCCTGTCACCCTGCGTAGGCAGCTGACGGGTGTCTTCGCGCACACATTTTCATCGTCATTGCGAGGAGAGCCGAACCTGTTTCGGGCCGGCGAAGCAATCCAGCCTATGCCACCGCTTCTGGATTGCCGCGTCGCCTGCAGCTCCTCGCAATGACGAGAGTGGATGAGGAGGTGTATTATGTGTATGATACGACTGTGTATCGTTGATACCACAGCTCTGTAACCCGCAAGTGGCCGTTGTTTCCCCGCTACGTCGTATCAACCAAGCCGGTTTGCATTGGAAAACAAACCCCGTTCCTTGGTGTCAATTTTGGCCGACCTCTGTGCCCTCACCAGCCACAATCGCGCCCGGCATTCTGCTCGTTCAGCCACGTCATCAGCGGCGCGAAATAGGCGATCATCGCCCGCCCGCTCATCTCGCGGGTGCCGGTAAATGCCTCCAACGCGTCTGGCCACGGGCGGCTCGCACCCATTTCCAGCATCGCGTTCATCCGCGTGCCGACCTCGGCATTGTTATAGAATGAACAGCGGTGCAGCGGCCCTTCCCAGCCAGCCTGCTTGCACGCCGCCTCATAGAATTGGAATTGCAGTATCCGCGCGAGGAAATAGCGGGTGTAGGGCACGCCCGCAGGGATGTGATATTTCGCGCCTGAGTCAAAGCCATCGGCGGGACGCTCACCCGGCGGGACGATCCCCTGATATTGCAGGCGCAGCGCATTCCATGCGGCATTATAGCCATCGGGGCGAATGCTCCCGGAGAATATGCCCCAGCGGTAGCGGTCCATCAACAGGCCGAACGGCAAAAACGCCACCTTGTCCATCGCCTGGCGCAGCAACAGCCCGATGTCGCGTTCTGGTCCCGGCACATTGGCGGCGTCGAGTAAGCCGATTTGCACCAGATAATCGGGGGTCATCGACAGCGCGACAGTATCCCCAATCGCCTCGTGAAACCCGTCATTGGCCCCGTTCATATGCAGGAAACTCTGGCGGTTATAGGCGCGTTGGTAGTAATTATGGCCCAGTTCGTGATGGATTGTGGTGAAGTCATCGCCATTGGGGCGGATGCACATTTTGATCCGCAGATCATTCACATTGTCAACGTCCCAAGCCGAGGCATGGCACACCACTTCGCGGTCGGCGGGACGGGTGAACAGCGACCGTTCCCAGAATGTCTCGGGCAATGGTGCAAAGCCGAGCGAGGAGAAGAACCCCTCACCCGCACGCACCATCGCGCGTGCATCCAGATTATGTTCGGTCAGCAACGCGGTAACATCATAACCAATGTCGCCCGCACCCGCCGGAGCGACCACATCATAAATACCGCCCCATTCCTGCGCCCACATATTGCCAAGCAGATCGGCACGGATCGGTCCGGTCGCGCTCTGCACCTCTTCGCCATAGCGGCTATTCAGCCCGGCACGGACAAAGCAATGCAGTGCGTTGTAAAGTGGCTTTACCTCCTGCCACAACCGTTCGGTCAGCGCCGAGAATTGTTCTGGCGTCATGTCATAGTTCGAGCGCCACAGCGCCCCGACATCGGCATAGCCCAGTTCGCGCGCGCCGCGATTGGCGATAGCCACCATCTGTGCATAATCATCGTGCATCGGGGTGCCGACATTGTTGTGCCAGCTGGTCCACATTTCCTCAAGCTCGGCCGGATTGCGGTTGGTTCCCATCTCCGCCTCTATGTCCGATCCGTTGACCGGCTGCCCGCGCAACGTCCCGCGCCCTGCGCCATAGGCCGACGACATCCGCGCGGTCAGCGCCGACAGCTCATCCGCCGCGCCCGCAGTGGTCGGGGCAGGCAGGACGATGCCAGACCGCAATATCGTCAATTTGCGCTTTGTCTCGTCGCTCAGCCCCGCCACATCGGCATAGCGTGCGGCTTCCAGTGCCAATTGCACCGACAATTCGGTATATTCCGCTCCGGCGGCAGCGGTCAGCGCCTCGGTGTCCTGATTGATGAAAACATTATAGATCCAGTCGGCCCGCTGCGCCGCATTGTTCGACGCCAGCAGCGCGGCCTCAGCGCGCACAAGGAACGCATCGACATCGGCAGGTGTCGGATTAGCAGGGCGCGCTGGGGCTGTAACCGTCGCTGCGGTAGCGACAGCCAGCACGCCATCGCCCTCCGCCGCCAGTGCTGGCGTAGCAAAGGCAAAGGTCGATGCAGCAAGCGACAGGGTAATAATCGAACGGGAAAGTCGGTTGGTGCGCATGGCTTCTCTCTCTCAAGCAAGTTTATTGCGTGCAGATTGGAACGCGGCGCGCGCCGCGTCAAGCGGATAGAAAGGCTGCCATCGCTTCGCCCATCGCGGCAAAGGTCACGCTCGACATATGCGTGCCCGGCACCGCCACATGCCGCGCATCGCTCAGCGCCGCCGCCAAAGCCGCAGCCGATCCATTATCACTGTCCTCACTGCCACACACCACCAATGTCGGCATGGTGATGGTCGCAAGGTCAACGGGCAATGTCGCCACCAGCGATTGCAGCAACAGGTCCGCCGCGACGCGATCGACCTTCATCGTCTTTATGAACTGCACCGCCATCCACACATCATCGCCGCGTTTCGCGGTTTCATAAGCGGCAATGGCACGGCGAAAAAAGCTCCCTCGCTCGGCCATGCCCGCCAACCCCTCCAGCCCCATCCCGCCGAGGATGAGGCGGTGCGGCCTCATACCCCGAACCACGCAGCGCACGGCGGTTCGCGCCCCCAGCGAAAATCCACCAAGGTCAAAGTCGGCTAGGCCGAGGTGCGCCACCAGCTCCTCCACGTCGCGGGCCAATATGTCGGGCGGGTAACAAGCGGGGTCGTGCGGTGCGTCGCTCATGCCATGGGCGCGGAAATCGGGCATGATGACCCGCCTGCCCCTGCCAGCGATTGGGGCCGCAATCGTGGCGGCATGGCCATATTTGATCCAGTTGATCTCTGCGTTGGAAAACAGGCCATGGAGCAGGATGACAGGGCGGGCCTTTTCATGATTAGCTTGCCCCATCTCTCGCCACACGAGGCGCGTGCCATCGGATGTGATGAAATGGTCGATTGCGATATTCAATTCTGGTGGTGTCACGCCGATCAACTCTCTCATTCTACTGGAACATGGTCGGGTAGATGCGCCGTATTTCGCCAATTTTCCAGCCGTTCGCTAACGCCAAAATGTCTGCGAGGTACAAAATTGGATGGCTCGTCGAATGTCGCCACATGCAAGTCCATCGTATCGCCCGCATGATAGGCAAAGCCCAACGGCGTCCCGCACGTGCCGCAAAATGGCCGCCGTGCTCGCTCTGACGATGCATACCAATCCGGTTCAGTTATCCACATCACATCCGCCTTTGCCAAGGTTGCAAAAGCGATGGAGACATTGCCGCTCGCGCGTTGACACATCCGACAATGACATAAAAAAGCATCGTCGCTGGCGATTTCAGCGGAGAACCGCACCCGTCCGCATTGGCATCCGCCATCCATTTTCATAGCAGTCCCTTTGACCTACGATTCGCCTTGGCCCGCGTGATACACTCTAAAGGTGATCCGCGCCAAATTGGCCCGCGTGAACGGGTGCCGTAGGGTTTTAATTGCTTATTATAAGCTTTGCTATTATAAGCTTTGGATGACCGATCCAATCGCCTTTGCAATGGCTGATGCCGCACGGCTATTTCGTCGTAATTTTGATGCACGGATCAAACAGCTTGGCGTGACTGGTCCCCAATGGCGGGTGTTGGTTATCGTGGTGCGAAACCCCGGAATTACACAGCGCGCAGCAGCGGAATTGCTGGAAGTAGAGCCAATCACCCTATCGCGTAAGGTTGACCTATTGGAACAAGCTGGGCTGATCGAACGCCGAGCGGTTAGCGGGGACAGGCGCGCCCGGGCGCTCTTTCTCACTAACCATGCTGCGCCATTGGTCGAAGCCATGCGTGCCGAAGCCCTGGCCCTTCATGATGAAGCGCTCGATGGCTTTAGTGAAAGCGAGCAAGTGGCGTTTTCTGATTATGTTGAACGATTTCGCGCCAACCTCTCCCGCCAGAGCGCCGTAATATGAGCGAACAACCACCAGCCTCATCATCAACAACTTCGCCGCGCCGATGGCCGCGTATCACCCTGATGCTATCACTGCCTGTGCTGCTCCTCATTGTCGGCGTCTATTTGTGGCTGACCAGCGGCCATTCAGTATCGACCGACAATGCCTATGTTCAGCAAAACAAAGTGTCGATCTCCGCCGAAGTCGGTGGACGCATCACCGAAGTTACGGTTCATGAAAACCAACGCGTCAATGTTGGCGATTTATTGTTCCGCATCGACCCCGCGCCCTATCGCATTGCTCTGGAATCGGCGGACGCGGACATTGCCGCCGCCGAAGCACGTGTAACGACGATGGAAATTACCGCCGGGTCGATGGACGCCGACATTCGCACTGCCCGCGATGCAGTGCGCTTTGCCGAGGCAAACCTCGCCCGCGAACGCGCACTCATGGACCGTGGTTTCAACACCCGCGCACGGCTCGATACCGCAGAATTGCGCCTGACCGAAGCACGCGGGCGCTTGGCCGATGCGCAAATGGCGGCAACCCGCGCTGATGCACAACTGGCGACGGGCGCGAGCCGCCCCGGCATCAACCCCGGCTTGCTAAGTGCACGAGCGCGGCGTGAACAGGCGCTGCTCAACCTGTCTCGCACCGAAGTGCGCGCTCCGGTTGCGGGGATCATCAGCCAGTCGGAGCGATTACAAGTCGGTCAAGCCATTGTCACCGGCCTGCCGTCGGTCAGCATCGTCGTCGATGAAAGTAGCTGGGTCGAAGCCAATTTCAAGGAAACTGATTTGGGCCGTATGCGCGTGGGACAACGTGCAACGGTCGAAATTGATGCCTATGATGGCCTTGCGCTCACGGGTCATGTCGTCAGCATCGGCGCAGGCACGGGCAGCGAGTTTTCGGTTTTGCCCGCGCAAAATGCAACGGGTAACTGGGTCAAAGTAACCCAGCGCGTTCCAGTGCGGATTGCCATTGATGGCACCCCGCCGCGAGCGATGATTGCAGGACTTTCGGCCCATGTTCGCGTCCAGTTTGATGATAGAGAATAGCGGCAATGGCATCCGCCGTTCCACCTGAAATCGACGAACCCGCCCTCCCCGTCCGTCACCGCGCCTTGTTGATGATAGCAGTTATGGGCGCGTCGGTGGTGCAGTTCCTCGACGCCACCATCGCCAACGTCGCCATCCCGCACATGCAGACCAGCCTAGGCGCGACGATGGACAGCGTCACATGGGTGCTAACCAGTTTTATCATAGCCAGCGCGGTCGCAACACCGATTGTTGGCTGGCTCGCCGATCGTGTCGGATCGCGCAACCTTTTCCTCGTCGCGGTGGCGGGCTTCACCATCATGTCGATGTTGTGCGGGGCCGCCGTCAACCTCTCCACTATGGTCGCATTCCGTATTGGTCAGGGCATCTTCGCTGCGATGATTGGGCCATTGTCGCAGTCGATCATGATGGACATCTCCCGGCCCAGCCAACAGGCAAAGGCAATGGCCGTTTGGGGTATGGGGGTGATGATCGCACCGATTAGCGGGCCGATGCTCGGCGGCTGGCTGACCGAAAGTTATAGCTGGCGCTGGGTGTTCTACGTCAATCTGCCCGTTGGCTTACCCACACTGGCACTATTGTGGTGGCTATTGCCCAGCCGACCTATCACGCGCCGCCGCCTCGATTATTGGGGCTATGCAATGTTCGCGCTTGGGCTTGGTGCGTTGCAACTGATGCTTGATCGCGGCCAGAGCGAAGACTGGCTTTCTTCCCCCGAAATCATCGTCGAAGCTATGGTCGCAGGGGCATGCCTGTGGATATTTGGCGTTCATATGATGACCGCAAAGGCACCGCTGTTTCCGTCCGCGCTCATCCGCAACACCAATTTCATGACCAGCCTTGTGTTCATGCTGATGATGGGGGTCGTGCTGATAGCGCTGTCGGCACTGTTACCGCCGATGCTGCAAAACCTGTTCGGCTATTCGGTGTTTGACACGGGGTTGATGATGGCTCCGCGCGGGGCAGGTGTGCTCATTTCGATGGTCATTGCCACACGGCTAATCGGCACTGTCGGCCCGCGCATATTGATTGCCAGCGGATTTGCCATCGCTGCGGCGTCGCTATGGGTCATGAGCGGCTGGTCGCTCGACGTCGATTGGCACATGGTCGTGTGGACGGGCCTGTTTCAGGGGATGGGGATGGGGTTGTGTTTCATGCCGCTCAACGTCCTCGCCTTCTCGACCATCCCGCCGCACCATCGCACTGATGGTTCGGGGTTGATGAACCTGTTTCGATCTTTGGGCGCGAGTGTGGGCATATCGTTGATGACGACGATGTTGGCGCGTAATATCCAGACCAGCCATGCCGATCTGGCCGCGCATGTGACGCCGTATAACATCCCCGGCGTGGATCTGTCGTCGGCCGAACGATTGGGCGAATATGGTGATGCAGTGCTGGTGACGCTCAACGCCATGGTCAACAGGCAAGCCGCGATGATCGCCTATATCGACGATTTCTGGATGATGGCATTGATTGTCGCGGCGTGCGTGCCGCTCATCTTTCTAGCAAGGGAGCCAAAGGGCGCAAGCGTCACCCCGCCGATGAGCGAGTGATTATGCACGCAGTTGCAAACCCTTTTGCTGCATCCGCCACAGCGCCATCTCGATGCGGTCCTGCCCAAAGAATGGCTCGCCATCAAACACCAGCGTCGGCACACCCCAATGCCCTGCGGTCTCCAGCGCCACTTGATTGGCAGCGATTTCTGCATCGAGCGCCGCTGCATCACTGATCGCCTCGGCATCCAGCGCCGCCATGTCGAGGCCCGCTCGTGCCGCCGCACCAGCCAAATGAACGCCCTCGTGCCAATTCTCCGCCCCGCCCCAGATCAGGCGCGATACTTCGTCACAAAAGGCTAGGCTTTGCCCGCGCCGCGCAGCCGCCTGTCCGGTGCGCGTCAGGCGATAGATATAGGGCTGCTCCGCCGCGATCTTGCGCGTCATCATGTCCTGAACGATCGGGTCGGGGCGCGGTGGGCCGAACGGAATGCCGTGGAACTGCGCGACGCGGAACATATCGATCATCGTGTAGCGCAGCCAATTGGGGTGGTTGCGTTCAAAGAATGTCGGCTCGCGGATCGCCAGCGGATAGACGGGGCGCAGAGTGATGGTGAGGTCATACTCCGCCGCCAACGCCCGGTATCGCCGCGTCGCCAGATAGCTGTATGGCGAACGGAATGACCAGAACAGATCGGCAGTCAGTGTCACACCCTCACCCCTTCTTCAAATGCCGCCGTCCCAGCAATTCGGCGATTTGCACCGCATTGAGCGCCGCGCCTTTGCGCAGGTTATCGCTAACGCACCACAGCGACAAGCCATTCTCGATCGTCGGGTCTTCGCGAACGCGCGAAACAAATGTCGCATCGTCGCCCGCGCACTCCACCGGGGTTGCATAACCACCATCTTCGCGTGCGTCGATCAGCATTACGCCCGGCGCTTCGCGCAGGATATTCTGTGCATCCTCGGCCGACAGCTCATTCTCCAGCTCGATATTCACCGCTTCGGCATGGCCGACGAACACCGGCACCCGCACACAGGTCGCGTGAACCTTTATCTTTGGATCAAGGATTTTCTTGGTCTCGACGACCATCTTCCATTCTTCCTTGGTCGATCCATCGTCGAGGAAGCTGTCGATGTGCGGGATAACGTTGAACGCAATCTGTTTGGTGAACTTTTGTATCCGCTTCTCATCATTAACAAAAATGGCGCGGGTCTGTTCGAACAGCTCGTCCATTCCTGCCTTGCCTGCGCCGCTGACCGATTGATAGGTTGAAACGACGATACGCTTGATCGTTGCGGCGTCATGCAGCGGCTTGAGCGCGACCACCAGCTGCGCAGTCGAGCAATTGGGGTTGGCGATGATATTCTTGGCGCGATAGCCATCAATCGCGTCCGCGTTCACCTCTGGCACGATCAGCGGCACATCGGGGTCCATCCGGTAAAGCGAGCTGTTATCGATCACCACGCACCCCGCCGCCGCCGCGATGGGTGCATAGATGGCGGTCGCTTCTGACCCAATGGCAAACAGCGCGATGTCCCAGCCAGTCCAATCGAAATGCTCGATGTTCTGGACCTTGGCCACCTTGCCAGTTTCGCCCAGATCGCACGTCTCGCCGACCGAGCGCGAAGAAGCCAGCGCCGCCAATTCGTCAATCGGGAACTCGCGTTCATAAAGGATGTTGATCATTTCGCGGCCGACATTGCCCGTCGCGCCCGCGACCACTACCCGATAACCCATTTTCTTATCCTTATATTCGACATCACAGCAAAAAGGCCGGAACCCTGTGTCGGATCCCGGCCTTTTAGGCATTTCGTTCGCACGAGCGGGACCGGACTATTCGCCCGTTTTAATGTCCCCGCGCGTGTCGCGGCGTTCGGCGATCCGTGCCGATTTACCACGGCGACCGCGCAGATAATACAGCTTGGCTCGCCGTACAGCGCCCTTGCGGACGACTGTGATGCTTTCAACGTTCGGCGAATAGAGCGGAAATACGCGCTCTACGCCTTCGCCAAAGCTGATCTTGCGGACGGTGAAGTTCGACCCGATGCTCTTGTTCGAACGCGCAATACATACGCCCTCATAGGCCTGAACGCGGGTGCGCTCACCCTCGACCACGCGCACGCCGACGCGCAACGTGTCTCCGGGGCGGAAATCTGGGATCGTTTTGCCTTCCATCGCCTTGGCGACTTCTTCGGCCTCGATAGTCTGTAGGAGGTTCATACCTCTTCCTCTTTCTCATACTGCGCACCAGAGGCAGGCTGGGCCCGAGCGCCAATGTGGCGCTCCCAAAGGTCCGGCCTGCGTAACCGTGTATCGACCTCTGCCTGGTGTTTCCGCCAAGCAGCGATCTTCGCATGATCCCCCGATCGCAGAACTTCAGGGATCATCCGCCCTTCCCATATTTGAGGTCGGGTGTAATGGGGATATTCAAGGAGACCGTTCTCAAACGACTCCTCATCACCACTCGAAGCCGCGCCCATTACGCCGGGAAGCAGCCGAATGCAAGCGTCGAGCAGCATCAACGCACCCATCTCTCCGCCCGAAAGGATGATGTCGCCCATGCTGACCAGTTCAATCTGCGGCCGGGCGTCGAACAACCGCTCATCAAATCCCTCGAACCGGCCACACAATATGGTGACGCCGGGGCAGCTGGCCAGTTCGCGGATGCGCGATTGCGTCATCGGTGTGCCGCGCGGTGTCATTGCGAGGATGGGAGCATCAGGCTGATTTGTGGCCGCATAGTCCACCGCAGCGCTGAGCACATCGGCGCGCAGTACCATGCCTGCGCCGCCGCCCGCAGGCGTGTCATCAACGGTGCGGTGCTTATCCGTCGCAAAGTCGCGGATTTGAATCGGGTGGCACGACCATTTCCCCTCCTCCAGCGCACGGCCAGCCAGCGACACGCCGAGCGGCCCTGGAAACATCTCTGGGTAGAGGGTGAGGATTTGGGTTTGGAAGGTCACGGCTCGAACCATTCGCCCTTTTCGATCACGGCTGCAATATGGCCAAGCTCGAGTCGTTCAAATTTGTGAGAAGGCCAGTAGCCACTCCAATATCCCCATTTTAGGCGATTATAGATATTGCTGAATGGCCAGCCGAATGTCTTTTCGCTGCCTTCCGTAAAACGATGCCAAGGCCACTCATACACAAAACCCCCGAACAAACTCGCCAATTCGGCTTCAAAATCCCAAACGCCCACGCCATACAAGTGCATGTCCTGATCGAGTGCCGAGTTTGGCGACAGTTTAGCTACCTCGATACCGCAACATAGTTCTGCAATCTCCATCACGCGATCAAGTTTGCCGTCGCTCATCAAACCGTCCAATTCTCTAGCCTAAGCCCCGGCACATCGGCGAAGTCGGCCTCGTTGTTAGTCACGACAATGGCGTCAATGCTCAGCGCGTGCGCCGCAAGTAGGCGGTCAAACCGTGCACGTTTAAAGGGCAGCTTTGCGTATGCGCGGGCTGCTGCTTCGTCAAACGGCAGCAGCGGTATCGAAGCAAGAAAAGCATTCAGCGCGTCTGATGGTGGTGGCTTCCCCAATTGTGAGCCAAGCGCAATCTCGGCAAAACTGATTGCTGAAATACCAATCTCGCCTGGGTGGCAGCGCTCGATGTGACGGTTAACCTGCGAATTGGCATCAACCATCGCGTAGATGCTACTGTCTGCGTCAATCAGATAGCGGGTCACTTACGCTTCGCAGCCTCACGTGCAGCAATCGTGCTGGGCCGTTCCTCAAACTCACGAAGCTCAGGAGGCAGCGGCTTCAGCCAAGGCGCCTTCCCTGCAAACCCGCTGACGTCGATGGTCTTGCGCACTTCTGCTGCGGGTTCAAAGGCAAAGCCGCGCGCTTCCTCACGCACTATCATCTCGGCCCCTTCGCTCAACCCAAGCGCCTTTGGTAGGCGTAGCGCCAGAGAATTACCCGACTTGAAAACCTTGGCACGATATTCTTTGCCCATGGCAATGCTCCGTATATACGCAATGTATATACTATGCCGCCCAATCGGCGTCAATCACGACCCCGGCATCCCCCCACTCCGGCACAGCATCCTTAGTCATCGGCACCATGAAGCGTTTGGGTTTTTCGCCCTGAGCAGCGGGGCGTTCAATCTCAAGCACGTCGCCCGCGCCGAAATTATCTACCAGCACGACAGTCCCCAGCGTTTCGCCAGTCGATGAAACGGCGGGCAGCCCGATCAGGTCGTGGTGATAATATTCGCCCTCGCCCAATTCTGGCAGCGCGCTGCGCGGGACTATGAGCGCTGTGCCACGCGCGCGCTCTGCAGCGGCGCGGTCTGGGATTTCGGCAAAGCGGGCGATGGCCCCGCCCTTAACCGGTTTGATGCTGGCGAGAGTCAACGCGCCAGCGTTAAAGCTCTTATAGCTTTTTAACGCATCGACGCTCTCGCCGAATAATTTCAGGCGCACCTCGCCGCCCAGCCCATGCGCGCCCGCTATGGCGGCAAGGGTGACTGGGCGGTCGGGGTCACGCACGGCTGATTAACCCTCTGCTTGTTCTTCGCTAGCTTCTTCAGCAGGCGTTTCTTCAGCGGCTGGAGCAGCTTCCTCAGCAGCAGGCGCTGCGTCTTCGGCGACGGCTTCTTCAGCTGGGGCAGCTTCTTCAGCGGCAGGTGCTGCCTCCTCGGCGACAGGTATAACTTCCTCTGCCACAGGTTCTTCCGCCACAGGCGTTGCTTCTTCGGCTACTGCTTCAACCGGAGCGGCCTCTTCCACCACTGGCGTTTCTTCAACAGCAACTTCTTCAACTGCCACGACTTCTTCGACGACGGGCTCTGGTGCTGGAGCAGCGGCGGCTTCTGCAGCAGCGGCGGCCTTGGTTGCGCGCTCTTCCAAACGCTCCTTGGCATTGGAGCCAGGTTCGCCCTTGTTCGGGTTGTTGCGTGGCGCGCGCTCTTTGACGCCAGCAGCGTCGAGGAAACGGGCTACGCGATCGCTTGGCTGCGCGCCAACGCTGACCCAATGGGCGGCGCGCTCGGTGTCGAGCTTAACGCGCTCAGGATTGTCCTTGGCGAGCAGCGGATTATAGCTGCCGATCCGCTCGATGAAACGGCCATCGCGCGGCGCGCGAGCGTCGGCGACGACGATCTTGTAATAGGGGCGCTTTTTCGAACCACCGCGAGAGAGGCGAATGCTGGTTGCCATAGTATTTTCTTCCTTTTCTAACTTTTCAATCATCGCACACATCAATGGTGTGATGAAATTAAACGATTGATATTACGCTATTTTTTACCTAGTAAATTTTGCAGTTCCGGGGGCAATCCGCCCATCCCGCCGGGGCCGCCACCAAGGCCAGGCAAGCCGCCACCCATCGGATTAGCACCTCCGCCACCCATCAGGCCGCCCATACCGCCACCCCGGCCGAACATCGCGCCAAGCCCTTTTAGCCCACCCATTTTTTTGAGGCGTTTCATCGCGCCCTCCATCTCCTGATGCATTTTGAGCAGCTTGTTGACGTCCTGCACCTGCGTGCCCGACCCCTTGGCGATACGGATTTTGCGTTTGGCGTTGATGATCGCGGGGCGGGTGCGCTCCACCAAGGTCATCGAAGTGATGATCGCGTCCATCCGCAGCAGCACCCGTTCGTCCATCGCGCTGCTGGCCATCGCGGCTTGCGCTTTTTTCAGGCCGGGGATCATCCCCGCAATCGCGCCAAGGCCGCCCATCCGGCGCATTTGGCCAAGCTGCGCGCGCAAATCGTTGAGGTCGAACTGACCCTTGGCGACGCGCGCCGCCATCCGCTCGGCTTCGTCCAGCTGAATCGTCTCGGCGGCACGCTCAACCAGACTGACGACATCGCCCATGCCCAATATGCGCTGCGCAACGCGCGCGGGGTGAAAGGGTTCGATGGCATCGAGTTTTTCACCGGTTCCGGCGAACTTGATCGGCTTGCCCGTCACAGCGCGCATCGACAGCGCCGCACCGCCGCGCGCATCGCCGTCCATCCGCGTCAAAACCACACCTGTCAGGGCAATGTCGTCGGAGAAACGCTGTGCCACCTGCACCGCGTCCTGCCCCGTCAATGCATCGACAACGAGCAAAGTTTCAGCGGGCCGTGCCTCTGCCTCGACAGCGCGCATTTCGTCCATCAACTGCTGATCGACATGGAGCCGCCCAGCCGTGTCGAGCATCAGAACGTCATAGCCCTGAAGCTTGGCCGCTTGCAGCGCGCGTCGCGCAATATCGACCGGCTGTTGCCCAGCAACGACGGGCAATGTCGCCACATCAATCTGGGTACCGAGCACCGCCAACTGTTCCTGAGCGGCAGGGCGATTGACGTCGAGCGACGCCATAAGAACCTTTTTGCCCTCTTTTTCCCTGAGCCGCTTGGCCAGTTTAGCAGTCGTCGTGGTCTTGCCCGACCCCTGAAGGCCGACCATCATAATGACCGCTGGCGGGACAACATCGAGCAACAAATCGCTGGTCGTCGAGCCCAGCATCTCGGTCAGCGCGTCGGAGACGATCTTAACAACTTGCTGACCCGGCGTGATGGATTTCAGGACATTATGGCCGATGGCAAGGTCCGTGACCTGATCGACAAAGCTGCGTACGACGGGCAGCGCCACGTCGGCTTCGAGCAGCGCCACGCGGATTTCGCGCATCGCTTCGCGCACATCGGCTTCGTTCAGCGCGCCACGCCCGCGCAGACGGGCAAAGACATCGCCAAGGCGTTCGCTCAAACTATCGAACATGTCTCTATCCTTCCGGCAGTTCTGGCATACCAGAACCGACAAAACGCGAAAAACGCCGGCGGACGAAAACTCGTCGGCCAGCGTGGCTTTTGTCCGCACTTTTCCGGTATATCGGAGCTGCGAACCGCACGCCATTAGTCGGTTGACTGGCCATTGGCAAGGGTTTCTCCATACTGGCGCATGAATTAACTATGTTGACATGTTTTCGCACTAAATTGCTTCCAGTAAAGCGTGAGGCACTGGACGATGAATTTTGACGCCCGTGACAACGGTAGTATCAACACTTCGCAAGAAGTGGAGCATGAGCCGCCTGTTGCCGGGCAGGATTTCGTCGTTGGCGGCATTACGCTGTCGGCCATTTTGCTGTTGGTGGGCACGGGCACATCGTGGGTCCATTCGCTAACCGGCATCGCCGACATGATCGGCAGCAGCCGAGAGGCGATAACCAGCACTTTATTGCTCAACATCGCGTTGATCCTGTTTGGCTGGCGCCGATTTCGGGATTTACGCGCCGAAGTTGAAAAACGGACCAGTGCCGAGGCCCAAGCACGCTATCTTGCGATGCGCGACCCGATGACCGGATTCCTCAATCGCCGCGCCTTTGCCGACGCCGCAGCGGTGAACATGAAATTATGGCGTGAAAACGCGATGGTGCCTGCCGCACTGGTAATCGACATTGATGCATTCAAAAGCATCAACGACCTGTTCGGTCATGCCAGCGGCGATCATGTGATATTGGTTACCGCCCAGCGCATAGTCGAATGTTGCCCCCCCGAGGCTATTGTAGCGCGATTGGGGGGCGACGAATTTGCAATATTATTGCCAAAACGCCCGGACGAAACATTGCTAGACGATGTTGGCGATATGCTGACCCATGCATTGTCTGAACCTATTGCGGTTGACGGCAATACGGCGGCAACCAGTTCGTCGATTGGAGGTGCCGCCGCAATATCTGACAATGAGACGCTCGACACGCTGTTACGCCACGCCGATTCGGCAATGTACCGCGCCAAAAAAATGGGCCGCTGTCGTTACGAGCGTTTCAACGAAGAAATGGGCTATGCGCTCGATCAACGCGATTTGATAGAACGCGGGCTGCGTCAGGCCCTCACCAATGACGACATATACCCCGCCTATGAACCATTGATCAACCTCGCCACCGGCGACGCTGTTGGGTATGAAATGCTGGCGCGTTGGGATTCAGCCACATTAGGGTCTATTCAGCCAACCGAGTTTATTGCCGTAGCAGAGGCATCTGGTTTGATAGGCACATTGTCCGATCAATTATTCCGCAAGGCCATGAACGAGGCTGCTCAATGGCCGAGCGAGCTCAGCCTGTCGATCAATGTATCACCGTTGCAGTTGCGCGACCCATGGTTTGCGCAAAAGATATTGCGCTTGCTCACCGAAACGGGTTTTCCGGCAACGCGGCTGATTCTCGAACTGACCGAATCGGCGATTGTTGATAATATCCCGTTGGCGCAGGCGGTGTTCACCAGCTTGCGTAATCAGGGCATCCGGATTGCGCTTGACGATTTCGGCACAGGCTATTCGTCCGTTGCCAGCCTGCGCGCGCTGCCGTTTGACAGTATCAAGCTCGATCAGGAGTTTGTGACAAAGATGGGTTCGGATCCCGAACGAGCCGCCATTGCCGAAGCCGTCTTGCAACTTGGGCAATCACTTGGGCTGCCGGTGGTGGCCGAGGGGATTGAAAGCCTTGCTATCGCCCAGCGGTTGAACGGTCTCGACTGTGCAACGGGTCAGGGGCACTATTTCAGCAAAGCGATGAGCCACGATGCGGTGATGCTTCATCACAACCCGGCATTGGCGGGGCAGGCAAAATCGGCCTGATTCAGGCCGCAAAGGCACGGCATGGTCAGTGGACATTGCCCTAGTCGCTCCCTACATCAACGCCCATGAATGGCGAGTTCATCAAGATGCACGGACTGGGCAATGATTTTGTCGTGATCGACACGCGCGTGGATGCGGTCTCAATCACGCCGACGCGCGCGCGCGCCATTGCCGACCGCCACACAGGGATTGGCTGCGACCAACTCATCATCATCGAACCATCAACCCGCGCCGATGTGCGCATGCGGATATGGAATGCTGACGGCGGCGAAGTCTCCGCTTGTGGCAACGCTACACGCTGTGTTGCTAGGCTGATCGGCGGTTCCCCCAGTATCGAAACCGCAGGCGGTATAGTGTCGGCGTCTGCGGGCGGCGCGCTTGTGTCCGTCGCCTTTCCCGAGCCACATTTTGACGCAGCCGACATTCCACTGGCTTATGCCATGGACACAATGGCAATGCCCGTCGGTTGGGAGGGTTTAGATCAGCCGATGGCGGTCAATGTCGGCAACCCGCATCTGGTTTTTTTTGTCGATGACCCGGACGCGATTGAGCTTGAGCGGCTTGGCCCGCTGATCGAACATGACCCGCTGTTCCCCGAACGGATCAACGTCAATGTAGCCAGCGTCACGGGCGCCGCGTCAATTACCCTGCGCGTGTGGGAACGGGGAAGCGGCCTGACCCGCGCGTGCGGCACGGGCGCAGTGGCAACCGCACTATGCGCTATCAAATCACGCCGCTGTATTGGCCCTGTCACCGTCGCCCAGCCCGGCGGCGATTTGCTGATCGACTGGCCGGGCCATGGCCCCGTGACGATGCACGGCCCGGCTACCGAGGTCTATCGTGGGCAGACGGATTGGGCCAATTTCGGATGAATTGGCTGGACGGCGCGCTATTGTTACGCAAAAGGGCCGCATGAGCGAGCCAGCATCACAAACCCAATCATGGTCCGACCGCATGATCGGCGGGTTCAAACGCACGTCCGACCGCCTGTCCGAAAACCTGTCGGGGCTGTTTGCTGGCGGCAAGCTTGATGACAGGGCGCTCGACGCCATCGAAGACGCGCTGATCGTTTCCGACCTCGGCCCACGCATGGCCGCCCGCATTCGGACACGGCTATCATCAACGCGTGCGGGCGACGGTAGCGAAGCGGGAGTGCGCGCGCTCATCGTCGATGAAATCGCTGCGTCGCTGGCTCCCGTGGCCAAGCCGCTTGAGGTCATAGCATTCCCGCGCCCGCACATCATATTGGTGGTCGGGGTCAATGGCTCTGGCAAGACCACGACCATCGCCAAGCTGGCGCACCTGTTCGTCGAACAGGATTATGGTGTGATGCTCGCGGCGGGCGACACATTTCGCGCGGCGGCTATCGGCCAACTGAAAGTGTGGGCGGAGCGGGTTGGCGTCCCCATCGTCACCGGGCCAGAGGGCGGCGACGCTGCGGGTCTGGTGTTCGACGCGGTCAAACAGGCGACGGCACAAGGGATCGACGTGCTAATCGTCGATACCGCAGGGCGGCTCCACAATAAACGCGAGTTGATGGACGAACTGGCCAAGATCAAGCGCGTGCTCGGCCGCATCAACCCGGCCGCACCGCATGACGTCGTGCTGGTGCTTGACGCGACAACGGGGCAAAATGCGCTGGCGCAGATCGAGACATTCCGCGAATTGGCCGGCGTTACCGGTCTTGTCATGACCAAGCTCGACGGCACCGCGCGCGGCGGCGTTCTGGTCGCTGCGGCGGAGCAGTTCGGCCTACCCATTCACGCCATCGGGGTGGGAGAAAAGATTGACGATTTGCGCCCCTTTGATGCGCGCCAACTGGCGGACGCGATAGCAGGAAGGCTGAAATGAGCGAAGAATTACCGCAAGACGTGGTGGAGGCTGCGGGCGTTAGGGACATAGGCGCACCCGCGCACCCCGCATGGCTGCCCTATGCCATCGACTTTGGGCCGCTTTTGGTGTTTTTCCTGACCTTTCGCTTGGCAAAGGGTGACGGGGCTTTTGGTGCCACGGCGGGCGCGATCAAAGCAACTGGTGCGTTCATGGTCGCCATCATCATCGCGATGGCGGTGTCACAGTGGAAGCTCAAGAAAATCTCACCGATGCTGTGGATGTCAGCGATCTTGGTGCTGGGGTTTGGCGCATTGACGATCTATTTCCACGACGCGCGCTTCATCCAGATTAAACCGACCGTCATTTATGCCGGCTTTGCAGCGCTGCTCTTGGGCGGATGGCTGCGCGGGCGGCCCTTGCTCAAATATCTGCTACAGGCCGCCTATGATGGCCTGAGCGACGCGGGGTGGCTCAAACTGTCGCGCAACTGGGGGCTGTTTTTTGTCGCCATGGCCGCCATCAACGAAGCGATGCGCGCGACGATGAGCTTTGACGATTGGCTGACCGCAAAGGTGTGGGGGGTGACCATCCTCTCCGTCTTGTTTGCGATGAGCCAGGTTCCGCTCATGCTGCGTCATGGGCTGGCGATTGGTGAAGCGGAGAGTGGAGATTAGCGGCTGCGCAGGTTGCTCAATTCGACCTTTGCCGAGGCAATCACCGCGCGGGCAATGCCGACAAGGCGATTTTTGTTGAACAGTTCGAGCGTATAGAGCGGCGCGCAATCATCCATCCACGCGGATTTGTAATCGCTGTCGCCTGTGCCAAAATCGACCCGCGCCACATGATCGACGTCGATGACATGTTCGAACATTTTTGCGCTGAGCAGCGTCCCCGGCGAATGGCCAACCGCGCTCACCCGGTGCGCGACCTTGTGCGCAATCGCGGTGCCGTTTTCACAGGTCCAGAATTGCGCAGCGACGGCCTCACCGTCGATATAGCCGATGCCAAGCCGCAACGTGCCTGCAGCGCCTTCGCTTTGCGCCATGGCGCGCAAGAAACCCATCGCACCTTCTTGGGGTTTCCAGCTTTGGGCATAGATGGCTTCATAGTCCACCCATGCATCTTCATCGAAGTGCGTAGAGATTTGCGTGATCATATTGGCCTTGGCGCCCTTGCTCTTGACCGTTTTACGTAACCGCCCCGGTCTGGCGCCCCAATAGTCGGCAAAGCGCATCCCCGCGACATTGGCTGTCCAGTTGCAATCGCTCGTCTGGGGAACGGCGGCCCAACCTGCTCGGCGGAACGCACGGGCAGTCAATGTGCAATCGGCCCCACGCATCGGAGAGAGGCGTATCATCGACACCCGTTCGCGTAATTGCGCCGCGACATTGGCAATCAAGCGCGTCTGTTCAGCCAAATCTGGCTGGCCCGTAAACACTGGGCGAAAGGCTAAAGTATACCAGCTGCCCAGACTTTGCGCGTGCCCTTTGTCATCAACGCTCAGGAACAGCCAGCAATCGCCCTTCTGGCCGCTTGCGCGCGCGACCAAAGGCCGCCCCGCCTGCGGGCATTGCGCCAATGTGCGGTCAAACCATTCGTAGCGATCGAAGATGGAGGATAAGCCTTCGCGCTCTAGTTCATGCTGCGCGAGCAGCGCCGCATCGGCAAAATTATCAAAGACATGCGCCATCATCATGCAGCCGCGAATAGTCCAAGCGCTGTTACCAAAGCGCTAACAATGACGCACCTCACGCATCAATTTAACCGGATATTGACCTGCTTGGCGGCATAGACTCGGTGATGGACGCACAGCTCGAACAATCGCCTTATCGCACGCTCGATGGCATTCGCGGAATCGCCGCAACCATCGTCATGACACGGCATTTACCCGACATGTTCGGGCGGTTCACCTTCCCCAGCTGTTATTTGGCGGTCGATCTGTTTTTCGTGCTGTCGGGTTTTGTCATCGCCAACGCCTATGGTGCGCGCTTGGGCGGCGGCATGGGCACATTGGAGTTTATGCGCATCCGCATGATCCGTTTCTATCCGCTCTACTTGCTCGGGTTTCTGATCGGCATCGTTGACGTGGCATATCGGATGGTTAGCGGCGGGGGCGGCGCGTGGAGCGGTATCGGCCTGTCGCTGGCACTCATCGCGGGGCTGTTCATGCTGCCCTCCCCATCCTCTCCCGCCTCCTCATCACTTAGCGGCGGGCTTTACCCGATGAATACACCAAGCTGGTCCTTGGGCTTCGAGGTCGCGGTCAATATCCTCTATGGCTTCATCCACCGCTGGCTTTCGACCAAGGTCTTGCTCGGCATCGTAGCTGTCTCAGGCCTCGGCCTGCTGCGCTATATATTGTCCTATGGGTCGGTCAATTTCGGCGATTCATGGGAAACTATTCTAGCGGGAACCGCGCGGGTCTGTTACTCCTTCTTCGCCGGAGTGCTGGTCTGGCGTTGGCGCGGCGCGCGCAGCGTCAGTTCGATGGGTGCGCTCATCATCGCGGCCATCGTTGGCCTGTTGCTGATGTCACAGATTGAGGCCGCGATGTTCGATTTCGCGATGGTGATCATCGGCTTCCCCGCCATCGTCTGGGCCGCAGCCCGGGTCGAGCCGGGGCGGCGTATCGCACCCGCCTTCATCAAGCTCGGCCTTGCATCCTACGGCGTCTATGTGCTCCACACGCCATTGGGCCGCATCATCGAACAGACCGCGAAAAATAGCGGCACGGCCATCCCCATCCCCGTGGCCGGCATCGCTTTCATCATCGCGCTGACGGTGTTGGTGTTGTGGATTGATCGCGTTTTCGACCAGCCTGTGCGGCGCGCATTGCTGCGTGCTACGGCGAAATCAACACGCGCCAAAGCATTGCCCGCAGGAGCCTAGTCGCTTATACAGTCCTCAATATTCAGACGCTTCGTTAGCAAGCGTCGATATTTGAGGGGAAATATGATGGCGAAGTTTTTTGGAAACCTCCACGCGGTGATGGCGGTTGGGCTGCTCGCGGCAATTGCGCTGATGTATTACGTCGCTGGCGATATGATCACCGTGCCTAGCATTATGCGTTGGCTTCACCTGTTTTTCGGCGTGACATGGATCGGCCTGCTTTATTATTTCAACTTTGTGCAGATTCCGACGATGCCCAGCATTCCTGCCGAGCTCAAACCCGCAATCAGCAAACATATTGCCCCCAAAGCCTTGTTCTTTTTCCGTTGGGGTGCCGCACTTACGGTGCTGACTGGCCTTGCGATCGCTGGCCAGCCAGGGGTGGGTTCACCTTCGTATTTGGTACAAGCGTTATCGCTTGAACAGCCCTACCGCCTGATCGGCATTGGTATGTGGCTGGCGCTCATCATGGCGTTCAACGTATGGTTCATCATCTGGCCAGCTCAAAAAAAGGCGCTGGGGATTGTTGAGGCGGACGATGCGACCAAGGCTGCGGCAGGTGTTCGCGCGATGATGTTCTCGCGCCTCAACACGCTGCTGTCGCTGCCGATGTTCTATGCAATGGTCAGCGCCAATCACGGGTGATTGGCTAGGGGGTCAGCGCCAATCACGGGTAGGCACGTCGTCATTGCGAGGAGCGTCAGCGACGAAGCAATCCAGTATTATGTGCGCAATCGCCTCTGGATTACTTCGCTCCGCTCGCAATGACGAACTTTATGAAAAAGCCTTAAGCCGCTATTCCATGCTTCTTCATCGTGTGGCGTAATTGGTCATAGCTAAGCCCCAGCGTCGTCGCGGTCGCGCGCTGGTTGTAACGGCACCGCGCGAACGCCGCCTCAACCAGCCGCTTTTCATAAGCGTCAACCGTGGCGCGAAGGTCCGCGCACATATCGCTAATGGGCGGAGCAGGCAGCGCACTCTCGTCGCTCGTTTCGCGCTGTGTCGCGCGCGCGGGGGCATCAACACCGTTCGCGCCCGGTCGCCACGGACTGGCGAAGGGGTCAAATGTTATCACATCGACGGGCCGCCCCGGCTCCATCCAGCGATAGACCGCACGCTCGACCACGTTGCGCAATTCGCGGACATTGCCCGGCCAGTCGTGCGACTCAAGCATCACACTCGCCTGCGGTCCCCAACCCGGCCAGCTTTCCCAGCTTAGTTCGGTCGCCATCCGCCGCGCAAAATAATCCGCCAGCACCAATATGTCGCCTTCGCGCGCACGCAGCGGCGGCAGCGTGATGACTTCGAACGATAGCCGATCGAGCAAATCGGCACGAAACCGCCCCTGATCGACCATGTCGGGCAAATGCTCGTTGGTCGCCGCGACAATCCGGCAATCAACCTGCACCGGTTTTGACGCGCCGATCCGTGTCACTTCGCCATATTCGACCGCACGCAAAAGGCGCTCCTGCGCCGCCATCGACAGCGTGCCAAGCTCATCAAGGAACAGCGTTCCCCCGTCGGCTTCTTCAAAGCGCCCGGCCCGCGCCCGCGCCGCGCCGGTGAAGGCCCCCGCCTCATGCCCGAATAGCTCGGCTTCGATAAGCGTCTCTGGTAACGCCGCACAGTTCATGATGACCAACGGCCCGTCCCAGCGCGCCGAATGACTATGCAAGCGTTCGGCGATCAATTCCTTACCCGTCCCTCGCTCACCAATCACCAGAACGGGGCGATTAAGCACCGCAGCCGCAGTGGCGCGCTCAACGCTATCGAGAAAGGCGCTCGATTGGCCAATGAAGCGGGTTTCGCGTTCCATACCAACATATGGTGAAAAAACCCACATAAAGGCAAGTGTTTTTTGCTAACTCACCCGCCCCCAACACCAGAAAGGCTGCAATTCTGGCGTTTTCGCAAACTGGCACGGTCCCTGCATTGCATATTGCATGTTCGACACTCCGCCACTTGGGACCAATGACCATGATGCCTTATACGCTCTCCCCCACCCAGCGAGCTTTGATGACATTGAGCCTGTTGGTGCCACTGATTATCGGCTTCAATCAATCAATCTCCCAGCCCTTTTGGGCCCAACTCCCTACTCCGGAGGCGGCGCAAGCCAATATCGGGGTCTCCGCCGGTCAGGTCGTTTGACGCACCTGACCAATGACGGCGCCGGGGCACTTCCCCCCCCTTGCCCAGCCCCGGCGTCGTCATTTTTTACAACCGCACTTCGTTCAACAGGACAAAATCCCATGGGCATTTTCTCTCGCACAGCCGACATTATTGCGGCGAATGTGACCGACCTTCTCGATCGATCCGAAGATCCGGCAAAGATGATCCGCATGATCATTTTTGAAATGAATGAAACATTGGTCGAGGTCCGCGCGTCTGCCGCGCGCACCATTGCCGATCAAAAGGAAATGCGTCGCCACATCACCAAGCTGAATGGCATGCAGGATAGCTGGCGCGAGAAAGCGGAACTGGCGCTGTCCAAGGACCGCGAAGACCTTGCCAAGGCCGCACTCATCGAAAAGCAAAAGGCCGGCGATATGGCCGAGCGTTTATCCGCCGAAATGACGGTGCTCGATGACGCGCTGAAGGGCTATGAAATCGACATCGCCAAGTTGCAGGCCAAGCTGCGCGAGGCGCGCACCCGTCAGTCGAGCATCAACACCCGGCTGGAGTCGGCGGAAAATAAGTTCCGCCTGCGTGAAATGACGCATGGCGAACGCACCAAGGAGGCCTTCTCGCGCTTTGACGAGATGGAGCGCCGCGTTGACCTGGCCGAAGGGCGTGCCGACGCGATGCAGATGGGGGCACCCCCGCGCACGCTCGACGACGAGTTTGCTGATCTGGCTTCGTCCGACTCGGTTGATGCAGAATTGGCCGCAATGAAAGCGGCTGCGGCCAAGAAGGATAAATAAGATGGAAGATATTCTGGTACCCATCATTATTGTTGCCACGCTGTTCATCGGGCTGCCGTGGCTCATCCTCCACCATGTGACCAAATGGAAAACCTCGGCCTCGCTCCCCGTAGAGGATGAGCGTCTGCTCGACGACCTTTATGAGTTTGCGCGCAGGCTGGAGGACCGCATGCACACGGTCGAACGGATTATCGCCGCCGACAATCCCGAGTGGCGCCCCGCGATCCGCAACGACCGCGACATCGAAAGCGACCCGCGCATTGGCACACCGTACGAGAGGAGCAAATAAGATGGAACCGCGCCGCACCAAATATTATCTCGACAAACAAAATGCCAAATGGATGGGCGTCTGTTCGGGTCTGGCCGACTATACCGGCATCGACGTCATGTGGGTTCGCCTAGGCACCGTGTTATTGACGCTGATGGGTGGGTTTCCCTGGACGCTCATCGCCTATGTCGCGGCCGGGATGATGGCGAAACCCAAACCAACGGATCTTTATGTTGATGCCGAGGAGAGCCGTTTCTGGCAGGGCGTCCGCGCCAACCCGGCGCGCTCCACCCGCGATGTCCGCGCGTCATTCCGTGACCTTGACCGCCGCTTGGCCGATGTTGAGTTGTTCTACACCAGCCGCAACACCAGCTTGGCCGATGAAATTGAGAGCCTGCGGTAGAATCTGATGAGTAAAAGTTAATCCGTTCGTGCTGGCTCCCGACGGGTCGCTATCGAAGCACTGTCCTTGTTAGCGGCGGATCAGAAGAAAGGCAGCCCTTCGACAAGCTCAGGGCGAACGGAATTGGTTTATTGCGCTGCGGAAAATAGCAACGCCACGGAGGAGAAAATATTATGTCTTGGGGTGGACCTTCATTTGTCCTCATCATCATTGCGATCAGCACAATCGGCTGGGTCGTCAACAACTGGATCCGCGCGCGTCACGGCTATGCGCTCGAGGATGAGTGGAGCGGCAAGACCCAACCAGGCAATATCGAAGCTGATCGACAGGTCGCACTGCTGACCAACGAGAATGCTGACCTAAAGGGCAAAATATTGCGAATTGAAGAACGCGTCGCGGTGCTCGAACGCATCGCCACCGACAAGAGCCATCGCCTGTCGGACGAAATTGACAGCCTGCGGTAACGCAGAGCGCAGAGAAAGAGCCTGCGGTAACGCAGAGCGCAGAGAAAGAGCCTGCGATAGTGATTTCAAGTCAGATGACTTCATCTGACGACTTGGAAATCACGACATACGAACACGCCGCGAAAGGCGACAAAAGGGAGTAGAGACAATGGACTCAAATACCGCAAACGCCTTGGCACCCATATTTGGCGTGTTGGCCTTTGTATTGCCAATCTGCTGGGTCATCGTCACGCGGATGAAGATCAAGAACGGCTACCCGCTCGAAAACGCGTGGGGCAAAGCCGTCTATCCCAAATCCGCCGATGAAGAGATGGAGCGCATCCGCCTGCTCAGCCAGGAAAATGCCCAGCTGCGCGCCGAAATCGGCTCGATCAAGGATCGCCTCGCCACTGTCGAGCGCATTATCACCGACGCTCCTGCGCGTCTCTCGGATGAAATTGACGCGCTGCGGCGCATTGCGAACTGAGGATAGTCCCATGTCAATCAACCCCCTGCTCATCCCCCTTCTCGCTTTGATGATTCCGATTGTCGCCATTGGCTTTTCCGCGTTCAAACGCTGGATGGACATGAAGGAGCGCCTGCTTGAGCAGCAATCCTCGCTCACCGCCGAAAAGGCCGCGCAATATGCCGCACATACCGAACGGCTCGAACAACGTGTGCGGGTGCTGGAGCGTGTTATCACCGACAGCAGCATCACCGTTGCCAACGAAATTGAAAGCTTGCGCGACCGCGCAGACCATTAACCGAAAGGGCCATCCCCCATGTCTAGCAACCTCGTTCTCATGATCATCGCTATCGTCGCGATCACCACCTTCGGCCGCATTTACCGCGATAAGCACGGCCTCAGCCGCCGCAGTATGGAGCGTGTTGGGCGTCACATGGGTAATGCCATCACGCACGACGATGCCGAAGCGATCGCACTGCGCCAGGAAGTCAAGGCGTTGAAAGACCGTATCGCTGTGCTCGAACGTATCACCACCGACAACCATAGCGCTACGCGACTTGATCAGGAAATCGAGCTTTTGCGCGACCGATAACCATCCCTTCATCCCCCAATAGAAAAGGAAGGCAACCAGCCATGACTGATCTTTCTCTCAACCTTTTGTCCGGCGCCATCGCGCTCACTGCCCTCACTATCGTCAGCCTGATAACATTGCGCGGCTGGCGGCTGTGGGTCGAATTGCGCCGTCACGAGATTGACGTGCGGCCAGCGATGGCCGGCGTGCACGACGACATGCCACCCGCCAACACCGGCAGCCGAATCGAACTTGCCGACCTGCGCGAACGGGTGCGCAAATTGGAAATGATTGCCGCTGGGGTGGATTTGTAACGCGGCTTGCCGTAACACTGGTGGCGCACTATCGCTGCCGCATGACCATCCAAACCCTCGCCGACATCGCCGAAGACTATGCCTTGCTCGATGCCGATGATCGGTACCGCCTGCTGATTGATTTGGGCCGCGCGCTGGAACCAATGCCCGATGCACTCAAAACCGACGCGACGCGGGTAGCGGGCTGTTCGGCGTCGGTTTGGCTCTATCCCACTCAGGCGGATAATAGCGCGCTCCATTATCTGGCGGACAGTAACGCCGCGATCACCAAGGGCATTGTAGCGCTGGTGCTGAGCACGGTTCAGGATAAAATGCCGATGGAGGTGGTCGATACCGACATCATGGCCGCGCTCGCCCCGTTCGACCTATCGAGCCAGTTATCGAGCAACCGGACGCAGGGCATCCCCAATATGATCGCGTTGATACAGGCCAGCGCGGGGCGTTACGCCGACGCCGCTAGGCTTGCCTAGGGGAAGGCCAGAAAGTGACGATATTCGCGCTTTCCTACAGGCTTTACGCCATGGTAAAATGCGCTCTGTTTCACGAATCCGGCTCTTTGAACCTGTTAATCGGCACACATACCTCCCCTCTCCCCTTGCGGGAGAGGGATGCGACGCCTTGCTGAGCCACTTGGCGAAG
>ERZ1292633.446-Hain-H41-02um-R1-446-length-48936-cov-14_pt1 | contig 48936 bp, 65 predicted proteins | sample MGYA00564406_ERZ1292633 | MGnify/ENA primary metagenome ERZ1292633 (study PRJEB36523, sample SAMEA6512639) | groundwater metagenome | collected 2019-01-08 | study: AquaDiva: Metagenomics assemblies of 32 groundwater samples | reverse complement strand
TCATAGGACATTTTCGCGTGGGAATGCCGTAGGACAGAATCGCTTGGGAACTACAAAAATACTTGGTGTATTGACAAACATAAAGAAGGCTCTATAATAAAGAAAGTTTCAAGCTAATCGAGGCGAACGTTCATTGTTCGCTTCTTTTTGTCGTTCACTTAAGCGAACTTATTTATTTTTGCACGATGACCGCTACAACACAGACCTTTCAAAAGCGTGAATATTGGGGAACAGATTATTCTAATCTTCCTCGTATGGATCTTACATTGGTACAACGCGAGTCGTATCAGTGGTTTTTGGAACATGGTATCAAAGAACTTCTCAAAGAAGTCAGTCCGATGACTGATTTTACCGGTAAAAATTGGGAACTCACATTTGGTGATTATTACTTCGGTAGACCAAGACTCACGCCCCACGTCGCGATGCAAAAAGGATTGACCTACGACATGCCACTGAAGGTCAAAGCAACGCTTACCAACAAACAAACAGGTCATCAACTTTCACAAGAAGTATTTTTGGGCGACATCCCAGAGATGACTGATCGTGGGACATTCGTGATAAATGGTATTGAGCGTTGCGTAGTCAATCAGCTCGTCCGATCTCCCGGAATGTATTTTACCGGTGAAGTAGACCCGACTACTGGTCGCACACTCTATAGTGCAGAAATTCGCCCAATGCACGGATCATGGCTAGAATTTTTCGTTACTCGAAATGATGTATTAATGGTGCGAATTGACCGACGCCGCAAATTTGTCGCCAGTACATTCCTTCGCGCTATCGGATTTACGAGTAATGAAGAGATTGAGCGATTGTTTGCAGATGTGGACGTCAATCCTGATCATAGTTTCATCAAGGCAACCCTTGCTAAGGATCCAACGACTAGCCAAACGGAAGCTGTTTTGGAATTATATCGACGATTACGTCCAGGTGAGCCAATCGTTTTGGATAATGCACAAGAGCTTCTTCGTACCATGTTTTTTGACTATCGACGTTATTCATTGGAGCGAGTCGGACGATATAAAATGAACAAAAAATTAGGGCTCGATGTGCCTAACGATAAAGAACATTGGGTACTCACCAAAGATGATATCATCGGCGGCGTGAGATACCTTATTAATTTGGTTAATGGCAAAGGTGATGTAGACGATATCGATCATTTGGGGAATCGCCGAGTGCGTCGAGTTGGAGAATTAGTCGCGACCAATGCGTTTCGTGTCGGTTTATTGCGTTTAGAAAGATCTATACGAGAAAAAATGAGTTTGGCAGGTCCAAATGCTGAGGATCTCACGTCAACGCATTTAGTAAACGCGCGTCCAATTATAGCTTCTATCAACGATTTTTTCCGAACAAGTCAGCTTTCCACCATCTTAGATCAAACTAACCCGCTTGCAGAAGTCGACAATCTTCGTCGTCTCACCGTCATGGGTGTTGGCGGTATTTCACGGGAGCGCGCGAGTTTTTCTATTCGCGATATCAATTCTTCACAGTACGGACGTATTGATCCCGTCAGATCTCCAGAAGGTCCAAATATCGGTCTTGTGACGTATATGGCTCTCTACGCTCGCGTCAATGAATATGGATTTTTGGAAACACCATACAGAAAAGTAGAGAAAACGACACATGGCGATGTCGTCAAGGTTCGCGTGACTGATACCATAGAATATCTTGATGCCAACGACGAATTGAACATGTACATAACGCATGCTGATTTACCAATGAACGATACAGGGGTCATACAAACAGATCGTATTCCAGTACGTTACAAAGGTGAATTTATGGAAGCCGACACGTCCCTTGTGCAATATGTCGACATTGTGCCACGACAAGTAGTCGGTGCACCAGCCTCCCTTATTCCATTTTTGGCTCACGATGAAGCAAACCGAGCACTGATGGGTACACACATGCAGTGTCAGGCGGTGCCACTTCTTTTGCCACAGTCACCGGTTGTAGGAACTGGTATGGAATCTGCAGTTATCGAATCCATGGGACGAGTGGTGAAAGCCACGGATGATGGAGAAGTTACATATGCTGATGCAGCGCTTGTTAAAGTGAAGTACAAAAATGGTGATATAGCTACCTATGAGCCAGAAAAGTTTAAGCGTACATCACAATCAACGTGCTACAACCAAAAAGTCTTAGTCGGCATGGGACAAAAAGTTAAAAAAGGTGACGTTCTTATAGAAGCGCCAGCCGCAGAAAACGGTGAGTTAGCCCTCGGTACAAACATGGTCATTGCATACATGAGTTATGAAGGTTTAGGGTATGAGGACGCCATTGTCGTATCTGATCGGGTTGTGCGACAAGACGTGTTGACATCCGTTCATATCGAAGAGCATGAGTGTAGTGTTGTCGATACCAAGTTGGGTCCAGAAGAAACAACTAGAGATATTCCCAATGTCGGTGAAGAAGCGCTTCGAAATCTCGATGAAAATGGCATCGTCGTCATAGGTGCACAAGTAGAGCCAAATGATATTCTTGTTGGGAAAATTGCACCAAAAGGCGAGACCGAATTGACGGCAGAAGAGCGATTGTTACGAGCAATATTCGGTGAAAAAGCTCGTGAAGTCCGTGATACATCGCTTCGTATGCCACACGGCGAACGCGGCACGATTATCGATGTGATGATTTTGGATAAAGAACAGGGTGATGAATTAGAGCCAGGATCAAATAGAAAAATCATCGTAAAAATTGCCCAAATGCGAAAAGTCGTCGTTGGAGATAAATTGGCAGGTCGACACGGAAACAAAGGTGTTATTAGTAAAATTGTCCCATCGTCAGACATGCCATACATGGCAGATGGAACAGTCATTGATATTATTATTTCACCGCTTTCTGTTTTGGCTCGTATGAACTTGGGGCAATTGATGGAAGCCCATCTTGGATTTGCACAAAACAAATTAGGACTTAAGGTTGCACTTCCAGTGTTTGAACACGTAAAAGAATCTCGCATGCTCGATACGATGAAAAAAGCGGGTGTACCACTTGACGGTAAGAGTATCCTCTACGACGGAAAGACTGGCGAGGCGTACAAAGAACCAGTCGTGGTCGGCATAGGATATATCTTAAAGCTTATTCACATGGTTGAGGACAAAACACACGCTCGATCAACGGGTCCATACTCTCTGGTGACGCAACAGCCACTCGGTGGCAAAGCGCAAATGGGAGGGCAAAGACTTGGTGAAATGGAAGTTTGGGCACTTGAAGCGCATAGAGCGGCACACGTATTACAAGAGATGTTGACGATCAAATCAGACGATGTGGTCGGTCGTGCGAAGGCATTTGAAGCAATTGTCAAAGGTTTGGATATTCCAGCATCAACGATTCCAGAGTCATTTAAAGTTTTGGTAAAGGAATTACAAGCATTGGGCTTAAATGTGATTCCTACAGGCGTCGTTTCAGCCAAGCCACCCGTTATTTCTGACGCAATCAAAGAAGAGAAGGCGGTAAAAATTGCCAAAGAATTGGCTGTAGCCAGCGGTGAGACGATTGAAGAAGAGGTTACGAAAGATTTACCAGTTGCCACAGTTTCAGAACCAGAAGGAGAACAAAATGGATAAGAAAGGCAATTTTGCTAACATCGTTGATTTTTCTGGACTTTTGGTAAAACTTGCGTCCCCTGACGAAGTGAAAAATTGGTCATATGGGGAAATTACCAAGCCAGAAACGATTAATTATAGAACACTCAAGCCGGAAAAAGATGGATTATTTGACGAACGCATATTCGGTCCTACGAAGGATTGGGAATGTTACTGCGGCAAATACAAGAGAATTCGTTATCGAGGCATTGTTTGTGATAAATGTGGTGTCGAAGTCACACAAAGTAAGGTTCGCCGAGAACGCATGGGGCACATCGCTCTTGCGTGTTCTATCGCGCATGTATGGTTTTTTAAGGGTGCCCCGAGTAAATTGTCACTTCTTTTGGACATTAGCCCTCGAGCTCTTGAGGGTGTCATCTATTTTGCACAATACCTCGTCGTCTCTGTTGATGATGATGAGAAGAAAAAAGTACTTTCTGGGTTGACTGAGCAAGGTGAGAAGCGTATCGCGGAATTGGTAAAGCGTGTGGATATAGAGAAAGAAAAACGCCACAAAGAAGTCGAAAAGGAATTGGCAGAAGTAAAAGAGAGCGTTAAAGGTCGCGAAGCACAAGATTTGGCTATTTCAGAACTTACGCTTCGAGAGCGTCAAGAATTTGCTAAATTTGATGATCAGAGAGGCAAAGAAGAAGAAAAAATCAAACAAGTCATCGAGCAAGTGACCAGTATCGTCAAAAGTATCAAAATGCTTTCAACGGTTACCGAAGATGAATATCTTCATTTGTTAGATTACGATGCATCGTCGTTTCTTAAGGTTGGTATGGGTGCTGAAGCAGTACTCGAAGTGGTCAAAAAGATTGATCTTGATAAATTAGCGGCAGATCTTCGAGAAGAAATTCAAACATCCAGTGGTCAAAGACACGTCAAGGCAACAAAGAGGCTTCGTGTGGTTGATGGTATGCGCAAATCAGGCATATTACCAGCATGGATGATCATGGGTATTTTACCAGTGATCCCTCCAGATTTACGCCCTATGGTGCAGTTGACCGGTGGTAGATTTGCAACAAGTGATTTAAATGATTTGTATCGCCGTGTCATAAATCGCAACAATCGCTTAAAGCATCTTATGGATCTTGGTGCGCCGGAGATTATACTTCGCAATGAAAAACGCATGCTTCAGGAAGCCGTCGATTCATTAATCGACGCTACACAACGCCCAAGTAGTAGAACAGTGATCCAACCATTGCGATCTCTCTCTGATATGCTTCGAGGCAAGCAAGGCAGGTTCCGCCAAAATCTTTTGGGTAAGCGCGTTGACTATTCAGGTCGATCCGTCATTGTCGTCGGTCCTGAATTATCGCTTAACCAATGTGGTTTGCCCAAGGAAATGGCATTGGAAATGTTCAAGCCATTTGTCTTACGCGAACTTATTACCAGAGGTATAGCGCCAAACGTGAAGAATGCAAAGAATGTGTTGGAGAGACGCTCACCAGAGGTCTACGATATCTTGGAAGAGATTACCAAGAATCATCCAGTGCTTTTAAATCGTGCACCTACGTTACACAAACTTGGATTCCAAGCGTTTTACCCAGTGCTTATCGAAGGATCAGCAATTCGCATCCATCCTTGTGTGTGTGCCGGATACAATGCTGATTTTGACGGCGATCAAATGGCTGTGCATATCCCATTGTCTTCGCAGTCACAGCAAGAAGCGATTGATCTCATGTTGCCAACACACAATTTGTTAAAGCCAGCTGATGGATCTCCTATCACAGTGCCAAACAAAGAAATGGTTGTGGGATGCTATTACATGACAACCATTGACCCGTTGAAAGAGACAATCACTGACGATACCATTGAACGATTTGCTGACGAACAAGAAGCGATTTATGCATATCAGACGGGTATTTTGCCGCTTCGTGATCCGATTCGTGTACGACTCTCAAATGGTGAACTGACGACTACATCAGTTGGTCGTATATTGTTCAATGAATTATTGCCAGTAGGCTTACGGTACATAAATTCACCAGTCAAAGCCGCAACAATTAAGCAGTTAGTAACCAAGGCGCTCTCGATGTACTCCAAAGAAGAGGTCACCGTGCTTATTGATGCGATCAAAAATATCGGGTTTTATGGCGCGACCCTGTGCGGCGGGTTGTCCGTCTCTGTGTTTGATAATAAATCCATTGCTGAAAAAGACACCATGATTGGGGAAGCCGATGAAAAGGTTAAGGAAATTGACCAAAATTATCAGACAGGACTTATCACACAAGAAGAAAAGAAACGCTTGTCTAATGAAGTCTGGATAGAGATTACAGAACGCATCGCTGATCTTACATGGGACAGACTTGAGAAGAGTAATCCGGTCAAGATGATTATCGAGTCAGGTGGAGCGCGTGCCAGCAAAGATCAATTGAAGCAACTCTGTGCTGTCAAAGGTTTGGTCGTAGATCCATTGGGAAAAATCGTGGAACTGCCAACCAAGAGTAATTATCGTGAAGGCTTGTCTATCTTTGAATATGTCACCAGTACTCGTGGTTCACGAAAAGGGTTGACAGACTCAGCGCTAAAAACAGCAGATGCTGGATACCTTACCCGACGGTTGGTTGATGTCGCGCATGACATGATCGTTCGTGTTGACGACTGTGGAACGAGTGAAGGTTGGGAAGTATCACGAAAAGATGATCGTCAGACTCCACTAAGCACTCGTATTGTCGGACGATTTGCCGCTGCAGATGTCCTCTCTCCTGATAGCAAAAAGGTATTGGTCGCACAAGGCGAAGAGATCATGGAAGAAAAAGCGAAAGAAGTTGAAGATGCAGGGGTAGAGTCAGTTATTTTGCGCTCTCCCATTGCATGTCAAGCAAAGGTAGGTATTTGTGCAGTGTGTTATGGACGTGACTATTCTACGACCAAATTGGTTGAGGTAGGTACACCAGTCGGCGTTATGGCAGCACAATCGATAGGTGAACCAGGTACACAACTTACGATGCGTGTACGTCATGCTGGAGGTATCGTCGGTCTCGACGTTACACAAGGATTGCCTCGTGTAGAAGAATTGTTTGAATGTCGCATGCCACGAAACTTATCTCCTGTATCAGAGATTGCAGGAACAGTGTCAGTGAAAGAAACAGAGCAAGGGTATGAAGTGACAGTGCGAGATGACAGCATGAAGCCTGCTGAAGAGCGTGAATATGTCATTCCCCTTACCAGTGAGCTTAAGGTCAAAGAAGGTGATCTGGTCGCAGCGGGAGATCAATTAGGGAGTGGCTATCTTGATATCAAAGAAGTATTACAGGTTCGTGGTCAGACTGGTGCACAGCGCTATCTTATTACCGAAGTACAACGCGTGTATGAGTCACAAGGTATTGCGATTCATGACAAGCATTTTGAAGTGATAGCAAGAAAAATGAGTGATAAGGTGCGCATTGATACATCAGGCGATACGTTGCTTCTCCCCGGTGAAATGGTTGATAAGCAGCGGTTCCAAGATGAGAATGCACGCGTGTTGGCAGAGGGTGGAGAGCCGTCTACTGCACACATCGTCGTTCTTGGTATCACACGTGCATCACTCTACACTGAGTCATGGTTGTCAGCGGCATCATTTCAAGAAACGACAAATGTGTTAACCGATGCGGCGCTGGCGTGTAAAGAAGATAAGTTGTTAGGACTCAAAGAAAACGTTATAATTGGACGTCTAATCCCAGTCTCAGCACAGCGAGCACGGATTGATGCGTAAACCTTTATGCCAACAATAAATCAACTTATCAGATTCGGTCGCAAAAAGAAAGCAAAGAAAATAAAATCTACCGCTTTGCGTAAGTTTTATAATTCTAAAATTGGTGTGACCAAAAATTTTGCAGCACCATTTAAACGAGGAGTGGTTACCTTGGTCAAGACCATGACGCCGAGAAAACCAAATTCCGCTTTGCGTAAAGTTGCGCGCGTGAGACTGTCAAATAAGCAAGAGGTGACAGCGTACATTCCGGGTATTGGTCATGAGCTGTCAGAACACGCAATTGTACTTATCCGTGGTGGTCGCGTAGCAGATTTACCAGGTGTGAAATATCACATTGTTCGTGGAAAGTTTGACGCAACGGGAGTTGTTAACCGCAAACAAGGTCGAAGTAGGTATGGTACAAAGAGTTCAAGTGGTCCTGTAGCCGCTGCGGCTGCATAAAAATATATGAGAGGAAAGAAAACATACAGTCGTCTTTTGCCCGCTGATGCGATCTATTCCAATAGATTGGTTACACGATTTATTAATCGTGTAATGATGAGTGGCAAAAAGACCATTGCTTCAAATCTTGTATATAAGGCACTTGAGACAATCAAAGACAAAGGTGAAGATCCTATCAAGCTTTTTGAGACCGCGATTGCAAATGTAGGACCGAAAATGGAAGTACGCACCAAACGTGTCGGTGGCGCCTCCTATCAAGTTCCTGTAGAAGTGCGCGGAGATAGACGCATCGCCCTTGCCATCCGATGGATCGTTGAATTTGCCAAGAAGCGATCAAACAAAGAATATCACACATTCTCAGAAAAACTTGTTGTTGAACTTATGGAAGCGGCAAACAATCAAGGCGAAGCGATAAAGAAAAGAGACACCGTGCATCGTATGGCTGACGCCAACAAAGCATTTGCTCATTTTCGATGGTAACAAAAGATACACTTCGAGCGCATTTTTCTTCAAAAGACCCAGTTTTGTTTTCTTATTTTGATCAAGTGATAGATGATGTTGTGATAGAAAAATCAACGACCCCCTTTATAGACCTTATTGAGTCGATTATTTCTCAACAATTATCAGAAAAAGCAGCGTCAACGATCAGTGATCGGTTTCATGCTTTATTTAAAACCAAGAAAATTTCAGCTACGCAGATTCTTTCTTTGAAAGATGAAACGCTTCGAGGTGTTGGTATTTCTTGGTCAAAAGTTTCATACATCAAATCAATTGCAACGGCAGTACAGACAAAGGCACTTAATTTTAAGACTCTTGAAACATTACACCCTGATGACATAGTGAAAGAATTAACAAAGATAAAAGGGGTTGGGAAATGGACTGCGGAAATGTTTCTCATGTTTTCGTTAGGACACGAAGATGTATTTTCATATGGGGATTTAGGGCTTAGGCGAGGGATTATGAAAGTATATGGGTACAAAAAAGACCCAACAGTCAACCAAATGAAGAAGTTAGAAAAACAATGGATGCCGTATCGTACGTATGCCTCCCGCATGTTATGGCGCATAGGTGATTTGAAATAAAACTTCGATAATTTACGAGATTTGGTTTATACTAATGTTATAGATGAAAATATTTCAGAAAATAATAGGCATTGTGGTTTTCGCGTCTCTTGTTTTTGGTTTGTATCGTGTCGGTAGTTTTGGTTATCAAAACCTTCGTGGTGCACGTAGTGCCTTTGGTCCTCTCGTGAAACCGCCTACAAATACTGCATCAACAAACACTGCTTCAGACACCACTGGGTTAGGGCTTACGCTGCCTGCAGGATTTCATGTGTCTATATTTGCCAAAGACGTACCCAACGCGCGAGTATTAGTATTTGATCCTACTGGCACGTTATTAGTTAGTGAGCCATCTCAGGGTAAAGTTGTTGCTCTTATCGATAGCGATAACGATGGTGTATCGGACAAGAAAGCTGTCGTGGTTGAAGGACTCAATCTTCTCCATGGTTTAGCGTTTAAGGATGGGAATTTATACGTTGGTGAAACTGATAAAGTTACCAAATTTTCCTATAACGCAGCAACGCATACGGCGAGCAATAAACAAAAACTCTTTGATCTTGCAGGAAACGGTAATCATTTCAGTCGCAGCATAGGATTTGGTCCTGATGGGAAATTATATGTCACGATTGGCTCAACGTGTAATGTGTGTCTCGAGAAAAATGCGATGAGGGCCGCGATTTACTCGGCAGAACCTGATGGATCTAATTTTAGGTCATTTGCCACAGGGCTACGTAATAGTCCGTTTTTTATCTGGCATCCGACGACTAAAGACATGTGGGCGACAGAGATGGGGCGTGATTTGTTAGGTGATGATATACCACCAGACGAGATAAATATCGTCAAGAGCGGATCGTTTTATGGTTGGCCATATTGTTATGGCAAAAAAATTCATGACGGCAAATTTGATACGTCACAAAAATTTATAGACCTTTGTAATTCATCAGTCCCATCACATATAGATTTGCAGGCGCATTCAGCACCATTAGGACTTGCATTTATTCCACCGAGTTGGCCGAAAGAATATCAAGATGATTTGCTCGTGTCGTATCACGGGTCTTGGAATAGAACGACGCCGACGGGATACAAAGTGGTCCGCATGAAGTTAGATAAAAACGGCGCGTACGAAAAGACAGAAGATTTTCTGACTGGATTTATAGAACAAAATGGCGCAAAGGGAAGGCCGGTTGATTTACTGTTTGATTCTAAAGGTGTGCTGTATATTTCTGATGATAAAGCAGGATCAGTATATCGAATGTCGAAAATATGAAAATAGGTAAAGTAGTTTTATATATAGCCATCGTGCTGGTCGCGCTCTTCGGGTGGCGGTTTATCTCAATTTTACAAGTTCCTGATAAGACACTATCCGAATTAAACAGCAGCCAACCGTGTTCAGCGTCTGTTGAATGCGGGCGCGGAGGATGTAATGGTGAAATCTGCGGTAGAGGCGGTGATGCGACTATTTGTTATCCTGATCCAAAGCTTGCAGATAAACTTCGCGGCAAACAGTGTTCATGTATGCAAGAGAAATGCCAGTGGTCCAAGCCATTAATCGGAGGATTATAACTATATCATCCAAACGTAAATGCGTAGAGTTCGATGTCTCGTTAATTAAATGATATTTTTCTCCAAAATTATATCTACCTCGTTATACCCATTGTTTCGATAAAAGTGTAATGCGAGATCGTTTTGAGCAATTGCGGTTACACGTAATCGTTTCGCCCCGCGAGTTTTTGCGATACGTGCCACTTCACCAATTAACATTTTACCAACCCCTTTTCCGCGGTACAAAGGATCAACACACAAATTTTCTATTTCTGCTATGGGATTGTACATACGCCAAGAAATTTTTGTTATGCAAACAGCTGCGTACCCTACGATATGACTATCAACTTGCGCGAGAAGAATAAACATTGAGCGACTCTTTAATCGCTTAGTAAAAAATTTTTGTCCATCGACTGAATTTGACCATGCCAAATCATATTCTTTCGTATATGTTCGTTCATACTCAAATAACGCTTGACTTAGCGATTGTATTGTAGGTAAATCTTCTATCGTTGCCCGTCTTACATGTATATCCATGATGGTATTCTACCATTAGAATATGTATATTGCATGCACGTTATCATGTTTTAAAACATGATAACGTAAATATTATGTATGGACTATATATAAAGCGATAGATTATATCATCCAAACGTAAACGCGAAGACAGAGGTGTTGTCATTTGTCTTTGACAAATTGTACAAAGGTATGTACAATTTGAATATATGAATACCTACGCAATTTCTGATGCCAGAACTAAATTACCGTCAATAGTCGATGGCGTAAGCAAATATTTAAGTCGCGCGCTCATCACCGTGAACGGGAAAATAAAAGCCGTGGTTATGAGCATTGATGAGTTAGAATCTTTAGAGGAAACTGCAGAAATTCTTGCCATCCCTGGCGCTTTGGAGTCTATAAAAAAAGGCATGGAGGATATAAAAAAAGGCAGAGTCATTTCTTTTTCAGACTTAAAAAAGAAATATAAATAATCTCATATGAAGGTTTCTCTTTCTGACATGGCGGAAAAACAATATGCCAAGCTACCAAAGAGTGATCGTCAGAAAATAGATCGAAAAATTGAATTATTGCAAATCAAGCCACAGTCAGGGAAAAAATTAAAGGGCGAGTTGTCAGACGGGTATTCATTAAAGGCGTGGCCATATCGAATTATTTATCATATTGATACATTTAAAAAAATAGTTTGGATTACTTCAATTCTTCATCGTCAACGCGCGTATAAATAATTTTTTCAAGCGACCCGTGTTGCTCAAATTTTATTTGCATTAAGTAGTCAATTTACCACCGGTCGGTGTTTAGTTGACTACTTAGTATCAAAAATCTAGTATCAAAAATCTTCGCAATAGATCATTAGAAACTGTTACCGTACTCCGGTAAGATTTTTTTCGGCTGCGTAACGCCTTTGCCCATCATAAAGCTTGCGGGTAATCTGATCAATCTTCTGTTTGAGCATGAGCGGGTTGAGCGTGGTGTGAACTCGTATCAAGCGCTCTTTGACCACTGGCGGTACTGCTGGATGGTCCATCACCCGTTGATATGGTGTTGTGGCTGTATCATAGTGCCGGATGTACCGTGACCCCACTTTTTCTTTTCTCACGCATTTGCGTACGGGGACAAAGTGATTCAGATACAAGGAGAGGGTGTCGTATAGATCATTGAGGATATCCACCGTTCCCGGCGCATCCCATCGGGTGTAGCCTGCGAACTTGCGAATCACATGACCATTGCGCTCTTCCACATACATATTGTCATTTTTGTGATTAGGTCTGCTTCGGGTGTACTCGATCCGGTGTCTTTTACACCAGGCAACTACCCAATCATTGATGAACTCACTGCCGGTATCCGGGTGTGCCCCCAACCAGCGGAACGGGAGGCGTTCTTTGATGGCGCGCATACTGTCACGGGTGGCAGCTTTTCCTTTGTTCCACTGAGCATGTTGGCAACTCCACAGCGTTGCTGCATCCGTATAATTGAGGGTGTATGCATAGTCTCCGGCAAGAGAACTCCCACAATGGGCAACGGTGTCGATTTGTCCATATCCCGGTGGTTTTCCCTCCCACGGACCAGTGAAGATGGGAATGGTCAGTTTCAGGGCGGACGGGGTTGTCGTTCCCTTTCCGTGATGCGGTCGGTTCTCCCGGACAAATCCGGCAATCCGTCGTTTCATGGTTGCCTCGCTCATCCGAAGAAGCTTCCTAGTGGTTTGTTCCGGGTGATGCCACTGATGGTCCCGTGTGAGTACAAAAACGTAGTCAGCAACCGCAGGATGCAGAAGTTCTGCACAGATCTCACTAGCTGTGTTCCAGACCGATTTCAAGGCGACCGTGACATCAGACGTGTAGACCGGCGTGCGTCCCCGAGACCGATGCTGCTCAGTGTCATCTGTCTGCAGACGGCTAAACTTTCGGATGGCGGCTTTCCGGTGCACACCGGTGACAAAACACACATGGGTGAGAATCTCATGTTTGCTGAATTTTGTCCCACTCCAATACTGGGCAGTATATTCCTGAAAAACGGCAGTTTTGGTTTCCATAGTCATAGGCGACTACGGTAACCGATTTATGATCTATCCGTCCAGTTTTGGGTAACAGTTTTTATGAGCTATATCGCGAATTTGCAATCTGCAGAGAAAGAGAGTAATATCTATTTTTATCTGAAAGGAAATTATTATGGCGGCGAAAAAAGAAACAAACGAAAAAGAAAAAGTGCCTATGCCTAGTAAAGAAAAGAAAACAGTGGTAAAATCGAAGCGAAGCATATATTCAAAACCGGGTTTCATGGAAGTTAGGACTGGAAAATATGTTCGATTGCCAAGTCCACCCAAAGTGCCCTGAACATAGACAGGATTCCATATTTTTAGTACAATATTCACGTTGAAGCGTCTATGGTCCCGCTTGTGCGGGTTTATTTTTTTATGGCCCAACCACAAACACAAGTTACTCTAAATCGCGATATTGCATTAGATAAAGTGCGAAATATCGGTATTATCGCGCACATTGACGCTGGTAAAACCACGACCACCGAACGTATCCTTTATTACACCGGTCGTACGTACAAAATTGGAGACATTGATGAGGGTACGACGCAAATGGACTGGATGGAACAAGAAAAAGAGAGAGGTATCACCATCGTCTCAGCGGCAACGACCACATTTTGGAAAGAGTATCGTTTCAATATTATAGATACCCCAGGCCATGTCGATTTTACGGCAGAGGTTGAGCGATCTTTGCGCGTACTTGATGGGGGCATTACCGTTTTGGATGCGGAAGAAGGCGTTCAAAGCCAATCAGAGACTGTTTGGCATCAGGCGGATAAATACAACGTGCCGCGTATTTGTTTTGTAAACAAAATGGATAAGATCGGGGCCGACTTTCGAGGAACGATTGATCAGATTGAAACAAAGCTTGGGTGTCGCACTGCTGTCATGGTCGTGCCCATTGGTCGCGAGAATACCTTCAGAGGGAGTATTGATGTATTGACGAAAACGCCTATGGTCTGGGGAAGTGATGAGTTAGGCTCGCAAGTTGAGATATTGCCGGAAATTCCGGCAGAGCTCGTTTCCGAAGTAGAAAAAAGTCGACATGACCTGATTGAGCGCATTTGTGAGACAGACGACGCACTTTTGGAGAAGTATCTTTCGGGAGAAGAGCCGACGGTTGAGGAGTTGAAAGCTGCCCTTCGCCGAGCGACTATTGCGTATAAACTTGTGCCTATTTATTGCGGCACCAGTCTTCGCAACAAAGGAGTACAACCACTTCTTGATGCAGTTGTTGACTATCTTCCCTCGCCGCTTGATTTGTCAGATGTTACAGGAATTCATCCGAAGACCGAAGAGAAGATTACCAGAAAACGCACAAACGAAGAAAAGTTTTGCGGGTTGGCATTTAAGATTCAAATCGATCCGCACGTGGGGAAACTTACCTACATTCGTATTTATTCAGGAAAGCTTGAATCAGGTTCTTATGCATATAATTCCATCAAAAATGTTTCAGAACGCGTCGGCCGATTACTTCTTATGCATGCTAACCAACGTGAAGAAATTAAAGAAGCGTATGCCGGCGAAATCGTTGCAGTCGTAGGATTTAAAGATACCGTTACAGGCGACACTGTTTGTGATGGAGAATTTCCAATAGTCCTTGAAAAAATTACGTTTCCAGAACCAGTTATATCGTTGGCCATTGAGCCAAAGACAAAAAATGATCAGGAAAAAATGGGATTTGCGCTGCAGCGTCTATCAGAAGAAGATCCGACGTTTAAAATTAAGACGAATCATGAAACGAATCAGACCATCATCGCTGGTATGGGCGAGCTTCACCTTGAGATTCTCGTTGACCGCATGAAGCGAGAGTTTAAGGTGGATGCAAGTGTCGGGGCTCCGCAAGTCGCGTACAAAGAAACCATCAAGATTAAAGCCGAGGGCGAAGGTAAATATATCCGACAGACCGGAGGTCGTGGTCAATATGGTCATGCGCTTATCCGCATCGAGCCAAAGGCTCGTGGAGAAGGGTTTGAATTCGTTGATGCTATCAAGGGCGGCACGATTCCAAATGAATACATTCCAGCAGTTGGAAAGGGTATCAAAGAAGCGTTGGAAAACGGTATTCTTGCAGGGTACCCACTCGTTGATATTCAGGCAACCCTCTATGACGGATCCTACCATGATGTCGACTCTTCCGAAATTGCGTTTAAGATAGCGGGATCCATGGCGGTACAGGATGCCGTAAAGAAAGCACAACCAACGATCCTTGAGCCTATCATGAAGACCGAGGTCACGACTCCTGATGAATATATGGGTGATGTGATTGGTGATTTGTCTTCAAGGCGCGCACAGGTAGTGGGCACACAAAAAAGAGGTACTGTTACGGTTATTTTAGCAACCGTTCCACTAGCTGAGCTTTCAGGGTATGCTACGGTCTTACGAAGCTTGTCAAAGGGTAGAGCTACATACTACATGGAGCCTAGCCACTATGAGGAAGTACCGAAAAACATCCAAGAAAAGATCATTGCCAAAACTGTAGCCTGATGCTACAATGTGATAAGCGAATCACATAGTTCGTACTGTATTTATTGTTTTATAAGGAGGAAAGTTATATGGCAGACGTAGCAAAGTTTATTCGAAACAAGCCACATTTAAACATCGGTACCATCGGTCATGTCGACCATGGTAAGACGACCTTGACGTCTGCTATCACGCACGTGTTGGCAAAGTCTGGTATGGCAAAAGCCTTAAAGTACGATGAAATCGACAATGCGCCAGAGGAAAAGGCTAGAGGCGTGACGATCAACATCCATCACTCAGAATACGAGACCGCAAAGCGTCATTACGCACATATTGATGCTCCAGGACACGCAGATTATGTCAAAAACATGATCACAGGGGCTGCTCAAATGGACGGAGCTATTCTCGTCGTGTCAGCGCCCGACGGTCCAATGCCACAAACACGAGAACATATTCTTTTGGCTAAGCAAGTAGCTGTGCCGGCAATCGTTGTGTTTATGAATAAATGCGACATGGTGGACGACAAAGAACTTCTTGATCTTGTTGAAATGGAAGTTCGTGAATTGCTTACCAAATACGGGTATCCAGGGGATCAAATCCCTGTTATCCGTGGTTCAGCACTGAAAGCTATTCAGGGTGATGCTGATGCAGAAAAGTCTATAACAGACCTTATGAGCACTGTGGATGAATACATCCCAGATCCAGTTCGTGAGCTCGATAAGCCATTCTTGATGCCAGTTGAGGACGTTTTCTCTATAAAAGGTCGAGGAACAGTGGTCACAGGTCGCGTGACTCGCGGCAAGGTCAAAGTAGGGGAGACGATAGAAATCGTCGGCATTAAACCAACGCAATCAACCGTCGTTACAGGGGTTGAAATGTTTCGAAAAATTCTTGATGAGGGACTAGCAGGCGACAACGTCGGCGTTCTTCTTCGAGGAATTGAGAAAGAACAAGTCGAACGTGGTCAAGTATTAGCAGCTGTAGGCTCAGTCAAACCGCACACAGAGTTTGAAGCAGAAGTCTACGTACTTGCCAAAGAAGAAGGTGGACGACATACGCCGTTTTTCACAGGATATCGACCACAGTTCTATATTCAAACGACAGACGTCACAGGCGAAGTAACCCTTCCAGCAGGTGTTGAAATGGTTATGCCGGGAGATAGCACAAAGATGGTGGTCAAACTTATCGTCGCAGTCGCTCTTGAAGAAGGGCTACGGTTTGCAATACGTGAGGGTGGTCACACGGTAGGCGCTGGTGTAATTACAAAAATCATTGCGTAAAAAGGTCGTTAGCTCTTTATAATATGCCAAAAGGTCGTATACGAGTCAGGTTAAAAGCGTATGACAGCAGGGTCATTGATGACTGTTGTCAGAAAATATTGGATACCGCCATTCGCACGGGAGCAAGAGTTGTGGGACCAGTACCACTTCCGACGGACAAGCAGCATTTCAATGTTGCCAAGGCCACCTTTATTGACCGCAATAGCCGTGAAGATTTCATGGTCAAAACACACAAGCGACTGATTGACATAGTAGAGCCGACTGACAAAACTATTGATCAACTCATGCATCTTGATTTACCGGCAGGAGTTGATATTGAATTAAAAATGTAAGAGATACTCTGTTCCTTTAAGTGGGGCAAAAGTCTCGGATGAGGATAATACGATCCCGCCGTGGCGGGATCATTTTTTTGGTTTACACATATGATGACAGCAATATTGGGTGTAAAAGGATTACAAACACAAACGTTTACTCAGGACGGACGACGTATTCCTGTCACAGTTATTGTTGCGGGACCAAACTTTATTACCAAGATTGATGACACGTCTATGGGAAAGAGTATTCAACTTGGGTTTGGTACGCTTAAAGCACTCTCCAAAGCAGAAGAAGGACACATTAAAAAAGCGGGGCTAACACATAAGCTCCGTTTTTTACGCTCTTTTCCGTCAAGTGATGTAAGCGACTTATCATTGGGAAGCGAAGTGAAGATTGATGCCATATTTGCAATTGGAGATATCATTCGCGTCACGGGAACTTCCAAAGGCAAGGGATTTGCCAGTGCCATAAAAAGACATGGATTTAAGGGTGGACCGAGAACTCATGGACAGTCAGATAGAGAAAGAGCGCCGGGATCTATTGGTTCAACAACTACACCTGGTCGCGTATTTAAAGGCAAGCGTATGGCAGGTCGTATGGGATCAGACCGTGTGACAGTGCGTAACTTAAAAATTGTTGGTATTGATCTTTCAAACTACACGTTGACGGTCAAAGGTCTTGTTCCAGGAGCCAAAGACGGATTACTCATTATCTCAAAAGAGCCAGTAAAGACGCTTAGTATGAAGAACTAATATGGCAACACGTATCAAAAAGACGACAAAAATTACAAAGCCAAAAGCGGTCAAAGCTGTGGTTTCCTCTGGTATGACTGTACCAGTGTATGATGCGGTAGGAGTCCCCAAAGGGACAACCAAGCTTCCAAGCGAGTTATTCGGTATAGACGTCAATACGATGCTTTTGGCACAAGCCATACGTGTTTATCAAGGCAATCAAAGAGCAGGATCAGCATATGTTAAAACTCGGGGAGAAGTAGAGGGATCGAGTCGAAAAATATATAAGCAAAAAGGTACTGGAAGGGCACGACACGGGAGTATCAGAGCGCATATTTTCGTCGGTGGTGGTGTTGTGTTTGGTCCGACACACCAAAATTTCAAAGGAGTTTTAACGAAGAAAATGAAAATAGTTGCTCTTGCGTCTGCATTTTCGGCAAGACGTACGGATAACGCAATTTTTGTCGTTGATGGATTAGAGGCGATTCTTCCAAAAACCAAGCATATCGCAACGCTTATCAAAGGTTTGGGACTTTCTGGTTCTATACTTGTTCTTCATGCAACGGGTGCCGTGAACGTATTGACTGCAAGTCGAAATATTGACGATCTTGATGTGATGCCTATCACGCACGTACATCCGTATGCACTTGTGTCGCACAAATACATCATCATCATGAAATCGGCAATACAAGACGCAGAGAAGCAATTTATTAAAGAGTAACTATGGACAGTATTAAACGACCAATTATCACAGAAAAGTCTATGTTTCTTGCCTCCACAGGCTGGTATACATTTGAAGTTGCATTGAAAGCTCGAAAAGAAGATATTATCAAAGCGATTAATGCATTATATAATGTGACAGTTCGTCAGGTTAGGACAATGCGCGTAGCAGGTAAGACTCGCAAAGTCGGCAAACGAGCAAAACCAACGACTCGTGTCGATTGGAAAAAAGCACTCGTGAGATTAGAAAAAGGTCAAAAGATAGCAGTGTTTGACGTATCAGAGCAATCAGGAAAATAACTATGGCAAGTTTACGACCAAAATCATTGCAAACAATACTCCCAAAAAATTCAGGACGTGATATGTTTGGTCACATTTCTGTCCGTCACCAAGGTGGTAGGCAGAAACGATTCTATCGTGTGATAGACTGGAAACGAGATAAAGATGGTATTAGCGCATCCGTTGTGGCTATAGAGTATGATCCAAATCGCTCAGCAGATGTAGCATTGTTATCATATAAAGACGGAGAAAAGCGATACATCCTCGCTCCTGTTGGATTAGAAGTAGGTGCGACGGTACAGTCTGGTACTGATATAGAGGCCAAGCCAGGGAATTCTTTACGACTTCGTGATATTCCTGTAGGTACGCTTATTCATAATATTGAAATTAAGCCCGGTCGAGGTGGTCAGATGGTACGATCAGCGGGCAATGCTGCGGTGCTTTTGTCCAAAGACGGGCAGACAGTGCAAATTAAATTACCATCAGGAGAGGTGAGATTTTTCTCATCTTTGGTTCGAGCAACAGTCGGACAAATTGGAAATATTGATTGGAAAAATAGAGTTATAGGTTTAGCAGGAAATGCACGACACATGGGTCGACGTCCGACTGTACGCGGAGTCGCTCAAAATCCACGAAGTCATCCACATGGAGGCGGAGAAGGAAAGTCAGGCATCGGTATGAAGTCGCCAAAAAGTCCGTGGGGTAAGCGAACATTAGGAAAACGCACACGAAAACGAAGAAAATATTCAGATAGCATTATCGTAAAGCGGAGGAAATAACATATGTCCAGAAGTACCAAAAAAGGTCCATACATCGATCCACGCGTTTTGGCAAAAGTGAACAAGCAAAAAGCTGGTGGTGATCAAACGCCGATAAAAACATGGGCGAGAGCGTGCCAAATATCACCAGAGTTCGTCGGACACAAATTTGGCGTTCACAACGGGAGAATATTTGTCGAAGTGTTTGTGACAGAAGGTATGGTAGGGCATAGACTCGGTGAGTTTTCACCGACGCGGACATTTAGAGGACACGGACAAGTGACAAAGCGAACGGCGGATAAGACGTAAAATATATGGAATACAAAGCAACAGCAAAATATATTCACATGAGTCCAAGAAAGCTTCGCCTTATGGCGGATAGTATTCGTGGATTAGGCGTGTTACAGGCATTGGGTGCTCTTGATGCAGCAGCGCAAGCGTCAGCCAAACCTTTAGCGACACTGATTCGATCAGCTGTGGCAAATGCAAAAACGAAAAATGTCGAAGCGAATACACTTGTCGTATTTGCGGTAGAAATAGGCGGCGGACCAGCGATGAAGCGGTGGCATGCGGTGAGTAAGGGATCTGCACATGCATATAAAAAACGCATGTCACACATCAACGTTACATTAAAAGAGGTCACAAAGGAGAAATAATATATGGGACAAAAAATACATCCATACGGATTTAGACTTGGGCCATTGTATACATGGGTCTCTCGTTGGTTTGCTGATGATAAACGCTATTCAGGACTTCTCATACAGGACTTATTGCTTCGTGATGAGATGTTTTTGAAGTTAAAAGCTGCAGGACTCGGACTTTGTGAAATTGAACGGTCTATCAATAAAATCAAAGTAATTTTGCATGTATCAAGACCTGGTATGGTGATCGGCAGAGGCGGATCTGGACTTGAAGATATTAAGAAATTTGTCGAAAAGACGTTGCAGAATATCGCGAGAGAAAAGAAATTAAATAAGACGGTCTATGATCCAACCAAGATGAAGGTAGAGATAGTGGTTGAGCCTATCAAAGAGCCAAATTTGAATGCGCATTTGGTGGCAGTCAATATCGGTGATCAAATGCTCAAGCGTATGCCTCATAAGAGAGTGTGTGTGCAGATGGTTGAGCGAGTCATGACAGCGGGTGCAAAGGGCGTGAAAATTAAATTAGCAGGTCGTATCGGCGGAGCTGAAATTGCACGTCGAGAGACCTATAAACAGGGGTCTATCCCCCTCTCAACGATTCGAGAAGCTGTTGATTATGCAGAAGTTCCATGCTTAACGAAATCAGGATATGTCGGTATAAAAGTATGGATTTGTAAAAAAGGGTAATTACTATGTTAGCACCGAAAAGAGCCAAACATCGAAAACAGTTTAGAGGCCGTATGAAAGGCAAATCCATTCGTGGATCTGTGATTTCATTTGGTGACTATGGTTTGAAGGCAACGGAACCCGGTTGGGTATCAAGTCGTCAAATTGAAGCAGCTCGAAAGGCGCTTACCCATACAATTCGCAGAGGTGGTCGTGTATGGATCAGAATATTTCCTGATAAACCAATTACGAAGAAACCACCTGAGACACGCATGGGAAGTGGCAAAGGTGATGTCGCTGAATACGTCTCAGTCGTGCGACCTGGACGCATCATGTTTGAAATGGGCGGTGTTACAGAAGATTTAGCAAAAGAGGCTATGAGACTAGCAGCCATCAAATTACCAATACGAGCAAAATTTGTACAGCGGGAGAAACACGTATGAAACGAAAAATAAAAGATCAGCTCGCAGCATTAACAGTGTCAGAACTGAAAAAGAAAGTTGGTGAGTTGCGAAAATTGATTATAGAGGAAAAAATGAAACGATATTCAACACAAGTGAAAAATGTCCGCGTAGCAAAAATGTTACGCATTCAGTTAGCAGTCGTGCAAACGGCATTGACCGCTAAACTATATACGGAAGGGAAGTAATATGAAAAAAAATACCATACAACGAGCCAAATCAAATGTTTCAAAAGCACGCTTTATAAGCGGTGTCGTTGCGTCAACCAAGAACAAAGATACCGTTATTGTCGAAGTTATACGAATGACGAGACATCCGATGTATAGAAAGGCTGTGCGACGCACAAAACGATTTGCCGCACATGTTGTCAATATGGATCTTATCGTGGGAGACAAGGTGGTCATGAAAGAAGTACCGCCAATAAGTAAAACAAAGCATTTTCTTATAACGCAAAGAGAAGATCGAAAGGTAATTGTATGATTCAGAGACGCACGAAATTAACCGTAGCCGATAACTCAGGAGCTATAGAGATGGTTGTAATCCATATCTATGGCGCGTCCAAGAGAATGAAAGCATCGATAGGAGATGTCGTGCAGTGTGTGGTCAAAAAAGCAGATCCAACCGGAACGGTTAAAGATGATGAAATGGTACAGGTAGTCATTGTACGAACACATAAAGAATATCACAGACCAGACGGATCATATATTCGCTTTGATGACAACGCAGGGGTCGTTATCGATAACAGAAAAGACAAGAATCCACGAGGCACTCGAGTATTCGGTCCAATTGCCCGCGAGCTAAAAGACAAAGGATTTGATAAAATAGTTAGTCTGGCACCAGAAGTATTTTAAAACACCATATGAAATTTAAAGTTGGAGACACAATTATCGTGACATTAGGAAAAGATAAAGGCCGTAAAGGCAAGATTGATGCTGTCTATCCTAAAGTCAATGAAGTCAAAGTTCCAGGAGTGCATATCGTGAAAAAGCACATGAAACGAAAAGATGAAAAAAATGCCGGTGGAATAGTAGAAATTGTCAAACCAATCGCGACATCAAAAGTAGCGCTTCTTTGTCCATCGTGCGGCAAGCAAACGCGCATAGGATACTTGGTTGCCAAAAATGAAAAAGTACGTGTGTGTCGCAAATGTCATAAAAAGATATGAATAGCTTACAAAAACAATACAAAGAAGAAATAGCCAAAAAGCTCATGGCAGACTTGGGTATCAAAAATGTCATGGCTGTTCCAAAGCTTGTCAAAATTGTGATAAATGTCGGTCTCGGGGAAGCACTCAAAGACAAAAAAGTTGTCGAAAAAGTCAGTCAGCAATTGGCAGTGATCACTGGACAAAAGCCACAACCAAGGAAGGCGACAAAAGCTATTTCTACCTTTAAACTTAGAGCAGGAGATGTGATTGGTGTTCGTGTGACGCTTCGCGCAACGAGAATGTACGACTTTTTCCAAAGACTTACGATGGTGGCGCTTCCCCGTGTGCGAGATTTTCGTGGAGTGCCCAATAAAGCATTTGACAATAGTGGTAATTATACGTTGGGGCTGTCAGAACAGATTATTTTTCCAGAACTCGAGTATGGTATGATCGACAAAATTCGCGGGTTTGAGGTGACATTTGTAACAACGGCAAAAACAAACGATCATGCAAAAGCTTTACTTACAGCTTTAGGTATGCCGTTTGCAAAAATATAACTATGGCAAAAACATCTGACGTCGTTAAATTTGAACATAAACAAAAGTTTGCAGTCAGACACAGGAATCGTTGCATGCTTTGTGGAAGATCCCGCGCATATATGCGCAAATTTAAACTTTGTCGTATTTGCTTTAGAGAGTTAGCGCATAAGGGAGCACTCCCGGGAGTCGTAAAAGCGTCGTGGTAACAAAGGAGAATATATTATGATGGTGAACGATCCAATTGGCGACATGTTAACAAGAATAAGAAATGCAGCTATGGCTCATAACAGAGTCATTGAAATGCCGAATAGTAAATTAAAGATGGCTGTCGCGACACTCCTTTCGAAAAAAGGATATGTCAAAGATGTCAAGGTGACAGGCGAAGGAGTAAGTAAGACACTTCACATGGAACTTTCGTATGATGGAAAAGAACCGGTCGTCATTGGTATCAAACGAGTTAGTAAACCAGGGCTTCGTTGGTACGTCGGGAAAAAGAAAATCCCTGTTGTGATGGGCGGCGCGGGTATTTCAGTTGTCAGTACGCCAAAGGGTGTTATGACTGGCAAAGAAGCGATAAAATTAGGCGTGGGTGGAGAATTATTGTGTGAAGTTTGGTAAATTTATATGTCAAGAATTGGAGATACACCAGTCATCGTTCCGAAAGAAGCAACGTTTACGGTTGAGGCACATGCAGTGGTCATTAAAGGGCCTAAAGGGGAACTAACACTTTCTATACCAAAAGGTATTTCTATAGTGCCAAGTGGTGAAGGATCATTTACTGTAGAGAAAAAGGGAACGAGTAAAAAATTAAATGCAATGCATGGCACGATGAGTGCGCTTTTATCAAATAACGTTATTGGCGTGACGAAAGGTTGGACTAAGCAATTAGAACTATCAGGTGTTGGATATCGAGCGACAATACAGGGCAACGACATCACCTTTTCCGTTGGTTTTTCACACCCAGTTGTCGTGAAGCCAATGAAAGGAATTACCTTTTCTATTACTGACGGTAAAGTATTAGTCTCAGGTATTGATAAATATCTTGTCGGACAAACAGCAGCAACGATTCGCGCGATTAAACCTCCTGAACCGTATAAAGGTAAAGGAATTAAATACACAGGCGAGTATGTACGAAGGAAGGCTGGTAAGTCAGCCAAGGCAGTCGGAGCGAAATGACGTCGAGTGTATAAAGGAGAATATATGGCAGTAGAACAACAACGTAGACAATTAAGAATGAAACGAAAAGCGAGTATTCGAGCGCGTCTTAGTGGGACAGGTGCTGTACCACGACTTGCCGTATATCGATCAAACACAAGACTCTCAGCTCAACTTATTGATGACGAAAAAAGTATATCGCTTGTATCCGCGTGGATAAAAGGCAAAAATATTGCGTCAGCCAAGAAATTAGGTGAAGACATTGCAGCAAAGGCAAAGACCGCAGGGATCAAAAAAGTCGTTTTTGACCGAGGTGGGTTTCGCTATCATGGGTCTATAAAGCAAATTGCAGAGACTGCAAGGGCTGGAGGATTGGTATTTTAACAGAGAAAGGTAATATGTATGTTTAATAATAATAACAACAGATCACGACAACAACACGTCGTACCCCCTGGTGAATTTGAGGAAAAAGTAATACAGGTTAATCGTGTATCAAAAAAAACAAAAGGTGGAAATAAAGTGGGATTCTCAGTCCTTGTCGTTGTAGGGGACAAAAAAGGGCGTGTGGGTGTGGGCCTAGGTGGAGCACCAGACGTGCAATCATCAGTCAAAAAGGCGGTCGTATATGCACGAAAACATATTATCACTGTGCCTTTAAAGGGAACGACGATTCCCCATATGGTACAAATCAAATTGGGAGCTGCACGTATCATGATCAAGCCAGCACCTCCGGGAACTGGTGTTCGAGCAGGTGGACCAGTGCGTGCGGTGGTTGAAGCAGTCGGAATTCGTGACATCGTATCAAAGATTTTGGGCACAAATAATAAAGCGTCAAACGTGTACGCGACGATTGCCGCCTTAAAGAAGCTCAAGCATATAAAACAAATGTCCTAAAGGAAACCGTATGAAATTACATAAACTTCCACAATTAGTGAAAAAAGGAATGAAACGATTGGGTCGAGGTCATGGATCAGGTCGTGGAAAAACAGCGGGGCGTGGAACGAAAGGTCAAAAGGCTCGAGGTACCGTGCCACGAGATTTTGAAGGTGGACAATTAGCACTGACAAAGCGTTTTCCACTTCTACGAGGAAAAACGCGCAATAAATCACGAAAACCACACACGGTAACCCTTCGGGTTTCTCGATTGTCCATCATGGATGCTGGATCCAAAGTCAGTATCGAAACACTCAAAAAGTATGGTATTGTAAATGAGTCAGCAGTTTCTGTAAAACTCGTTGCTGGTGGGACGCTTACGAAAGCCTTGACCATCATGATTCCCCTTTCAAAGGGTGCAAAGATAGATATCGAAAAAGCTGGCGGAACAGTTACCGCACAATAAACGTTTCACGCTGACTGATTGCAGGAGTTTTTGGTATACGCCCGTTTTTATGAATATATTTTTTTCAGCATTTGCCAACAGTTGGAAAACGAAAGAACTGCGCCGAAAAATACTCATAACGGTTTGGCTTTTTGTTATTTTTCGTATATTTGCACATATTCCCATCCCCGGTATTGATCGTGTCCGACTTGCGCAATTATTTTCTCAAAATCAATTTTTAGGTCTTTTGGATATTTTTTCGGGTGGAACGTTGGTGAACTTTTCCGTTTTAGCATTAGGCTTAAATCCCTACATCAATGCCTCCATAATTTTGCAGCTTCTCACCATCGTGTTCCCAAAGCTTGAAGCATTATCCAAAGAAGGCGATTTTGGTAGAGAAAAGATCAATCAATATACGCGATTTCTTACAGTGCCCCTTGCGATCGTACAGTCTATCGGTATGTATATATTGCTTCGCAATCAAGGCATAGTGCAGAGCTTTGATCCATTAGCGCTTATTTCTGTGGTGCTTACGATGACTGCGGGAACACTCTTTGTTATGTGGATCGGTGAGCTGATTACAGAATATGGTGTGGGCAATGGTATATCGCTTTTGATTTTTGCTGGTATCGTTGGCCGCTTGCCAGTCGTCGTATCGCAAACAGCAAGCACTGTCACATCTGAGTCTATTACGAGCACGATTTTTTTCGCGGGCATGGCGATTGTTGTGATATATGGTGCTGTATTTATGAATGAGGCAGTACGAAGGATTCCTGTACATTATGCTCGCCGCGTTCGTGGCAACAAGATTTATGGTGGCAACGTATCCTACCTTCCGCTTCGTGTGAATCAGGCAGGAGTAATCCCTATTATCTTTGCAGTTTCCCTCGTTCTATTACCGTCGCTTCTTGGTGGATTTTTGCAACAGCTGAATAATCCAAGCTTTGCAAATATTGGTCGCATGCTCACAGGACTTTTTAATCCAAACAGCATTTCCTATAATGTCATATACTTTTTGCTTGTTATTGGATTTACGTATTTTTATACGGCGATTACGTTTAACCCAGGCAAAATTGCAGCGGAGATCCAAAAACATGGCGGATTTATTCCGGGTATTCGCCCTGGAACGCCGACATCATCATACTTAAATTACATCCTGACACGTATCACCCTAGCGGGAGCATTGTTTTTAGGTATTCTTGCAGTGTTTCCATCACTTGCGCGTTCAGTCTCTGGTGTATCGACATTATTAGTCGGCGGCACAGGAGTCTTAATCGTCGTATCTGTTGTATTGGAGACGGTCAAAACACTTGAGGCACAACTTGTCATGAGAAATTACGAAGGATTTTTAAAAGAGTAAAGAAGGGAATATATGCATATAGTTTTTTTTGGTCCAGAGGGGTCAGGCAAAGGTACGCAAGCGAAATTATTAAGCGAAGCATTACATTTGTCTATTCTTACCAGTGGCGATTTGGTTCGCGATGCGGCGGCAAACGATAAAGGGATTATTGGGGAAGTTGTCCGACAATCACTTCAGGAGGGCAAATATGTCGCAGATAGCGAAATGTTTGTCTTGTGGAAATGGCGTTTGAAAGAAGAAGATGCCAAAGGCGGGTGGATCATGGATGGATTCCCAAGGAATGTTGAACAGGCAAAATTTTTATATGAAAAGCTTGATAAATACGGATATAAAGTAGAAAAAGTTATTTATTTGAATTTATCAGAAGAAGAATCGTACCGTCGTCTTATAAAGCGCGGGCGACCTCTCCACCCAGGGAGTAACGAGCTTCACGATTCACCAGAACGCATCAAAAGTCGACTTTTATTGTATAAAGCTGGTGAGAAAGACGTGCTCGAATATTATCGTCAACAAGGTGTTTTATCTGAAATTAATGCAGACAACTCTATAGAAAAAGTTCACGAGGATATACTCGGCAGCATTTCATGAGCACTCCGTTTCATCTGATCGCATTGGTTGGTATGCCCGGTTCTGGGAAAACTGTGGCTGCAGAATTTTTTAGGAAACGAAATATTCCCGTTTTGCGATTTGGTGATCAGACAGATATAGGTCTCAAAGAACATAATCTCGAGCGAAACGAAAAAAACGAGCGATGGTATCGCGAGAAACTACGCGTTGATCTCGGGATGGCGGCGATGGCGATAAAGATTGAGCCGCGGATTTTAGAAGCGAGTAAAACAACACAAACGATTGTGCTTGATGGACTATATTCATGGGAAGAGTACGTGTATTTGAAGCACCGCTTCCCACAGCTGAAACTCTTGTGTATATACGCATCTCCTGCCATACGATATAAAAGACTAGGGGTGAGAACCGTGCGTCCGTTAACAGAAGATGAAGCACGAAGTCGAGACGTCGCGGAGATAGAGAATTTACACAAAGGTGGACCAATCGCTGTGGCTGATTACCTCATGGTAAATGATAAGACTGAAAAAGATTTTATTATAGCGCTTGAAGAAGTTTCAAAAGGTATCATATGAAGAAGCGAGATCAGGATAAAGTTGTGGTCATGAAGTCAGCCGGTGAAGCGCTTGGCGCGATTCTTATAGAGCTTCTTGATATGGCTGCTGTCGGGGTATCACTTTTGGATATAGAAAAAGAAGCCATGGCAAAGATCAAAAAAGCCGGTGGTACTGCATCTTTTACGACTGTTGCTGATTATAAATGGGCTACCTGTCTTTGTGTCAACGACGTGATCGTTCATGGTATTCCCACAGAGTATGTACTCAAAGACGGTGATCTGTTGACCATTGATGTTGGGATGTTTCGAGATGGATTCCATACAGACACCGCATGGTCCAAAATGATCGGCGAACCCAAAAAAGACGTGCAGAAGTTTCTCGACGTTGGTCAGAGAGCCTTGTGGGAAGCAATTGCGATGGCAAGAGCGGGAAACAGAGTGGGACATATTACAAAAGCAATTCAAGACATCGTGTTGCCGCAAGGATACGGCATAGTCAAGTCGCTTGTGGGTCATGGGGTGGGTAAGACGCTTCATGAAGCCCCACAGATCCCAGGGATTCTTAAAGGTACCATTGAGAATACCCCAAAGCTTGTCGAGGGTATGACGATTGCTATAGAGGTCATATACACGATGGGGAGTCCGCAGGTCGTATACGTTAATGACGATGGGTGGTCTATAGGTACCAATGACGGGTCTCTTACTGCGGTATTTGAGCATACCGTGGCAATTACAGCCGGAGATCCTTTGGTGTTGACCCAATCGGTCCTATAAGGTACAATTAGCTCTAATCGCGGATCCCGCTAAGTTTAAGCGGGCTATTTGTTAGTTTTTTTGTGGTAAACGAAAACGTATGGTGCATCAAGGAAATATTGAGATTGATGGAGAAGTCGCAGAATGTTTGCCGAATACATTGTTTAGGGTAAAGTTAGCAAACAATCATCTCGTATTATGTCATCTTTCGGGGAAGATGCGATTAAATTTTATTCGCATAATGCCTGGAGACAAGGTGAAGCTTGAAATGTCACCATATGACCCTGCAAAGGGTCGTATCATTTATCGATCGAAATAATAGTATGAAAGTTCGAGCAAGTGTAAAGACCATGTGTAGAAAGTGCAAAATTGTTCGCCGACGCGGACGGGTGTATGTGATTTGTGTGACACCAAAACATAAACAGAGACAAGGATAACATTATGGTACGTATATCTGGCATTGATTTACCAAATGAAAAAAGACTCGACATATCACTTACCTATTTGTATGGTATTGGTCGTGCAAACGTCAAAGGTATTTTAGAAAAAGCAAAACTTGATCCAGCAAGGCGCATGAAGACGTTAACCGACGATGAAGTCAGCAAACTGACAAAGCTTATCGAAAAAGAAGCTGTTGTTGAAGGAGACCTTCGTCGTGCAATTGGTGAGTCTATCAAACGACTCGTTGAAATAAAATCATATCGTGGTGGGAGACATAGTAAGCGGTTGCCACTTCGAGGGCAGCGAACGAGAACAAATGCACGTACACGTAGAGGCAAGCGTATGACGGTCGGAGCATTGAAGAAAGAGGATCGAGCAAAGCTAGATACGAAGCCAACTGAAGGAAAAGCATAATATGGCAACCAAAACGACAAAAGTGATTCCTACAAAAGGAAAAATATATATCACAGCGACGTTTAACAACACGCTTGTGACCCTTACCGATGAACAAGGGAACACCCTTTTTTGGGGTTCATCCGGACTCGTTGGGTTTAAGGGTGCACGCAGAGCCACACCATATGCCGCGACGACTGCTGTAGAGACCGTCGCTAGAAAAGCACTGGATGGCGGCATGAGAGAAGTGGCTGTATACATAAAGGGTCCAGGGGCTGGTCGGGATGCATCACTTCGCGCATTGAAATCAGTGGGGTTAGGTATTAGTTTGATAGCAGACGTTACACCAATTCCACACAATGGCGTCAGGCCAAAGAAAAAGAGGAGAGTATAATATGGGACGATATACAGGACCGAAAAACAGATTAGCCAGACGTGAAGGTATGGATTTGGGATACAAAACAATTGGATCCAAATCACATGCCTCTCTTCTTCGTCGATTAAACATCGGTCCGGGTCAACACGGCGCTAAGGGCAAACGAAAACAATCAGCATTTGGTATACAGCTTCGTGAGAAACAAAAGATGAAGCGTATGTATGGCGTACTGGAGAGGCAATTTCGCAAAAATTTCACATTGGCTCGCAAATACCGAGGAAATACTGGAGACATGTTGGTACAATTTCTTGAATTACGTTTGGATAACGTGTTGTACCGCTTAGGGCTTTCACCGACGAGGTCGCTTGCAAGACAGCTTGTCTCACATGGTCATACGTTGGTAACTGGCAATCGAGTAAATATCCCATCATACATGGTTAAAGTTGGCGATGTGATAACGCTAAAGCCCAAAGGACTAGAGATCCCAGCGGTCAAAAAGCAATTGGAAGATAAAACATATGCACCTGCCGGGTGGCTGGCGCGTTTAGGTCCTACCGGTAAAATTGTTCGTCTGCCTGAACGCGCAGATGTTAAAGAAGACATAAATACACAATTAATAGTTGAATATTATTCACGTTAGAAAGGGGTGTTAGTATGATAGAGCCAAATTTTGTAGTAAAAGTTGAGGTAGAAAAGTCAGGATACGGGATGTTTGTGATAGAACCGCTCGTCTCTGGCTACGGTCATACGTTGGGAAACAGTCTTCGACGTGTTTTATTGTCATCTCTTCAAGGTACAGCCCTCACGAGTGTAAAAATTGCAGGTGTCGCACATCAATTTTCTGCATTGTCAGGATTAAAGGAAGATATTGTTGAACTTATTATGCATTTGAAAAAGGTGCGTTTAACACTTGAGGGTTCAGATTCAGCCGTTATTAAATTATCCAAAAAAGGTCCATGCGTGGTAACAGCTGCTGACTTTGATGTTTCAGCAGGGGTGACGATTGTCAATCCTGATCAAATTATCGCAACACTATCAGATAAGAAAGCTGAACTTAATCTTGAAGCAACGGTTGGTAAGGGATATGGCTATGTACATGCCAATGAAATGGAAGTTGGTGAACTTGGAAAAATTCCGATGGATGCATTATTTAGCCCAGTGTTTCGCGTAAACTATAGAGTCGACGCGACACGTGTGGGACGTATGACAAATCTAGATAAACTCGTGATGGAGATTTGGACCGATGAGACCATCTCACCTGCTGACGCACTCCGTGAAGCAGCCAAAGGGCTCGTGTCATTCTTTTTGCAAGTATACGAACCAAAGGAAAAAGGACCAGAAGAGAGTGTTGTAGTTATACCCTCTGTGTCCGATGAGGTGTTGAAGATGCGTATTGAAGAACTCGATATTCCCACACGTATCGTCAATGCGCTCTCACGAGGCAACATTGAGACTATCGGTCAACTTTTGGCAACTCCAAGATCAGAGCTTATGAAGATCAAAAATCTTGGTGGTAAGTCTTTGACTATCGTTGAAGAGAAGCTCAAGGAAAAAGGCGTTTCGATAAATGTATAAACTACTATGAGACACGGTGTATACGGGAGAAAATTACATAGAACAGTCGATGAAAGACGACGTTTGTTTATGATTCTTTTGCGATCGCTTTTTGGAGAAGGCAAAATTGTCACAACCATTGCGAAAGCCAAGGCTATACAGCCTATGGCTGAGAAGCTTATCACGAAAGCCAAAGGGGCCACAAACGCTGACATGCGTCAAATCCGCAAGGTATTGGCTGATCGTGTGACGGTGGGGATTTTGATGGATTGGGCAAAGACGCGATTTGCAAATCGCACCAGTGGATTTACGCGTTTGATTCGGGTCGGACGACGATTAGGAGATGCAAGTGAGACTGTACAGATGTCTTTTGTCGATGCTGCACCGGAAAAAGTAGAAATAGTTAAAGCAACAGTTCCTAAGGGAAAAGTAGTTGAAGCAAAAACAGTAAAGAAAGTAATAAGTAAAAAGAAGATATGAACAAATCGACCGCGTCAACATCTGTCAAACAAGTTAAGCGCACATGGCACCTTATTGATGCGAAAGGTATTATTCTTGGTCGTGTTGCTGTGGATATCGCATCAAAGCTGATGGGGAAGTCGAAGCCGTATTTCGTACGTTCATTGGATTGTGGTGATTATGTGGTCGTTATAAATGCTAAACACGTCGCTGTCACCGGACATAAAGAAATAGAAAAATTATACACGAATTATTCAGGACATCCAGGAGGGCTGAAAACGAAATTTCTTTGGCAATTACGGGATGAAAAACCGACAGACATTATAAGACGAGCAGTCATGGGAATGTTACCGAAGAATAAATTACGAAATAGAATGATCACGCGTCTTAATATTTATGCTGATGACAAACATCCATACGGGGATAAATTTATTATATAATATTATGGTAGCCAAAAAATTAGAAGTAGTTACAGAAGAAAAAGTCCCAGAAGCAAAGGGTATTGCCTACTATGAAGCAGTGGGTCGACGAAAAAATGCAACGGCACGTGTGCGTCTCTATGTCGTCAAAGATGCATCCATTATGATCAAAGGTGTGACTGTGCAAAAAGGTGAAATGATCGTGAATGGTCGTACCGCAGAGAGTTATTTCCCAGGCGAAGTATTCAAAAAGATGTATCAAGAAGCATTTCGTACGACCAACACGCTTAATCGATTTGCGATAAGTGTCACCACATCAGGCGGAGGACTCGCTGGTCAATTGGGAGCGGCAATACACGGTATATCACGAGCACTTACGAAAGTAGATCTTGAGAAATTTAGACCAATCTTAAAAAAGCGCGGGTTTCTTACTCGTGATCCGAGAGCCAAGGAACGTCGCAAAGCAGGGTATGCCCATGCGGCACGTGCACGCAAACAATCTCCAAAACGTTAACGTTTAGAAAAATTTTCAACAAGCTTTTTCTGTTCTATTCTAGATAGTGGTTTTGTTTTTCGTTTGCCCACAATATCCCATAAGATTATTGCAGCAGACACTGAGACGTTATAGCTTTGCACAAATCCTGCCATGGGAATTTGTATGACTCGGTCTGCCGCGTTTATAGCTTTTTGGGATAATCCCGCATGTTCGTTGCCAACGAGAAGTGCAATTTTTTCTTCTGTAAATGATGCGTTATCAAGACCTTCAGCCGTAGGTGTTAGCGCTGTTGCAATGATCGTATATCCTTCATGTTTTAGTGTTTTAAAACATGATAACGTGGAATTAAATATTTTAAAGTCGAGCCATTTATTAGCTGACGAACTTGATGCTTTCCCTACGCGCTTGGGATTAAATGCTTTTTCTTTTTCGAAAATAAAATACACGTTTTGGATTCCCAACCCGTCACACGTGCGAAGGATTGCTGCAGCATTATGTGGATCATGGATGTCTTCGAGAACGACAGTGATGTCGTTTCGACGTTTTGAGACAACGGATGTTATTTTTTCTAATCGCTTTTGTTGCATCAACACAGTATATAGTGTTTGTATTTTATCTGAAAGTCATCTAGTGACCATCCGTTGCGACGAAATAGTCAACAAAAATGCTATAGCATAATTGTTGACTACTATAACTTCGACGAATTTTACTAAACTCCTTTAACTTCCTCTAAAATCCTTTAGAAGTGTATAGTAAAAGTATGGCAAAAAATCGTTGGGTTTCTGGTGGATGCCAGTGTGTATTTTTTCGCTCGTACTGAATATTTTTCTTTTTGTGAAAAATCCTCCACGTCACTCCTCTGGTGTTCCAGTCATCGGTGTTATAGATGGTGACACGGTGGTTTTAGAGGGAAAGTCTCGCGTGAGATTGCGTTTCATAGACGCGCCGGAGAAAGGTTTATGTGGATATGAAGAAGCTACAAAGTTGCTTGAAAAATTGGTAATTGGAAAGTCTGTACGTATAGAAGAAACTATCCCAGATCAATATGGTCGCGGTATGGCGTTAGTGTACGTAGGTAATACGCTCGTAAATAAAGAAATGCTCAAAAGCGGTTGGGTGCGGTTCCATCACGATAATTCAAGTGTGACGGAGGAGTTGAAGGCGGTGACCGATATTGCTCAAAAAGAAGGGAAGGGAGTATATACTGCGTGTCAATCTCAAGATGTCCCAGATAACCCGACTTGTGTGATAAAAGGAAATATAGATAAAAATTCTACATCGAGAAATTATTATCTGCCGACGTGCGCCCAGTACAAATTTACGATCGTCGAAAAAGATATCGGAGAAAATTGGTTTTGTACAGAGGCAGAGGCTCGCAAAGCCGGCTTTACCAAAGCTAAGACGTGCAAATAAATTTCTATCTTTTGTAAAATCCTCTAGATTCCCTGTCTGCGCAGGTAGACTTTAAATTCCTTTATGTTTGATCAATGGCGAAACGGGTAACACGGTTGGCTTTTTGACGGCGTCTCTCCTTATAGCAGGTACTATCCGGAGGAGGCGGGGGCGGCGACGCCGCCACATCCTTGTTTGCAGTATTGACTAATGTAGTTTATCCCGATCGAAGTCGAGGGACTTATGTAGTCATATATTGGTGTATACTAGAATTATGAAACTTGAGATTATGATAAAAGCTATACTGATTTCAGCCATCATTGGCGCAGTTGTTGGAAGTGTGGTGACTTTCTTTTTGATGAAGACCCAACAATCTACCACCCAAGAACGTATCAAAGACTTTTATCTTACGGAAAATGCTGTATATATCAGTCCGCACACCCTACGGAAAAGGATGGATAAAGGAGAAACGACTTATGTCTTAGTAGATGTGCGCAGTCCTCAAGAGTACGATAAAGAGCATATCATTGGGGCTATCAGCATTCCGGCATACAAAGACCCCAACACCTCTATTTCTCTTGAGACTGAGAAAGAAGAAAAAGAAAGAATTATCAACGCATTCAAAAATGTAAGGAACGAAAAAGAAATTATTGTGTACTGCTATAGTATGCCGTGCATGACAGGAAGAAAAATAGGCAAGCTTCTTTCGGAACATGACATCTATGTAAAGCATCTCGGTATTGGTTGGAATGAATGGCGGTACACTTGGAATTTATGGAATCATGACGGCGAAACACCAACTGATGTCAACGATTATATTGTATCTGGCAAAGAACCCGGAAAACCAATGATAAAAGATACGTTTTCTCCCTGTAAAGTGGGTGAGTTGGGTTGCTAAACTATGGTTTATAGCTACCATGCTTATTTCAATTTTTGCTCCCATCGGTAATTCCTTAACTCCTGCTGTTTCTCTTGCTGGGTACGGTTCAGTTATATAACTTTTATACACAGTGTTTATTTTTCCAAAATCAGACATGTCCGTGATATACATCGTCGTCTTAACAACATCCTGAAACGAAGCGCCTGCCGCCTCCAAAACTTCCTTCAAGTTTTTCATGATTTGATGCATTTGTTCTTCTATTATTCCCTTGACTAATGTTCCGTCTGGCATTAAATATATTTGTCCAGAAGTAAAAACAAAATTATCATACATGATTGCCTGCGAATACGGCCCAATAGCTTTTGGTGCTTTTGATGAAGAAACGTATGTTTTCATAATTCACCTCTTTCTTTAGTTTTAGTATAACTCAATGCCTGAAAAATATCGTGAATAATATCGTCAACGTCCTCAATGCCCACAGATAGTCGTATGAGAGTATCGCTTAAACCAATTTTTTCTCGTTCCTCTTTAGGAACGGACGCGTGTGTCATGGAGGCAGGATGCTCAATGAGCGATTCAACAGCTCCCAGGCTTTCGGCGATAGCAATAAGCTGTAAATGCTCCAAAAAGGCAACGGCAGTTTTCATAGTCCCTTTTAACTCAAATGAAATCATTCCACCAAACCCGCTCATTTGTTTTTTGGCAATCTTATGATTCGGATGATCAGGTAAACCTGGGTAATATACTTTTTTAACTTTTCTGTTCTGTTTCAGGAATTTCGCAATTATTATCGCGTTTTCCTCATGTTTTTCCATCCGTAGCGGTAGCGTTTTAATTCCTTTCAGGATTTGATAGCTATCAAACGGGGAAAGGATAGCACCGACGGCGTTTTGTAAAAACTTTAATCGTTCTGCGAGTGCATTGTCATTGACGATAACACTTCCGCCAATTGTGTCGCTGTGGCCTCCAAGATACTTTGTCATGGAATGAACAACAATATCCGTTCCCAAATCCAAAGGTTTTTGAAAATACGGAGTAGCAAATGTGTTATCAACGACAGTGAGTATCTTTTTTGACCTTACCGATCGGGTAATTGAGGCAATATCAACAATTTTCATGAGTGGGTTCGTCGGTGACTCAATCCATATCATTTTTGTATTACGCTGAATATGCGTTTTGAGTTCAAATGCGCTGATAAAGTTAACGAACGTGAATGTTATATTGTATTTCTCAAACACCCTAGTAAAAAGTCTACGCGTGCCTCCGTAGACATCATCAATAGAAACAACATTATCTCCACTTTTTAACAGAAGAAGTATATTTGTTATTGCTGCTAACCCCGACGCATAGGTAAATGCGTACTTGCCGTTTTCTAATGCTGCCAAATTTTTTTCCAGAGCATACCTAGTGGGATTACCGGATCGTGAGTATTCATATCCTTGAGATGGCTTATCAACTTTGCGCCTCGCAAACGTTGTAGAAAGGTGGATAGGGACAACGACATCCCCACTCCCGTCTAGATCTGGCTCATTTCCTATATGTATGGTTTTTGTTGAAAATCCTTTTGCGTATTTCATATTTTTTTCCATCAAAAAACCTCCCTTTCGGGAGGTCTATTGCACAAAAAGCGCAACCTCCTTAGGGAAGGATTGCGCAACAGTTAACTTCAAATGCAATTTTCATTATGTTCAATATATCACGAAAGAAACCAGCTGTCAATTTTTTAGTATGTCGATTTTACAAGTTTTTCTTTCTGCATTCTATATAACAACATGTCGCCGCTCACTTGAAATACATCGAGTAATTCTTGAAATATTGGCACCAAGATTGAAAAATCTTCATTCGATGGTGTTCTACCCAGCTTAGTTCTTAACAAAGTGGTAAGTGGGTTTGTCGGAACAAGAACTAAACCAGCAAATGTGTTTGCTTGAATTTCTAAGTATTTGTATGCTTCAGGGCTCACTTTTTCATGGAATGTTAGGTAGTCATCTAAATTTTTTGGTCCGTTATTTTTATACCACTCTGCATGCATTACTGAATGTCCTATTTCATGCGCTATTGAGAATTTAGTTCTTTCAACATAGTTTTCATATGCATATTCGTCGATTGTAATTTGTGAAAAATCAGAACTGATGAATGCATCTATTCCAAGAAGTTCTTTTATCCCCGGTACGACCACTAACGCAATATGCATTTGTAATTCGACTATTTCCTCGATGGGAATAGGCAAGGTTCCAGAAGGATTATACTTTTGGAGAAATTCGTTCGCCCTGCGGTTTACTTCGACAAGTGTGAGACTTGATGGATTCATTGTTCATTGCCGTTGGCTTTATTCAATAGCTCAATGAGTTTTTGAATTTTCTTTTTATCTAATTTTTCGCCTCTGGCTGTTCGATAAAAAGCTGGTAAAAAAGATATTACTTTTGGATCATTTCTTATGTCATGAGGGACTGTTCCTTTAGCAATGTGTGCTAGGTCGAAAAATTCAATCCATTCTAGTGATCCTTTTGATATCTTGAGCGCTTCTGCATATCCCTCTAATTTTTCTTCATCAACCGTAGGAGGAAGAATATTCCTCTCCAATCTGCTAATGTTACCTGGATCGAAGTGATAACGTTCACAAAATAATCTCAGGGTAAACCCTAATGAGATCCTTTTTGAACGAAAAAATTGTCCGAAATTCATGACCGATGAGGCTTGATTTTTATTCATATCTGTTGTAAGAATAATACAACAGAATTTGATTGTCAAGTTTTAGAAAGAAGGTGATAAATATGGCCCATTCCAAGACAACCAGCACGAGAGTTGCGAGAAAAGCTTCAAAGCTTCTTCGTAAAAGTCATAGCAAAAATGTTAAATCGGTTTCAGGAAGTGCGTTATCTCAAAAAAATGGAAGAAAACGAAAAAAAATAAAAATTTTGCGGGGTCGTTTGGGGAGAAATCTGTGAAGATTTTCCTGTTTTATAGGGATACTTTTTATACTATTTACTTTTAGAGTTAAGTCTTTTCAAGACAACATCAAGTTTTGATTTTGGGAACAGATCGTCAGGGAAAAGAGAAATAAGCTTGAGTTTATTTTGTTTAATAAGTTTCAGTTTCCGCTTCATAAGCACGTCATATCTTTTTAGTTGCCCATGTAGTCCAAAGAATTCAACGAATATATCACCAATCTTAAAATCTGCCGTATATCTCGTATTTAAATATCGCACATTGCGTTCGTGAAGAATATTTTTTACAAAAAGCCAATCATCAATAATTTTTTCAGCAAACGAGTCACATTTATGTCCATCATTTGCGATGTATTTTTTGGCAAATAATACTGGGTTAGGAGAAAATCCCGCCTCCTTAATAGCGATATTCCATGATGCAAATATACGCCTAAACGCGCTGTTATAGGAATAGAAATCTCTCTTTGTTGGCATTCGATGATATTTTTCTTGATAGTTTCTCAGAAGTTGGATTAATTCTGCTTTTGAGTATTTTATTTGAAAGTGATGAGGCGAATGTAGGCCGCCTTTATGGCGAGCTATATTTATTGATTCTTCTGATAAACTTGCTATCCCTTTATTGTAGCCACGACGCTTAAGTTTGATTTTTTGTGCCTGGCTTAGCAGAGTTTTATTGCTATAGGTATAAGTAGAACCGAGTGATATATGTAATAGTTTTGATATATCTCTATAACTATTGCCTTTTGCTCGCAATAGTTGGGTCTTTTGCTGAACTCGTTTTGACAGCATTTTCATGGTCGGGACGTCCGGGCTCGGACCGGAGACATCACGCACCCCATGCGTGCATTCTACCAACTGAATTACGTCCCGTTATCGACCGCTTGTATTCTAACATTTCTTATGTAAAAATGGGGGATAAACCTCTTCTTGCCCACTGAAAGGACTACATATGCCAGCAGTTGACCAAAAAATTCAAGCAATTCGTCTCGCGATGGAGCAGATTGACAAACAATACGGCAAAGGATCAATCATGAAATTGGGGGAAAAAGCCAATATTCGCATGGCGATTGACGTTATTCCTACCGGCATTATGGCACTTGATTTAGCATTAGGTGTCGGTGGATTACCTAAAGGTCGCATCGTCGAAATTTACGGACCAGAAGCATCAGGAAAAACGACCGTGTGTCTCTCAACTATTGCAGAATCACAAAAGCAAGGTGGAGTGGCAGCATTTATTGACGCTGAGCATGCACTCGATCCACAGTGGGCAGAGGTACTTGGCGTAAAGCTTGATGACCTTTTGATTTCTCAGCCTGATACAGGTGAGCAAGCATTAGAAATCGCAGAAACGCTTATTCGTAGTGGAGGTATAGATGTCATCGTCATAGACTCTGTAGCAGCCTTGGTGCCACGAGCTGAGATTGAAGGAGAGATGGGAGATAGCATGATGGGTGTTCATGCACGACTTATGTCTCAAGCGCTTAGAAAGCTCACAGCTGTTATTTCTAAATCCAAAACAGTGGTCATATTTACCAATCAACTTCGCCAAAAAATTGGCGTCATGTTTGGTAATCCTGAAACGACCACAGGCGGGATGGCTCTTAAATTTTATGCAAGTGTCCGTATGGACGCGCGGAAAATTGAAAGTCTCAAAGATGGCGACAAAGTGATTGGTTCGCGTCACAGAGTGCGCGTCGTGAAAAACAAAGTATCACCACCATTTCGTGTGGCAGAGTATGACGTGATGCATGACGGTATTTCTAAAGAAGGTGGGCTTTTGGATGTAGGTGTAGAATTTGGCATCCTTACCAAATCAGGCGCGTTTATAAAGTATGGCGCGCAGATGCTCGGGCAAGGCAAAGAAGCGAGTAAGTTGTATCTTAAAGAAAATGTGAAAGTAGCCAAAGATATTGCAGAGGCGATTTGGAAAGTGGTCAAATCAGGCAACGCCCACACAAAAGTTGCTGTTGTTGAGGACTCTGATGGTTGATGATGGTGTGTTTCAAACGTTGATGGACGTCTCCTTTCGATTCGTTTCTTTTCGTCCCAGAAGTAAGAAGGAATTTGTCGACGCGTTAAAGGCAGCGTGTAAAAAACGACACATAGAAGATATATCTGTTATAGACAGAGTACTTGCTCGTCTTATCGAATTAGGATATGTCGATGATGAGAAATTTGCCGCATGGTGGGTGACACAACGAAATCAATTTCGCCCGAAAGGATGGCGCGCACTCTCTTTTGAACTCAAACAAAAAGGTATTATCTTAAAAAAGTTTGATGATACAACAGAAGAAACAAACGTTATAGCTCTTGCTACCAAGGTGTTTGGGAAGTTTACCGCTCTCTCTTCAAAAGAGCAGAAAATGAAGCTGTATGCGTATCTTGCACGGCGTGGATTTGATAGTGATGTCATCTCCCGTGTCGTTGACGCCATGATGAATAAAGGATACAATACAGATACTACCGAAAGCACATGAATTGCCGAAGGTATGCTTGGAAGCAATAACAAAAGAACGATAGTAGGATTTATGAACACACGAAATTTATCTTTATCTCCTACCAATTACGCTGCATAATCTGCGGCTGCTCTTTCCGTTATCGCTTCCTCTATAAGAAAGGAATGTTTCTATGTTTGACGTATTAAAAACTCTATCAAGTTTGGTAAAACCAAGATTTCATAGTTCTTCTCCCGCACAATCAATGCCTGTAGTACAAAAGGCAGTATCAAATGATCCAAAGCATGCAAAGAAGGTAAAAAAAGGCTTTGATGTGCCCTTGCCTCCAGCTGTTGACTTTGACGCGCAATTAAAGCTCGCACAAGCGCAGGCACAAGCACAAGCCAACGCACAAGCGCTGCAAATTGTTTTGGAAGCCAAAGATGAAGCGCTTCGTATACGCAAAGACGCCGAAAATTCTATGCGAGTGCTCGAACAATCTCTGCGTCAGCGAGAAATCGTTGCAGATCGTAAAGATGCAGGCATTGAAGTGCGTGAAAAGCGAGTAGTAGACACGGAAAGCTTGCTTGATAAAAAACGAATAGACCTAGAGTCTGCAAAGACACATGTTATAGAGAAGCTTGAAAAGGCTGCGCACATGACGCGTGACGAAGCAAAGTCAGAGATCCTCGAGAGACTTAAAGGAGAACTCGCAGAAGATGTTGCCAAAGAGATACGAGAAGCTGAAAGCGCGGCCAAAGAAGAAGCCAAAGCGAAGGCAAAGGAAATACTCGTTGATGCGATGCGCCACGGTGCCACCGATTATGTTTCTGAATATACTGTATCGGTTATCAAAGTGACCGATGAAGAGGTAAAAGGGAGAATTATCGGGAAAGAAGGCCGAAATATTCGCGCATTTGAGACAGCGACAGGTGTCGATGTGGATCTGGATGAACCAGGAGTCATTCGACTTTCCTGTTTTGATCCAGTCAGACGCGAGATTGCTCGTGTGACACTCGAGCGACTTTTGCGTGACGGGCGTGTGCAGCCTGTACGTATCGAAGAGCTTATTGTAGAGGTAAAGAAGGAGACCGAGCGCATTATGTTTGAAGAAGGACAAAAACTTTGTCATGCAGTCGGTGTATATAATCTCCCACCACCACTTATCGCCATGTTAGGTCGATTTAAATATCGTTACTCGTATGGTCAGAATATGATTGCCCATACTATGGAAGAGACAAAAATTGGTATCGCCATAGCTCAAGAGATAGGTGCAGATGTCAATGTAGTCAGACTTGGATGTCTGCTTCATGACATCGGTAAAATTGTGTCAGAGAAAGAGGGTAACCACGTCACATTAGGTGTAGAGCTTTTGAAAAAGTATGGCATGCCACAAAAGGTCATAGACTGTGTCGCGCAGCATCATGAAGATACGCCATTTACCAGTAGCGAGTCTATGCTCGTCTATATTGCAGATGCAATCTCTGGTAGTAGGCCGGGCGCTCGTTATGAGAATTATGATGAGTACGTGAAGCGCTTGAAGGATCTTGAAGCAATTGCTAAATCCCATGACGGTGTCGTCGAGGCGTTTGCATTTCAAGCAGGTCGAGAGATACGTGTGATCGTTGATCCGGGTAAGGTAACGGATGCAGAAGCGGTGGCAATGGCCAAGGATGTGCGTGATGAAATCGGCAAAAAAGTTATCGTCCCAGGACAGATAAAGATCACCGTCATCCGCGAACTTCGCGCAGTCGAGACATATAAATAAACGCAACTCCTCGTTGTAGCAACCCATTTTACGTAACTAGTTACGATTAGATTGTTATAGTGCGATGTAGAAAATAATATGTTGACATGACGCTCTGCATTATCTACAGTGCTACATAGAGACTGTCATAATAATCTCTAAGTTTTTTTAGATCGTTGTAATCCTCTGCCCAAGAAAGAAATCCCCCTTACTCCGCCAGCTGGCGGATACGGGTGGACGAGGGGAGGTGAAAACAAAATGACAAAAGCAGATTTAGTAGAAGTCGTCGCAAAGAAAGCAAATCTTACAGCAAAAGCTGCAAGAGAAGCAGTAGCTGCTGTATTTGGTGCAGTAACAGACGCCCTTAAAAAAGGCGACAAAGTAGTCGTTACAGGATTTGGTACCTTTATGGTACGGTCCCGTAAAGCGCGTGTTGGACGAAACCCACAAACTGGGAACGCTATCAATATTCCAGCTCGCAAAACCCCAGGCTTTACCGCTGGGAAAGCATTGAAAAAAGTCGTTCGTTAAATGAATACCTTTTTCAATCCATGAAGAGATCCACACATGTGGATCTCTTTTGGTATAAAACGCTTGATCTCTTCTTGACGACTTTGTATACTAGTCTCATATGCCACCGAAACCCAAAAGAAAACGAGCCTCATTTAAAGAAACAGTATCCGTCGAAGCGAAACCTGATGTGCACCAGAGTGCATTTGAGGCGTCAGAGACAGGAGAAAAGCCGAGCGTGCGACAGGTAGTAGAAGTTGTCGAAGAGCAAGTCGTCCCTGAATCCATAGAGACGATTTGCAAAGATGCTCAAGAGATTGAGGAGGCTGTCGAGAATTTGGAGGATGCTGTGCGTGTCTCACCTGTCGCAGATGAAGGTGTACCGATGCACCATAGCGAGGAATCCAGCACACCAGTCGCAGAAGAAAAGCCCATGGATAAAGTTGATTCAATTTACGCTTCAAAAAGTAGCGATATCAGACCTGAGATTACTGTCATTGGAAAGAAAGATAAATCACTTGCAGTATGGGTTGGGGCGATGCTTGGTATAGCAGTGGCAGTAGGTGTAGGACTTATATTTTTAATCAAAGGGTCGAGTGCACTGCCCTCTCTCGGTGCAAAACCCACACCGACAGCGGCACCGACAGTGGTACCGACTCCGACGATTGCTCCTGCAACGACCGTGTCACGAAAAGATATAGCAGTACGTGTGCTCAATGGTGGCGGGGTGGTAGGTGCCGCTTCAAAGATGAAGACCTTCCTAGAGGGGAAGGGGTATACTGTCGTGAGCACTGGTAATACACCAGCGTATACGTATGATTCAACGGTGGTGCAGGTAAAGGCGGGGAAAGAAGCCTACAAGACCATGTTATCTGATGACCTTAAGGTTGACTATTCATTAGAGGTTTCAACAGACGTCGTGGCGGACGATGTCACCTACGATGCTATCGTTATAGTAGGCAAAGAATAAATGCTTCATGAAGTACAAAGCCTTGTTTCTTGACGTTGATGGTACGACAGTTGCGCATGGTGAAGGCAATCTTCCAACTGAACGTGTGACCCGTGCAATAGCGATGTGTCGCAAGAACGGTGTGTTCGTTTGTCTTGCAACCTCAAGACCTCTCTCTTCAGTACGTCGCGTCATAGAGCATTTGGATCTTGCGGAATATCACGTCATATCAAGCGGCGCTCAGATATATGACGGTACGACGAAAAAAATTATTGTAGAAAAAAGTATTCCAAAATCTTGTGTGATGCACATATTTGATGTAGCCAAAAAATATAATGTGCATGTGAAATTTTTTGATGGCGTAACAGATTCACATTTTGATGGCGTGCATATACCAGAGAAGATTGTTGACGCATATTTTCCGGAGTTAGAGCCGAAAATTCTCAAAAAAATACATCGTGCGCTCAGTTCCACTGAAGGCATAGCGCTGCATCGGATGTTCGCATGGAATTCAACGTATGAATGTTTGGATATAACACACGAAGAAGTGTCGAAACTTCATGGGATTGTTGACGTGGCAAAGCTTATAGGTGTCGAGACTAAGGATAGTATCGGTGTAGGCGATGGACATAATGATTTTCCCCTCCTTTTGGCGTGTGGATTAAAGATTGCGATGGGTAATGCCGTACCGGAGCTTAAAGCAATTGCAGATTTCGTCGCCCCAACGGTCAATGAAGACGGTGTTGCAGTGGTGATAGAAAAGTTTATACTAGAAAATAATTAGGGAGAACTATATGGGGAGTTTTATTGAAATAAATGACACATTGCGCATAACAAAAGAGCAGGGATTTCCACTTGAACTTGATTATGGTAAGCATTGTGCTAAGACTTTTACAGCAAGTGACTTTTCAGAAAAAATATTTATTTTTACAAATAAACCAACTATTAGAATGTATAAAGCACCTCCAGTACGAAATTTTTTAGTTGAAGATATAGATGGTAAATGGTTATATTGGGGCTTGATACAGATTACGGAAATTACGCATGATTATGTAAATAAAATTACATCAGGAAAATTTAAAATAATTTATATTTATTCACCAGAAGAAATGAAACAAGCACAATCTATTATAGATCGGGATACTGAAACAGATTATCTTACTTAATAATAAGCAGTATGAGATTTTATGCTATCATGTTTTAAAACATGATAGCATAAAGGTGTTACATCCATTTTAGTTTATAAATTCCTCTAGTATTCCTTAAATTCCTTTACATGTGTGCGTTTGGTACAATACAGGTCAATGAAATACTTTATCAAAACCTTCGGGTGTGCCGCCAATGAGGCTGACAGTGAGCGCGTAAGAGCACTCTATGAGTCTCGTGGGTATACGCCATCAAAAACCATGAGAGGTGCTGATGATGTGATCATAAACACGTGTATGATCAGGCAAGCGGCAGAGCATAGAGTATACGGATTAGTACATAATCTTTCTCAAGAAAAACTCAAAGGAAGAAAAGTAAAAATTGTGGTTACAGGGTGCATGGTCGGTATGGCTGCGCGAGAAAAAACAGGAAAGATGTTGGCACTGCTACACAAAAAAATGCCAAGCGTGGATGAATTTCTCCCCATTGAGGAAGTTGGATTTGATTTCGCACCGGTTCGCACCACAGGACATCGAGCCCTCGTTCCTATTACCAATGGGTGTAATAATTTCTGCACATTTTGTGTCGTGCCATTTACCAGAGGTCGCGAGATGAGTAGATCCATGGAAGAAATTATTGTCGAGTGTAAAACACTCGTTGCAGAAGGCAAGACATATGTAACGCTGGTTGGGCAAAACGTGAATTCATATGGCGCTGATTTGAAAAATGAATATAACGGCAAAAAAATAAAACCAACATATGTAAAGCACTTAGGTCGTCTGCGAATTCCGACGTTGTTTCCAATGTTACTTGAAGAAATCGCAAAGATTGATGGCATTGAGATCATAGATTTTATTTCGAGTAATCCGTGGGATTTTTCTTTGGAGCTTATTGATGTCATGGCAAAGACGCCCAAAATCTCGCATCATTTACATCTTCCTGTACAAGCAGGAGACGATGCGGTGTTAAAGCGTATGAATCGTTGGTACACCAGAGACGAGTATCTTACGTTGGTAAAAACATTGAAGAAAAAAATTCCAGACATCACCATTGGCACGGATATCATCGTAGGGTTTCCGGGAGAGACGCCCAAGCAGTTTCAAAAAACTATCGAGCTTGCCAAAGCAGTTGGGTTTAGCAAGGCGTATGTGGCGATGTATTCAGATAGACCTATGACTGCGGCACACAAAGTGTATGCTGATGATGTGCCACACGAAGAAAAAAAACGACGATGGATGCTTTTAGAAGAGTTGATAAATAAAACAAATCTACGACAGGGTACCTACAAAAAATCCAAGCAGTAATCATTCCATGCAAAAACTTCTTGTTATATGTGGTGCGACAGCGACAGGTAAAACTGCACTCGGTGTATATATGGCGAAACTATTTGTCGGAGAAATTATTTCTGCAGATTCAAGGCATGTGTATAAGGGGCTCGATATTATATCTGGCAAAGATATCCCACAAGATGTTCCTGTGTGGCTTAACGATCTGGTTTCAGTGACAGAGGACTGTAGTGTGTCTCTCTATCAGGCTGCGGCAGTTCATGCGATACAGACCATACAAAATCACGATGCACTCCCGATCGTCGTTGGGGGAACAGGATTATATATATCCTCGTTGATCAGACCGTACGACACCATACAAATTCCAAGAAATATGCCTCTTCGTACGAAGCTTGAAAAAGAAGATGTGCCAGAGCTTGCCAAACATCTTTATGAGATTGATGCCAAAAAATTTTCTTCTATGAATCATTCTGATCTTCATAATCCACGTCGACTCATACGTGCAATAGAAGTTGGGGAGTGGAAACTGCATCACAAAAAAATACCGACTCTTGTGCCCTCATTTGATGTTCTTTCTATTGGTTTATCGTGTGATGAAGATATTCTGAAAGAACGTATACACAAACGCGTGATAGAGCGTATAGACGGTGGTGCTCTAGAAGAAGCAACGCGTTTGGAAAACGTGTTAGAGGTACATATGCCAGCTTTTTCTACCTTGGGTTTTTCGCAGCTTTTGCAGTATCTGCATCATGAGGTGACGAAAGAAGCCTTGGTTGCAGAGTGGACACGTAGAGAATATGCATATGCCAAACGTCAAACACGCTGGTTTCGCAAAGAAAAAAATATAGTCTGGTTTGACATACATACATCAAATAATTTCGCAGCAATAGAGAAATTGGTGAGGGAATGGTATACTAAAAAATACTATGATAACTAAAGTTGAAATATCACATAAGACAATCGTTTTTACCCTACTTTTACTTGCGTCTATTTGGTTTATATTGCAAATTGGTGATCTTTTGCTTCTGTTGTTTATTTCTTTTATTCTCATGTCCGGTCTCCGGCCTTTGGTAGATGGTCTTGAAAGGAAAAGAGTGCCTCGAATTATAGCTATACTTTTGATATACATCGTTGTTTTCGGTTTCCTCGGAGGTGCTCTGGCTGGTATAGTCCCAGCGCTTGGGGCACAGTCAGGAAATTTTGTGAAAGAGTTACCACTGTTTATCAATCGTACATTCCCCGCATATTCTATAGACTTTCAGAGTATTTTGGGACAAATTGCACCCGTGGGTGAGAATCTTTTGAAGTTTACCGTCAATCTTTTTTCTAATATCATCGCAATCCTCACGCTTTTGACGTTTACGTTTTATTTTCTTCTTGAACGTAAACATCTTCAAGATATGCTCATTGGACTTCTCGGTGCGGGGTTGGGGACACATGTGTTTGGTATCACGACGAGAGTGGAGAAACGACTAAGTGCGTGGGTGTTGGGGCAATTAGTGCTCATGCTGTTTATCGGGGGCATTGTGTATATTGGGCTATTTTTCCTCGGGATTGAATTCGCTATCCCGTTGGCAGTGCTTGCAGGGCTTCTTGAAATGGTTCCGACGGTCGGACCGATCCTTTCTGCCGTTCCAGCGATACTGGTCGCGTTTTCTCACTCACCGGTATTAGCACTGAGTGTGCTTGCATTATATATCATAGTGCAACAAGTCGAAAACAATATTCTCGTGCCGCTTATCATGAAAAGAAGTGTCGGATTATCACCAGTGCTTACAATCCTCGCCCTTATGATTGGGGGACGGTTTGCAGGGATTGCAGGAGCGATTCTTGCGGTGCCAATACTTCTCACTATTCAAGAGATCATTGTGTCTGGACCAAATGTTTCAGAGACCAAGGATAAATAAAGCGCACTTTGGGAACCTCATAAGCCAGATTCTGTTTCTAAACTCTCATTTCTCTGATGCCCGCATGCTTTGATCCTCCCGAATGCGTGGTAATAACGGATCGGTCGTCGGTTGCAGCGAGTGGGATTGCCAACGTTTCACCCATCTTCCGAGCCATTACGCTTGCGGCTGATGATCGTCTCTGTGGCTCTCTCGGTTCGGTAAACTCCGAACGTCGTCTCCGGCGGCTTACACTGTCGAAGCACCCGATCTTGCGACGCAGAGCTTACGCTCTGTCCCCTGCATTCTGCTGTCTGGACTTTCCTCCCGCCTCTAACGGCGGGCGAGAATTCGAGTTCCCAAAGTGCAACGATTATTATATCACAACAAACCCCCCGCAGATGGCGGGGGGAATTTTGATAAAACGTCTTAACAAAAAAGTCTTAGCCACCGATTTTGTACATACCGGTTCCGCAAACTGGGCATTTGCCTTTCATTGCTGGCTTACCATTTTTCATGGTAACTTTTTCGGCTTTAGGATCTTCGCGCTTTGCGCGACATTTTACACAATACATTGATGCCATAATATATTCACCTCCTTTCATCCACCGTAGCCTTGGCGAAGGTGGACTTCAAAATTTTTTAAGACAGGTACCGTGAGAGGAGCAGTTCAATCCCGAGTATGACTGTGACGAGTACCATGGTTTTTATAATATCGCTTTTTAACGCGCGTTCGTCATGGATAAGTGTTGAGCCGGCAGTTCTCGTTGAGGTATACGTAAATGTCAATGGTGATGTTACAGAAGGCGATTGTAACGGGCTAGAACTAATTGAGACAACGACGGGAGAGAAGGCATGTCTGTGGACAGATGCACGAAGCTTTTGTTTTTTTGTTTTCTTTGGCATACTTTCCTCGTGGGGTTGAGCGTAGCATAGCTTCATTTACGTTGTCAAATATTTTTATAAATGGATCAATAATGTCATGTCATTCCCACGCAATAATGTCCTCTCCATTCCCACGCGATTGTGTCCATGAC
>ERZ1292633.445-Hain-H41-02um-R1-445-length-49139-cov-66_pt1 | contig 49139 bp, 46 predicted proteins | sample MGYA00564406_ERZ1292633 | MGnify/ENA primary metagenome ERZ1292633 (study PRJEB36523, sample SAMEA6512639) | groundwater metagenome | collected 2019-01-08 | study: AquaDiva: Metagenomics assemblies of 32 groundwater samples | reverse complement strand
AAGAACGCCATGCTCCTGTGTGTGACCGAAATGAACACGAAAGAGGAGATTGATAAACTCGTAAACACAATTAAGGATTAAGTATAGAACACGAATCACACGAACTCGAAGAGACCGCGAAGCGAATGCGACTAATCACACGAATTTATTCGTGCCATTCGCTCTATTCGTGACATTCGTGTTAGAATTAGTTTTATGAACGACAAGCTTATCTTTGAAGAATCCCGTCCGGGCCGGAGCGCCTGCGCCTTGCCGGCCCTGGACGTGCCGGCCCAGGATATAAATAAATTATTGCCGTCCGCCGCCTTAAGGCCGACGCTGGCAGACCTGCCTGAGGTGGACGAACTCACCCTGGTGCGCCATTATACCAATCTGGCCCGCAAGAACTTCGGCGTTGATACCGGTTTCTATCCGCTCGGTTCCTGCACCATGAAATACAATCCCAAGGTCAACGAGACCCTGTGCGGCCTGACCGGCTTTGCCCAGCTCCATCCCTACCAGCCGGCCTCAACGGTTCAGGGCATCCTGCGGATAATGTATGAACTGGGCGAGTTCTTGAAGGAAATCTCCGGTTTTGACGGCGTGTCGCTGACCCCGGCGGCCGGCGCGCACGGCGAATACACCGGCCTAAAAGTCATCCATCAGTATTTCAAGAAACATAATGATAAGAGAACCAAGGTCCTTATCCCGGATTCGGCGCACGGCACCAACCCGGCTTCTGGCGCCCTGTGCGGATTCCATGCCGTCGAGGTCAAGTCCGATGCGCACGGCAATGTCGATATCCCGGACCTGAAGGCCAAGATGAACAATGAAGTGGCCTGCCTGATGCTGACTATCCCCAATACGCTCGGCCTGTTTGACGAGCACATTGTGGAGATTTGCAAGATAGTCCACGACAGCGGCGGATTTATTTATATGGACGGCGCCAATTTCAATTCCATTATGGGCATCACCACTCCGGCCCTGGCCGGCGCCGATGTCCTGCACTTTAATCTCCACAAGACCTTTTCCACGCCGCACGGCTGCGGCGGTCCGGGTGCGGGCCCGATTGCGGTCACAGCCAAACTCACGCCTTACCTGCCCGTGCCGATTGTCGTCAAGAACAACGACGAATACTCGCTGGACTATGACCGTCCCGATTCTATCGGCCAAATCAAGGGATTCTTCGGCAACATCGCGGTCCTGATTCGGGCCTATGTCTATATCCGGATGATGGGGCCAGCCGGCCTGAAAAAGGCCAGCCAGATGGCCGTCTTAAATGCCAACTACGTCATGGCCCAACTCAAGCAACACTACCATCTCCAGTATGACCGGCACTGCATGCACGAATGTGTCCTGGACGCGACGATTCAGTTAAAGAAATTCGGGGTCAGGACTTTGGACATAGCCAAGCGGCTGTTGGACTACGGATACCATCCACCCACGATTTATTTCCCGCTCATCGTTCACGAGGCATTGATGATAGAACCGACCGAGACCGAAAGCAAAGAGACCCTGGACGAATTCATCAAGGTCATGATTGCTATCGCCAAAGAGGCCGAAACCACACCCGATGTGGTCAAGTCCGCGCCAACAACTACCCCCGTCGGCCGGCTGGATGAGGTCAAGGCAGCGCGAGAACTAAGGGTCTGTTGGAAGAAGCCTTAAAACACCTGCGCAATCCGTGTTTCCTGATTTTCTCAAGCTTTCATCTTTCCACTCTCATCTTTTCACTTTCCCAACAGGGGGAGGGGGGAGGGTGGGGGGTAGTACCCCTCAAGACTCCCTGACTGGTGGTGAGGGCATGAGCCATATACAGTAACCGCTTAGCTTATATAGAGTAAGCGCAATAATCGTGTACACTACGCCCACGGCTGATATACACTATACGCACGGCTGATATATAACTTGTCACCGGCTGATATATAACATGCGCACGGCTGATATACAGATTATGCGCGGCTGATGTATAATACAGGGCTTGGCCGTATGGTGTAAACAATAACCATACCTACCCCATAGCGCGCCATCATATAGTGTTTATGATATGGTGTGCTGGTGTGTATTAATCCTATACCCTACTTAAAAACGCAGGTTATTTGTTGCTTTCCTGAAAAAGATGTTTATTATTAATATTTATGCCGAAGAATACCTATCAGGATTGGGATAAGAAAGAATTAATTAAGAGAATAGAGAAATTAGAAAGCCGCAAAAAATACGGCTTGGTCTGGGATGAGGAACATACCAAGGAACAGTTTGAGAAAGATTCAGAAAACGCCCTGCCGATTCTTAAGGAAGTAAAGAACAAAGCCATTACCGCCCCCCCCCAGTGACTCTAAACCAGTTAACATCCTGTATAGAAGGCGATAATTACCACGCCTTATCTGTTTTGAACTATACCCATCAAGGCAAGATTGATGTTATCTATATTGACCCACCATACAATACGGGTAATAAGAGCTGGAAATACAACAATCAGTATGTAGAAAAAGATGACACCTATAAGCACAGCAAATGGCTTTCGTTTATGAGCAAACGCTTGCGCCTTGCTAAAAATTTATTAAAAGACGAAGGAATAATAATTGTAACTATTGATGACTATGAAATTGGAAATCTCAATTTATTGATGAACGAAATTTTTGGGGAGGGTAATAAACTTGGGGTGGTTACTATCATGCACAACCCTCGAGGAAGAAGCGACGATAAATATTTTGCAACCTCTCACGAATACGCTCTTTTCTATGGACTAAATACCCAGGTTACTAAAACTAATAAATTAAAGCTAACAGAAGAACAGGTCGAGGGTTTTCCATTAGAAGACGAAATATCTTTTTACCGATTACTACCCCTAAAAAGAACAGGGTCTAATTCAACTCCCGATAAAAGGCCTAATCTTTTCTATCCGATATATTACAATAAAAAAACAAAACGAGTTTCAGTAGAAGAAGAAAAGAATAAAGATTTGGTTAAAATTTTACCGATTGATTCACATGATGGAAAAAGGGTTTGGCGGTGGGGTAAGGTGAGTTTTACGGAGAAAGCTGAAACTGAAATTGTTATTAAAGAGAATAATGGCAAGTATACAGTTTTCGCAAAAGATAGGATAAAGGGTGGCAGAAAGCCGAAAACGGTATGGGCTGATCCAAAATATGATGCTTCATCTCATGGAACAATATTGCTACAAAAAATACTTGGAAAATCAAGGTCTTTTGATTATCCCAAATCGCTATACGCGGTTTTTGATACATTACAAATATGTATAGATGATAATAAAGAAGCGATAGTTTTAGATTTTTTCGCTGGTTCAGGGACAACTGGTCATGCGGTTTTAGAACTTAATAGAAAAGATGGGGGAAATAGAAAATTTATATTGTGTACAAATAATGAAAATGAAATTGCCGAAGAAGTATGCTATCCACGAATAAAAAAATGCATGAGTGGCTACCCTCGCCTTTCTGATCATAGTGATGAACTTAAATATTTCAAGACCGCCTTTGTGAAGCGGACTTTTAGCAAGGACACCCTGAAAATCCGTATTACCAAGGAATGCACTGAGATGCTTTGCCTCAGAGAGGGTATTTTTGAGGAGAAGAAGAAGACGGACGATTACCGTATCTTTGAGCAGGGTGAGCGTATTATGGCAGTATATTATTCGCCTGACCGGACTGAATTAAAATCACTCAAGAAAGAATTAGATAAAATGACAGGCGAGAAAACTCTCTATTGCTTTGAACTTGACCCGTTCGGGCTGGATAAAAATGATTTTCATGATTGGAAAGGTGTAACACTTGAGCCGATTCCGCAGAAGATTCTGGATATATACGAGGATATTTATGAATATTGACCTTAAGCCGTATCAGGAAACAGCCATTGAGCAATTGCTTACCGCCGTTAAGAAACTGCTGGCTAACGAGGGAATGAAAAAGGTCTGTGTTTTCCAGGCCCCGACCGGAAGCGGCAAGACCCTGATGACAGCTAAGTTTATTGAGGAGATTATTAAAGAATTACCAGATGAGGATATTTGTTTTCTTTGGGTGAGTATTGGTAAGGGCGAATTACATCTTCAGAGTAAACGCGCTTTAGAAAAGATTTACGGCGGAGCGCCGAGGGTGTCTTTGGTTGAGGATGAATTTTCCGGCGGCAGGGAACGGATTGTCCGTAACGAGGTTGTAGTGGTTAACTGGGAGAAATTACGGAGTAAAGATAAGGAAACCGGCGATTGGAAAAACATCCTGATGAAGGACGGAGAAAAGATAAATTTCAGGGATGTCCTTACCAGAACACGGGAACAACGGAAGGTAATAATGATTATAGACGAAAGCCATATCGGCGCCACGGCTGAACGAACCAACGAATTGCGGGACGAGATAAACGCCGATATTATTCTGGAAATGAGCGCCACGCCAAAACTTATTCCTGACCGCAGAGATGAAAAGCGGGGGATTGCCGGGTATGTTTGTGTAGAGCCGAAAGATGTCATTGATGCAGGTATAATAAAGAAAGAAATAATCATTAATGAGAAGATAGATAAAATTGCCAATAATGAAACCGATTCGCAGGAAGTAGTTTTAGAGGCAGCATATCGGAAGAGGTTGGAATTAAAGAGATTATTTGAGGCGGAGGGGGCAAATATTAATCCGCTGGCTTTAATACAGATACCGAATGCCGACGCCGGAGATGACAAGAAAAAAGCTGTTGAAGAATTTTTGGCGAAGAAAGGTATTGCTGAAGCAAATAAGAAATTAGCAATTCGAATTCATGGCTATCCAGCAATAGAAGAAATAGAATCGATTGCCGAACCGGATAATATAATAGAATTTTTTGTATTCAAGCAAGTAGTTGATACGGGATGGGATTGTCCCCGGGCGCATATTCTGGTCAAATTCCGGGAATCACACAGCGAGACCTTTGAAATCCAGACCGTGGGCCGGATACTGCGGATGCCGGAATTAAGGCATTACCCAAGCGAAGCCCTGAATACCGGATATATATACACCAACGTCCAGAGCATTATTGTCAAAAAGGAAGAATATAATCCGAATATCATCAAGCATCTAAAGGGGACGCTTAAAGATTGTTATAAGGATATAAAGCTTAGCTCCTACTATAAATCGCGGGCTGATTACGGAGATATCACCTCGAGTTTTGACCCGGTGTTTGAGAAGGTTGCCTGCGCGGAGTTTGGCATTAAACAAAGGGAATTCTTTGACCAGAATAAGAAACTGCTTGAGAAAAAAGGTATTGTTGTTGATTTAAAGAAATACCAGCAGGAAATTATCCGAGATGCAAAGATTGATGGCAAGACTTTTGACGAATTAGAGGGCGAAATAGATTCTGCCCAGAAAGCCAGTTTGAATATTGCCGGTAACGATCTGGATGCGGTATTTGTGCAGATTATTAAGGAGCATCTTGGCTCATTCAAAAATATTAAGCGGTCGGTGCCGAAGGTCAAGAATACGATTTACGTCTGGTTTATGCGACATCTGGGCGCTAAGGATTGGGATGAAGAAGCGATGATGATACAGAAAATCTTTGTCCATAACGGCAATAGGGATATCTTTGAGCGTATTCTGTTAAAAGCGGTTGAGGAGTATAAAACTGTTCGGGAGAAAGAGATTGCCAAGCGTGTTGAGGAGAGCGAACAGATTTATGATTTCGAGATACCAAACGAGAGTTTTTATAACGCGCATACCGACGAATTGCTCAAGGTTAAAAACTATGTCTATGATAATTGCTATTTGAATATTGACCGCACTAATCCCGAAAGGGAATTCGAGAGGTTTTTAGAGGATAAAACGAATGCTAAAAACATCGTTTGGTGGTGGAAGAACGGCGAAAACAAGAAGGATTATTTCGGCATTAAATATGAATATCCAACCGGAGTGGTCCATACATTCTATCCTGATTATTTAGTCCGGTTTGCGGATGGAAGAATAGGCGTTTTTGAGACAAAGGATATGGGCGACTGGGGGGGTAGCAGTTATACCAAGGCAAAATCAGAACGATTGCAGGAGTATATCAAAGAACAGACTAAAAAGGGTAAGAAACTCTTCGGCGGAATAGTCGTTCCGGTAAATGGCATTTGGAAAATCAACCAAAAAGCACAATACGATTGGGAAAAATGCTTGCGGAATGACTGGAGCGATTGGGAAGAATTAAGATTAGGTTGAGTTATAAAGGGGGCCTAAAATGGGTAAGTTTCGTTCTACCAAGGTAACTGAGTTTTTGGATGCGGCAATATCAACTCCAGACATTCTAGAGGAATATTTTAGGAAGTATCATATTACGCTTAACTTAAAAGAATCAACGGCGCCTTTTAGCACGGTTATAGCATATTTAGATAATCTCACGGATACCGACCTGAAAGATACGATTGAAGAAGAAATAGCACGTCTTTATGATATTGCTAAAACGATGACTGGTTTTATCCCGGATGTAATCCAGAAATATCATATTGCGTCCACGGGGAAAGAAAACCAACACCAATTGATACTCGGTATATTCCTGAAGAGTAAACCGGCCTATAACCATCTCAGCGATTATTACCTGCTTTATGGCTCAGGCAATAAATTGAGCCGACATAAAATGGAATGTACCAGCTTTACAATAACGCCAGGAAAAATGGAACAGTTCAAGGCGCAGATTAAAGCATGGTTTAAAGACAGGCGTCAAGGGAAGGATTGTATTATCAGGCATTATGAGGAAAATGGCAAATTGATTATTGCAGTAATACGCGGGAAAAATAAAAAGCATCAATTGGTCTTGAAAGATGAAGACAAAGAGGTAAATACAGAAACCATTATTTTTAGACCCGCTTATGAGGATATTCTGCAATACGACGGGAAAACATCTTTTTCCGTACATACTTCACTTCGAAAAGACAGAGAAAAATATATTGATGTTTTTGCCGATATTATTATCTGTGACAAAAGTCAAGCGATGCGCCCTGATAGAGATGACACCTATATCCTAAAACCACTTCAAGAAGATGATTTTAGTTTCCCCGTCAATGAGACAATACGGTCGGTTAAATTAACTGCCGTAACTATGGTCCTAAATGGTTCTACAAAACCGACTATTCGCATAGATTCAACTGATATTAACCAGACATTTAATAATGACATTGCCGGATTAGGGATAGATTCAGGCGAATTGACTTCGGCTAAATTTCTATTTATATTACAGGTTAATGGAAAAGCAATAGAAGTGAGTTTTGAAATAACCCCGCCCAGCAGTACTGACTTGGGAAGCAAAAAATATAATGAAATTATCAATAAGTACCTGGAAGATATCGGCATTAAAGAAAATGATAAAGTTCCTTTTAAAGCAGATAGAGAAAAGCCCTAATTCCTTATTTAGCAAAAAAGAACTGCTCGCCATTTCTCCATCAAACTGTGCCGATTTGACCAAGAAGAATATTTTAAGTTATATTAACCATTCCGATGGTGTAATCGAAAATATTAAATCCCCCCGCTGTCCACACGGTTGCACATTATCCGTCAAAAAACAGGACGGAAACCTTGAGGCATTTTGTATGATACATCCATCTGAAGGGATGGTTTCTATTGATAAAAACGACCTATGCAGGTATTCCTTTAATATTAGGGCATTCGTAGAACTAATCCGTAATGATAATAATCTGGCTGGTAACTATGACAAACTTGACGACCGGCTTTATTTTATCGGCGTTTTGAATGTCAGGGGAAAGTCAACCGCGATTATTCTGGCCCTGTGCAGTAATCCCAAGACAGCCGGGACACTGCTTTTGAGCATACCATCCCAAATAGCGAGATACCAGGCAGGGATTGTCCTGATGCCTTTCTTTGATAAGATTAGCCAAAATACTCGCCGGATATTAGAGGATAGGAATATTCATTATGTCAATTTTGCAGACGCTTTCGGCGATAAGAATTGGGTTATCAGCCAGGATATCCTTACTAAAATCAGCCAGAAGGAGAAAATCATTTCGTTCAGCAAGGCAAAGAAATCAAAAATAAACCTGACCAAAAGCGTATTCCAATACAAGGATAAACAGCTAATAGGATTAATAAACCAGACGCATAAAATCCTATTAAGAATACTTGATAAGGTTTCCGGCAAGACCAAGAATACTTATATTTCTTTAGAAGATATTGTCAAGGCGTGTGGCTGGAAAATGGAGGATTATAAGCTTGAGCCGGAAAACTATAAAAACCGTATCAGCGGGGCAATCAGCAAAATAAACAAGGTATTAGTATCAGCCGGATTACCAGAAATCGGACGTCTTGATAGTAAAAAGGGTTATCTATGCCCGATATTTTTAAAGGATATTGAAATCGTTGCTCCAACATCTTCTGGTAAAGCCCGCCCGAATATTAATAGATTGAAGGAATCTCTCAATACGCATCCATCTACGGATGAATAATTTCATATTTCATTTTCGTTCATTTTGACCGTCTCGCATAACTCCTTAGAATACAATCGGTTGCAACAGCCAATCTTAAACAATCTGTAATCGTTCGTCCCTCTTTGAAGAGTTCCTTACTATTCGGTATGTTATTAGCAGGACACAAGACCAGGGCGCATGATCGGGCGCAGGTGAGTCATGCCGCTTGCCCCGGCCCCGGCTTGTCTTCTATGAGTATCTGCTTGATGCCTGTTTGGCAGTTAGTCATTTAAATAACAAAATAGGTGGAAACAACTATGAAAAAGAGTTTTTGGAGGCGCATCATCAGGACGGTCTTGGAAATCGTTCTTACGGTGATTCGCGATAAGGTGAAGAAATAACTTCATCTGTCTCAGCCGGGTTCGGGCTATCGTGAACCGGTAGCCCAACCGGCTGATTCTAAAACGATAACCCGCCAGAGGCGGGTCTAACTGACCGTAATTTGCTTTGCTCAAACGGTCAGTAAGAAAAGGAGATTAGATTATGGGAACAATCAGTGAGGTAAAACTGGCCGTGTTGCTGGATTTGGCAGAGGCCGGGGAGGTCCAGGTGGAGCGCTGGAAGCGCGGGACCAAGAATAACGCTGACCTGACCTATCAGCAGATGCAACAGGCCATCGGCAATGAGTCCGATTATAAGTCCAAAATGGCTTTGCCGGCGGCCACGGCATACGCGCCGACTATGAATCCGGCTTATGTGTCCCGTTCAGGTCTGGACCGTAACCGGATTGTCCGCAAGCAGGCGGATAATATCGCCAATGGTTATGAGAACTACCGCGGTTCACTGGCCCAGGCGTTCGAGACCGTGGATGGCGAACCCTGCAAGCGGTATAAGGAGGCGATTGACGCCTCAGCCGAGGTCTATGGACAGCATGTGGCCCGGAGCGTCCTGCCTTTTACCGGCTCACGGGAGATTGGTATAGGTATGGCGCCGATAGCGGCCATGTGGCTGACCGGCGATATCAAGACCGAACGGCTGCTCAGGGGCGACGACCAGGTCGGCCTGGGCGGGCCCATCAACGTGGCCCGGGTGATGCCGGATATGAGAACGGCCCTGAAGTCGGCAGTGGTTAACCGAATCGTGCAGTCAGGCAAGACGCTGATTAGCGCGGATTGGGACCCGACTGTCATGACTCAGGAGAACGACCATATCAATAATCTGATTGCCTCTTTGCAGAACGTGGCTTATGTGGCTTTTGCCACGGCCGGGGTCTCGCATTGCGATTGGATTTTGATAGACGGCCGGAAATACCTGGAGATAAAGGTGGCAACACCGTAACCAAACGGGAAATGTGGAATGCGGGGTGCGGAATTAACCGTGCCCCGCTTCCCTTTAATTAAAACAAAATACGAACACGAATGGGACGAATGGGAACGAATGACACGAATGAATTAATGGATTATTCGTGCGATTCGCCGGATTCGTGTGATTCGTGTTAAAGATTGGAGATTTATATGTTAAAACCTAACGAAGTAAAGACCTCAAACATCGCGACCTATGCAATCACGACATCCAAGATTGCCAAGAGCGCGGTCACGACCGATAAGATAGCCGACGGCGCTGTCAACAGCGCTAAGTTGCAGGAGGAGTGCGTCACCACCAATAAACTGGCTGACCTGTGCGTAACCAACGACAAGATTGCGGACCGGACGATTACCCAGGATAAATTGGTTCTGCCAATCGTTCCGCCATCGCCGCTTATCAGGCCGATTACGCCGCAAGTGGAGAGCTCGGAAATCAAAGACGGGGCGATTACCAGAGCCAAGATAGCGGTTAATGCGGTGGAGAGCGATAATATCAAGGACCTGAATGTAACCAGCGGAAAACTGGCGTCCAGCGCCGTGACTAATGCCAAGATAGCGGATAATGCCATAACCGCATCCAAACTGGCGCCCAATTCGGTCGGCGCTTCCGAGATTGCGGCTAACGCAGTGGGAACGAGCGAAATCGCCAACGGCGCGGTGACGGCCGAGAAACTCGCGCCCGGCGCGGGCGGGGGAAGCAGAATCACCTTCCTGCCGACCCGGATACAGTTGACCAGTTTGATGGTGATGGGCAACCAAGATTGGATGCCCTCGGCTCCGAATCCGAGTATTCCGCCAGAGGCCACGGCATTAATCTTGCAGATTGAATTGGTGCAGCAGAGCATTGCCCCGCCGCCCCAGGGTTGGCTCAATTGCCGTCTCAGGCGCGATGCAACACAACCTGAATGTTACGCTATCGGCGTAGAGGCGCGTAATGTCAATCAGGTCTACGGCGGTCAGGTTATTGTGCCCATAATCGCTGGCTCGTTCCAATATGCGTTCACTGATGCCAACGGAAATATGAGTGTCACCTTCAATCCGTATGTGGTGGGGTATGTAATATAGTATCCGCCAGAGGCGGATCTAATAGTCAGTAATTCGCTATGCTTAAACTGACTCTAAGAAAGAAATAGCCCCTCTCCGATGTGATGTCGGGGAGGGGCTTATTTTATTTTCTACCCGGTTTAACCGCCGCGACCTTGATGCTTTCAACCGCATCGCCGATGCCTTTGAGCGATTTTGAGGACAGGTTGATGGTGTCAGCCAGGGCTTTGGCGGTCGGGCCTGCCTGTGCGTCGCACGCAGACAGGTCGTTGAGCATGAACTTGATGGGGAATTTGGCTTCGTCCAGAATCCGGACATCCTTGAATCCGACCTTCTTGATAGTGCCGAGATACTGGCCCTTCATTATCGCGCCGCTTAAGCACCCGACATAGGCGCCGATGGATTCCTTGAGCGCATCCGGCAACTGGTTGGTGGTGACCACGTCCGAGACCATCAGCCGGCCGCCCGGCTTTAAGACCCGGAACGCCTCTTTGAATACGGCCGGTTTGTCCGGCGAGAGGTTAATGACGCAATTGGAAATGATGACGTCAACCGAATTGTCCGCGACAGGCAGTTTTTCTATCTCGCCTAAACGGAATTCGACATTAGTATATTTCTTCTTAGTATTATTACGCCCGCCGAAGCGAGGTCTCGCCTTTAGGGCGGACGCCTTGGCTATCATCTCCGGGGTCATATCTATGCCGATGACCTTACCGGTTGGGCCGACCCTATTGGCGGCCAGGAAGCAGTCCAGGCCCGGACCCGAACCCAGGTCCAGCACGGTTTCGCCCGGCTTCAGGGACGCCAGGGCAATGGGGTTGCCGCAGCCTAGTCCGAGATTGGCCTCCTGGGGCACGGATGCCATTTCCTTATCCGAATAACCCATGGCCTTGCTCAGGGATATACTTGATGCCTTGGTATTACATCCACCCGCCGCAGCGAGGCCTCGCCCAGAGGGCGGGCAACCGCATTTCGAAACAGCCGGTCCGCAACAGGATGAACTCTTGGTGGCGATTTGGCCATAGCCCTTGCGCACGATTTTCTTTATGTCTGATTTCTTCATAGATTCCATTTTACCACGCGATACCATAAATGTCAATACATTTTTACCACAGAGACACAGAGGGCACGGAGAGTATTTGGACGCAGATAAACGCAGATTACGCAGAGAATATTTATAAGGAGGCCAGGAATGCAGGGGCAGCATTCGGGTCTCCTGGATTCCTTATAGAAAATTATTTTCAGGCGGTTGAATTAGTAACGACCCTGGAAACAGTGAGTCATCTGGAAAGATCCTATTGAACCGTTGCCGTCATCGATAATAATCCACTTGTTACTATCTTTCCGGCATTTTATATCATAAAAACTACCGCTATATAGATCTTTGTATATGTATAATTGATAGTTGACTAATTTCTGATTAGGGAAAAATCTTATTTCGGCCCTGGCTTTTACGCCTTCTTGTCTGTCTTTCAAACGCATGATTTTATTTATGCGTTCCAACACTAGTTTTTCCAGATTTTTTGCCTCCTGTATATTCATAGCATTAACAGATTCATCCATAGTAATTTCGCCCGGGATAATAAAAGGCGTAATGGGGTTATTATTATCAGTCAGTGTTATAGGCGGGGCAGATTCGTCATGGGTTGAGAATAAACATTCATCTAATTTATTGGCTGTGGGTAGCACATAAGTTGTGACGGATAGAACTTCCTTATGCTGGTATTCCGGGTCATAAGTTAGAAGGTAAATGGAGCCAGCGGCGGTAATCACGGCACAGAGGATACCGATAACAATAAGAATGGTACGAGACATAGTTGATTTACTACTAAATTAGGGTACTATTGTCAAGAGGCAAGTAATGTAATTAACACACCCCTTACCCCTCTTAATAGAGGGGATTTAATTCGTGATATTCGTTCTATTCGTGCCATTCGTGTTCGCATTTATCTGTGTATATCTGTGTGCATCTGTGGTTGCATTTTATGCGGATATTTATTGATTTTACAATTCCCATAGGTTAATCTTGGAATATGCCAAAGAGAATCGTGATAATCGGGGGCGGGACAGCCGGCGCCTCGGCCGCATTCTCGGCCCGCAAGACCGACCGGACTGTCCGCCACGGCGGATCTGCCGAAGGCATGACAGAAATCACCATCATTGATAAGGAGTCGCATTCCACCTATTCCCGGTGCGGACTGCCCTTTGCCATCAAGGGTACGATTAGTCCCATAGAAAACCTGGTGGTGTTTCCACCAAAGATATTTGCATCGCAGAAAATCACCCAGAAACTGGCTACAGAGGTAACCGGGATAAACCATCAAGCGCACGAGGTTACCTACCGTAATGTGCTTACAGATAAAACAGACACAGTTGGATACGACGCTCTGATATTCGCCACGGGTTCCACGCCGGCCAAGCCGCCCATTGCCGGAATTGATGGCAAGAATGTCTGTGTCCTGCGCACGATTGATGACGCCAAAAGAATAATGGAATCTGCAAAATCCGCTAAATCAGCGGTTACTGTCGGCGCCAGTTTCATCGGTCTCGAAACCGCCGAGGCATTAAAACATCTGGGATTAGATGTCACGGTCATAGAACAGAAATACCTGCTCTGGCGGATGCTGGATAAGGAAATCAGCCAGATGGCCCGGCAGCGACTCATCGCCGAGGGAATAAAGTTAATAGAAGACAAGAGCATTTCGGATTTGAATGAATATAAAGATTCTCTGGTGGTTATTTCCACCGGTGTCAGGCCGTCCGTGAAATTAGCCAAGGACATGGGCGTGACTATCGGCGTGACCGGCGGAATAAAGGTTGATAAGGCCCTCAGGACCAACCTGCCTGAGGTCTATGCGGTTGGTGATTGCGCCGAGAGCATCTCTGACCTGACCGGCCAGCCCATAGTCATCGGACTGGGCACGATTGCGGCCCGGCAGGGCGTAGTGGCCGGAGTCAATGCAACGGGCAAAGACGAGACCGGGCCGGCTATATTAAACGCCTCGGTCCTGAAACTGCTGGACCTTGAAATTGGTAGTGTGGGGATGACAGAATACGGGATTCGGGATACGGGATTCGGGATTGACCCGGTTTCGGCTCTGATAAAGTACCCTTCGTTACCGCATTATTATCCGGGCGGGACGGACGTGCATATTAAACTTATAGCGGACAAGGAAACCAAACGGATTATCGGCGGCCAGGTGCTCTGTAAATCCGGAGCGGCCCTGCGGGTAAATATGATTTCACTGGCTATTCAGAATAAGATGACAATAGCCGATATCTTAAAGAGCGATTTCTGTTACTCGCCGCCGGTGACCGATGTCTGGGAACCGGTGATGATTGCGGCCCAAGCCGTGGCGGCCAGATTAAGTAAACTTTAAACAACAGGATTAAGCAGGATTTATCTGATTGTTTAATCTATTCAATCCGTTAAATCCCGTTGTTAATTACTAAGGAGATTCACAGATGAAATCAATTACTTATCAAAAATGGCTCAACGTCGTATTCCTAATCGTTCTGCTGGCCATGACCTTTCTGGTCGGCAAGACCATCCTGGAGGGCAGGAATTTCTACGCCGGGGCAACGGCGGCAACGACAACGAGCGCTCCCCAGAATAACCAGAAAACACTTCAGGACATAGAAAATATCTACCATCTCATCAAGGATAATTTTTTCAAGGAGCCAGACAAGGATGCGGTGTTTGAGAGCGCCATCAAGGGCATGGTCAGCGGGCTGGACCCCTACAGCCAGTATATGAATGCTGATGAATACAACTCTTTTATCTCGGAAACCAAGGGCGAATACGGCGGCATCGGCGTGGAAATCTCCGTGGAAGACGGGATTATCACCATAATCGCTCCGTTCGAGGATACCCCGGCCTTCAGGGCCGGCATCCTGCCCGGCGATAAGATTCTGGAAATCAACGGCGAGACAACCGAAGGTCTGTCTATTTCTGATTGCTCCAAGAAAGTCAGGGGTAAGCCCGGCACCTCGGTCACCTTAAAGATATTGCATAAAGATGAAACTACAGTGGATATCACGTTGGTTCGGGAAGTCATCAATATGAAGAGCGTCAAGGATATCAGGATTGTGGACCGGAAGGCGCGCATCGGTTATCTCAGAATCACGGCTTTCCAAGAGGATACAGCTGATTTATTCGACCAGGCCTTACAGAAACTCCAGGACAAGCAGATGAATTCGCTGATTGTTGATTTGCGATTCAACGGCGGCGGGCTGATGGATGCCGCGCTCAAGATGGCTAACCGCTTTATTCCGTCCGGAATCCTGATTTCGCTCAAGGGCAAGACCATGAATGAGGAAATCAAGGCGGATTCGGGCGACAAGGCCATTACGGCAACGCCGATTGTGATTCTGGTTAACGGCAGTTCGGCCAGCGCTTCGGAGATTCTGGCCGGCGCCCTGAAAGACCATCGCCGGGCCACGTTAATCGGCTCGCATACCTACGGCAAAGGTTCGGTCCAGTCCGTCTTTACCATCCGGGATGCCAAGAAGAATGTGACCGGCGCGGTGAAACTGACCACGGCCCGTTATTATACGCCTTCGGGCCGGTGCCTGGAGCGCGACAAGGGCGTTAAGGATTTCGGACTGGAGCCGGATATCCTGGTGGAGATGTCGCCCCAGGAAGAGGCCAAACTGCTCAAGACCAGATTGAATCCGGCCTCAAAGGCCGCTGACCCGACTGACGAACGGGCAGGCGACCCGGACGATGGTACGGATGATTTTACGGATGTCCAACTGGAGCGGGCCATAAAGTTCCTGCAAGAGGGAAAATAGGCCGGGGAACACAAGCGAGTTACTCAAAGATGTCAGTCCTGCCCCACTGGGATAAACTCCAGCAGGAATCTAGCGCAATATCTTAAATACTGGATTCCGTGTCCCACAGGGAGCCAGTGGCTCAAGCACGGAATGACAAACAGGATAAGAATACGAAATGGGAAATAAAATCAAATCCTTTATCTGTCTGGGTATTGAGACATCCTGCGACGAGACCGCAGCAAGTATTGTTAGAGACGGGAAAGAGGTTCTGGCTGATGTGGTCCTGTCCCAGATTGACATACACAGCGTCTATGGAGGCGTGGTTCCGGAGATTGCCTGCCGGGCGCATATCGAGACAATCCTGCCGATTATGAAAAAGGCGTTAAAGGATGCCCGCGTTGAGTTGAATGATATTTCTGCCGTGGCTGTGACCAATCGGCCGGGTTTAATCGGGGCATTATTGGTCGGGTTGTCCACAGCCAAGACACTGGCCTGGGTTCTGAATAAACCGCTGATTCCGATTAATCATATTGAGGCGCATCTCTATGTTAATAATTTAGTTGAGGATTTAGTGTATCCTTATGTGGGGTTAGTGGTTTCAGGCGGGCACACGACCTTGTTTTATGTTAAATCTCCGGTTAGTTATCGCGTGCTGGGCCGGACCCGGGATGATGCGGCCGGGGAATCATTTGACAAGGTGGCTAAGATGTTGGGACTGGGTTATCCGGGCGGCCCGCTTATTGAGAAGATGGCCCGCCAGGGCAATCCCAGCGCGATTAAATTCCCCAGAGGCATTGCATCAGAAGGGTCGTTGGATTTCAGTTTCAGCGGATTAAAAACCGCGGTGTTGTATCATTGCAAGGGCCAGAATGCCTCGGCCAAAACGCCGATTAAGAAGGGATTGAATATCCCGGATATTTGCGCCTCATTTCAGGCGGCGGTGGTTGATACGTTGACAGCCAAGGCCTTCCAGGCGGCGCGCCTTAAAAAGGCCAAAGCCATTGTCTTAGGCGGCGGCGTGGCCTGCAACGAGGCATTGCGCAATAGATTTCAGTCATTGGCTAATAAAGAAGGTGTCAAACTCTATCTGCCGGCCAAGAAACTCTGTACGGACAATGCGGTCATGGTGGCGACTATGGCCCACGCCCAATACCGAGCTTCATCTGAATGGCGGAACCCCTCGGCGAAACAATTGCAGCTGGACGCCTATTCCACGGCGCAATAAAATATATGTCAGAAAAATTGGTAACTATAGCTGAATTTGAATCGCCCACAGCAGCCCATATGGCTAGAATACGCCTTGAGGAAGAAGAAATAGAGTGCTTTATTACAGATGAAAATACCAATGTATTCTTTGTCTTACCTTTTCCTGGAGGTGAGTTCAGCGTTAAATTACAGGTGCGGGAATCCGATGCGGATAAGGCGCTTCAGATAATTAAAGAAACACGAAAAGGTTAATACTCAAACATGGTATTAATCCTGATAAAGAATCCGGTGCTGGAGTAATCGTTGTTACGCCTGAGGTCGTCCGAGAAATCAGTGAAATTATAACCGACCCCTAACTGGATATTCTGGTTGACCTTGTGCATGGCCTCAATTAGGAATCCGCTCTTTTTGTCTTCGCCCAGGGTCTGCCTGAGTATGCGGTATTCCACGGCCGCATACCATTGTTTGATGACATTGTAATTAATCCGGGTTATCCAGAGGGAAACCTGGTTATCGGTTTCGTCATAGCCGGCCACGGTTTCTTTCATATCCTTTAAGGCGTATTTTTCCACTAACTGTAAATATTCGGATAAGTCATAAGCGGTTTCTAATGCGTAGATATCGGACCGGGTCCTGGTCGGGCCAATGCTTGTATCTACCTGAGCGACCGGATAGATGTCCTTGAGATAGGTATATTTAGCCAGCAGATGCCATTTGTCCCATTTGACCGGACGCAAGGCCAGGCCCAATCCGGTTTCGTTGAAGAGCGCCTCGGTCTTGTCAGTGGTCCGGTTCTCTGTCCGGGAATAATTCTCTCTCAATGAAACCGTGATATCCTCGGTAATTTTATGCCTGAGGGTATTGGCGGTTAGGTATTGATGCTTGTCCACGTCGCCTTCGTCAAACCGGGCTTCGAGTTTGGTATCAAATGCGGTCTTGTTTTTGTCCGCATACCTGAAACGAAGCGAGCCGGATTCCCTAATGGTTTCGATGTTTGTTGTCCCGTTGTAGTCATTAACGATTCCCTGCTGGGCGCTGGCCCAGAATTGCCAGCGGTCCGAAAGCTTGGTTTCTTGGCCCAGAGTAGTACCGGTTGAACGTTGGGTAGTGTCTGTGGCCTGGGTATTCTTGGTCGCATAGTCCTGTTGGGCGTTTATGCGCGTTGCCGGCGTTAACTGGTGCGAAGCCCCATTAGAGGTCTGCAGGGTGCTGGAAGATTTATCATTGCTGATGCTGACATTGGAAAAGGTTTCGGTTTTGTCGGACACCTTTTTATTAATACCGGCTAAGAACGCCTGGCCATTAGTGCCGTTGGTGGCCTGAAGGTTGACCGCTATATTTTCGCTATAGCCAAAGGATGTCCCGAGCGTGGTCTGGGAGTTGGCGTCACCTTTGAGGGTGGACTGCTGAATCAGGTAAAGATTGCTCCTTTGGCTGAAGGCATAGTCAACCTTAAGCGCGTCTAATATCAGGTCTTGATTGGTCTCGGTCTGAATACTGTCAACCCGGCCGGTTGCTTCCTGATAGCGGTATTCGTTGGTGAGGGTCCATTGGTCTTTGCGATAAATCCCCTGCAGGGCGCCGGTTTCGGTCCTGGCCGCGCCGATCTTGCCCTGGGACGTAATACCGGCATTCCTCAATAATTCCTGATTATCATAGCGGAGGTTTATCTTCAGTTCTTTTGAGGCGTCATATTGGATTAAATAACCATATCGCAGCGAGCCCTGATAATTATATGACGAGGAAGATATAAATCCGGGCTCTACCTTCTGATAGTATGAATCAAGCGAAAACCATTCGGCCGGCTGTAGACCACCCTTGATTTTGTAGGCGGTTCCCTGGCTGTTATTATTTCCGGCTACAGTGTTAAATCCCAGGCCGCCGTTTGTGGAAATATAACCATCCATGCTTCGGGAGGTTGATTCAGCGTATTCGGCAGACAGGGATAATCTCACCGGCGTGATGAACTTGGTTGACTCGGCCAGCGAGAAGTCAACGCCTTTTAACTCATAGGCGCTGTCGTCCTTTTCTGCAATATATGTGCCGCCTAATTGCATTTTATTGTTGCGGTCGTCGGACAATTCGCCCGACAATCTGCCGCCGTAGGGGCCGTCATTAAGGCCCCTGGTCCCGGCCGGCGCATATTCGTAATCCGCCACGATATAAACCGGATTGCCTCCGAGGATATTATTCGAAGTGATGTATGTTGAAGTATCAACCATCAGCGGCGGCTGCCTGAATATAATGCGCCCGTTGGAATAATCTATTTCGTAATCGCTGTCCCGCATTAATTGCCGGGTAGCCAGCAGCAGGTTGTTGAGTTTATCTCGTGTCTCAATGGTAATATGCTCCGACCCCTGCACGACATCCTTGTTCTTAAGATAATAAACCGAGCCGCCGGTGGCCCGGAATTCGTTATGGGCTGGAATCTGTTCGGCTCTCGTCCCTTGGGAAGAGGCGAAAATCGTGCCTGATGCCTTTATATTCAGATGGTTATTCTTGTAGACAGGCACTTGTGCGGCGTCTAATTTCACGCCGGCCAGTGTTCTCTGATAGGCGGCCAATTCGGTTTTGTTGATACCAGAATTATATGAGCCATAAAGCAAGCTGGATTTGCCCAGATTCGCCTCGGGTAAGGATTCTATCCTCAGGTAAAACGGGCCGGCGGTGTTGGCGGCATCGAATGACACGGAAGAGTTATCGCCGTATTCAGTATAATACTTATCCGGGTCAATGTAGCGGAACCCAGCCCCTGCGAGCAGGGGCTGGGTGCGCTGGGTATCCAGCGATGAGACAATCGTGAACTTATTTTCTATCTTGCCGGTAAGATAGTAGGCCACTCGTCCATTTAAACGGTTGCCCTCCTTGACGTTCTTATCCTGTTTACTTGCATCGCGTCCGTTGGTGGAAACGCTGTCTATTGTGCCTTCGCCCAATAAAACAAAGGTTAAATCGTTAAAGAACGGGAATGGTGAATCCGGCGGCTCCTGGTCCATCGGCTTTATTCCGAAATTCGCTTTGACTAATAATCCCGGTGTTACCCGCACCAGACACGGACTATCAGTGGTTATCCAGGATGCGGGTATATCCTTGAGATGCAGGATATGGGCGCCCGGTCTCACGCCCGGAATATGATAACTACCGTTTTTATCCGTAGTGATTAAAGTGCCGTCCTCCATTATAATTTGGACCACGTTGTAACCGTCTTCGCCTTTATCCTGCATGCCGTTGGCGTTCTTATCCCAAAAGACCTTGCCGATAATTGTGCCCAGGTCGAATAGCGGGTCAGGCACAACCCAGACCTCGCTCTTGGCAATGGCCGTAACGGCTTCGGTCACCGGCGGCTTGTCATAATAATATCGAGCGTATGCCCGGTTGACATAGCGGCCTGGAGCAACGCCACTTCCCACTATCAGTTGGTAAGTCAGGGTTTTGGAAAGCCCGGGTGTGAAATGCCCGACATCAAATGTTAAGGCGTCGCTGCCAATCGGGTCTGGTTGGGCCACGCCGGACAATCTGCTTGAGCCCTTGAGATATTTGAATCCGGCCGGAATGCTGTCTATGACCGTGGTGGCGGTTGACGAGGTCGGGTCCACGCCCCGGTTGGTAATCACAATCTTGTAGGTTACTACTTCGCCGATAGATACCTGTGTCTTGTTGGCATATTTTTGAATGGTCAGGTCAGCCGGGTCAACCGTTGCGGCGCCTATGGCATAGATTTTACGGTCATAAGAACCGACATACAGAGTCGGCGTTACGGCATTGGCAATCGCAACCGAGGAGCGAATCGGTGTGATGGCGCCTGATAAGTCAATGGGCCAATCCGCAGACAGGTTACCGCCTGCGGAATTCAGGCCGTAGAGTTTACCGTCATCAGTCCCGAAATAAATCTGTCCTCCTGCATCTATGGTGGGCGAAGAGCGGACATTGCTACCGCAGGTCGCACTCCATTGAGGCGTACCATCTGAGGCATTGCGGCAATACAACTTATCGTCGTCCGAACCGAAATAAACATTTCCTGCGTCCAATGCCGCTGAAGACCAGATTTGCCCGCCGGTTGGAATACTCCATTTCAGAGTGCCGTTGGAATTTATGGCGTAGAACGAACCGTCCCAACTGCCCACATAAACCACGCTGGAATTATCCACCGCCGGAGATGAATAAATCCCGCCGCCGGTGGCAAAACTCCATTTAAGGGTGCTGTTCTGGTTTATGGCATAGAGTTTATTATCCAGGGAACCAACGTAGATGGTGCCGTCGGGCCCGATGGCCGGTGATGACCAGATTTGCCCGCCGGTGGCAAATGACCACTTGAAACTGCCGTCCGGATTGACCGCATAAAGATTGTTATTAACCGAGCCGATATAAATCGTTCCGTCCGAGTCAATCACCGGCGACGAACGAACTAAACTGCCCGTATCGTATGACCAATATTGGTTGCCGTTTACCGGGTTAATTGCATAGAGGTTATTGCCTGCGCCGGTATAAATCGTGCCGTCTGTGGCAATGGCAGCGGATGAATGTATCACGCCGGCCAAAGGACTGGTCCAGAGAGTGCTTCCGGTAGTCGGGCTCAGGGCGTATAGACCGCCGTCATAAGAGCCGATATAGATGGTCCCGTCCGAGGCGATAGAAGGCGATGACTCTATCCGTTCGCCGGTCAGCGTCGTCCATTTCGTGGTAGTAACCACCGGCCCGTTATAAATAGAAACACCGGTATGAGTGATGGTATTACGGAACATCGGATGGGGCGTTGATCCCGCCAAGGCGGGACCGACTGCGATGGTCGTAACGGTCTTGGTAATAGTGGAAAACGCGCCCTGTCGGTCGCGTACCTGGATACCGATGGCATGAGACCCAGAGAGGGCAAACGAGGTGGTGGTAATCTTGTCAAAGGTAAATACGTTGTCCCAGTTGCTGTCGCCGTCCAAATCCCAGCGGACCAAGAGCCCGGCTGAACTCGGCTCATCCGCATCGGTTGATATTGAGGCGTCAAAATAGAAACTGGTATTAACGGTGCCGGTAATTGGGATGGCGCGAAAGTCCGCAACCGGCGCGTGATTCTTCTTTTCCTCTTTGGGATTGAAATAATCAAAGAGCGCCAGGGACCCGGACACAAAAGCGCTGATATGCCATAAAGTAGGCGGAGTATCTTTGCCAACTTCAGAGGCGATACACCTGACAAACTTAATCTCCGCAATAAACTCATCGCTTGAACGTCTAACTTCGCCCAATCTCAACAAACCAAAGGGCGTTTGCTGGTAATAAATAATCCTGAAGTTTTTGCTCTCACTCCGCTCAATCACTCCTTTATATGCGGCGACAGAAACATTCTTTCCGCTTATTAAAACGCGTTCAGGCGTCCAGGCATTGGGTGAAGACGTTTTTTCCACCAGGATATCATCCTTGCAGCGGGCATACATTGAATAGTAATAACAACCCAGCCGTTCGCCCTGGACCTTAATCAGGCGCTTATAGACAATCTCGTCAACGCTGCTCTGAGGCTCTTTCCACCGATAGATCACCTCGATGAGTTTCCCTACATCGGTTGGCAATTCCTCCTCAAATATTATTTCCGGCTTTATTGAGGCCTCGTTTTCCGCCTCTTCCGTTTTGTCGTCCGCTGGGCGACCCGACGGGACATCGGTATAAGACAAAGTTGCAGAAAGAAATAACAGAAACAAAATAATAACTTTTTGTGGATAAAATATGTATTTCATCAGCGTTTATCTGTGTCTATCTGTGGTTCTATTTCTTTTTCTCTGAAATCTAGTTTGCTCGGTGTTTCCGTAATGAGCGATTGGGCGTTGGTATGGCCATAATCCGAGATGAGAATCATTGTTCTGTATTTATCCTCTGCGAACATCAGCTTTACCAGCCCGGCTAACGGCACCTTGTCGGAATACCAGATATATCCTGTGGCAGCAGACGGAGCGAATATGTCCATTTTGTCGGACTCGTCCTGTTTTAATAATACCCGGGTGCAATTCAGCGCGTTTTCCTTGTTGCCTATTTTGATGGGTAGGGTTTCGTAACTGACCGAACTTTCGTCAAAGGTCTCCGGTGCCAGCATCCGGGTAAACGGAATGATATTGAGTTCAGAGGTCATCTCGTCAAAGAGCATCTCGCGGGTGATTCTGGTCTTGACCTCCCAGATTTTCAGGTGTATCTCCACGGCCGGCAGTTTGCCGTATTTTAATACTAACCTCTCGGCCTGGGGAATACCGTCTTTATCTATCATTAATTTTACAATCCGCTGTTCTTCTTTATTTTCGTTGATGTCAAATTCCACCCAGAGATATTCGTTCTCTATCACGGTTTCCTTAGCTACGATGCTGATTTTGATATCCGTTTCTGAAAGGGCGTTAACGGTGTCTTCGGCCGCGCCCTTACGGTATCGCTTGACCCGGTATTTAACCCACTGGCCTACAACTATCTTATCTTTTCCCTCACGGGATTCGGCTACTGCCTTTAGGGTTTTCTTTTCGGCAGCGGTTGCATCAGTATTATTCCCGTCCCGAAGGGTGTCGCCCGCATCCCGCTTCGGCGGGACTAATGGCGGGAGGCCTGCCAAAGGCGGCGGGCTGGCTTCTTTCTCTTTGTCCTGCGACCGAAGGAAGTCCCGTAGGGGTAAGGGGTCGCCTATTAAGACCAGAACGGCAAGGGGGATGAAAACCAGAATGAATAGTGTTTTATAATAACTCATAATGCTGACGGTTATTATACCATTGCCTTAAAACTATTCCATATATTTCTTTGACTTGTAATGATTTTTTAGTAGGATTAATATTATGAATCATAGAATATTAGCGCCGGCTGTGGCAGGCATTATTTTAATCGCCGGAGGGTTTTTCTGTATCTACGGCGCGGATGAGGATAAACCGTTATCTTCCGCAGCGGTTGCCTTGGAGCAACTCAACAAATGCGCTGATACTTTTTATACACAGGAAAAAGCCAAGGTTACCCGAATTGCCTGTTTTGTCCAGGCGCCTGAAATATTCAAGTCCCAGGAATACCGCTCCAGGTATATCCTGGAAAAAGTGGATTACGAGATGATTTGGGAGCAGGACAAATCACTGACCGTAAAACCCAGGGACATCCCGGCCTATTTTGGCTGGGAAGCCAAGAGCGAATCTGAACTATATGCCAAGGCTATGGCCGCCCAACTCCAGGAGTTCTTCAAGTTTACCGACCCGGTTAACGAGGTGGTTAAACAGGTAAATACCCTGCAAAAAACCGAACGTTATGAAATCACCTCCACCCCGGACGGCAAATTACAGAAGATAGAATTGACTATCAAAGATAGCGAAAAAACCAGGAGACGCCACCGGAAAACGGACCGCTCCAAGGAAGAAGACAGTTCTAATGAAGAGAAACTGCCGGATAATATCACGGTTTGGCTTAACGCCGATAACCAGATAACCCGCCTTGAAATACGCGGCTACAAGGAAAAAATAGTCGGGGTTTTAACGCCGGTCAAATACATCAAGATGTGGAATGTCGGCCAACTGGACATCACCACTTATAAGGTTACCCGGCCTGAAAAACCTGCCCGACCTGACGACCGTTCAGGCGGGGAGGACTCAAGCGAGCCCTTTCCGCCGCCGTCCTTTGCGTTCAAGGACCGGGCCAAAGTATCATTTACTTATGCGCATCCGATTGAAAAAGTGATGGTTATTTCAAACCTCCAGATAACGCGTCTTGACAGGGATGGCAAAACACTGGTGCGCCGCAACGAACCTAATCCGGTTAATGTCGTTTTCACCAAACACGAAGTGGAAAAATCTAAATAGGCCTTTCGTAGATGCGGTATTTTTTATAGACCTTTGTGCCGATAGATTCAAGGATGCGGTTCATCATGACGTTGTCCTCCAGTATCCAGGATAGTTCGCCACCCCGGTATCCCTTGGCAAATGTCCTTTTTATGGATTCCAGGTAAAAGACCACGTCTAATCCTTTTTGGCGGTATTGGTGGACCACGCCCATGGTCAGGAGCCGGACCGCGTCAATGCTTGATTTGCCGAACAGGAAATGCAGGAACCCGAACGGGAAAAGACGGCCGTTGCATTTCTTGATTATCTGGTTATAATCGGGCAGGGCCAGGGAGAATCCGGCCGGGTTGCCGCCTATCTCGGCTATCAGCGCTAGGTCAGGGTCAACTACCTTTTTCATATCAGACGCCATATAATCAAATTCCCCGTCTGTCATGGGCACGAATCCCCAGTTCTTGTCCCAGGCGTTGTTGTAGATATGCTTGATGACCCTGATGTCGTTGGTAATATTCTTAAAATTGATGTTGCGAATAACGACATCGCTGGATTTTGTAACTCTCTGGGCCAGGCGCTCCATACGGGGAATCTGCTCTTTGATACGATAGTCCGCAAAGTAGGCGTAGAGGTCCTTGGCCTTGGCAAACCCGCTCTTTTCCATCAGGTCGATATAGTAGGCAGGGTTGTAAGGCATCATAATCAGGGGTGGGGAATCAAAGCCCTCAATCAATATACCGCAGGTGTCGTTGGTGGAGAAATTCATCGGCCCGCGCATGCGTTCCATTCCTTTTTCCTGGCAGAATCGGCTGGCCGCATCCAGGATGTATTTGGCTGCCTCAGGCGAATTGACACACTCAAAGAACCCGAAGAATCCGGTCTTCTCATTATGGAATTTATTGTGGTTGTGGTTGATAATCGCAGCTACCCGGCTGACTGGTTTGCCGTTAGCGTAGAGTAGAAACAGTTTTACCTCGGCATTCTTGTGGAAAGGGTAAACCGCCGGATTGAATAGTTTCTTGTCCTCACTGATTAAAGGCGGGACCCAGTAAGAGTCGTTCTTATAAATCCCGGATTTCCAGGGGAACATAATGAATTCGTTCCATGGCTTACAGGTAAATTGTTTGAGGACGAACTTTTCCATATTTTGGAGTAAGCGGATTGATAACACACCCCTAAATCCCTCTTATTAGAGGGGATTTTAAACATCAGTGTCCATCTGTGTTAATCTGTGGTTTCGCTATGAAATCCGGGTCCACGTAGATACTGGCTTCTTTAAGGAGTTTGTCCTTGATAGCCCGGGCGCCGCGGACGAATTTCTGGTTGGCCAGGGTCCGGCGGATTTCTTCCTGAATCTCCGGGGTGTCAAAGGCGGGCTTAAACTCGGTCTTGTCTTCCACCTTGGCGATAATGAAACTTCTTTCGGTTGGGATAACCGGACTGATTTCGCCGACTTTCAGGGAGAAAAGCACCTGTTCCACCTCCTCGGCAAAGGTGTCTTTGGCGGTCCAATCCCAGTCGCCGCCTGACTCGGCCTTGACCTCTGAATACTCCTTGGCTAGGGCCGCAAAATCCTCGTCCTTTTGTAGGCGGGCCAGTATTTTCTCGGCCAGGGATTCCTTTTTTATCCGTTCCTCGCCATCCGCGAACTTGAGGATAATCTGGCGGGCCTTGATCTTTTCGGGCTGGTTGAACTTCTTCTTATTGACTTCAAAGAACTCCTTGATTTCCCTGGGCGAAACATAGGTGTCAATGACAAATTCGGGCGGATTTTTACCTGCCAGCCGATGGGCGCCGATTTTGCTCTGGATATATTTTTCCCGCAATAACTGTTCCTTCATATCGGCGGTATATTCTTCAATGCTCATACCCAGGGGGGTGAGGATATTCTTGGCGAATTCCTCCATAGAGGTGAAATGGATAAGGCGTTCCTTGACAATCTTTTGTCCTTCCTCGTCGGTGATTTTAATATTTTCCTTGACGGCTTGGTTAGCCAGAACTTTGTCTTCAATCAGGGTCTGGAGCGCGGCGGGATTATTAGCGCCCATAATTGTGGCCCGGCGGACTACATCGCGCAGGGTAATAAAACTTTCGTTGACCCGGGCTACGATTTTGGCGCCGGCGGCCGGAGAGGGCGGCGCTTCCGGCTCAGACAGGTCCGCCCGAACCCAGATATTTTCGGGGGGCAGGCAGACCGCCGCCAGAGCGTCCATTAATATAAATAGTATAATCGGGTATCGCATAATTCGTTATTGCGTTTTTTATCATGCCGGGGGAACATTGTCAAGTAAAGTTTTCAGGTTAATTTGCCGATGTTAAGAGAGTTAACGCGAAAGGAATACGTCTATGATTCGAAATAGAAAAACTTTGGTAGTCGTTATATCTGTGGCCATAATATTCACTTTTTCTTATTTAGTCATAGCCCGGACCTCTAATCTTCAATCCATTCCCGGCCTGCCTGGTTCATCATCGGTCAGGGAAAATAATATGCTGGAACTCGGATTTTCCGATGTTAAGGAGTCCTCAGCCGGCCATAATTACATTATTGTGGACAAGGCGTCGGTTTGCCTGGATATCAAGGACCGCCTACCGGTTCAGGAATGCCAGCGCATCAGTTCCAATGCCGGAAAGATTTTCTGCTGGTCAATCTTTATCAACGGCGAGGGTAAAAAGGTCCGCTACATCTGGTATATCGGCGAAAAGGTCTCGGCCAGCAACTGGCTGAATATTACCAGCAACCGTTTCCGGGCCTGGTGCCCCAGGAATATTGACCCCAAGGCCTCCGGGCCATCCAGGGTGGATATTGTGGATGAGCAGGGGCGCATCCTCAAAAGCATAGAATTTGAGATTATCCCGGCTCGGTCCGGCAACATGCAGATTAAGTATTCTTAATCATATAATAATATAAAAAACCTTGACCCGGTTTAAAATATTTTATACGAGCATTAAAATATGAGAGTGAAAAGACCGAAGGATTTGTATTATTCGGAAGCGCACCTCTGGCTGAAATTAGAGGAAAAGAACGAGGTGGTTCTCGGCGTGACTGATTATCTTATCAGGAATATGGAAACGATAAATTCCATTAAACTGCCCAAGGCCAAAACCGAGATTGAGCAGGATGCTTTCTTTTGCGAGATTGATACGGATGAGGGGTTAACTACCTTGATATCGCCGGTCAGCGGCAAGATATTGAACGTTAATAATGACCTGCTCAAGAATCACCAGTTGTTATTAGAGGATAATTATGACGAGGGCTGGTTGATGCGGATAAAACTTTCGGACCCGGCCGAGGTGGAGATTTTGATTTCCCACGACGAATATAACGAGTTCGTTGAAAGTGAATTAGCGGAAGCAGACGAAGCCGAGAACGAGGAGGAAGAGACAGAATAATAAAATAGCCCGCTACCTTTTGCCCCTGAATTGCAATTACCTTAAATTTGTCATTCCAGATAACGCGTTGGTAAATCCCTTTATCCCAGATTTTTACCCTGCCCCGGTTGCGGGGAATTCTGCCTTCATAAGTAAGGTAAGCCATCCGATGGTCCGGCAGTAATTTTATTGGCTGATATGATAACCTGGAACGGTATATACCGGGCAATTTCTCCAGAGACCAGGTCTTCAAGACGCCGTCTTTTTCCAGCATCAGGTCAAAGTGATGCGTCTTTCTTTTCAGGTGTTTCTGAATCGCAAAACGAGGCATATTTATATCTCAGGCAATGCTATTTTGGCGAAGCGGTAACCAGGATTTCGTTGTTGCAATTATAGCAGGGGATTCTTGAGCCCTCGTTGAACAGGACCATATTATATTTCTGCCCGCAGCCGGTGCAGATAATCTGGCGCAGGGCCTGGAAATCAACCACCTTTTTCAGCTGGTCGTCGCTGATAAACCCTTTTTTGACCATAATCTCGCCCAGCCGCAGGAAATGGGTGTCATTTATCATCAATTGCATTCCCAAACTTTCCTCCACCTGCTTATCGGTGGCAAATCCGAGGCGCATCAGTAACCGGCCGAAGAGGTTATCCTGTTTAATCCTGCGGGATTGGTTGGCCTTGAGTTCCAGGTTTCTTTTCTGGACGTCTATCAGGAATTGCAATTGGTGGGGCGCCAGATACTGCTTGGCTATCAGGAGTTCGCCCAGGGATTTCCAGTTGGGGTTGTTTCTCTGTTCATTCAGGCATTCTTCCAACTGTTCCTGGGTAATCAAACGTGATTTTACCGCAATCTCACCGAATGCTAAATCTTCTTTTGAAGCCATAAGATTAATCCAATTAAACTCTTTGCGTCTATTATTTTGTTGATTTTAACAAGGTGTCTAATCTCTGAACGACTGAATGCCTTATAGGTTATTTTCTCGTCAGGGTCAAGTTTTTGGGCTGTCGGCCTGAGATTTTCAGCCAGATATAAGTGCATCTTTTCGGTGCAGAAACCCGGACAGGTATAGAATTCCATAATCTTTTTTATCCGGCCGGCCGCAAATCCCGTTTCTTCTTCTAATTCCCTTTTGGCGCAGGCCAGGGGCGGCTCGCGCTTGCCCAACGTGCCGGCTGGTAATTCCCAGATGTATTTGCCTGTGGCATAACGGTATTGCCGGACCAGGATGACCTTATTTTTGGAGATAAGCGGGATAATGGCCACTGCGCCCGGATGGACCACGGTTTCGCGCAGCATCCTGGAACCGTCATTATCTTTGAGATTAGTTTTATAGAGATTGAATACCTTGCCGGAATAGACCTTTTCGTTACTGAGGATTCGCATAACTGAATCTTTTAATGGCCTGGAGTAAAACGGATTCCGGTGATGTCAGGGAAATCCTGATATAGCCCTCGCCGTATTTGCCGAAGCCAATGCCCGGATTGGTATGGATATGGAGTTTGGTCAGGAGATATTCGCAGAATTCCATTGAGGACTTCCAGCCCTTGGGCAGGGGCAGCCAGATAAAGCAGGTGGCATCCGGGACTATCGGGTCAAGTCCGATTCGGGTCAGGCCTTTTACCATAATATCCTGCCGGCGTTTATAGGTCTCCCTGATTTGGGTTACTTCTTTTTGGGTCTGTCCGGTATTTTCCGTAAGCATTCTGGTAACGGCCCGCTGGATGGCCAGAAAGGCGCCGGAGTCGATATTCATCTTTATCTGCCCGAGCGCTCTGATTACCTGTTGATTTCCGGCGGCCCAGCCGATGCGCCAGCCGGCGATATTTAACATCTTGCTGAATGAATTCATCTCCACAGCCACATCCTTGGCGCCTTTTATAGAAAGTATGGAAACCGCCGGCTTATTGAAATACATCTCGCTGTAAGCCGCATCCTGGCAGATGACGATGTTGTATTTCCTAGCAAACCGGACTGCTTCCTCGTAAAATTCTCTGGGCGCATCAGCCGAGGTGGGATTGTTTGGGTAATTCAGGAGCATCAACTTGGTTCTTTTGGCCACGGATGGCTTAATGGATTTGAGGTCCGGCAGGAAATTGTTTTCCCTGAGCAGTGGCATATCCACCGGGACTCCGCCGGCCATAATTATAGCCGAGAGATAACAGGGAAAATAAGGATTGGGCAGCAGAACCGCTTCGCCGGGATTAACCAGCGCCATAATCAGATGGACCAGGCCTTCTTTGGAACCGAGCAGAGACCAGACCTCATTATCCGGGTTAATAGAAATGCCTTTTTGTTTATGCCAGCCGGAGATGGCCCGGCAGAAAGCGCGCGTGCCTTTATACGGCGGGTAACGGTGGATATTGGGCTCGTTCAACGCCTCCCTGAAATATCCTTTAAGACGGGCCGAAGGCGGGATATCCGGGTCGCCCACCGAGAGATCTATCAGGTCATTGCATTGGGCTTTGACCAGGTCTCTCTTGTGGTCAAAGTCAGCGAACATATAGGGCGGTAATTGTACCAGCCGCTCGGCCTTGATGTTTTTTAGCGCCATTAAATTGACTCTCGGTAAGTAATGATATAAAAATACCCCCACAGGGATTCGAACCCTGGTCCTGAGACTGAGAATCTCATATCCTAGACCACTAGACGATGGGGGCGTTGGTTGCGGGATTAGGATTCGAACCTAAACAACAAGATTCAGAGTCTTGTGTCCTACCGTTAGACGATCCCGCAATCGGATTGCTTTAAATAATATATGATAAGGGGTTTAGCAAGAAAAAGATGAAAAAACCTATTATTGGCATTAACGGCAACCTGACCAAGGACGGGCGATATGCCAAACTCAGCCAGGAATATAGCCGCGCGGTGCTGAAGGCCGGAGGCATTCCTGTTATACTGCCGTCCTTGCCGCTGGCAGGCAGTCGGGCGGGTGGGATGTTGGAACGCATTCTTGATAGAATAGACGGGCTTCTCTTGAGCGGCGGGCACGATTTATCGCCGCGTTTTTACGGTGAAAAAGTAATCAATAATAAGGTGATTTTACTGCCCGAGTTAAAACAAAGGTTTGACCTAGCGCTGGTTAAATCAGCCCTTAAACTGAAAATGCCGATTCTGGGAACCTGCTACGGAGCCCAGTTAATCAATGTGGCTTTAGGCGGCGCTCTCTTTCAGGATATCGCCAGCCAGATTAAATCCGCCATCGGTCACCGAAAGAGTTACCATAAGGTGTATCTCTGCGAAGGGACGCTTTTGCACCGCATCCTCGGCCGGAAATCCATCATTACCAATTCCACGCATCACCAGTCCATTAAAACGTTGGGTAAGAACCTGATTATCAATGCCCGGGCTGAAGATACCATAATTGAGGGTGTAGAATCTCCGGACGGATTTTGCCTGGGGATTCAATGGCATCCGGAGCGGATGATGGACAGCCAGGAACAGGTTAATCTATTTAGGGCGTTTATTCAACATGCCTCTGCGTGAAAATAAAAACTATTCTCACAGGAACTTAAACGAGACCTGTAAGAAATTAATTCATTATGTTTTTAGGTATTTCGTCTCGTAAATGTCTCTTAAAGTCCCTGTTGATATGGCGGATTCCCACTTGTTACTTTCCCATCATCTGAATGGATTTCTGGAACACATCTTCCACGGTGATTGATTCCATACACACGGGTTTATCGCATCTCCGCTTTTGGCAGGGACTGCAGGGTAAATCCTTCCTGATGATTACGGCCTGGTGCGCGGCATTAGGAGGCAGAAAAGGGCTGTAAACAGCCGGGTCTTTGGGTCCGTAAAGCCCCAGCACATTAACTCCCAGCAGGTTGGCCAGATGCAGAGGCGCGGAATCACTGCCGATAAATAACCTGGAACGTTTTATTAAAGCCGCTAATTTATTGAGCGATAACTGTTCAGGGAAAATCAATGGTTTATGACTCATCTGCTTGGCAATGGATTCAGCCAGTGATTTCTCCTTACCGGCCCAGGAGATGATGCAAATGGCTTTGAGTTCTTCGGCCAGCCGGTCAGCCAATTGGGCGTATTTGGCCGGCGCCCAACGTTTGAATAAACCGAATTCACTCGTGCCCGGATGCAGGATGATTACGGGTCTTTTGGACGAATTGTGGGCGGCCAGGAATTTATCAATATATGATTCATCGGCCGGGCCGGATAGGGCCGGGGTTTTCTTCCAGTCAAGAATGTCCGTATTTATGCCGAGTTGGTTAAGGATATAAAGATTCCGTTCCACCCGGTTTATCTTTTTATCAGGCAGGGCCACCTTGAGATTAGTAAAAAGCGTGTTGCCTTCCTTGGCCGGTTTCATTCCGACCCGGGTCTTGGCGCCGCTTAATGAGGTAATCAGCCCGCTCTTAAGATTCCCTTGGAAATCAATGGCTATATCAAACTTATGCCGGCGTAATTCCTGGATAAGGCCGAGTGTATCGGTTATTTTCTGGTTGCCGCGCCTGTGCCAGACGAAGACCTTATCAAGAAGCGGGAGACCTGCCTGTGCCGTACCCGGCGCGGCAGACAGGTCGGTCAGCAAATCCTTGGCTTTGTCCTCAACCACCCAGCCGATAAGACACTTCGGGAAATTCTGCCTCAAGGCCATCAGGGTCGGGATGGTGTTAATCACATCGCCGATGGCGCTCAGCCGAACTATCAGAATTTTATTGAATTCCATCTCTTTTTAGTTTATATCTGAACTCTTGCGAAACGCCCCTTCTGTCATTCCCGCGTAGGCGGGAATCCAGGATTTATGGTGGCGCTATTGGCGCCAAACACTTTGGAGGACTTTCTTAACAATCTTATCAACTTATTTAGGAAAGTAAAGCAATGTTGACCATTAATGACAGTTATCCGGATTTGGTTATCCCGGCGTATTTTCGGGTCAAGGAATCAGCCGGTGAATGGCGTATTATCCACGTTGATTATGAATCCGCAATTGATTCACTCCTGGATGAAGGACACGGTACGGCTAATTCCGAAACGGCCTGCCCGGATGGCGCCAACGGCACCAGACGGGTCCAAGGCCGGGGTGATTATCCGGTGGCCCGGATAAAATCATCAACCGGAAAAGAATCTGAGGTTATTGTCCGGGTTTACCGGCGGGGCGGGCTGGCCGGCTTGGTATTGCCGGATATATTTAATGATGCCAGGCGGCCTCTGAATGAACTGGTCCTGACCGAAAAGGGGCGCGCCGGCGGGGTGCCATTGCCGGAAATCCTGGGCCTGCAGATAAAATGGGTCCTGCCGTTTTTCTACCGGGCCAAGATAGTTGTTAAAAAGATACCCGATGCGGTGACGTTGGAGGAAACGATATTTTCCCTCGCCAAGGAAAACGAGCATCGCCAAGATAGTTTTATGCTGTCCCAAAAGTGTCATTGCGAGGAGCGGAGCGACGAAGCAATCTTACCAGTACGGGAAACAGAGATTGCCCCGCTCCCTTCGATCGCTCGCAATGACAGAATGGGGCCTGTCTTATACCTCAAGAAAATCAATCTGATTGCTTCGTTGGTCAAGGCCATCAGGCAACTCCATAATGCCGGGATGAACCATCGCGATTTGAATATCCGCAATATCCTAATTAAACAATCAGGAATAGATTTTACGGCTTATATCATAGACCTGGACAAGTCCGCTTATGAGCTCAGCAAGACAGGACTTTCTCTTGATAAAAGGATTGATAACCTGATACGATTGAACCGTTCCTTAGACAAGATGCTGTTTAAGACCGGGTCTTCCCTCAAGGTAGTCATCAGTCATACAGACCGCCTGCGTCTTTTTGAGTTATATTTTCAGGGCGAGGGATCAAACCGGGCCCAAAAGCAGGTGATTATAAACAAATGCCTTCAACAAGCCGGACTGCATAAATGGTGGTGGAAATTGATTTACCCCCGCTTGTTTATTTGATATTATAATAGTTATGTATAAGAGAATTCTGGTTAAGGCGCCGAACTGGCTGGGCGATGCGGTTATGGCTTTGCCGACTATCAAAGGTATGCGGGCCTTGTTCCCGGCCAGCCACCTGGCCGTCCTGGTAAAATCCGAATTGGCTGACCTGTTCCAACATGATCCGGACATCAACGAGGTTATCAGTTACGAATCCAGAAAGGGATTAAAACGGCTCAGTTCGGAATATAAACTAATCAAAGAGGTGAAATCCAAAGGGTTTGACCTGGCCCTGATTTTACCGCGTTCGTTTCATTCCGCGCTGATTGGATTTCTTAGCAAGATACCCAACCGGATTGGTTATTCAGCCGATTCGCGCGGTAAGTTATTGACCCAGAGTTTGCCTCGCGACAAAGAAGCCCTCGCGCAAAATCGGGTTTATTATTTCCTGAATCTTCTGAATATGATAGGTCGGCCGGTGGCGTTCTCTGCGCCGAGAATCACCATCTCTAAGGCAATCAGGGATTGGGTCACAGATAAATTGGCCTATGTTAAAGGACACGCGGTAGTGGGCTTGAATCCGGGCGCGGCTTATGGCAGCGCCAAATGCTGGCCGGCTGAACGATATGCCTGGTTAGCCAGGGAGTTAATTAATAAGAAAAAGGTCTGGGTGATAATATTTGGCAGCCCGGCTGAGGAAAAACTTAATTCAGCTATCGCATCTCAAATTAAGCACCATCAGGTGCTTGATTTTACCGGCCAGACCTCTATTACCCAGATGGCCGGGTTGTTGTCAGCATGTAAATTATTAGTTACTAACGATACTGGCACAATGCATGTGGCTGCGGCAGTAAATACTCCGGTGGTGGCGATTTTCGGGCCGACCGATCATATTACCACGCCGCCTTTTGGGAATAATCATACTATTGTCCGCAAGGAGGTGGCCTGCAGTCCATGCCTGAAACGGATCTGTCCGACTGACCATCGCTGTATGACGCGTATTTCGGTTGAGGATGTTTATGAGGAGTGCGAAAAGTACTTATAAGAAATTATGGAAAAGATTAGCGTTTGTATAATCTGTTTTAACGAGGAAGACAATATCCGCCGATGCTTGGAATCGGTCAAATGGGTGAAAGATAGGGGCGGTGAAATAGTTATCGTTGATTCATTCAGCACGGATAAAACCCTGGGGATTGTCAGGGAATATACGGATAAGGTTTTCCAGAACAAATGGCCCGGGTTTGTCAATCAGAAAAATCATGCTCTGTCTTTGGCTCAGAACGAATGGGTCCTGTCCGTGGATGCCGACGAGGTGATTTCCGACCAATTACGGGATGAGATAATATCCGAATGGGCCAAGGGCGGTTATGAAAATAAAGACGCCTACTGGATGAAGCGGCACACCTTTTACCTGGGCCAATGGATAAATCACGGCGGTTGGTATCCTGATTATAAGATTCGGCTGGCCCGCAAGAGTAAGTCCAAATGGGGCGGGATGGACCCGCACGATCGTATCATAATGGAACAGGGCTCAAGCACCGGGAAACTGAATAATGATATCGTTCACTACACCTATAAAAATCTGGCGCATCAGATAAAGACCATAGACCGTTTTTCAGACGCCTCGTCCGAGGCGCTCATGAATGCAGGCCAGACCTTCTGCCTGTGTAACCTGCTCTTTAGGCCGCCGGTAAAGTTCATCGAGACCTATCTTTTCAAGTTAGGATTTCTGGACGGCCTGCCTGGATTGATTATCTCCGTTGCCTCCGCTTTCTATGTCTTTATTAAATATGCCAAGATGTGGGAGAAGAAAAAGAAGGTATGAAGATTGCCTTCGTTATCTACAATTGGTCTGAATCCAAGGGCGGGGTGGAGCGATACGCCTATGATTTAGCCCGCTACCTGACCAAGGAAGGCAATGAAATCCATATCTTTTGTGCCACTAAGGATTCAACCTCGTCTCCAAACACGATTTTTCATATTGTCCCGTCCAACGGGATTTTCTCTTATCTGAAATACCTGGCTTTTGCAAACAATTCCGCCCGGATGCTCAAGCAGGATAAGTTTGATATTATCCACGGGTTTGGCCGGACTTATGCTCAAGATATATATCGGGTTGGAAGCGGATGTCACTGGGAATACCTTAGAAACCGGCATCCTTCAATGAATAATATATTCGTAAGAATTATCCAGTATCTTAATCCGCGCAACCAGGTTATTATGCATCTGGAAAAGAAGAGCTTTAGTAAAGGCGCCTACAAGAAGATTGTTTGCATCTCTAACCGGGTGAAGCAAGAGGTCCAGGAACATTATCATATCCCTGACCAGGATATTAAGGTTATTTATAACGGCATTGATTTAGCCAGATTTAATCCGGCTAACCGGGAAAAATACCGTTCAGAGATAAGAACGAAATTAGGCCTGTCCGATAAAGAAACGGTTGTTCTTTTTGTGGGCAGCGGGTTTGAGCGGAAGGGGCTTCAATACGCCATAGAAGCGCTGGCTCTGGTTCCCGTAGATAAGCGCGCCAATCTTAAATTGTTGGTAGTGGGCGGCGGCAATATTGGGAAATACCAAACGTTGGCTAAAAGGCATAATATAGAAAATCAGGTATTATTTACGGGCGCCCAATCGCAGATTGAAAAGTATTATGCGGCCAGCGACATATTCCTGTTCCCGACTTTATACGAACCCTTCGGGACGGTCTGTCTTGAGGCCATGGCCAGCGGCCTACCGGTTATTACCACCCGGATAGCCGGAGCTTCGGAGGTTATCTCCAACTCCATAGATTCTTTTGTGATAGAAGCGCCGTCAGACACTAAGGCCATCGCGGAAAAGATTGTTTACTTGCTGGACCCGGTCTGGCGCGGGAATATGTCCAAGGCCGCCGTGCTAACGGCTTCTAAATACTCGTTTGAGGAGAATTTCCGGCAGGTAAAAGAGGTTTATAAAGAAGTAGTATGCTAAGTTTTATCAGGATTGACAGAAAGCCGTATCGCTGGTTTATAAACCAGGCGCATCGCAAATTACTTGAGACATACCTCATCGGCCGGGAAGCATCAGTTTATGAATCCGCCACCAAGAATATATTAAAGGACAACAGCGCCCGGACTATTTTCCCGATGGATTTCCCGGAAATGAAAGTAATCGTCAAGCGCTATAAGATGCAGAATTTGGTCGAGATGCTCAAAGCCACCTTTATTTCCAAGGCGCATCAGGAAATGAAATCAGCCGCCCATCTCATCCAATATCGTATCAATACCGCTTACCCGCTTGGGGTTATGGAGCAGCGGAAATGGGGCTTTGTCACTGATGTCTTTGTCTTTCTTAAGAAAATAGACGAGGTTGTGACTCTCAAGGAATTTCTGAGCCAGCCTATTTCAGTGGAATCCAAGGATAATCTTCTCAAATCGCTGGGCGAATTAATCCGCAAGGTCCACCAGGCCAGATTCTTCCATAAAGACCTGCATATCGGGAACATCCTGATAGAGCCGTCATCGCTTAAGGCGGAAACGCCGGATTTGTACCTGATAGACCTGCACCGGAGTTCCATCCAGCCGCATTTTGCCCAGTCCTATGGGGTTTATAATTTGGCCCAGATGGTTTATTCACTTTCCATTGTTCTGCCCCTGACCGACGCTTACCGGTTTGTTAAATATTACCGCGAGCTTGATTTTCGGCGGAACATCTTCAGGGATTTTATCAGGATGGTTTTCACTCAGGCCGAAGACCTCCGGCATAAACACTGGCGCAGCCGGAATAAAAGATGCCTCAAGAATTCATCCGGATATGCCCGGATAAAGCTAAAGGATAAGACCAGGTGGGAGCATGTATTTCTTGACCGGCGGTTTAAGTGCGACGATATCTTCGGTCTGATTGGCCAGCATGATAAGATGGCGGCCCAGGAGCCGAATAAATTATTCAAGCATGCCGGTCGGCGTTCAATCTCTGTATTACGCAACCTGCCTGCCGGCAGGCACGGCGGCACAGCCGATGTGGTTATCAAGGAATACCGCTATTCTGTCTGGAATAAGATATTGAGCTTTTTAGGGGTTCACCCGGCCCGGAAAGAGTGGTTCTCGGCCAGCGGATTAAATGTTCGCGATGTGGAGACCGTTGAGCCCATCGCCTTGGTGGAAAAGCGCGACCTCTTTTTCACCTGGGTTAACCGGAGTTATGTGATTACGAAAAAGGTTGACGCCCAGCCGACCGGCCAATTCCTGATGAAGAACTTTAGCCGGCGCATAAAGGAGAGTGGCGTGTTGGGGAATAAAATAAGATTTATTAAGCAGTTTGCCCTGGCTGTGAAACGCCTTCATCAAAAAGGCATATTCCATCACGACCTTAAGGCGAATAACGTCATTATCCAAAACCCTGATGTGTGTTATTTCATTGACCTGGACCGGGTGAGTTTTAATCGGGAAACTACTTTGGAGGAGCGGGTAATCAATCTGGCGCAATTGAATGCGGCCGTAACCGATGTGATAAGTAAATCAGACCGGCTGAGATTCTATCGTTTTTATTCTTACGGAGAGGAATGCCTGCCCTGGAAGGACCGGAAAGATATTATCAAGCAAGTAATGCAGGCTACTGTCAAGCGGCGCCATTTTTGGCCCCTGCCGGGGTAGGTTTCGTCTTCCATCTCCGATGAATCCACATCCATTGTTCGGGATATTTACGAATCATCCGCTCTATGTCAGCCGTAAATGCCTGGGTAATCTGTTCTTCGGCTGTAGCCGGATTAAGCTCAGGAAGAGGGCATCGCTCAAACGAGAAGGTGTAGTAGAACTTATTCGGCTTGGCCCGGTAGCAATAGAGCATCAAAAGCGGTGTTCCTAATTTCAGGTGCAATAAAGCCGGGGAGCGGACCGTGGATGACGGCAGGCCCATAAAGTCAACAAAGATGCCATTGGCCCGGGCATCCTGATCGCAGACCAGGGCCAGTATCCGGTTATTCTTGAGCACCCGCATCATATCCCGGACGGCGTTATCGTTATAGATAATCCTTTGGCCCTGGAATCTCCTGGAATAATTGAGCAGGGCGTCAGCCGCCGGATTGGGCATAAAGCGCACCACGGTATTTATCTGATGGCCCAGCAAACTGACGGTATAGCCGATCAGTTCCCAGTTGCCGAAATGCGCTGAAATAAACATCACTCCCTTGCCGCCTTTGAGCGCCTCATTTATCAATTCCAATCCTCTGACATCCACGTATTTGGTATAATTGTATTTGCGAATTTTCCTCGGGAACGAAAGCACCTCCACCAGCATCATGGCCGAATGCTCAAAAACACCTGTGAGGATGCGTTCTAATTCATCAGCGCTTTTGTTGGGATAGGCCATTCTTAGGTGTTGGAGGCCCCTTTTGCGGAACTTGCTCGGGAAAAGATAGAAGATATCAGCTACGAACCGCGATAAAATTAGGGAATAATCCAGCGGGAATGACAGCAGCAGGGTGGTGATAGCCCTTAACAGCGAATATTCTATGATATTAGGAAACTTTATCATCTTCCTGAGTAGTGGTTTTGGGCGGCCGGCGGTTCATATACCTGAATCGGACAAAAATCATAATCCAACTGGCAATCAGGTAGGTAACGAAGAATAAAATGGCTCCGATAATTAAGATGTCCTTGTTATAATCAGCGATGCTTTTTATGATATTCCATTTGAGGAAATAATCCAGGGTTAGGAAAACTATCAGGCAGACCGTAATTATTCTGAGAACCTTTATAACCTTAAAAATCATCATAGATTCTCCTTTATGTTTAATCTCTTGGAGGTTGTGATTTTATAGAACGGCTCCAGTTGTTCCTTGAAATGTTCCTCAAGTTTCTTGGTATCCAGCCGTTTTTGGGACGAGTCCTTGAGTTCCACCGTATAATCCCCGATTTCCCCGACGGTGATATTCTTCTGCTCCAGTTGCTGTTTTACGGTATCGGTTAATAAATCCTCTTCCTCTTCCAGCGTCTTGCGTTTCTCCTTGACATCCAGGAGTTCGCCCAGTATCTGAGCCATTTCATCAAGGTTAAGATCCGCTACCTTTTTGCCGCCTGCCCCGACCCAGCAGATTTTCTTATAATCGCAATAACGGCAATGCCAGTCCGTGATGTCATAAGGCCGGTCCGGCAGGGTCTGGCGCGCCAGATGCTCCTCCACCAGTTTTAATCGGGCGAAGAAATCATTGACCACGTTTTCGTTATAATCAATCAGGAAGTCGTAGAACCGGGCCGTGTCTTTGCATTTATACAGCAAAAAACCCTGCTTGGTTTCTATTTTGTAGATATCCTGGACAAAATGCAGGTAGAGTTGCAACTGGATGACGTGGTCTTCCTTGGGTCCTTCCCGGATGATTTCGTCAAACCCATAGCGGTTGATGGACTTTATCTCCAGGACATAGTGGCGGTCATTGAGCTTGAGCAGGGCATCCAGTTTGCCGGAGATGTTATGCTCCTTATCGCGCAGGGGAGCTTCCTTCATTATCACCTGGACCTTGCCGCTTTCTTCCAATTGTTGGACAATGGCCTTATGGTGCATGTCGCCGTCCGCAAAGATGAAGAACAGCCGGGCATCGGGTATGGCCGAGGTTTCACCCCGCCACTGGTAAACCAGCGCCCGGAGGCATTTGGCCACGTCAGATGGCCAGTGCTTTTCCTTGGGATACCTGGGCCGGTCCGTCATCTTCTGTCTGGCGTAGTCCTTTAATAATTCTGATATCATAAGTCAGTACACTGTAGTCAGTAGTCGGTAGTCAGTAAGCAGAAATTAACTGTCTACTGTTTACCGTCTACTTTGAGGCGTATTGCCTCCAATGCCTTGTCATACGAGTCCTTGAACGACTTGATTCCGTCTTTTTGTATGTCCGCGCAGACCTGCTCAATATTAATGCCGTTATCCGCCAGGGCTCTTAATATATTCTGCGCCTCAGCCGGGTTTTTATCTATGGTTATTGCCGGCTTTCCGTGTTCTTTGAAGGCAAACAAGGTGGCGGTCGGGATGGTGTTAATCGTCTCCGGCCCGATTAACTCGTCCACATAGAGCGTGTCCGGATAGGCCGGGTTCTTGGTCGAGGTGCTGGCCCAGACAATCTTCTGGGCCCGGGCGCCATTCTTGCGCAATTCCTCAAAGTCGTCCCCGCTGAAGAGTTTCTTATAAAGTCGATAGATGGCTTGGGCATTCGCCACCGCGGTCTTACCTTTAAAAGACGAAAGATGAGAGTTTAAAGATGAGAGTTTGCCGTCTATCATTTTATCTATGGCCGAATCTGTCCGGCTGATAAACACGCTGGCCACCGAGAAGACTTTCTTTATATCCAGCCCCTGATTGAGTCGTTGCTTGAGCCCGTCTATATAGGCGCCGGCAGAGTTAACATAATCCCGCTGGGAAAACAGAAGCGTGATATTGACATTGATGCCCTCGGCGATGAGTTGCCGGACCGCGGCAAACCCTTCCTGGGTGCCCGGCACCTTAATCAGGACATTGGGGCAATTGACCGATTTAAATATTCTCCGGCCTGATTCCAGGGTTTTTTCGGTATTATAGGCATAATCCGGCGAGACCTCAATACTGACATACCCGTCGCAATAACCGCTCGCCTTGCAGGCCTGGTCCAGCAATCCGCAGGTGGCCACAATATCCTTAATCGTGATGGCTTCGTAAATCTCGTCAACGTTCTTGCCTTGCTTTGCCAGCGCCTTGATATCCGCGTCATAATCGGTTGACGAGGTGATGGCTTTTTCAAAGATGGACGGGTTTGAGGTTACGCCAGAAACCGCGTCCTCTGTGATGAGCCGTTTCATCTCGCCGCTCTTAAGGAGTTTGCGTTCAACATTGTCATACCAGACGCTCTGGCCCAGATTGGATAATTCAATTAATTTATTCATAATAAAATCCTTTTGCCACGGAGGCACAGAGACCACAGAGATTATAAAATAAACCTTTTTATGCCTTCCACAAGTAATTTACTGTTAAAATTTATCAGCAACCCAATCTTCTTACCAGTAATTTTTAAATAGGTCAATACTTGCGCCTCAAATACCGGGTCATGCCTTTCTACGCTCTTTATTTCAAGAACAACCAAATCCTCCACCAATAAATCTATGCGGTGTTCGCCTATCGGATGATTTTTATAGACAACCGGAATGATTGCCTGTCTGGAATACTTTAATCCGGCTTGTTCCAATTCAATGCACAAGGCTGATTCATATAGGCTTTCAAGCAGTCCCGGACCGAGTTGCCGGTGAACCTCTATGGCGCAACCGATAATCTTTTCCGTTAATTGATTAATCTCCATAGTTACCACTGATTAATTTCTCTGTGAGCTCTGTGTCTCTGTGGCAGATTTTAGTATTTGCACGGCTTTTACTGGGTCTTTGGACCCAAAGAAATAACTGGCCGTGACCAGTATATTCGCCCCGGCCTTGATTGCCTCCGGCGCGGTTTTGTCATTGATTCCGCCATCCACCCTGATATCGCCCTTGAATATCTGACGCAATTGGCTTATCTTGGGCAGGGCCTCGGGCATAAAACCCTGTCCGGAAAAACCCGGATTGACCGACATTATCGTAATCTCATCCAACTCCTGAAGTATTTTATCCGTGGCGCACATTGGGCTGCCCGGATTAAAGGCCAGCCCGGCCTTCTTACCGACAGATTTTATCTGCTTGATTACTGAAAGCAATCGCGCTTCATCCAGTGATTCAATCTCCTTGGGGAACTTGCCCAGGCCATCGCAGTGCGCCTTGAGTTTCCCGAAGCACTCGGCATGGACCGTGATAATATCAGCGCCGGATTTAGCGAACTCCTCGATATACCAGCCCGGATTCTCTATCATCAGGTGCGCATCCATCGGCAGTTTTGTCAGCGGGCGAAGCCACTTGATGACTACCGGGCCGAAGGAGATATTGGGAACGAAATGGCCGTCCATGATGTCCATATGGAGCGAATCAACCCCTGATGCCTGGCATCGTTCCAGTGCCTTATTTAGGCAGGAAAAATCCGCTGAAAGTATACTGGCGCTGACCTTAATCTCTGGCATATCTGGTATAATATATTTTATTTAATGTAAGGCAAGGAAAATCCTAGCCACTAAGACACGAAGAATACTAAAGAGAACACGAATCAGACGAATACGACGAATGAGACGAATTAGAATTATTCGTGTGATTCGTTCCATTCGTGTTATTCGTGTTTATAATTTCCTCTCGTATTAAGGAAAGTGTCCTTAGATATTATCCCCGCAGACCCATCCGGTGGAGAATGCGGCCTGCATATTATATCCCCCGGTCTTGGCGTCGATATCAATCACCTCGCCGGCGAAAAAGAGTCCCGGCGCAATCCTTGATTCCATGGTCTTGGGGTTTATATCCTTGGTGGCCACGCCGCCCCGGGTGACTATCGCCTCGCTAATCGGCAGGACACTCTCAACCGTCAATCTCAAGCCGAACAATCCGTCTATCAATCTCTGGCGCTCCGGAGCGGTTATCTGGTTCGCGTCCTTATCGCCGTCCACCCGGCAATATTCCAGGAATCGGATAATCAGTCCCTGAGGCATGAGATTCTTGAATATATTTTTTATGCCCTTGGCCGAATTGGCCTTGAATTCACGCAACAGCCGGGCATCGAGTATCTTATTGTCAAGCGCCGGCTTGAAGTTAATGGCTACCTGCACCTTGTTCTTAAGCTCTAGTGCGTCATAGATGGCCGCGCTCAGGTCCAGCACTATCGGGCCGGATATCCCGAAATGAGAAAATAGCATCTCGCCGAATTGCTCGGCAATCGGCTTGTTATTGGCCAGGAGCGTCAGGCGCACGTTCTTAAGCGCGATACCCTGCCAATCGCTGACAAGCCGTTCCTTGATGCGCACCGCAGACAGGGCCGGTTTCAGGGTGACTATCCGGTGACCTAATGCCTCGGCCAGTTTATAGCCGTCTCCGGTTGAGCCGGTCTGGGGATAGGACAGCCCTCCGGTGGTGATGGCGATATGCGGCGCCAGGAATTCCTGGCCTGAAAATGTTCGAATGCCGGTTATCTGTTTGTCGGCGGTCAGTATCTCAATGACCCGTTCACCGTATAGGATTTTGACATTCTTGTGATTCAGTTTGGATTTCAGGGTATTCAGGACATCGGCCGAGGAATCGCTCTGGGGGAAGACCCGCCCGCCCCGTTCGGTCTTGAGTTTCAGTCCGGCATCCTCAAAGAACGAAATCAGGTCCATGTTAAAGAATCGGGCGAAGGAATTACGCAGGAAATCGCGTGATTCCGAGAACTCAACCAGGAATGATTTAAGGTCACCGGAATTAGTCAGGTTACAGCGACCCTTGCCGGAGATAAGCAGTTTCCGTCCGGGCGACTCGTTCCGCTCGACCAGGAGTACCTGTCGGCCTCGTTCCGCGGCGCGGATAGCGGTCATCATCCCGGCCGGTCCGGCGCCGATAACAATCGCGTCATAATGTTGCTCGCTGGCTGGTTTTGGCATACCGGCATATTAGCAGGAAATATTGGAAAACTCAAGGAAGATAACACCAATCAAAACCTTGATATAATTCGGGGCAAATGGTATGATGGGTTATTAAACCGGGAAAAGGTAACAGGGTCTTGCATCATAGAGTTTAGCATCAGTATTACCTTTCAGTAAATAGTAGGAAATATTTATAAAATCTTACATTTTACTTGACATACTCTCTTAAACAGGTTATATTACTTTTAGAAAGAGAGGTGATTTTATGGTAACTACAGTTGTTACGACCAAAGGCCAAATTGTCATACCGTCCAAGATACGGCACCGGCACGGCATCAAGAACGGCACCCGGCTGTGCATCATAGAAAAGGGCGATGAGATTGTCCTCCAGCCGTTGACCAAGGAATACTTTGAGCATATGGCCGGGATTCTGGGCGATGGGAAAAAGATGGCTTCCAAGCTTCTGGAGGAACGAGCCAGGGACAACAAGAAGGAGGATGGCAAATGCAGGTCTTAGATGCACACGCCCTAATGGCGTATTTAGAGAAAGAGCCCGGATATGAAAAGGTCAGGGATATTTTTACCTCAGCCGCGGAAAAGGACCGGAATCTCCTGATGACCACGGTCAACTGGGGCGAGGTTTATTATATAGTAACCAGGGAATATGATTACCACCATGCGGACGAGATTGCCCTGATAATCCAGGGGTTGCCCATAGACATTGTGCCGGTGGACCAGGAACTGGCCAAAGAGGCGGCGATGCTTAAGGCCGCGCACAAGATGTCTTATGCGGACTGCTTTGCGGCCGCCCTGGCCAAGAAGAAGAAAGCCGAGTTGATAACCGGGGACAAGGAATTCAAGGCCGTTGAAGGCAGCGTAAAGATTAATTGGATATAAAATTACCAAGGAGACTATACGTATATGGAAAAATTATTCTGGAAGATTTTTGGCGCACAGGATGAAAATCAACTTCATGATATTGTAACAAAAAATACATTACTAATGGACAATAGTAATTGGCATCCCTATGGAGGTGATAATAGTAACTTTTCATTATTTGATAGTCAATCAGCAAATCCAGTTCCTGCATTAGTAGAAAAAGTAATTAATTCTATAGATTCTTTACTGCTAAAGCAATGTAGATTAAAAAAGATTGACCCGAAATCTGATGAAGCTCCGACAAGCATGTCTTTAGCTGTTGATAAATTTTTTGGTATTAAAAATGGAGATTTTAGTGAGGTTTCTCAGTCGGGACGAAGAAGTATAGCCGAAGAGATACAGGTTATTGCGGAAGGAGACAAGCAAACACCCAATATAATAATTTATGACAACGGAGAAGGACAGCATCCAGATGACTTTTCATCAACATTTCTATCGCTTCTTAAAAGGAATAAAACTGATATATCTTTTGTTCAAGGTAAATATAATATGGGATCAACTGGGGCAGTTATATTCTGTGGGGAACATAGGTATCAGTTAATTGGCTCTAAATTATGCGACGATTTAAATACAAAAAAACATAATAATTTCGGATTCACACTCGTAAGAAAACATCCCTTAACTGAACAAGAGGAAAGAGGACGAATAAAAACATCTTGGTATGAGTATTTTGTCATTGACGGTAAGATTCCTAATTTCCTAGCAAAACAACTTGACCTCGGTTTATATAATAGGCAATTTAAAACCGGTTCCATAGTTAAATTATATTCTTATGTATTGCCGAGAGGTTCTCGTTCATCTATTGTTTGGGATTTATGGCGCGATTTAAATCAGTATTTATACCATCCCGCCCTTCCTTTTTTGGTCTATGAAAAACGATGGCCAAATCAGAAAACACCTTCAAAACCAGTAACTGGCAATAAAATTCGATTAACACTGGATGAAAGAGATAAAAAAGAGAAAACAATAACCATAAATATTTCAGATGCTTTATTGGGTGAAATTCCAATAGAGGCTCACGTTTTTAACCCAGGGGTGGATCAAAAGGAATTTATTAATAATAAAGCTGTTGTTTTCTCTCTTAATGGACAAGTGCAGGGATGCTTCCCTAGACAGTTTATCTCTCAAGACTTGGGTTATTCTTTACTCAGAGATTCTTTATTAGTTCAAGTTGATTGCACAAAAGTAAAAACCTCAGTTAGGCAAGATTTATTTAAGGGATCAAGAGATAGGTTAAATGAAGGTTCTAAAACCGAATTACTAGTCGACAAAATTATTAGCACTTTAAAAGATAATGAGGAGTTGAGGGCGTTAAATCAAGCACGGAAGAATAGGATACTTAGAGAAAATAGTGATGATAAAAATTTATTAGAAAATATTTTTGCGAACTTACCAATTGACGACGAAGTGATGAAGTTACTGAAAAATAACGCGGCGTTTAATTTATTTAAAAAATTAGGTTCCTCTACAGATGGGAACGAAAACAATCAGAAAAAGGGTGAGAAGAAGCCAAAGTATGTTTCGAAACGGTTTCCTTCAATTTTTAAAATAGAACTAAATGAAAATGATGCTGGCAAGAAAATAAAAAGCATACCGCTTAATGGCAAGGGGGTAGTGAATTTTGAGACTGATGTTGAAGATGAATATTTATTCCGACCTAAAGATAAGGGGGAGCTTAGTCTAATTGTTCTTGGAGTTGGGCGCGGAGGAGCCGATGGGCCGCCTCACCCACCCGTAAAACCCGAAGATATGTTTGATATAACGAAAACTGGGCCCACGGATAATTCAATCAGAATTACCTTTGAACCGAAAAATAATTTAAATGTAGGAGATGAAATCAAGCTTAATGCAAGATTATCATCACCAGATGGTAATTTCGAATCAATATTTTGGGTTAAAATAGTTGACCCTAAAAAGGAAAGCGATAAACCTAGCGCGCCAAAAAAAGAAGAGAATATAGCACCTCCAATGCCTATACGAGTATTCAAAAGTGCGACACAAAAAGAAGATAGAACCTGGACAGACTATGGATGGGATGGAAACGATGTTGTTAAAGTTATAACCAACCAAGAAAACAAGAAGCAGGCGATAATTGAAGGGATTGCGGTTAATATGGATTGCTTCTCTTTGCAGAAATTTATATCTAAAAATAAGGTTTGTACGGCAGAAAATATTAATTTGACTAAAAATAAATTCTTTTTATCGGTGTATTTACACAGCCTTTTTCTTTATAGCATTTTTGACCGGATTAACAAGGATGAAGATAGCGATAGCCAGAAAATAGACATAGAAGAAATAATCCCAATGTTATTTAAGCCCTACAGCAGTTTTTTACTATCTGCTAGTATGCTAGAAAACCAATTGGAGCCAAAATAATACGATTAATTCAAGGTGCAATATACTTAATTAAGATTAAGTAGGTGCCCCAAAAATTAAGGATGAATAAATATGGGACAAAAAGAGAAACATTTAGAGTTTATACAAAGTGTAATTAATCGTATGGCGGTAAACTCATTTTGGATAAAAGGATGGATAATTACTTTAGTTGCAGCTCTCTTTGTATTGTCTGCAAAAGATAGTAATAATCTCTATCTTCTTATAGCATTTTTACCCATTCCTGCTTTTTGGATACTTGATGGATATTACCTATGGCAAGAGAGGTTATTCAGGGCATTGTATAATTACGTTAGGGTAAAAAATGGGGATCAAATTGATTTTTCAATGAAAACAAATGATCTTCCAAAAGAATTTACCAGTAAAAAAGACACTTGGATACGGTCAATTTTCTCAATAACTCTTGGGATTTTCTATGGTTCGCTTTTTGCAATAATGCTTATTGTGATGTTTTTGTTATGCGTAAAGAAAGGGGTGTAGTATGGCAAAAAGACAGGTATTCTATAGCTTTCACTTTGATAATGACGTAATGAGAGTTCAACAGATACGCAATATTGGCGCAATAGAAGGTAATACACCTGTGTCTGCAAATGATTGGGAAGAAATTAGGAAAAACGATATTTCCATCAAAAAATGGATTGATGATAACATGAAGTCTCGATCGTGTGTTATTGTTTTGATTGGCGAAGAAACAGCAAGTCGGCCATGGGTTCAATATGAAATCGTAAAGGGGTGGAATGATCATAAAGGTGTTTTAGGAATATACATTCACAATATTAAATGTCCAAGAAATGGTAAATGTAACCAAGGCCCAAATCCTTTTGATAATATTACTTTTACAGATGGAAGAAAATTATCGAGTGTTGTTAAGTGTTATAACCCGGGCGCATACGACGCATATAATGATATTGCAAACAATCTTGACGGGTGGATTGAAGAAGCAATTGCAATAAGAGAAAAGTAAATACATAAAAATTAGTAATTCTATAAATATAATACCCCACCCCTATACCCTACCCCTGCACGATTTTTCTTAAAGACCCCCTCCATATCGTAAAAGCTACGGGAGATTATGGCAAATCCGGCCGGTCATTATGGCGCATCTGGCCGGTCGTTATGGCAATTCTGGCCGGGAGTTATGGCGAACCTGCACGGGAGTTATGGCGCATCCAGCCGGTTATTATGGCAATTCTGGCCGGTCATTATGGCAAATCTGCACGGAGATTAGGGCAAATCCGCCGGGAGATTATCGTAAATCCGGCCGAGGGTTATGGCGCATCTGCCGGGAGATTATCGTAAATCCAGCCGGAGGTTATGGCAAATCCAGCCGGTCATTATGGCAAATCCGCACGGAGATTATGGCGAATCCGGCCGAGGGTTATGGCGCATTGTATGGGTGGTTATGGCGAATCGGACGGGGGGTTATGGTGAGGGGGGTGGGTGGACTATCCCCCCTCTGTGTAAGAGGTTGATTTTTAAGGGGTTATAAAAGCAAAAAACCCTAAAAACGACTATTTCGGGCGTTAATAAGATAAATTATACCCTGGGTTCAAGCGAGTCATAAGCGGCTTTATTGTCCTTGTTT
>ERZ1292633.442-Hain-H41-02um-R1-442-length-49272-cov-55_pt1 | contig 49272 bp, 45 predicted proteins | sample MGYA00564406_ERZ1292633 | MGnify/ENA primary metagenome ERZ1292633 (study PRJEB36523, sample SAMEA6512639) | groundwater metagenome | collected 2019-01-08 | study: AquaDiva: Metagenomics assemblies of 32 groundwater samples | reverse complement strand
GTCGGCGGCGTGAGGCTGCAATTCATGGCGTCCACTATTGACGACCGAGCTCAGGTTGTGAAGATCGGCCTTGGTGGTGGGGAAGGCTGATAGGTACCTAGGGATAGACCAAGGTGTGAAAGCCGTCCATGAGAGACGGCTACGCCTTACCCCCTGTCCTTTTTGCCCGTCTTTGCGCCCATCGCTGAACCTGAGGCCAAGGCGTTCGCTCAGAAGGGTATTCTGTGAGGCATCCCCGCCGACCGAATCCCGCGCCTACTATGCGCGTAATAGCAGGCACAACCAACCAAAGAAAAGATCCAAAGGCCGGGACTGCCCACCGGCCAACCTTCTCGCAACGGAGCAAAAATAAATTTTCAGCATGACAGCCCTGCAAGTCTTGCAGCCGTACCAAGGAAACTTCTGAGCGTTGACGTGCGGTTCTCTCTGACTCTCACTCTTACATCTTTGCAAGTCTTGCACACCTGCAAGAGTTACCTAGGTTTGACTACTTGACAGTATTTCTCGGCTAGTGAATACTCGGCACATGGCAAGCGTAGTTCAGACCAATTCAATAACCAGGAGGGACAGCAGGATGAACGCCACAGCAGAACGCGCAGAGAGACATCAGGAGCAAGCGGAGCAGATTGCCTATGACCTGGAGACCTTGTGCATAGCGATGGCCCCCAACCAAGACGCCGTTCAAGACGCAGCAAGGCGCGGCGATCTCGGCGAGGAAATGAGCGCCCTTACCCGCCAAGCCTTTGAGCGAGGCGAGGGAAGCCCGCGCTTCCGCAAGCTCATGGGCATACTTCAGAGCATGGAAGCAGCACTTGTGGCCGTGTGTCTTGCTCTGTGTGTGGTGGTTCCGTCCGAGGCCATGGCGTGGGAGGGAGACTTGTCGAACGCGCCGGGATGGAGCGACCTCACGACCTCCTATGATTCTCTTTCGGGAGGCGAACGAGCCAGCGCAGACGCCTACGCGCAAGAGTTGCTGACCAATGAGAGGCAGGCCGCTGAACACGCGGAACAACTTCAGACGCCTTTGACGTATGGAGAGCCGAGCTATCAGAGCCCTGTTCACAACTTCACGGCTTTTGGTCCGAACGGAACGGCGTTGAAATGCACACAGACGAGTCGAACAGTAGATTGTTTCTAGAATAGCAAACACCGTGGAAGGAACGAGGCGTCCAGTCGTCTCCTAGGGTACCCGGCCTTCGCCCGCCGATGGAGTCTAGGAGGATGGCTGGGCGCTTCGTTCGTTCTACACAACCCATGAAGGGCGAAAACTTCATCAATCATGATTACGCATCAACGAGAACGGCTGGCACGATGTTCCTACCAGATGCATCGGGACCAACTCGAAAGCCACCATAACCGCCTCAGCGCCTCTCACGATCATTCCCTCCGCTCCTTCCATGCCCTCCTCGCTGGAATGATCGACGGCACCGACCGCAGCCTTCACGGAAAGTGGGCATGGGGTAGCGGGACAGGATGGGGCAAGTCTACCGGCCTCTGCTCCTTCATGCGGGGCCTTGGCTCGCTCTACATGCTGAGCCAACCTGGACGACCGTGGAACCATCACGGCCACGTCTCCGCGATTATCACCGCCGCACGTATCGAAAGCCTGTATGAACTCCGCGACCAGATGACGCGAGCTGACAAGGGGAACTCTGCCTTCCGCTTCCCTGTACCTGCCCATCGGATTGCTGTGCTGCATTCAGACTGGACGGGGAAGTATGAAAAGAGCGAAGACGGTAAGGACGCGCCTATCGTTCTCGTCGCTCACAACAAACTGAAGCACCTTGCCAAGCGACCCACCAAGGACCAAGAGGAATTCCTCTACTACCATGACCAACCGAGAGACCTGTGCATTGTCGATGAAGCCTTCAGCGAAAACGAAGTGGGCTACCTCGACCAAGGCCTTCTCTGCAACGCCCTCCGGACGTGCCTCCTCAATGCGAAGGAGCACCCAAAGGCTCATGACTTCTTGCTGCTCATCGACACCCTTGAGCCCCTGTATCGCGCACTCAAGGCCGAGAATCTCCGACAAGACAAGCTCACCGTTCTGGGTCACCAAGAGGGCATGATCCCATCACCGGCCCTGAGCCAAGACAACATCAGCACGCTTGAAGGCTTGGTCAAAAGAGTCAGCCCCCTAAGCCAAGTTGATAAGACCCTCCTCTGTAAGTTCCTCCAGATGATTCCTTCTCCACTTCGCCTCATCCGAGGCAATCAAAGCGGAGTCGTCACCATCATCAACACCATGCCGCCGTGCTTGACCAACCGAATCGAACTCAACGCCTCGTTTGAAGTCGGTATGCTGTCCGCCCTTGATCCGACTATCAAGAATGCTGACGACCACTTCCCGATGCTCCAGATCTTGAAGACGGAGTACGGTCTTGAGGGCTTGGCCGGAATCATCGACTACTCAGACATGCACATCACCCACCTTCAACGAGGTGGAGGCAAGAGCACGATGAAAGGGCATCTTGAAGACCTCGCCAAGGAGAAGGGGTCTACTAAGGAGATTCTTGATTTCTACATCAAGGCAATTAAAGCTACTCCTGAAGACGAAGGGGTCTTAGTGCTGACCTACAAAGAGGACGGCCTCGACTACGTAGAGCAACTTCAACGGGTCTTCGTTCAAGCCGGTATTGATATCAACCGGATGATCGTAGACACCGAAGGAACGGCTCAGCCGAGGATTGCCTTCACGACCTATGGGAACCATGTGGGTACGAATAAGTTTCGCTACTGCTCTACTGGCATCCTTGCCGGAGTTCAGCAGCGACACAAGGCGGATATTGCCGGTTCCATGTGTGGAGCACGAAAGTCTATCGCGAGTCAGATCGACTTTGCAGAGGTAGACCTTGTGCATCAAGCCGTAGCGGCGTCCGATGCTCAACAGGCGATAGGCCGGTTACAGTGTCGATTGGTCAAGAATGGAAAGGCGTTACCGGCAAGAATCTATGTGGTCCATCTCGACTCCTCAGAGCGTACCTTCAAGACACGGCTGACCAAGGCGTTTTCGAAGGCTGGATGGACAGACCAGACCTCAGAAAACAGGCTGAAGAAGAGTCAAACCTATCAGCTCATGCTGAAGGTGGGGGAGTATCTGAAGGCCCACGACCAGGGAACACCGATCAAAACGGGAGTTATCAAAGAGGCCATCTCAAAAGGGACCTCGACCTATAAGAAAGCTATAGGCTCAGGTCCTTTTTCAAAAGGGGTCTCGGGCTATAAGAGAGATATAGGCTCAGACCCTTTTTCAAATCAGGTCTGGAAAGATGCTATCCGCTTGTTCTTAAAGAACAATTCAGAATGGACAAGGCGAGGACAGGCGCTCATCAAGGCCATAGACAAAGCAGGGCGGGAGGTCGAGGAGGAAGCGGTAGCGTAGGTGGACAGGAAAGGCTCCGGTTAGGGAGCCTTAGACCCTGCCGGAGCTGTGCCTTAGGGCGGTCTTTGGTTGGTCCTTGGTTCGTGGGTCGATCTCACAGCCAAGGCACCACCAAGGCAGACGCAAGATAGGAATCGTGACAAATCTTGTCACAGCGTGACAGCCTTTTAGTCACGATTTCAAACCTACATAAGGAGACCAACCATGGCAAAGTCAGAAGCCGAACGACAGAGAGACCATAGGGAGAAGCAGCGGGCAGCAGTCATTGAGAAGTACGGCTCAACGAAGGAGGGTCGTGAACGGATGGGAGGTCGGATAGAGAAGCTCCTGAGAGATCACCCAAGGTATGCGTACCACATTGACCAGCTCTTGGGCAGGATCAACAGGGAGCTGAAGGGAGGGCGTGACAAAGGTTCAGTCACGGTGTGACAAGGGCTGTCACGATCTTGCTCAAGGTCTTCGAGTCTATTCATCTTCAGTACTCAGTCTTGCCATGAGGCCTTGGTTCTGCCTTAACCATCTACCTTAGACCCTAGCTGATTACAGGTCTGCCTGGATCTCATTGTTGACAAGGAAAGGTGACCCGTAGCGCCTTCGTAACCAGGTGGCTTCCTGCCAAGTGCCATTCATCGGGATGCTCGTTCAAGTACTTCGTCACGATGGCACCGAGTTGAGAGATCGTGACGCTTTCAGGAATACATATAGAACCTCCCAGTGAATCAGCAACTCCTGTCACGTATCCCATGAAACGTGAGGCGCTTAGATAATCAGCCTTTTCAGATCGATTAGCTTTCTCTCCTTCTTGCATCATTGGTATAAGGTTATTTCCATCGTAGAAGGCGGCTGAGGCGTCGGAGAAGGCACCGGAGATCAATGCTGCGATGGTTATTAACGCCCTTATCCCGACCATGCTTACCTCCAATACTCATCATCTTCAAGCAGGCGCAGACCCGCTTCTGTTATCTCTATGTTGTCGCCGGTTCGTTTGATAGATTCCCACTCAAGTAGATCACGCAAAATAGGCGCAATGTCGCCGGTTCGGTGTAGATCGAAATGGGCATAGAGGAGATCGTAGTTTCTTGCTCCATGCTCCTTGAGATTGCGCAGAACGTCACGCTTGAGAGGGTTCTCTTTCCGTCTAGCCTTCTCGTAATTTGGTCCGTAGAACTTGGGCATCTCTATATCCTCCCATGAGAAACGGTGGGCGACTCTACCACAGGGGACCAACATGGGCTAGGCTCTTCAAGGAGGGCTCTGAATGCGGGCGGAAGTCAATGGGTTACGATGGGCGACATTGGGTTACATTTGTCAGACAAAAGTAGTACACTGGTAACACGGTCTTACTCCTGAAAGGAGCTATTCTTATGGGCATGTATAGCGCCATGATGAAACAAGTACACGAACACGCTAAGAAGCTGGAGAAGTCTGGTCAGTTGGAGCGGATGTTTCAAACGCAGGAGCGGAAGCAGAACCAGCAGACGGTGTGTCCTTCTCCTCTGAAGAGAGAAGAGGGTCGCGGGCATCTCGGTAAGTAATGTTAAGATTCTTGATTTCGCTGTACCTAATTAAGAAATAGTCCCCTGGCTCTATCCGTTGCCAAGAAAACGTTGGCTTCCCATCAACCTTCCTGAATTTACTCCTCCTCGCAGCAGTAATGATCAAATCTCTTAGTGCCCCCTTCTCATCAGTGGTGAAAGCCGCGACAAGGCCCCTGTAGAGACGAGTTTTTCCTGCTTCTTCGGTTGGCTCATCGGTCAAGGCATCGACCCATACAATAATATATTTCGAAGGAACTCCCTCCAGCTGTCCGCGTCCCAGGATTGAATATATCCAATCATTTCTGAAAGCGAAAATCTTCGGGCAATGCACGTCTAGCTCAAATTCCCATACGATCCATCGAAAAAGATGTCCAAATCCAAAAGCCGCTGACAGGATAAGGACATAGTAGATGAGGAGATGGCTTTTGCTCTGATAGAAATGATCAAGAACCTCTGAAAATCGTATGTTGTAGTCAGAGCCAGTATTTGAAAACTCTCCCGCCAACATTCTAAACACGCTTTCGGTATTGAGCGCGTGATGAATGACATGGGCGTGCTGAAGCCATATAACAATTAGGACGCCTACAATGTGAAAGGGCAGAGAGAAAATGATGGCCTTGGCTAGATCATCCGTCCAAGTTCTCTGAAGCACCTGACGAGTAAATTCATGTGCAAAGTAACAAGCTAAGAAAATATATCCAGGCAGGGCGAGAAGAAGAAAAAGCAGAGATGTGAAGGCTATGTTAGTCATACATCCAGCCGGAAGCTACCATAGACACCCTCTTTTGGCTAGGCACACCAGTTGCGGCACAGGTCCTTGTAGTCAGTAATCATCCGGCCCAATCCCTTCCCCCTTCGCACACGGCGGACAGTACAACATCTCCGCCGTCCAGATCGTCCACAGAGCGTCGTCCGTTGCATCAGCGGCCTTCTTGCCACATTCACAGCAGAACGCGCCCCATTGCTTCCGCACCAACACTGAGGCTTTCAGATGCTGAACAGGCATATCAACTCCTTCAACTAAGGTTCAACATAAGGCAGTACCGCTCCCTTGCGGTCGGTCTGGCTTAAAACGTCACCTTCTCTACTGCTTCCTTCAGCGCCTTTACAGTAAACGCATCCTCCACATGCACATACGTTTGATTCTGTGCCGAGCCGGGGAGCGCATGCCCGAGAAGCCGATGCCGAATCTCCGACTGTACCCCGGCCTTCATCAACTCCGTAGCCCAGAAGTGCCGACAGCTATGCAGAGTTAATAAAGGATCGGAGATACCAGCCGTCCGCATCGTCCTCTTCACGGTCATAGACAGATCCCACGTGCGAGAGAGATCAGGGAAGAGGCGCGCCTTCGCTCCGGCCTTGCGTCGAGCCTTCACAAAGTCCATGAACCCGAGCCCGAGCAGGGTGGAAGACAGCGGCACCTTGCGGGCGGAGTTCGTATTCTTCAGGAGCAGATCCCGCGTCTTGTCCTCGTAGAGGTCAATGAAGTCGATCCCATCCCGCTCCTTCACTTGATCCACGCACAGCGGGAACGCTTCGCCGCCTCTCATGCCGGTATGCATGACCAACACGGTCCCCCAGAAGCGGGAATCTCTCTTTCGTGTCTTGAGCAGCGTGTCTAGTATCGCCCGCATCTGTTCCGTGGTGAACGGCTTCCGGACATTTGATTCCATCTTCTGTTGCCGTGCCGCCACACTCAGGCCTTCTAATGGGTTCTTTTCGAGCTGGTCATGCGTGACCATCCACCGGAAGAAATGCTGGAGGTAGGACAGCTTTTTGTTGAATGAACGGGCCGACACCTTGGCGAGTTGCTGGTCCTTCCACTTCGTGCACGTCGCCTTCACGAAGTCCCGTCGTACCTTCACCGTCCCCCAGTCGAGGCCGGACATCTGAAGGAACTCATTAAGGGTCTGTTCAATCTCCCGCTGTGTGGCCGGTCGCCGGTAGGCATGTTGCGACATGTACGAGTCAAAGGCTGTGCGGAGGTCAACCGAAGGCACCACTAAGGCAGCGGGAGCCACGACCGGCGACGGAGCCAACGCCGCAGACGAGGCCGGTGTGTAGCGCCCATCCATCCGGCGTATTTCTTCCTCAAACAGAGACACGCGGGCCTTCAACAACTCACGACAGAGACGCCTGTACTCTCCGGACGCTCGACCCATCTTCAAGCCGTGTTGTTGGACCAAGCCGTCCGCCAAGCTCGTCACCTGCCATTGTTTATTTCCGATTAAGGCTTCGTGGGCTTCCTCCAGTAAGTCCCCGTACACGTCTGTCTGGTCTTCTACGTCCTCAGGATCGAAGGCACCGCTCTCTATTTTGGCCTGTTCGGTACGGTCAAGTTCTGCCTGTTTCCATTCCTCTACGAGTCGCCCTAAGTCCTCTCGGATTTGACTCACCACAGCCTCCTTTGGTTGCACTCTTTTAGCAAAAGCGGTAGCAGTCGCCAAGGCTTCAAGTTGTTTCGACCTTACCACGGCAACCTCACGGTCCCTAGTCGAGAGCGAGTACCAGAGCTGGTTTGCTCCAATACGGAAGCGGATATGGTACATTGAGCCGCGTTGGACAACCGTTGGTTTCAGCATGGATAACCCCAAAGCGGTTGCAGTGTAATGCCACGTCCTGAATCCGCCGACTCTCACGATCCGTTCCAAGCCTTCCTGCATCGTGTAACCAGACCGATTGAATTTGCTTGTCGCGATGCCTACGCCCATCTCTCGACGGTCAGGAATCTTGACCGTTTTGTGTCGGAACAGGTGATCGGCACGCTCGGTGAGCGAGTCTATCCGCGAGCGCTGGAGACGGAACTGATCTCACTACGCAACCTGTTTGTCGACTTCCACACTCGGCTCACACCCCTCGAACAACAGGATCGGCTCACGAAAGCGCTGGCGCTGCTCAGCCGCCTACAAGGGGGCGCGCGAGCGGTGAGTCAGCCGATGGGGTCTCCGAAGGGGAACCAAATACAACCTCCACCGGTTCGGTCCAGCCCTGCCAGACCGCTGTGGGAGTTATCGATTCAATATGCAAAAGGAGTTGGTCCCAAACGAACCCTTTTGCTGGAGCGGCTGGGCGCGTGCACGGTCGAGCAGGCCTTGTGGACGTTACCATGGCGTTATGAAGATCGTTCGGTCATGACGCCGGTGGCCGAACTTGTGCCGGGGGCTACACGGAGCGTTTGCGGCGTGATCACTCGGGCAGAGGCAACGCGTGCGCGCGTTCGCCGGCTGTCGATTCTCGATGTGGCCGTCCAGGACGCAACGGGGACTGTGCACGCGGTGTTTTTTAATCAACCTTACTTGGAAGATGTGTTGAAGGAAGGCCTGCGGGTCATGATGTCCGGGCGGGTGGCGGCCGGCCGGGGTGGGTGGACAGATGTGCGGTTGGAGGCGACGCAATTTGAGGTCCTGAGCGGCGGCGAGGATGAGTTACTCCATGTGGGGCGCATCGTTCCGATCTACCATGAGACGAAGGGGTGGACATCGCGCCAGATGCGTGCCTTGTTGCAGGGGTTGCTGGCGGAGTATGGGGCTGGCATGGAGGAGGTACTGCCTCTGTCTGTCCGTGCGCGCCATCGGCTACCGCCTATTGGCGAGGCGATTCAGCAGGTGCATTTTCCTCTGCCGAAGACGGATCTGGCCGCTCTGGATCAGGGGGTGACGTCTGCCCACCGCCGATTGGTATTCGAAGAACTGTTGCTGCTGCAAGCGGCCATGGTGCTTCGCCAGCGGGAGATGAAGGAAGAGCCCAAAGCATTTCGGTTCAATCCTCATGTGTCGCAGCTGAAGCAACTGGCGAAGGTCCTGCCCTTTACGCTGACTTCCGCGCAGGAACGCGTGTTTCGTGAGATTCAGGCCGATATGGTGAGTTCGCGGCCGATGAATCGCCTGGTGCAGGGGGATGTCGGGTCCGGGAAGACCGTCGTGGCGCTGCATGCCCTGGTGATGGCTTGTGGATCGGGCTGCCAAACGGCGTTGATGGTCCCTACAGAAATTCTGGCCGAACAGCACTATCTGAATCTCGCCCCCTTGTTGGAGGCCGTGGGATTGAAGGCAGTGCTTCTGACCAGCGGCAGGAAGGCAAAAGACCGAAACGAGACGCTGAAGCAGTTGGAGTCCGGCGCTGCGCAGGTCGCGATCGGCACCCACGCATTGATTCAAAAGAAGGTGCGGTTCGCTCAGCTTGGCCTGGTGATTGTCGATGAACAGCATAAGTTCGGCGTCCTGCAAAGGAAGACGTTGCTGGAGAAAGGATATCGACCGGACGTGCTGGTGATGACGGCGACGCCGATTCCGAGAACTCTGGCCATGACCGTTTATGGAGACTTGGATGTATCAGTGATCGATATGTTGCCGCCGGGCCGCAAACCGGTGCGAACATTACTCTATACGGACGGGCAACGTCACAAGACCTGGCAGCTGGTGGGGGATGAGTTGAAGGCCGGGCGCCAGGTGTATATCGTCTATCCGCTGGTCGAGGAATCCGAGAAGGTGGATCTCAAGGCGGCCATTCAGGGTGCGGAACATCTGCAGCGCGAGATCTTTCCTCAGGCGCGGGTCGGGTTGCTGCACGGCCGGCTTCCGACCGCGGAAAAAGAGCGTACCATGGCGGCGTTCAAGGCCGGGACAATTCAGGTCCTCGTGGCCACAACCGTGATTGAGGTCGGGGTGGACGTGCCGAACGCGACGGTTATGGTCATCGAGCATGCCGAACGATTCGGATTGGCGCAGTTACATCAATTGCGAGGGCGTGTCGGTCGTGGAGCTCAACAATCGCTTTGTATCCTGATGGCCACGTATCTTGCGCGAGAGGGCAGGGCACGAGTCAGTCGCGACGGTCGGCCGGAGGAGAATGCCTCCAGTGCACAGCAACGGTTGGCTGCGCTCGTGAATTCAAACGATGGATTTGTCATTGCCGAAGAAGACCTCCGGATCAGAGGCCCCGGTGAATTTCTGGGGCTGCGTCAGTGGGGGGTGCCGGAGTTTCGAGCTGCGAATCTGGTGCGGGACGCGCAATTGTTGGAGCAGGCCAGGCAGGAAGCCCTGATGTTGCTGGAGCAGGATCCGGGCCTGGCGCTGCCTCAGCACCAGGCGTTCAAGGCTGCCATGTTCCGGCGCTGGCGGGGCAAGCTGGCCTTGGGAGATGTGAGCTAGGCAGCTTTGATGCTGCCGGCAGGCTGTTGAGAAAGGCCGCCAGCGGCGTTCTCGCCTCGCTCAGAGGCTCAACGTACTGCACCGAGTACGATTCGCCTCTTCACTCGCTGCGGCCTTGCTGGACGGCCTTTCTGAACAGCCTGTAGGGCATCCGGGTCCGATTGGCACCTTGCCGGACGATTCTTTCCTGGAGGCGGCGTACAGTTTGTCAACACACCGCTGGTTCGGTGGAGGGGTGATCGATGGGAATGTTGCAGCGCTTGAGTCACGATTTACGAGCGGGCTGGGTGACATTGCGGCACGGCACGGCCAAGGCCGCCACGCGTGCATTGGAAGAGGGCGAACTGCTGCGCTACCGCCTGGAATTGCGAAAGGTGGATCAGCAGCTTGACGATCTCCACGGGGACATCGGCGAACGGACGATTGCATTGCACGATCGTGGTGAATCGGCCGACCGTGTCCTGTCCGACTCGGAAATCACCCGCCTGATGCAACAGGTGCGGACGCTGCAGGATGAACGCACCAAGTTGCTGCTGGAAATGAATGACATCACGATCGATGGCCAATGAGACACAGTCGATGATCCCCGAGACGACTGCTCCCCCAAGGATTTTTGCAGGAATCGATATCGGAACCCTCACCTGTCGCTTGCTGATTGCAGAATGTTTTCCGGCCGGGCGGCTTCGAGAGCTTCGATCTGATCGACGCATTCTTCGACTGGGCCAAGGGGTGGATCGGGATCGGGTGCTGCGTGCCGATGCTATGGCACGGGTGGTGGCCACGTTGAAGGAATGGCGCCAGGTCATTGACGGCTATCATGTTGACGCGGCAACGGCTGTGGCGACGAGTGCGGTGCGCGATGCGAAGAATCGTGAAGAGTTTTTGGATCTGGTGCAGCGAGAGGCCGGGTTTCAGGTGGAGATTATTTCCGGCGAGGAGGAAGCCCGCCGAACCATGCTGGGTATCCGCTCCGGCCTGCCTCCAGGAGTGACCGACCTGCTGGCGCTGGACATCGGCGGCGGGAGCACGGAGTTTATTCTGGATCAGCCTGGCCGGCCGACGATGGCGCGCTCAATCGACATCGGCGTCGTGCGGTTGTGCGAACGCATGTTGCACAGTGATCCCCCGACATCAAGCGAGGTGCAGGAAGCGCGAGACTGGGTGCGCCGGGAAACCGCTGCCGCCATAGCTGCAATGCCACTGCCGTCAGGAGTGATGTTTGTCGGCACCGCAGGAACCATCACCGCACTGGCTGCAATGGCTCAGCAGTTGCCTGCCTATGAACCGGCAAGGATTCACAACTACACGCTAACGATCGAGATGGTTAGAGAGTTGGAACGACGGTTGCTCAGCCGGTCCAGGGCTCAGCGAGAAGGTCTGCCCGGTCTTGAACGAGGCCGCGAAGACGTTATCGCTGCCGGCGCCATCATTCTGCGAACCGTAATGGAGACCTTGCTGATGTCGAGCGTGCTTGTGAGTGACTTGGGATTAAGGGAAGGTGTATTGATACATCTGGCCGGTGGTCGTTAAACCCTGGAGCCTTACACAATCATTCCAGTCAATCCTTCTGGCGATTGCTGATCAATGACGAGGCTTGCCTTGGTCAGCCGATGGCTCCGTTCGAACATGAGCCCCTCCCGTGCGGCTGTGCGATACACCCGAATTGCAAATAGTGCTGAGGCTTGAGGAATCGTGCGGACGTTACCGTTGCGAATACCAGCGAAGGCCGCTCTTTTGTTCGGTGAAGGTCGGTTGGGGAATGCCGCCCGGCTTTTCGAGCAGCAGCACTTTGAAGTCGATGAGGCCGAACCAGGCCGGGTCGGCGATGTCGTGGTAGTGGCAGCCTTGGAGTTTGGGTAGGATGTCGCCCAGGGTCTTGGTGAGTTCACTCTCCGTGTAAGCTCTCACAGAAAAGTTCTGCCCCAGTCCCTGACAGAATCGTTGAATCGTATAGGCCGCGCCGGTGCAGAGGACTTTCGTGTCGGGTTTGATCTGCAAAAACTGCGGGAGCGACAGGTACCGTTCCTGAAAGCCGAGCCAGCGTACCGCTTGCCGGAGGTGGCTGTACTGCACCTCGTATTCCGTGTGGTGGGGGAGCTTCACGGCGGCGGGCCAACCTTCTTCGACGCCAAACTCCGTGAGAAATGCCCGACCGCCTGGCTTGAGCACTCGCCAGACTTCGGCGACAAATCGCATCGGTCCCAGATTGAAGATCGCTTCTTCGGGCAATTCCTTCTCAAGCGGCAACCTCAGTCGCCTGATCCAATCTAAGGCTTCTTGATGTTGCGCAGACTCGCCTGTGCCTTCCGTGAGCTCCTTGCGGCTGAGCTTCACCGGCGTCATATCGGCCATATTTTCGTTGTCGATGATGAGGTCGACGGAGTTGTCTCTAAAGGGCAGGCATTCGCCGTTGGCATGGGTGCCGGTGCCGGTCCAGCCGCCGGCCTTCGCGCGTTTGGCCTGCAGCTGCAGGAACGGGCGCGTGACATCCAACGAAATGTATTGAATGCCCTGTTTCTCGAACGGCAGTAGTTCCTGTCCTAGTTCGCGGGCGACATAACCCAAGCCACCACCGATCTCGACAATGACTTTGGGTTTCGGTTTGAACCAGCCAAGGCGGCGTAATTGGCGCATGAGCAGGCGGCCATAGGTCGTGCCGCCCAGGGCCTCGCAGGGCTCACGGAAGAGGTGGGACACGGTGGTTTCGATCAGATCGAAGTGGCCGTCCTCCAGGTCACTTTCCTTCAGCTCGTGGACATGGAAGTCCTCAAGGTGTTCTTCACCTTCAAACTCCTGCTGCCCCGACCAGCCTTCCCGGATTTGTTGCAGGAGCAGGTCCCATTTGGCCTTGTGGCGATGGCCCCCGGGCGGCTCCGTGCCGAAGTAGCACAGCGAATAATTGGGCGTGGACCACCGTGCCAGGTGCCAGGTCCCGGGCTGGCCGTCCGGGCCGCAGATCTTATTACCGTACTTCTCCAAGAGCGCGCCCACCGTAATGTGGCCGTTCATCGAGGTGAGCATTTCAATCCCGACGACATTGAGCCGGACGAGGGGGAAATCGTCGTCGAGCGGCGCCAGCCACCATTCGTCGAAGGCGTGCTGGTAGGCCACGAGGTCGGGAATACGCCAGGCTAGCAGGCTGAGGGTGTCGCCGCTCAGGGTGAGGGGCTCTTGGATGGCTGCGGCAGCTTTCATCTGGTTAGGTCCTGCGCACGAAAAGCCGCAGCCTACACGAGCGTGGCGCTGACGTGCAAGAACCTCGATGAGGAGGAGTGGCTACGTCTGCGAGGGAAGCAGCGGCGACTCCGTCACGATAATCATGCCGCGCATAATGGGGTGAATGCGGCATTGATAGGGGTAACGGCCAGGCGGCAGGCTAGGGATGGTGTAGGCTCCTCCCGGTTCGACGGCCCCTGAGTCGAAGGCGCAACGGCCGCTTTCTTCAAGGCATGCATCGTGGGTCACGGTATGGTGGGTGGGCGTTGGATTTTCCCAACGGATGGCGCCGCCGGCGGTGACGGTCACCGCTGCAGGCACATAATAGGGTGATCCGCTGTCCATCAGGACTTGCGTCGCCGGTGGCGTCGCAGAGGTCGGCCAGGCTATCAGGGTACTTGTCGCCAATACGAAGAAGAACAGTCGCCAGCTCATAGCGTCATCATTCCGGTGAATCAATATACATCTATTATACATAGAGACAGGTTCCCGACGGAAGGATTCAGTCGGCCTATGGGGACGCGTCCGCTTGGGCTGGAGGACGGAACAGGCCGGGTCGTGCTGGATGCGCCCGGGAGGCGCCGGCATCACGAATGCGAACGCTTGGAGTGGTGCGACAGCGTTGCAGTCTGACACAGTCTTCCGTGGGTGCAGGATGGTTGCAAGAACCTGGTTGTTCATGCTAGATGGAGGCCGCTTTACCACCGACGTGCCATGCTGAAGACCTGAGAGGAGGACGTGGAATGGCGAAGAAACTCGTGAAAAAGAAAAGCGTTGCTGCCAAAGCCTCGCGGCCGAAAAAAGTCGCGGCGAAAAAGGCGACGAAGCCGAAGAAAGCCGTGACAGCCAAGAAGCCTGTGAAGGCGAAGAAGGCGGTAAAGGGAAAACCGGCCGCGAAGAAAGTCGTCAAGCCCGCAAGAAAAGTGGCCAAAAAACCGGCTGCAGTGGCCAAACGTCCTTCCAAGGCCAAGCCCGTCTCCAAAGCGGTGAAGCCGGCTCCGAAAGCCGTCAAGCCTGCGGCAAAGCCCAAATCCAAGCCTGCGCCCCCCAAGGTCAAATCTCCGGTCGAGCCCTCGGCCGTGATTCCTGAGTCGAAACCCGCGAAGCCTCCAGTGCCCGAGGTCAGCAGGGTCACGAAGGTGGAGCCGCAACCGCTGGAGCTCGACGACGAAGAGGAAATGGCGGAAGACCTTGAGGATGTGTCGGAAGAAATCGAGGAAGAGATCGAAGAAGAACTCGGACTCGATGGTGAAGACGACGACGTGGACTATCTGGAAAAGTCGGAAGATCTCCTCGACGACGCAGACGAGTATCGCAACAATTAGCCCACGTTGGTGTCGTGGCTTACCGGGTTGTGCTCGGTGGATGCTTCTCCACGCCACGTGCTCCCTAGCCAGTGAAGGTTCCGCTGAACAGGCCTGATGGTGTCCTCCGTCCCGACAGGCCTGGGACTGTCTCGGGGGAGTCCTCGATCCCGTCGCTGTGGTGCTCCGCTGGTAGCGGCTTCTGGCCATCATCCTGATCCTGTAGATTTCATGAGCCATTTTTTGTTTATCGCCGGAGCCCTTCGTGAGCGGACTTCCCAGGAGAGTGCCGAGATGCAGCTTGGCGCCGGGATTTGGGGCCTCTGCACGGCCTTGATCCGCGACAATCTCCAGAAGTTTCTGGCGCCTGACTCCCACGGACTGGTGTATGTGCTGAAGGAAGGCATTCGAGCGGAATTTGCGGTTACTTCACCCGTCCAGCCATTTCAAGCCCTGGATGAATTGCTCAAGGACGAGGTGCGAACAGAAGCCCGATATGGATTTGTTCGGATCACGCCGCTCCGGCGTTGGCAGGTTCATGCGCCGGACTGTCAGTCCTTGCTTCAGCGGGTGTTGGGCATCGAGGAGCAGGCGGAGTTGAGCCGCCGGCTTGGCCTCGGAATGCATCGTCTCACGGACGCGGAGTTTCGGGCAATCGTCGAAGGGTTGGGGGTGGAAGCGTAGCCGGTGACGTCCACCGACCGCGGGACTCCTATTCGAGTGTGCCTCCGGTCATGAGACGGTAAGCCTCCTCAACTGTGGCGACCTCTGTGACTTCAACGTTGAGCTCCCAGGCGAGCCGGTTGAGGTTCCAGCGCGGATCGTCTCGCTGGCCTTGGGGGATCAGGATCGTGCGATAACCCTCGCGGGCTGCCGCACGAATCTTGTCGGGGATGCCGCCCACGGGCCCGATCGTGCCATCCTTGGTCATCGTGCCAGTTAAGGCGATCCCTCGCCGGATATGCTCTCCTTTCAATAGCGCCGCAAATCCGACCGTCATCACTGCGCCGGCGCTCGGGCCGTCTGTTCCGGTTGCGGCGTAGGCGATGCCCATGGCGCTGACCGTTCCCGACTGATCGATCTGCGGTGTGTGGGCGAGCGCATATTGAAAGGCAAGGACCATGGAACTGAGGTTCGTCTGTCCTGGCCGGATGTTGCCGCCCAGCCATTGCAACTCTATGGGCGAGGGGCTTGGCCGGTGATCCCAACGCAACAGGAGCACTTCGAACACGCCGAGGTTATTCGCTTGGATCGCCGCGAGCATCGGGACTTCGACCACCGATTCTGCACCGGCGAACGGGATAGTTGCGAGTAGCACCGCGGTGCAGACAAAGACCGTGCATAGGAAGCGCCGGCCTCTGCTGGTACGAACCACGGTCGTAATCGCGGACATATGAGTCGAAGTGTAGCAAAGGCATTGGGGGAGTAAAGTGTTCGCACCGTTACGTGTTTTTCGGTTGGTTCGGAGAGCCTGTATGGAATTATCGCCTCGACCCACTCGACCAGACGGATTTTCCATCTGGGCCGCAATAGCGGTGCTGTGCGGAATGGTCCTGCTCCCTGGTATGCTGCGCGCAGAATGTGCCGCGGAGACGGGTGTGAAAAACGCGGCGGCTGTGTTCACCCTGCATTTACCGAATAGCTGTACGGAGGCCGAGCGGGAGGCGCGAGCCGTATCCGCGCAGGAATTGCTGCGGGCGCTGGCGGCGGGGAAGGGGCTGGATCTGTCGGGGGTTGTGATTCAGGGCGACCTGGTGCTCGATGAGCTGCCGGCTCAGAAGGTGAGTGCGGTGGGCGACCTGGCACCCGAGGACCGTCGAGTGCTTGAGGGGCTGAATGACGAGGAGGTGCATGTCATCCGCGGGCCATTCGTGATCAAGCAGTCGAGGGTGAAAGGACGGATCGTCAACCGGCTCAAGAGCGGGTTTCTGTTGATCACCGGACCGGTGGTGTTGGCGCACACGGATTTCGCCGGATTCGTCGACCTTTCGCGCACCGTGTTTCTCGGCCTGGTCGATGGATCGAATGCGACCTTCCATCAGGAGAGTTATTTTGTTCAGGATCGATATACGCAGGGCGCCATGTTTTCGGATACGCATTTCGGTCCGCACGCTCGATTTCACCGCTCGGTGTTTGCCGGCCCGGCGATTTTTCGCGGGGCGACCTTTCAGGGATTGACCGAGTTTCTGGAAGTGGTGTTTGAGCAGGATGCGAATTTTTCACGTGCGGCATTTCACCTCGGCACAGGATTCTCCGGCGCGCATTGCCGTGCGAAGTGCGACTTCTCTTCGTCTCAGTTCGATCGGGAAGCATTTTTTCTGTTCGCCATCTTCGACCGTCCGGCTACTTTTGCCTCTGCGCGGTTCGGATCGCAGGCCGACTTTTCCGATGCCACATTTAAACAGGCCGATGATCTCGCGCAGGCGACTTTCGCGCGCGCACCGCTGCTGACCAAAACCGCTCGTGTCAGCACAACGGTGCCGGGTCCTACGGCTTCCGCCTCGGCTCCATTTTCCCTGGCGGTCACGATCTCCCTATTTGTCATGGCGCTGGGGCTGTTGGCCTATATCATCAGGGCCAAGTAGCCCTGGCCGAACCCACAACATATAGTTTTAGTCTTGCCCGATCCCCCCATAAATTGGTATAAGATTGAAACTTTGGCCAAGGGAGCACCTCGTACCTGATGGACCAACCGGAACTGCCCTACCAAGTCAAGATCGAGAACTTCGAAGGTCCCCTCGATCTCCTCTTGCATCTCATCAAGAAGAACGAAATCAACATCTACGATATTCCGATTGCGCTGATCGCTCAGCAATACTTGGACTATCTGTCGGTGATGAAGGAGTTGAACCTGGCTGTGGCCGGTGAATTCCTCGTGATGGCGGCGACCCTGCTGCATATCAAGTCACGGATGTTGTTGCCGGTCGACGAGGTGGCGGTGGATGAGGAAGACGGCCCCGATCCGCGCGAGGAACTCGTCCGGCGACTGCTCGAATATAAGCAGTTCAAAGAGGCGGCTTCGCAGCTGGACTATAAAGAACGTTTGTGGCGGGATGTCTTTTCGCGCGAGCCCGGTCCGCCTGTGCAAATCACCAAGGACGAAAGTCTGCTCGACGACATTTCGCTCTTCGACCTGGTTGATGCGTTGCAGGGTGTCTTGTCCCGCCATCCAGGCAAGCGGCTTGTTGAAATCATTCCGGACAACCTCACGGTCCGCACCCGTATGAGCGCCATTATCGAGGCGCTGGAACTGCACGAATCCATGGCCTTTACGGCGCTGTTCGAGGAGTCGAGTCACCGGCTCGTGGTGATTGTCACGTTCCTGGCCCTGCTCGAACTGATTCGAATCAGGGTCGTGCGCGTGTTTCAGAGCGAAACCTTTGGAGCAATTCTTGTCTCGCGTGCCTTTTCAGCGGTTGCGGAAGGGGATCTAGTGGAGGAGTCTGAATGGAAGAACCTATGAGTCCCGGCGTGGAGGAGGCAATCGAGGAATCGATCGAGGTGCGGGAGCCGGTTGACGAGCCGACTGCGTCACTCGATGCTGTCGAGGTGGAGCCCGAGGTTGGCCAAGGCAGTATCACTGAAGTGTCGGCCCCGGCGGCCGATTCTGCGCTTTCCGATATGCGAGCCCTGAAGGGCATCCTTGAGGCCTTGCTCTTTGTGACGGCCGAGCCTATTCCGGTCACGCGGTTCTTGGCATTGCTCGGAGCGGTGACGAAGCAAGATGTCGATCAGGCGCTCGCGAGCCTTGCTCAGGACTATGAGCAGGAAGGCCGCGGGCTGCAGTTGGCTGAAGTGGCCGGCGGTTACCGGATCGTCACCAAGGCCGAATTCGCCCCGTGGCTCAAACGGTTGGAGAAGGTCAAGTCTCCCTCGAAACTCTCGCGCTCAGCCGTGGAGTCCCTGGCGATCATTGCCTATAAGCAGCCGATCGTTCGCGCGGAGGTAGAACAGATTCGAGGGGTCGAAACATCGGGGGTCATTCGGACGCTGCTGGAACGAAAACTCGTGCGCATCGTTGGCCGGAAGGAAGAGCCGGGACGCCCGATCATGTATGGGACGACCAAGTTTTTCCTCGAACATTTTGGGTTGCGCGATTTATCTCAGTTGCCGCCGCTTCGTGAGTTCAAAGAGTTGGGAGAATCCGAGCAGGCGATGTTGCCGATCGACGATGTGGTGGTAGTGGATGGAGAGCCGCTGCTGCAAGTCACTGAGGCATCGGGCGAAGGCCTGTCCGAAGACATGGCTGAGCCTGTGGCGTTTCTTGAGCCGGGAGATGAAGCGGGACAGACTTCAGAGTCACTTGTTCTGGAGAACGAGGCCGGAGAGAACCTTGTCGTCGCCGATATCGCGGAAGAGTCCTGATTGCTGTTCGCAATGTCTGCTGAGAGAGTCCGGTAGATTCGCCCCGCATTGCCGTCGGTACTCCTTCAGTCGTTATGCATAAAAGGCCTTCGAGAGACTCCTGTGAAGGGGGTTTTCCCGAAGGCCTTTTGTGTCTGACGATCAGCAGTAGTTCGCGGCTGCGAGCACCTAACCCGGACTATTCATGAATACCTGCTCCGGCGTCCGATCCTCTCGCCCGGCGGGGTTTTTCTCGTTCGGCCTCCTCGACGGACTGCACGTACGCCTGCGTCGGCCTTACGTGCGAGAAACCCCGGCGGGCTTCCGTCTCGAACGCCTCGCGACGGCATGCATGAATAATCCGGGCTAGTGGCACCCGATTGGAACAAACCCCGCGCCGAAGATTCGTGACAGGGTAACGTACCGGGCATTGTCAGAGAACGAATAACTTGGTCCGTACCAGTTCCGGGTCGTTGGATTACCGCCGTACGAGGGATCGGTTCCGAAGAAGAATCCGCCGCGGCTGTTCTGATTCAAGTGAATCCATTCCATATACATACTGCAGACTTCGCCCTGCACCGACCCGCCGGCGGTGTTGCCCGCATACCAGTCGCGTCCCGACTCCGGTATCTGGGACAGATTGCGCAAGGCGCCGATGGGGGTGTCGTATGAAAAATCTTTCGCTTTCGGGATCGGCTGATAGGTCGAACCGCTGGGAGGGGCGAGTGGCAGATCGGGCAGCGAGGGCACAACGGAGAGCGCTTTGAGGACCTTGGCCTGGCAATCGGGCCTCTCCTTATTGGTGTAGAGGATCGTTCCCTCTGGGCCTGGGCATTCCCACATTTCGACAGGGGATGACTCGACCGCGTGCACGCTGGGAGTAAGGAGCAGACTCCCAGCGAGGATTGCGAGCACAAGTCGTGTTGGCCACATGGTACACCTCCGATTGGTTCATCTTACCGGGTACGCGCGTTGTTATCCAACGTCGAGAGTGCAGAGCCTATGATATTCGAAAGAAATGCGTCCATCCAGCTTTGGGGGGATGGCTGTCTACCTGCCCCTCATCCTGGCGCGCAGCTTCGTCCGTTCCCGTCGACGCGGTGACTCCGTTGCCGATGTGTAAGCGGAAGAGTCTCCAGCGCGCCCCAAGCCACGCGGGTCTTGCCTTGACTCCCTTCTTTTCGCTTTGTTAGACTGTCCGATCTAAGTTATTGAAACATCCGCCAATCTTCACCAATCTCGTACCACGAGGAACACCATGATCAAGGCTTGGCTGCTCGACGAAATGTTTCGGTTTGACCGGCGGTATCTCACGGCGGAGGGAAGTCAGAGTGAGTGGGGCGCCGGGGACTCCGTTGCTGAGGAGGAAGACCTGCCTCCTGCACCGACTGGAGTGGCCGCTCAAGCCGGAAATGGACGGGTGATGATTACCTGGGACGCTGTGCCGGAGGCCATGTATTACAACCTGTATTTCATGACCACCAAGGGCGTGCAGATTAAATTCTCCGAACTCACCCGCCCCATCGCCAGCGCGGAAGATTTCAAGACCGTTATCGGCGTGACCAAGGAAAAGGGGACATGTATTGAAGGTGCGCAGTCGCCCTTCATGCATGACGATTTGGCAAACGGAACGTGCTACCACTATGTCGTGACCGTGGTGACGCAGAAGGGGGAGAGTCCCGAATCCCAGGAAGTCATGGCGATCCCGGCTCCCTACCTCATTGCCAAGATCATCGGGCAGGAGGGCGTGGAGGACGGCGAGTTCAGTTCTCCGACCGGTATTGCGGTAGACAAGGACGGCAATATCTACGTGGCCGATACCGATAATCACTCCATCCAGAAATTCGACAAAGACGGAAAATTCCTCGGTCGCTGGGGCGGCGAGGCCGGCAGCGCAGAAGGCGGCTACTATTATCCGCGCGGACTGACCACGAATTCGGACGGGCAGGTGTACGTCGCCGATACCGGCAACAATCGCGTGCAGCGCCTCGACACAGACGGCAATCCCATGAAGGCCTGGGGTAAGTTCGGGTTTGCCTGGCGTGGGGCCGACATGAATAAGTTCGACGCTCCCTGGGGTGTGACCACCGATCAGGACGGCAATATCTACGTGACCGATACCAACAACGCCCGCATTCAAAAGTTCAAGGGCGACGGAACCCCGTTGTTGAAGTGGGGGCGGGATGGAAGTTTCGACGGAGCCTTTTTCTTTCCGCGTGGTGTGGCCGTGGACTTCGTCGGGAATACGTACGTGGCCGATGAAGGGAATAATCGCATTCAGAAGTTCGATACCCGCGGAAGCTTTTTGACCAAGTGGGGACGTGAAGGAAGCGGTCCCGGCCAGTTCAAAGCCCCCTGGGGCGTGACCTGCGATGCCTTGGGCAATGTGTACGTCGTCGATCAGGGCAACCACCGTATTCAAAAGTTCGACGGAAACGGGACGTTTCTCTGTGCCTGGGGAAATCGTGGAAAGACCGAAGGCCAGTTGAACTTCCCGTCCGGCGTGGCCGTGGACAAGGAAGGGGCGGTGTACGTCGTCGATAGCGGTAACCATCGGGTCATCAAATACGTGCCGACCGATGAAGAGCTGGACCGCGGCAAGGCGGAACGCGAACGGGCGCAAGCCGTCAGTGAGTACCCGATTCCCCGCAATCTGGCGATCAAGCCCGGAGATACCGAAACATTCTTGAGCTGGATGGATGTGCCTGGGGTGGTCTCCTACAATCTCTACTTCCATACCTCGGCGAATCTGACGCAGGAAGGCGGCACTAAGATCGAGGGTGTGACCAGCCCATACAATCACTCAGGATTGACCAACGACCAGGCCTATTATTATGCGCTGACGGCGGTCTATGAGGACGGCACGGAGAGTGGATTGTCGGACGAAGTGTCCGCGACACCGGTGCTGATCGATATCACGGCTCCGCAGACGCCGTACGCGGTGATCAACCACGGCGCGTTTATGACGAACTCGCCTGAAATTGTCGTCACGATTTCCGCCACCGACCTCGATACCGGCGTGGCGGCGTACTACATCTCAGAGAACCCGATGACCCCGATGGCGGGAACCCCGGGCTGGGTGGAAGTTCCGCCGGCGATCAAGTTCGGCGCGACGATTCCTTTCATTCTGTCTCCTGGGGACGGGCAGAAGACCGTCATCGTCTGGTTCAAAGACCTCGGAAACAATATCTCAACGCCGGCGAGCGCGACTATTCTCGTCAACACCTCCGGCTATCTTTGTGTCTCCAAGTGGGGCAAGCCTGGTCGTGGCGCGTCCTTGCTGCACGGCGGCGAATTCATGGCGCCGATGTATGGCCTGGCCATCGATCAGCAGGGGGCGATCTTTGTCGTGGACAACGGGAACAACCGTATCCAGAAATTCGATCGCACGGGGAATTTCATCATTCTCTGGGGGAATTTCGGCGCCGCCAATGCGAACTTCCATAACCCGACGGGTATTGCCTGCGACGCCAAGGGCGATGTCTACGTAGTGGATACTAACAATCACCGCGTGCAGAAGTTCGACGGGAAGCTGGGTGGCTACATCATGAAGTTCGGATCGCGCGGAAACGGCGAAGGCCAGTTCAATGCGCCATGGGGCATCGCGATCGATCGGGTGCGCGGGTACATCTATGTCGTGGATAGTGCCAACTTCAGAGTGCAGAAATTCGACATGAGCGGAGAGTTCATCATGTCATGGGGCAGTTTCGGCAACGGCGACGGTCAATTTTATTTCCCTCGCGGGATCGCCGTAGACCAGGCCGACGGCACGGTGTACGTCGTCGATATGGGCAATCACCGCGTGCAGAAGTTCGATACCAGCACCAACGTGTTGCCGCAGTTGCTCACCAAGTGGGGCGGCAGTTCCGAGGCCGGCCATGCCAGCAGTCCGTTGGCGCAGGAAGCCGGACAGTTGCGCTCTCCTTGGGGTATTACCGTCGATGGTCAGGGCGATGTGTACGTCACGGATACCGGCAACCATCGTGTCGAGAAGTTTGATCGTGAGGGCAACTTCATCGCTCAGTGGGGCGGATTCGGCGGTGGTGACGGACAATTCAACTTCCCGTACGGCATCGTGGTGGATTCACGGGGGAGCGTGTTCGCCGTTGATAGCGGAAACACCCGGGTGCAGCAATTCATGCCGGCGGATGAAGGCAGCGAGCGATTGCAGGAAGAGGCGGAGGCCGCCGCAGAGTTGGGACAGGTCGATAAAACCACGAGAGTGTAAGGGCAACGGGCGAAAGGCCCGGGAGAGGGTGGCGACTGATGTTAGAGAAGGAGATTCGGCTCGGGCTCACCTATGACGACGTCGTCTTGGTACCGGCTAAATCACAGGTCCTCCCCAGCGAGGTCGACACCCGTACTCGCCTGTCTCGAAACATTCAGCTGAATATTCCCATCGTCAGCGCGGCCATGGACACCGTGACTGAAGCGCGATTGGCCATTGCCATGGCGCAAGAGGGTGGAATCGGCATCGTGCATCGTGTGCTCTCTCCTACCGATCAGGCGGCTGAAATCGACAAGGTGAAGAAATCTGAGAGCGGGATGATCCTGGATCCCATTACGATTTCGCCGGATCAAACCATCCGTGATGCGCATGACCTCATGGCCAGATACCGGATTTCCGGGATCCCTGTGACCAAGGCAGGCAAACTGGTCGGGATCCTCACGAATCGAGACTTGCGTTTTGAGACGCGAATGGAGCTGAAGGTGTCGCAGGTGATGAAGCGCGATAAGCTCATCACCGCCCCGGAGGGAACCAGCCTCGAAAAGGCCCGTGAGATTCTGCATGAGCATCGGATTGAAAAGCTGCCGGTCGTCAACAAACAATTTGAACTCAAGGGCCTGATCACGATTAAGGACATTGAGAAACGGATCAAGTATCCCAATGCCTGCAAGGATGCCCACGGTCGTTTACGGGTCGGGGCGGCTTTGGGTGTGGGCCCCGATACCGCAGACCGGGTGGCGTTACTGGTAAAGGCCGGCGTCGATGTGGTGGTCGTGGATACGGCGCATGGGCATTCGCAGGCTGTGCTGGATACGGTCAAAATGGTGAGAAAAGCACATCCAAAGTTGGACATCATTGCCGGCAACATCGCGACGGCCCAGGCGGCCAAGGATTTGGTCAAGGCCGGTGTGGATGCGGTGAAAGTAGGCGTAGGACCCGGTTCGATCTGCACGACACGCATGGTGTCCGGCGCAGGCATGCCGCAGTTGACGGCGATTGCAGATTGCGCCAGGGCATTGGCCGGATCGGGTGTTCCGGTCATCGCCGATGGGGGGATTAAGTACTCCGGCGATATTACGAAAGCCTTGGCGGCCGGTGCCTCGGTGGTCATGCTGGGCAGTCTACTCGCAGGAACGGAAGAGGCTCCCGGCGAAACGGTGCTGTTCCAGGCACGTACCTATAAAGTGTACCGCGGCATGGGTTCGATCGGGGCCATGGAACGGGGTGGCGGCGATCGATACGGCCAGGGCGGACGACCGACACCGAAGTTGGTTCCCGAAGGCATTGAGGGACGGGTGCCCTACAAAGGCTTGCTGGCCCCCCATATTTACCAGATGGTGGGCGGCGTGAAGTCCGGCATGGGCTATTGCGGATGTAAGACCATCCCGGATTTGCAGCAGAAGGCGACGTTTATCCGCCAGACAGTGGCCGGTCTCCGCGAGGGGCACGTGCACGACGTCATCATCACTAAAGAAGCTCCCAACTATCGCACCGATTGGGAATAGCGCACGTAAAACGTGAAAGGTGAAATGTGAAAAGTCCTTTCCCGTTTTCTTCATCCCCCGCATTTAACCTCTAACGTTTTACATCTCACGCCGCTATGGAACTCTGGCACGATCGAATCCTTGTCCTCGATTTCGGATCCCAGTACACGCAGCTGATCGCACGGCGTATCCGTGAAGCGCAGGTCTATTCGCAGATCCTGCCCTGCACCGTGCCGCTCGCGACGGTATTAGCCTACCGTCCGAAGGGTATCGTGTTATCCGGCGGACCATCGAGCGTGTACGACAAGAAGGCTCCTTCGATCTCCAAGCAACTCTTCGAACAGGGCATTCCCATTCTCGGGATCTGCTACGGAATGCAGCTGGTGACGCATCTGCAGGGCGGCGAAGTGGAGAAGGCTCCGCACCGCGAGTTCGGCCGGGCCGAACTGACCCTCGACGACCGGTCGGATCTGTTCAAGGGAATCGGAACTCGTGGCTCGACCGTCGTGTGGATGTCGCACGGGGATCGCATCGAACGGATGCCGCCAGGATTCCGCTCCATCGCGCACACGGACAATTCTCCCATCGCCGCGATGAAGCGGCACGACGCCAGGCAGCGCATCTACTGTCTTCAATTTCATCCGGAAGTGGCGCACACCACCGAGGGCGCCACGATCCTCAAGAACTTCGTCTACGATATCTGCGGCTGCAAGCCGACCTGGACCATGCGCTCCTATGTTGAAACGGCCGTGGAACAGATCAGGCAACAAGTCGGGACGGAGCGGGTGATCTGTGCCTTGAGCGGCGGGGTGGATTCCTCTGTGGCGGCCGCACTCACGCATCGTGCGGTCGGCGATCAACTGACCTGCATTTTCGTCGACAACGGGGTGTTGCGTACCGGTGAACGGGATCAGGTCGAGAAAACCTTCGCGTCGCAGATGCATCTGAACATGCGGATCCTCGATCGCACCAGTCAGTTTCTCACGGGCCTGAAGAACGTGACCGACCCCGAGCGGAAGCGAAAGATTATCGGTCGTCTCTTCATTAAGAATTTTGAGGTCGAGTCCAAAAACTTGAAAGGCATCAAATACCTCGTGCAAGGCACGTTGTATCCCGATGTCATCGAGAGCGTGAGCTTCAAAGGTCCCTCGGCGACGATCAAAACGCATCACAACGTCGGGGGATTGCCGACCAGAATGAAATTGAAGCTGGTGGAGCCCCTGCGTGAATTGTTCAAGGATGAAGTCCGGGTCTTGGGCCAGGAACTGGGCCTGCCGGATGAAATCATTTGGCGGCAACCCTTTCCAGGTCCCGGCCTGGCGATCCGTGTGCTCGGCGCAGTCACCAAGGAACGCCTGGCCATTCTGCGTGGGGCGGAAACGATCGTCGATCAGGAAATTCGCGCTGCGGGACTGTATCGGGAGATCTGGCAGGCCTTCGCGGTTCTGCTGCCGATCCGGACAGTCGGTGTCATGGGTGACCAGCGGACGTATGAATATGTCATTGCCATCCGCGCAGTCACGAGTCTCGATGGCATGACCGCAGACTGGGCCAAAATTCCAAACGATGTGTTGGGGAAGATGTCGAGCCGGATCATCAACGAGGTCAAGGGCGTGAATCGAGTCGTCTACGACATCAGTTCCAAGCCGCCTTCCACAATCGAGTGGGAGTAACGCAGTCGTGAATCGTCGCCCGTGAAGCGCGGACATTTCCGAGTCCGCGAATGACGAGAGACGCTTCACAGAAAGTGTGAATGGAAGTCAGACTACAGAAACTCATCGCCGGTACCGGACTCGCTTCGCGACGCAAAGCCGAGGAGTTGATCACGTCCGGGCGCGTGACGATCAACGGCAATGTGGTGAAGGAACTCGGCACCAAGGTCGATCCGGCTCGCGACCATGTGAAAGTGGACGGGAAACATCTGCGGGCCGCACAGCCCTACGTCTATCTGATCCTCAATAAGCCCAAGAACGTGATGTCCACGCTCGATGATCCTGAGGGCCGTCCCACGGTGAAGGACCTCCTGCACGGAGTCACCGTGCGTGTGTTCCCGGTCGGCCGCTTGGATTTCGACAGCGAAGGGCTCATGTTGCTCACGAATCATGGCGACCTGGCCCAGGCCCTGCTCCATCCCCGCTACCATGTGCCGAAAACCTATTTGATCAAGGTCAAGGGTGTCCTCGACGATGCGAAGATCGATGCCCTGGAGCGAGGCGTCAAACTGGAAGACGGCTTCACTGCGCCGGCAAAGGTGAATAAGGTCAGTCGGGCTGAGAGCAATTCATGGCTTGAGGTCACGATTCACGAGGGACGGAAGCATCAAGTGAAGCGGATGGTCGAGGCGGTGGGCCATTCGGTGATCAAACTCGTGCGTGTAAGGATGGGACCGTTGCTGTTGGGAGACTTGGCGCCGCGGGAGTATCGATTCCTGACCGACCGCGAAGCAAATCGGTTGCGGGAGTTGGTCGAAGATCGGGTAGCCAGAGCCGAACGCCCGGAATTGGATGCGTCGGGAAAGCCGACTCGCTGGATGCCGCCGACGGAACCGGCTCCGCCCCGTCCACCCAAGCCCGAGCGTTCCGGGCGCGGACCAAAAGCCCAGCGTTCCGAACGGGGGCCCCGGTCTCAGCGGTCCCTGGCCGGTGCGAAACCGTTACGCTCAGGTCGCGGAACCACGCGGCGCCCCATGAGTCCCGGTGCCAAATTTCGTCGTCCTGCCAAAGGGGTTGGATTTCAACGGTCTCAGGCCGGCCCGATCCCGCAGGGGGCTGACCGTGGGCCTGGCTCGCGTCCGACCGGGCCAGACCAGAAACCCCAGCGCACTCAACCTGGAGCAGGATTTCAGCGGCCCCGGTCCGGTGCGAAACCTCAAGGCCCCGGTCGTGGCATGACGGCTCGGCGCTCGGGTCCTGGTCAGAACTTTCAACAGAAGCGGCGCGGCGGATCATCAGCTTCGCGCCCGGGACAACGAGGCCCTGCTGGAAAATCGCGGCCCTCAACGCGGAGAAGAGCATGAAGATCAGGACCCATCGGTGTGGGGAATTGACCAAGGCGCAAGTCGGTCAGCAAGTGGTGTTGAACGGATGGGTGCAACGTCGCCGGGATCACGGCATGGTGCTGTTCATCGACCTGCGCGATCGAACCGGGTTGACGCAAGTAGTGTTCAACGCCGAGCGGAATGCGGCGGTCCACCAAGCCGCACATACCTTGCGGAGCGAATGCGTTGTGTCGGTGACCGGCCAGGTGATGGCCAGGCCGGATGAGTCCAAGAATCCGAACCTTCCCACCGGTGAGATCGAAGTGTTTGTGGATGCCGTCGAGATTCTCAACGAAGCCAAGACGCCGCCCTTCATGATCGAGGACGACATTGAGATCACCGAGTCCCTTCGATTGAAGTACCGCTATCTGGATCTCAGGCGACCGAGGATGCAGCGGTTGCTAGGATTGCGTCACGGGATCATGCAGGCGGTGCGAGCATTCTTGAATGCGGAGCAGTTTCTGGAAGTGGAAACGCCCGTATTGACCAAAAGTACGCCGGAAGGCGCTCGTGATTATCTGGTGCCCAGCCGCGTGAATCCGGGGATGTTTTATGCGCTGCCCCAGTCGCCGCAGCTGTTCAAGCAGGTGTTGATGGTGAGCGGTGTGGATCGGTATTACCAGATCGCCCGTTGCTTCCGCGACGAAGACCTTCGTAACGACCGTCAGCCGGAATTTACCCAGATCGATCTCGAAATGTCGTTTGTGGATCGTGAGCAGGTCATGTCGCTCATGGAACGGATGATTGTCTCCGTGTTCAAGGATGCCGGCGGAGTGCAATTGCCGACGCCCTTTCCCCGGATGACCTATGCCGACGCCATGGGGCGCTACGGTTCGGACAAGCCGGATCTTCGGTTCGACATGCCCTTGCATGATGCCACGGCGTTTGCCGCGAAGAGCGAATTCAAAGTGTTCAAAGAGGCGGCGACCAAGGGCGGACTCGTCAAGGCGCTGATCGTGTCCGGAGGGGCTTCCATGGCGCGGAGTCGTATCGACGCGCTCGGTGAAACGGCGAAAAGTTTTGGAGCAAAAGGCCTGGCTTGGTTGAAAGTCACTGCGGACGGCCAGTTGGAATCGGTGATCGCCAAATTTCTCGATGCCAAGGCCTTTGCCGAGGCCTTGCCGGAAGCGAAGCCCGGCGATCTGGTGCTCTTCGGCGCGGACAAGCCAGCCATCGTGCACGATGTCTTGGGGCGAATCCGACTGCTGCTTGGTGAGGAACTGAATCTCATCGACAAGATGGCCTGGAAGCCCTTGTGGGTGGCGGAGTTTCCATTGCTGGACTATTCGCCGGAGGAGAAACGCTATATCTTCATGCACAACCCTTTTGCCGCGCCGATGGATGAAGATGTGCCGTTCCTCGACACGGAGCCGTTGAAGGCCCGGGCGAAGGCCTACGATATGGTGCTGAATGGAAGTGAAATCGGCGGCGGCAGCATTCGCAATCATCGCAGCGACATCCAGTTTCGGATTCTCGATCTGTTGGGGATCGGCAAGGAACAGGCGCAGGCCAAGTTCGGTTTCCTGCTCGAAGCGCTGGAGTATGGTGCTCCTCCCCATGGGGGTATCGCATTCGGCCTCGACCGGCTGATCATGCTGCTGGGCGGTGCCGATTCGATTCGCGATGTCATCGCCTTCCCCAAGACGCAACGCGCGCAATGCCCGCTCACGGAGGCGCCTTCTGTCGTGACCGCCGATCAGTTGAAGGAGTTGCGCATCAAGCTGGATCTCGTCGAGTAGGCAGGAGCCATCCAATTCATGGCCGGCAATACGTTGGGCCGAGTCTTCACCGTCACTTCATTCGGCGAAAGCCACGGACCGGCGATCGGTTGCGTGGTGGATGGGTGTCCGCCGGGCCTCGCGCTGTCCACCGAAGACATTCAGCGGGATCTCGACCGGCGCAAGCCGGGCACCTCACGCCACGTGACGCAGCGACAGGAATCCGATACCGTTGAAATCCTCTCCGGGGTGTTCGAGGGCAAGACGACCGGAACCCCGATCGCCCTCTTGATCCGGAACGAAGACCAGCGCAGCCGCGACTACGGCAACCTCATCGACACGTTCCGTCCGGGCCACGCCGACTACACCTACTGGCAAAAGTATGGCATCCGCGACCATCGCGGCGGGGGGCGATCCTCGGCGCGGGAAACGGCCGTGCGAGTGGCGGCGGCGGCGATTGCCAGGAAGTGGTTGCAGGAGAAGCACGGTGTGGTCATCCGTGGCTACCTCAGCCAACTCGGGCCGATCGAAGCTCCATTTCAGAGCTGGGAAACGGTGGACACCAATCCATTCTTTTCGGCGAACACCGAGGTGGTGGGGAGACTTGAATCGTTCATGGACGAATTGCGAAAGGCCGGCGATTCCGTCGGGGCGAAAATTACCACCGTGGCCGAGCAGGTGCCGGTCGGGTGGGGCGCTCCGGTCTATGCGAAGCTGGATGCTGATCTGGCCGGCGCCATGATGAGCATCAATGCGGTCAAAGCGGTGGAGATCGGCGCAGGGTTCGCTTCGGTGGCGCAGCGCGGGTCGGAACATGGCGATGAACTTACGCCGGAGGGGTTTGTGACGAATCATGCCGGCGGCATTCTCGGCGGTATTTCGACCGGGCAGGATGTCGTCGTGACGATCGCGATCAAGCCGACATCAAGCATCCGTATTCCGCGACGTTCCATCGACAAACAGGGCAACCCGGTGACCGTCGAAACCGATGGGCGTCATGATCCTTGCGTCGGTATCAGGGCCACGCCCATTGCCGAAGCCATGATGGCACTCGTGCTCATGGATCATGCTTTGCTGCATCGCGCGCAGAACGCCGATGTGCAGACGGCGACGCCAAAGATTCCGGGTTCTTCACCGTATGGTGCTGTTCCGGTGAGTAAGAAACCAAACGCATAGATTAAGGCTGATCCTGCGAAGCCGAGTCGTCTTCAGTCTGACTCGTTTGTTTGATCGGCGGGCTACGTGTCGTTCGTTATACCTGATGATCAACGAAAGAGGACTGTGAGCCAATGATCGAAATTTATACCGACGGGGCCTGCAGTGGGAATCCAGGACCCGGTGGCTGGGGGGCTTTACTGCGCATAGATAACGCTGAAACGGAAATGTGCGGCGGAGATCCGGCCACGACGAACAACCGCATGGAACTGCTCGCCGTCATTGAGGCGTTGCAGTCGCTCACGCGGCCGGTGGAGGCGCGTGTCTACACCGATTCGCAGTATGTGCAAAAAGGTATCAGCGAGTGGATTCATAGCTGGAAGCGGCGCGGGTGGAAAACCGCCGGCAAAGAGCCGGTGAAAAATGAGGATTTGTGGCGTCGTCTCGATACGCTCGCCTCCGGTCATAAGCTGGAATGGCACTGGGTGCGGGGTCACAACGGTCATCCGGAAAACGAACGCGTGGATGCCCTGGCGCGAGCCGGTCTCGAACAGTCTCGCCGGGCCGGGAAGGCGATCGGCGGTACGCGGCAAGAAACGTTTTAATAGATACGCGACAGCTTACGCAGTGACCATCTAGCCCGCTGTATGGCGCTCTCTTCCCCGATCCTCGACATTTAACATGCCATCGTCTATCAAGGTGAACAGCAGGTTTTTCCGACCTGTCGCTCAGCCTGGCCGCCGGCGTACATGGCGTAATTCTCGGACCGAACGGTGCTGGAAAATCGACCCTCCTGGGTAGGTACGTCTCAAAGCCAAGCCCAGCCTGGTGCGCAGTTGCTGGCTTGCAGTTCCGCCGGCGGATAGAATGGCGTATGTGATGTTGGAAGGAGGTGCAGGATGATGCGCTTCGTTCCTGTGTCCCTCGTGGTGGTCGCGATGCTGTCGAGTTGTGCCCTGGTCCTGCCCAAAGAGACTCGGTATCTACGCAGTGCGCAGGGTCGAAGCAACCAAGCGGAGGTGGCTCAGGTCTTAGGCCGACCCCTGATGACGACCACCAGTCCGGAAGACGATGCGGTGTGGGTCTATCAGGTACGGGAGCAGGAGGCAGGGAACCGTTGGACTTCGACCGGCCTGTGGTGCGACGAGTATGTCCTGACATTTGATAATCGCTCGATCTTGAGACGTTGGACCCACAAATCTGAGTTCCATGGCGGAGAACTGATGCCGACCTATTGCGTACCCGGCGGGATGACCATGCCGATCGCGACCAAGCCGAAAACCGAGTTTCAGCGATAGCCCGAGCCGTACGGGATGTGGGGCTCGATCAAGGGGGTCGCGCATGAAAGGAGGTGCCGCATGCGGGCTGTTATGACTGTCCTGTTGCTCAGCGGCCTGCTGATGTCTCTTGGATGCACGCTCTTTCAGTCCAAGGAAAGCATTTATTTGCACACGGCAACGAATCAGGCGACCCAGGAACAGGTGAGGCAACAGCTCGGGAAGCCACGCCTGGTGAGCGCGACGCGCCTGGGCGAACCGGTCTGGGTGTACGAAGTGCGGGACATCGAACCGATGAGCCAAAGCTCATGGTCTACTCTGGGCTCCTGGTGCGACGAATATACGTTGCGGTTCGACAAGGAGGGAATTTTGCGTGAGTGGAAACACCAGTCATTCGTGCACGGCGGTGAACTGATGCCCTTGTCCTGCAATTCGACGTTGGGTGTCGAGAAACCGGCCTTGTGACGATCATCGAGATTCAGCATGCCACGGTCTATCGAGGTGAACGGCAGGTATTTTCCGACTTGTCGCTGAGCTTAGCCGCCGGCGTCCACAGCGTGATTCTCGGACCGAATGGCGCGGGAAAATCGACCCTCCTGAAGCTCTTCTCCATGGAAATCCATCCTGTACCCCGCGACCACACGAGGCTCCGCCTGTTCGGCGAAGAGCAATGGAATGTGTGGGACCTGCGACGGCACTTGGGGGTCGTCTCGCATGACTTGCAGCGCCACTATCTGGACAACGCCTACGGCATCAACGTGATCCTCTCCGGGTACTATGCGAGCGTGGATACCTATGAGCACCAGGCGTTCGATGATGAACAATGGGTGCGGGCGGCGAAGATCATGGAGGATCTCGGCATCGGCCCTCTGCAGGAGCGCCGCTTCGGTGACATGTCCACCGGTGAGCAGCGGCGGTTTCTTCTTGGGCGAGCGCTGGTCCACGATCCGCCGGTCCTCGTGTTGGACGAACCGACCAGCGGGCTCGATCTCAAATCCTGCTTCCAGTATTTAGACCTCGTGCGTGCGCAGATTCACAAGGGCAAGACAGTCGTCCTCGTCACCCACCATCTGCACGAAATTCCGCCGGAGATCGATCGAGTGATCTTTCTCAAAGGAGGGAAAGTCGTGGCCGACGGTCGGAAATCTGCACTCCTGTCCAACGACCACATCAGCACCCTCTTCGACCGCCCCATCGTGCTCGCTCAAGCCAACGGCTGGTATCAAGCCCTGCCTGGCCTGTCGTAACAGGTCGGATCATCCCCCTGCCAGCGTCACCGTAAATGTCAGGTTGGTATCGATGCGGCGGACCTTGACGCTGACTTGCTGTCCCGGCTTGGTTCGTTCAATGAGATAGTTCTTTAAATGGGCGGCATCCTGAATATCGGTGTCGTCTACGGCAATGATGATGTCGTGTTTCTCAATGCCGGCTGACTTGGCCGGTTCCATCACGTCGTTCACCGCCATGCGCCACCTGGTGCCGTCCTTCACTGCGACCATGTGAATGCCCATCTTTGAGAAGGCCATCGGCTTTCCGTCCAGTGCGGCGGTGACGATCCGTTCAGCGAGCATCGCCGGAATGGCAAAGGCCATGCGGCTGCAATGCGCGGTGGAGTCGTCCCGTTCGGTCTGGATGATGGCGTGCATGATGCCGACCACTTCCCCCTTGTCGTTGAAGAGGCCGCCGCCGGAGTTGCCGCTGCAAGCGGCTACGTCGGCTTGAATCAGGCGCGTGTCCACGGTTTGAAGAAAGGTGTTCGTATTGCCCAGGTGTCCGAACGACATGGTCGGGCCCCACCCCATGGGATACCCTACGGTGAAGACTTCTTGCCCCGGTTGTACGTCGCCGGGCGCGAAGGGGACGCTTGCGCGTAACTTGGCGCGATGGGCCTCGGCGACGCGATAGACCACGACGTCCATGAACGCACTGTCGCCGACGAGATCGGCGGAAAGTTCATGGAGGTCTGTCGTCAGGATACGGATCTGCTTCTGAATAACGGCGCCGGTCGTGACATCTTGTTTCTCCGCTGCGTGGCGGGCGGTGACGATGTAGCCGTCGCGAAGATGAAATCCGGTTCCCCGTACCAGAATCTTGCCCGGTTTGTCCGGTGTACGTTGGTCTTGCGTGTCCTCCAGGACACCGATGGTGGCCAGTTTGGCGCGATCCAGCACCGTGGCCTCAATGGCTGCCGCCTCGTTCGTGAAGATGCCTGTGGCCAGACTCACGGCGGCTATCATGCCGACCGAACCACGCACAATCTGTTTGACGTAATCGAGTGACGAACGCGACATAGGGAACCGTTCCTTTCGTGAGGATGTCGTCAGAGCTGCAGTATAGCCTAGAGGCAGGAGTGGATGAAATGTGGTCGTGCGTCCAGTGGCGATGAACGTGAGGTCCAGGGGAGATTCCGACGTGGCATCCTCACGCGTTGGGCGTTATACTGATCGCATGCTGATGCAGCTACGCCAATCTCTGGTGATAGGGCTCCTGGCTGTGACCGCCGGGTGTGCCACGTCGGTCATTCCCGAATCTCTTGAACCACAGGTTGATAAGGCCGTGACGTTCAGCCAGGTGTTGGAATCCCCCGACTCGTACCGTGGGAAGGTCGTGGTATGGGCCGGCGAAGTGCTCATAGCCAGAGCCCTGAAGGGCGGCACGCAATTAGAGGTGCTCCAGCTCCCCTTAGATGACGAGCAGGGGCCGGTTATCGACCGCATGGAATCCAAAGGGCGGTTCCTCGCATTACAGAAAGAGTCTCTCGATCCGGCCACGATGACGGACGGCACCAGGGTGACGATTGTCGGCGAAGTAACGGGGGCGTCGGTCGAAAAAATGGATGAGGCGGACTATCGCTTTCCGACGCTGGAGATCAAACATCTGCATCGATGGACTTCCCGGCGAGTGGATGACCGTCGGGTGATCGGACCTTGGTGGAACGTGTTCGGCGGGGTCGGTATCGGGGGAGGCGGTCGCAGCGGCGGCGGGGTCAGCATCGGCACCGGGTTCTAGTTCTCACGTCATCCTTCGGCCAACCATTCCATTTCCAGGCTGTTCCGTTCGAAACGGTCAGCATAGGCTTTCTTCCTTCGATCACCGCGTCGCCGAAAATAGCTCCGCCGAACCCCGCAAATACTGGTATTTCTCTCCTGAGCCGGTTGACAGGATCATACGTAAACCGTAGCCTGTCACCAGTTCACGCGTTCACCACTCTTTGAGCGCTATGGCGACAATCTATCTCTCCTCCACCTACGAAGACCTGAAAGACTACCGCCGTGCTGTGGTTGAGGCACTTCGACAAAGTGGGCACCATGTCATCGGGATGGAGGATTACGTCGCGACCCACCAACGGCCCGTCGATGAATGCTTCATGGACGTGGCAAAGGCCGAGCTCTATGTGGGACTGTTCGCGTTTCGCTATGGGTACGTTCCGCCGCCCCACCACAAGAATCCCAATGGTTTGTCGATCACCGAGTTAGAGTTCCTGCATGCCGAAAGCCTCAAGAAGCCCTGTCTCACATTCATAGCCAAACGCGACGTGGGTATTCCGCTGGATCTTGTGGATGCCTACACGGGCGATGGAGACAAAGGTACCCAAATTGAACGGCTGCGCCAATACTTGCTCACAGAGAAGCTGGCCAGTGAGTTTTCGCAGCCGTACAGGCTCGCCGCCCTCGTGCTCGCGGCGGTCACGAAGCATCTGGAGACGAAGGAGCAACCTGAATCACCGGTCATTCAAGCGCCAGCCTCTCCGGCGACTGTTACCTGGGACATCAAGGAGAAGGGCTCGCCCTATCCTGGCTTGTTGCACTTCACGCGCAAGTATGCGCCGGTGTTCTTTGGGCGGGATGCGGAGATCTGCGAGATCCTCGACCGCCTGCGTGGGCCGGAAGGACGCTTCATCCTTATCAGCGGCGATTCGGGAGTCGGAAAGTCCTCGGTTGTCGATGCCGGGATCTTACCAAAACTTGAACAGGGGGGATTGCCGGGTGGGGAGACCTGCGAATGCGTCCGGATGTTGCCGAGTCAGGGCCAGCAACCGTGGCATGCTCTCCTGGCGGCGCTCGGCTCCCTGGCGACCCGGGCAGGGCTGAGGCCGGATAAGGTCATCGAAGACCTGACTCGGAACCCGGACACCTTGCCGGGCTATCTCATGCGCATCGTCAAGGATGGTACGGGGCATCAGGCGCTGGTGCTCTTCCTCGATCAAATGGAAGAGCTCTTTACGGCTCAGGACCCAGTCACGGCCAATCAGTTTCTCGCGGCGCTGTATCGAACGGCGCAAGAAAAGGTTGTCTGGGTCCTGGCAACTATCCGTAGCGACCAGCTGCATCATTGCCATCGGCATCCTGACATGGTGACGGTGCTGCGCGGTTCGGGGCACTATCCCGTCGGGCCTGTCGAATCGTTCATGCTGAACGATATGATCGTGAAGCCGGCTCGCTGTGCCGGACTGCGTGTCACCGACCGGCTGGCTCGCCGAATCGTCGAGGAAACGGGGACGAAGGAAGGAAATCTGCCTCTCCTGGGGTTTGTATTGGAGAAACTCTTCGAGAAGCGGACGGATCATGAGCTTAGAGAGGATCAGTACCAGCAACTGGGAGGAGTGGCCGGAGCGATCGGCGAGCACGTCAAAACGGTTGAAGCAAGAATCGAGCAGGCGGTGGCGATAAAGGCTGATCGCCTCTTACCTGACATCTTCCAGGCCTTGGCAAGAGTCCAGAAAGAAGAGGGGATCCCCACCCGCAATCGCCCGCTGTTGACCGACTTCACCGGGTCTCACCGGACGGTTGTTGACCTGTTAATAACCGAGCGCCTTCTCCGCACAGAAGGGGAGGGCGAGGCTGCGACGGTGTCACTGAGCCATGAACGGCTCTTCGAAGCCTGGCCCGCGCTCAAAGACTATGTCGACACACACAAGAAGGTCCTGGTCGATCGTACGCTCCTGGAGAGCCGTGCCAGGAAATGGGCGGAGATAGGGAAGCCCTGGTTGAGTGGCCTGGCGTCTGGGCGCGAATACAAGGACTTTTTGCGGGCTGGGGGAACTGCCACCTCAGTGATGAAGAACTACCTTGCGGCGAGCCGCAGAGCCCAATGGCTCTTCAAGGGAGCCGTGGCATTGGCACTCTTGATGGTGGCTGTCACGACCTGGCTGTGGCAGAAGGGCTATAACCTCGATCAGGCTGGAATCAAAGTCCAATCGCTCTTTGTCGGCATTCATGTTGACCCGGACAAAATGGGATGGATGAAACAGATTGATGGCGGCTCCTTTAAGCGGGGGGACGTTGAGCGGTTGGGAGAACCGTGGCGCAACCCCGTTCGGCCGGTCACGATCAAGCCCTTTGCCATGGGGATATACGAAGTCACCTTCGAGGAGTATGACAGATTTGCCATTGCTGAAGGAAAACCATTGCCGGCTGATCAGGGTTGGGGGCGTGGCCGCCAGCCGGTGATCAACGTCTCCTGGGAAGATGCGAAGGCCTATGCCCTGTGGCTCTCTCAAGTGACCGGCAAGCGCTATCGACTCCCAACGGAATCGGAATGGGAATATGTGGCACGAAGCGGACCGAAGCAGGAGGTTTGGGCAGGCACCATCGAGGAATCCAAACTTGGGGAGTATGCGGTCTTCGTCAATAACTCAAAAAACCGCACGGCAGAAGTCGGCGGGAAACAGAAAAACGATTTCGGTTTCTATGACCTGAGTGGGAATGTCTGGGAATGGGTCGAGGATTGTTTGCATGGGACTTACGATGGCGCGCCGAATGATGGCTCGGCTTGGTTAGAGACAGACGGCGGCGATTGCGGCGTGCGCGTGATCCGGGGCGGTTCCTGGTACAGCGGTCCGGTGCACTTGCGTGCCTCGAACCGGGGCAGCGACATCGGTTTCCGTCTTGCCCAGGACCCTCCGTAACCCTGTGCCCTTTGCTCTTTTACCCTTTGCGTCTTCAATATTCTCCGTGACTCCAGTGTCTGAATGGGTTTAAGAGTTCGGGTGCGTGCAACTGAAGAGTGAAGGGGATGCCTATGGCCGCCTCCACCGTGCCCCAGGCCGTGCAATCGTGCCACGAGTTGCTGCTCTGGCTGATTCCACAGCTCGACAAGTTTCCACGAGTGCGCCGGTTCACGCTGGGGGAGCGCATCGAAGCCGGGTTGCTCGTCGTGCTGGAGTTGTTGGTTGAAGCGGCCTACAGCCGCAACAAGGAGGCTCCGTTGCGGCGCGCGAATGTGCAACTGGAGGTTGTGCGCCACTTCTGGAGACTGGCTCATGAACTAAAAGTACTAGCGACACGCCAGTACGAGCACGGAGCCACACTCATCGATAACCTGGGCCGGCAGATCGGCGGCTGGCTCCGCAGTCACTCTCCGGCTCAGCCGAACCCATGACACGCATCGGTGGCATCTGGGGTCAGCTCACGAGTTTTGAACATCTCCTGCGGGCCTACCGCACAGCCCGGCGGGGAAAACGCGGGCGACCCGGCGTGGCCGAGTTCGGGCTGAATCTCGAACACGAGCTGCTTACTCTGCAACGCGCACTGCGAGAAGGAACGTATCGACCCGGCAATTACCGCCTCTTCACGATCTACGAGCGCAAGCCGCGCGTCATCGCTGCGGCGCCGTTTTGCGACCGGGTCGTGCACCACGCGATCATGAATTTGATCGAACCGCCGTTGGATCAGACCTTCATTGCGGATTCCTACGCTTGCCGTCATGGCAAGGGCGTCCATGCAGCCGTGGACCGCTATCAAGCCTGGGCGCAAACCTATCGATATGCCTTGAAAATGGACGTGCGGCAGTACTTTCCTTCCATCGATCACGGTCTGCTCAAGGAGAAGCTTCGTCGACGGATCAAAGACCCGCGTGTCTTGGATTTGCTGGATCGCATCATCGAAGGCTCTCCGAGAGGGGACCCCGAGCCTTGCTACTTACCCGGTGATGACCTCTTCACGCCGTTCGAAAGACGCGCTGGCATCCCCATCGGCAATTTGACGAGTCAGTTCTTCGCCAATCTGTATCTCGACGACCTCGATCACGACATCAAGCAGGTGTTGCGCGTCCGGCCCTACCTGCGCTACGTGGATGATATGGTGGTGCTGGACGATGATAAGGCCCGACTTGCCGACATTCGTGACGCCGTTCGGGAGCGGCTCGTAGCCGATCGGCTCAGACTCCATCCCTGCAAGGCGCATGTGACGCGTGTGATCGATGGGCTCAATCTTCTCGGCTACATGGTATATCCGAACCAGCGTCGGTTGCGAAACGATAACGGGCACCGCTTCGCCCGCAGACTTCGCGCAATGGCGAAGGCCTATCGAGCTGGGCGTCTGGACTGGGCCGACGTCGCGGCCTCGATTCACAGTTGGGTCGGCCACGCGAAACATGCCGACACGGAAGGCCTTCGGCGGGCGATCTTCTCCCAGGCTGTGTTCATCAGGGGAACGGGCCAAGAGACGGCGAGCGCGTGATCCGGGGCGGTTCCTGGAACAACAATCCGGAGAACTTGCGTGCCTCGAACCGGAACAACAACATCGGTTTCCGTCTTGCCCAGTCCGCCCGCACGGCCAGTGGCCGGTCCCGGAGCCGGCCTGTTCACGGACAGGCCGGGTGAGGCAGCGGGTGTCCATGAGCCTGTTTCCCGGCCTCCCATCGAAACGGGAACGCCGAATAGAGGGCCTGGGGTGACGCGTTCGGGGCTGGTAGGCAATGCCGAAGGCCCCGACGCTGATTTCCCACCGTGTGATCGCGACTATTGGTGAGATAAGGCGTGAGCCGCTCCGCACAGCATTATTTTATAACCGGCTATCGGCGAAGCTGTTGCAGACTGCGGGATCGCCGCTTTGCAGCCCTCGACGGAGCCAGGTCATGCGTTGTTCGGATGACCCGTGGGTCCAACTTTCCGGTTGCACGTGACCTTGCCCCATCTTCTGGAGTCGATCATCGCCGATGGCCGCGGCGGCTCGTAGCCCTTCCTCGAAATCGCCGGGCTCGATCAGGTTGCGGTTGTGTTGGGCATGATAGCCCCAGACGCCGGCAAAACAATCGGCCTGCAGTTCCATTCGCACTGACAGCGCATTACGCTCCGTGGTCGAGGCACGTTGCTGCAGCCGGGTAATTTTTTCGGCGATGCCAAGCAGGTTCTGTACATGATGGCCGATCTCGTGTGCGATGACATAGGCTTGCGCGAAGTCGCCCGGTGCGCCGAGCCGTTGGGCCATCTCGTTGAAGAAGGAGAGGTCCAGGTAGACCTTGTGATCGCCGGGACAGTAGAACGGGCCCACGGCGGACGAGGCGGTGCCGCAGACGGAGCGCACCGCGCCGGTGAACAGCACCATCTGGGGATTTTCATACGTGCCGCCCAATCGGGGGAGCAGGACCCGCCAGGTGTCTTCGGTGTCGGCCAACACCACGGAGGCAAATTTACCGAGGCCGTCGCGCGGTGCGTCCTTCGGACCCGAACGCTCCGGTTCCGGTGGCGCGGTGATCTCCTGAACGCCGTTCAGCATGTTGAGTAGTGTCAGGGGATTGGTCCCGGTCAAGAAACTCACGGCGAGGACGAGCACGATGCCGCCTAGTCCCAGACCCATACCGGATTTGGCCGCCCCCATCCCACGACGATCTTCGATGTTCTGGCTCTCGCGTTGACCTTCCCATCGCATGGCAGGGCTCCTTGTTGAACATCCGGGTGTGCGACCGACCGACGAGGAGTGTGAGGGGTCGGGCCGATGGAACCACATTTGGCGCCATTGAGCAAGCCGGGGGTGTCCCTAGCGTACAGTACGCACGCAACGCGTGCCCTTACTGTCTGGGTGCCGGATTGAGCGGCGCGTTCGAGCCTGCGGCCTCTGTGATCGCGGCCGGTGGGCTGTCGCACGTTGACGCAGTGGGTCGGTCTGTCCCGGGTGCCCGACATAATCTGACTGGACAGGCGGATGGTAGCTTCGCTAGACTCATTCCATGACCACTATGACCAACCCGATGCATCGACAGGCCCCAACTCGGGCGCATGTCGTTGTGCTGGCGCTGGCGGGGCTTCTCGGCCTCTCCGGTTGTCAGTCACCCGGAACGCCGCTCCCTCCGACCTTGAAGCCGAGCCTAGCGTGGCCGGAATGTCCTAAGATCGGCGGGACTTATGAATTGCAGGGAGAACCGCTCCCCGGCACGATGAATTTTTACCGGAACCGGGACAACAAGCTCACCTTGAATGCCATGCTGGGCGTGGCGGTGCCCGCGGATCTCGCGCAGGAAGCGGTGCGGGTGGAATTGGTGCATGAGGACACCCTGGAACTGGTCAACCGGTTTGATGGCGCCATCACGGCCCATCAATTGGATCTCCAGCCGGAGGATCGGGTCACCTGCGATCGCAATCAGATCCGAATTCACCGGACCCGCTCGGAAGGCGGGGTAGCTGAAGAGCCCCTCCGCAACATTTCCGACATTGCCCAGGAATTGACGCTGGAAGGGGACGGCAGCCTGCTGGTCAAGACCCGCATCATGAATCAGAGTAAATCCGCCTTCTTTAGCACACCGGTTCCTCATGAGGAATACTCCGCGCGTTTCAGGCGATTGGATTAAACGGGGCGCGTCGAGTGCTCCCTCATCACCGGTTCTCCGTCACAGGTCCTTCCTCAGCGTCCTCCACGGCATTGTGCCTGCTCCTGTGATAGGGCGACGGGGCAGAGCGAGGCGGGGCATGTCGTTCGCATGATGGGGCACCGTGCCGGTCGCACGCTGGTGTTCAACAAGCCCTACGATGTGCTGCCCTGCTTTACCGATCCGGAGGGGCGTCCGACCCTTGGCGACTACATCGATGTGCCTGGCGTCTATGCTGCCGGTCGATTGGATCGGGATAGCGAAGGTCTGCTGCTGCTGACTTCGGACGGGGCGTTAGCCCATCGCATTACCGATCCCGAGCACCATCTTCCCAAAGTCTATCTTGTACAGGTTGAGCGTATCCCCGATGCGGCTGCCGTGGAACGGCTGCAACAGGGGGTGGTGGTCGGCGGGAGACGCACGAAGCCTGCTCGGGCTCGTCTGTTGCTGGAAGCGCCTCAGATCCCGGAACGGCCGGTGCCGATTCGATTCCGGAAGCATGTGCCCACCGCATGGCTGGAGCTCACCCTGCGCGAAGGTATGAATCGCCAAGTGCGACGAATGACTGCGGCCGTCGGCCACCCCACCTTGCGATTGGTGCGGACTGCGATCGGCCCGATTACGTTGGGGGGGCTTCTGCCCGGTCAATGGCGGGACTTGACCAAGGAGGAGACGGCGGCGCTCTCTCGTGAGCGCTGAGGGTCGGACTCGCTCATGGCCGCTGCGAGAGGAGGCGATTAGAATGAAACGATCTGATCGGATGATGTGTCTTGTGTGTAGCCTGCTGCTGGGGCTGTGCACGCTCGTTTCCCCGGCTCAGGCCGATGGCACGCTCATGACCAAGCCGAGTCGCTATTCGGTGGCTGAGACGATCAATCGGGTCGAGCGGGTCGTGACCGAGAAAGGGATGAGGCTGTTCGCCCGCATCGATCATGCGGACGAGGCGAGGAAAGTTGGGTTGGAGATGCCGCCTGCCGAGTTGCTGATCTTTGGCAATCCCCTGGGCGGCACGGCGCTCATGTTGGCCGCGCCGACTGTGGCTATTGACTTGCCGATGAAAGCCCTGGCTTGGCAGGACAAAGCCGGTCGCGTGTGGCTGACGTACAATACGGCCGCGCTCCTGCCGTTGCGGCATGGGTTGGCGGCAGAGCTGGCAGCCAGACTCGATCCGGTTGGGGCCTGGCTGGAGCGCGCCGTGGATTAATGACGCGGTGTGCAAGCGGTGCGTTGGAAAAAAACCCGAAGAGGATTAAGATGGCGCCCATGACCGCTCTGTTATGTCGGAATGCCAGGATTCGTGGCGTGTATCGATTGAACGATGTTCTCTGAGAGCATGTGCGATCAAAATTGTTGAGTCGTCTTTGTCGAATGAGGGGAGTGACGATGAGGTCACAGGCAATCGCGGTGGGCAGGGTCTCCTGGTTACTGGTGCTGTGTGGGATCGGTCTTCTGCCGACCGTATCTGCGTTGGGTGCCAATCCGGAGTCCGTGCCGTTGTCCGACATGCGACACATTAAGAAGTTCGTGGCAGTCGAAGTGCAAACCCAGGGAACGGCTGAGAAGCTGGGTATCAACGGGGCCGAGTTGACTGATGTGACCAGGGTGACGCTGCTCAATAAAGTGCCGGGGATTGCACTCGAAGCATCGAGTGGTCCCTCTTCCGACGCTCCCGAACGGCTCAACCAACTCGGATTCTTTACCTGCGAGGTCTGGACAGTGGGTGAACAATATATTGCCGCCTATCATGTGGACTGCAATGCCGGATCCTATACGGCGCAAAAAACGCCGGGGAGCCTGTGGAATCAAGCGATTCTCGGGTATGGGCCAAGGGACGAAGTCTCCGATGCCGTCCGAAACGGGGTGCGTGCGATGGTAGAGCTCTTCGCGAACACCTTTGCGAATGCCCGTATGGACACGGGGGGCCGCTAAGGCCAGCCTGCGGGCTTTTCAGTCTTGTGCCTTCGAGGCGAGCGTGTGCCTGTCCGTCGTCTCCATGTGTCACCGCTCCGCCTCTCCCGCTGCACCTCAATCTTCCATGCCTCAGCCGCCCTCCGACTGATCAGGCATCCTAGCCCGGATTATTCATGAATGCCGTCGCGAGGCGTTCGAGACCGAAGCCAGCCGGGGCTTCTCGCAAGCGAGGCCGACGTAGGCGTACGTGCAGTCCGTCGAGGAGGCCGAACGAGAACAGCCCCGCCGGGCGAGAGGATCGGACGACGGAGCAGGCATTCATGAATAGTCCGGGCTAGCTGAACCCTTGAAGAATCCCTTTTTTCTTGTCTGCACTGGGCTGCGACATAGAATAGGGAGCGATGCCTGATTCAGCTTCAGATCCGCGCGCCTCTCAAGCCTACGGTTGGCTGCTGCTCGGGTTGTTGCTCCTGTTCCTCTTTCGTGTCGTGACGCAGCTTGTTCAATCCGTCTCACCGGTAGCGGTGCTGCCATCATTTGAAGCCTGGCAGAGCGGAGCGCTCCCGTATCCGCTGTTGGTGGCGTTTCAACTGCTGATTCTGGTTGCCTGCGCTCGGGTGGTCTGGAGTGTTCTCTCCGGGACCGTCGTGTCGTCAGCCAAGAAGGGGCGGCGGCTTCTGGCCTTGGGGTGGGTCTACTTCATTGCGATGGGTATTCGGCTCGTCGTCGGACTGACCATCGCTTCGGATCATTTTTGGTTCGGTGCTACGCTGCCCACGCTGTTTCATCTGGTGCTGGCGTGCTTCCTGCTCGTCTGGGGCGCCTTTCATACAACAAGTGCGGCCGGTTCGGCTCCTCCTGCCGAGAGAGGTGCGTTGTGATGACACTGCTTCGGTCCGCAGTCTATCCCGCACTGTTACTGGCCTGCGTCATCGGCAATCTGGCGCTGTTTCACATGGGCGCGGGCGTGCTGGTAGCGACCTACGTGCCGGTTACGCTCGGGACCTTGCTGATCCTGGCACTGGAGGGACTGTTGCCCTATCGACCGGACTGGCGGCCGTCACGGGCTGAGGTCATCCAGGATTCGACCTTTCTCGCACTCGTGCATGTCGTGCTGCCGAAGGTCTTGGCGGCGACGTCGGTGTTTGTAATCGTCGACGTGCTTAACGGACGAGACTGGGTCGTCGCTTCCTGGTGGCCGCATGACTCGCCGGTTCCGGCTCAGACGGTATTGATGGTGCTGATCGTCGATGGCCTGCGGTATTGGCTGCATCGTCTGAGTCATGAGTGGGAGCCGCTTTGGCGTGTTCATGCGGTACATCATGCTCCGCAGCGGCTCTATACACTCAATGTGGGGCGATTTCATCCCATCGACAAGGGGCTCCAATTCCTCTTCGACGCCTTGCCATTCATTGCGCTGGGCCTTCGGGAAGATGTGTTGAGCCTGTATTTTGTCTGGTACGCCGTGAACGGGTTCTTTCAGCATTCCAACGTGGATGTGCGATTGGGATGGCTGAATTATGTGGTCAGCGGGCCCGAGCTACATCGCTGGCACCACTCGATGCGGAAGGAGGAATCCAATCACAACTACGGCAACCATTTGATTGTCTGGGATGTCATCTTCGGATCCCGCTACCTGCCGGACAATCGCGCCGTCGGCGCGCTGGGATTGGCGAATCGGCGCTACCCGAGCGGCTTTGTGGATCAAATGACGGCGCCCTTTACCCCCGACCTCGATAAGCAGCCGGTGTGAGTAGCCGGATGTTCAGATCGCTTTATGATCCCGTCCTGTCGTTGTCCCTGATGCTGACGAAATATCGGGACTGGAATCCCTTCATTGCCCAGACGCATTGCCCGGAGCGGGCGCAGCAGGCGGTGTTGCGGGATATTCTACGGCATCAGGCCGGCACGGCCTTCGGGCGGACACATCGGTTTGGCATGTTGCGAACGTACGAAGAGTTTGCTCGTGAAGTTCCGATCTGCACCTATGAAGATCTGCGATCTGCCATCGAGGCCCAGGAGAAAAATCGTGAGCTGCTGCTGACGTCCAGCCCACCGCTTCTGTTTACCCAAACCAGCGGGACGACCGGCGTGCCGAAACATATCCCGATTCTCAAGGCAACCGTCCGAGCGATTCGCCGCTATCAGCGCCTGTTTGCCTATGCGCAATGGCAGGGAGTGCCGGCCATCTATCAAGGAAGTGTGTTGGTGATCAACGGACAAACCATTGAAGGCCGTTTGCCGGGTGGGACCCCATTCGGCTCGATGTCGGGGTTGATGTTCGATTGTCTGCCCGGGGCCATTCGGAGGAAAAGCCTGCTTCGAGATGGGGTTCCGGCTGGGTCGGATTATCGGCAGCGCTATCGTAACATGGCAGTCCGCGCCTTGGCAGATCCGTCTCTTTCGGTGCTGGCCACGCCCAATCCGTCGACGATCCTAAAGTTGCTGGCGGTGATCCGCTCGGAGTATTCGACACTGTTGGAACTGCTGGCGGGTGGGTCACAGTCGGATGTGCGCTCACTCTCCTGTCCGGTCAGTTCCGTACGATTGTCGCAGCTCCAGGCACTCGTCGGGCAAGCGGCGGGACTGGATTGTGCGACGCTCTGGCCGAACTTGCGGGCCGTGGTGACATGGACGGGTGGAAACTGCGCGGTGCTGATCGCCGGGCTTCGCGCATTGTTGCCGCCACGGACCAGGGTCATTGAGATGGGGTATCTCTCGAGCGAGTGTTTGGGGACGGTGAATGTGGATGTGCTCAATAACCGCTGCGTGCCGACCCTGGAGGAGAATTTCTTCGAGTTCGTCGAGGTTGATGACGATGCGCCCGGGGCTGAGCCGGTCTTGCTCCATCACCTGCAGGAGGGCCGGAACTATGCCGTGATTGTGACAACCAGAAACGGGCTCTATCGGTATGCGATGAACGACATCATCGAAGTGACGGGGTTTTTCAATCGGACCCCCACGATCCGCTTTATCCAAAAAGGGAAGGGTGTGACCAATATCACGGGGGAAAAGCTCTATGAACATCAGGTCACCGAGGCCGTGGGGCAGGTTCTGAATGCGCGTGGGCTGAGCTCGGAATTTTTTGTCATGTTGGCCGATGTCGAGGATTCGCGCTACACGCTGTGTTTGGAACATATCGCGCTGCCGGTTGAGCTGGAGGGTCTGTTGGAAGAGCGACTCTCGGCGATGAATATTGAGTTCAAGGCAAAACGGGCCAGCGGGCGACTGCAGCCGATTCGCGTGCTGCAGTTACGTCCGGGCACCGGGGATGCCTATCGGCAGCATTGCGTCAGCAAGGGGCAGCGGGAGGCGCAGTTCAAGCTGATTCGTCTGCAATATGCCCATGAGTGCACATTCGATTTTGGCCAGTATGGGAGATGAAGGCAGGATGCAAGTGCGCAGCTTGACCATGACATCGTTGGACATTCCCTTCCGGCAGGCTTTTACGCATGCCTCGGCCGCACGGAGCAAAACTGAAGCGGTGTTGGTCCGCGCAGAGTCTGTCCGTGGGCTGGTCGGGATGGGGGAGGGGTGCCCGCGGCACTACGTAACGGGGGAAACTGTGGCCGGCGCGCAGGAGTTTTTTCGCAGTCATCGGAGCGAATGGATGACCTGTTCAACAGTGGATGATCTGCAGGCGTGGGGAACCGCGCATGCTGATCTCATCGACCGCAATCCGGCGGCTTGGTGTGCGGTTGAAACGGCCTGCTTGGATTTATTGGGAAAAGAGATGGAACAGCCGATTGAGGTGGTGCTTGGCTGCACACCGCTGTCCGGGCCATTTCAGTACTCGGCTGTATTAGGCGGGGAGAAGTTCTTCTCGTTCGAGAGGCAGCTGCGTCAGTATCTCGCCGTAGGGTTTTCAGATTTCAAGCTCAAGGTCATGGGAGATCTGGAGGCCGATCGTGAGCGCGTGGCCGCGCTCACGGCTGCGGGCATACCAGGCCTTCGCGTGCGGCTTGATGCCAACAATCGGTGGCACCGCGTGGATGAGGCCTGCGAGTATATTCAGGGCTTAAATGGCACGTTCACCGCATTGGAAGAGCCGTTGCGGGTCGGCGATTACGAGGGGTGCCGGATACTTTCTCGACGCTGTGGTGTGCCGATTATCTTGGACGAGAGTTTTGTGAGCGTGGGGCAATTCCCGGTCATTGAAGCCGAGCCTTCGTTGTGGATCGTGAATATTCGCGTCTCCAAGATGGGCGGTCTGCTGCGAGCATGTGCGGTCGCCGCGCAGGCCAAGTCGCTCGGTATTCCGATCGTCGTCGGCGCGCAAGTGGGGGAGACCAGCATTCTCACGAGGGCGGCGTTGACCGTGGCGGACCGGTATCGCGACGTCATGACGGCTCAGGAAGGCGCGTTTGGGACGCACCTGCTCGAATACGATCTCTGCGACCCGCCGTTGATGTTCGGGAGAGGCGGGCGTCTTGCGGTGGACGGCTGCTACAACCGCCCTGGTCTTGGGTTATCGTTTGTGCGGTGAGATTCGAGATTCTTGGAATTTGGATTGGTCCTGATTGTGTGTCTACGTAGTTGCGCTGGTTCTCAGTTAAAGGCGTTCCACATCCGCAATAATCGTGTGTAGTCCACTCGACCCCGCTGGCTGCGGTCGAATGAGTTCGGCGATCTGAGGTTGTCCCTTGCTGTCGATGGCGCGGACAGCGACCTGGTATTTGCCGCGTTTGGATGGGCGCCAGGTGTAGCTCCAAATGACCCATGAATAGGGAGACATCGGGGTTTCAATCTCGCAGGAATCCCATGTTCTGGTCGCATCCAAGCTGATTTCGACTCGGCTGATGGAGTTCGGACCGCCGAAGGCGATCCCGCGGAATCGTTGCTCGGGGCCGCGTAACGTCTGGTAGTGTCCGGGGGAATCAATGCGTGAAAATGTCTTGATGGTGGCATCATCAGTCCACCCCTTTCGCTGCCAATACCCTCGATAATCCCCGGCGTAGGCTTCGATTTCCACAATCCACTTCACGTTTTTGATGCCATAAAGCCCCGGTACCAGCAACCGCAACGGAAATCCGTGTTCCTTTGGCAACTTCTCGCCGTTCATGAGAAACGCGAGCATCACATCATCTTGCATGGCGCGTGTCAGCGGAATGCTGTCGTCGTACGCGTCCGCGCCGCGGAAGACGATATCGCGTGTGGTGTCCTCGTCAATCTCCGCTTCCTGCAAGAGTTTTTTGAGCGAAATCCCGCGCCAGCGTGCATTTCCGAGGCTATCGCCTCCGGGCAAGGTATCGATACACATGAGGGTGGAGATCTGCTCGAAGTTGTTGCGGTTCAACAGCTCGCGCCAGCCCAGGGACAGCGGTTTCTTCACTTCGCCTTTCACCGAGAGACGCCATTCGTCTTGCCGAAGCTCGCGAGAGACGTTAAAAGGGGAGTCTGAATAGTTCACCACGTAGAATTTTTTGTTTTCTGTGAAGTAATTTGTCTCACGCGGGGGCATGGCGAACATGCGACCGAATAAAGATCCGACCGCATCGCAGCCGCCAGTGAGGCCAGCAGCAGCCGCAATTCCAGTGAGTTTTAAGAGATTTCGTCGCTTCAGCGAAAGCCAATTTTCCATAGAAATACTCTGCGACAATAAAAAGATCTTTTCAAGGCTTGACTCCAGAAACCCAGATTGGTATAAGGATGCACGTTTGATCCAGCCTAGTGGCCGATGCGGTTGTAAGACCTGCGACGGATTCTCAGGAACCCCAGATCAAAAAATAAGTTCTGACCCTCTTGACAAGGTCGGCCCCGCGTAGTAGATTGCGCGGCTCGCGTGACGAACGCGAATCGGTTCTTTGACAACTGAATAGAGCGAGAAATGAGTAAGGTAAGGTGTATTGAAGAGGTGGCCCTCGGGTCCAATTCAAGTAGAACCTTTATGAGAGTTTGATCCTGGCTCAGAACGAACGCTGGCGGCGCGCCTAATACATGCAA
>ERZ1292633.441-Hain-H41-02um-R1-441-length-49343-cov-181_pt1 | contig 49343 bp, 48 predicted proteins | sample MGYA00564406_ERZ1292633 | MGnify/ENA primary metagenome ERZ1292633 (study PRJEB36523, sample SAMEA6512639) | groundwater metagenome | collected 2019-01-08 | study: AquaDiva: Metagenomics assemblies of 32 groundwater samples | reverse complement strand
CCAGTTCCGGAACGAATTTCTGAGCAGAAACGTCAATTAATCAGACCTTCCTTAGACTTCATCCGTAGTCTTGCTTCGATTGACTTTTTTTGCCCAGGGCGAGTAGGGTCCATTTTTGAAACAGTCCTTGTGAAGGAGGGAGTCGGATGCAAATTCAGGTCCATACGGATAACCATATCCATGGGCGCGAGGAGATCGTCGCTCTTGTTGAGACCAGCGTGGAGGGCGCAGTCGGCCGATTTCGTGATCGGATTACGCGGATCGAAGCGCATCTCAGCGATACCAATAGTCACAAAACAAAAGGTGACGATATCCGTTGCGTCCTGGAAGCCAGACTGGCCGGTCACCAGCCCATCGCCGTCACCCATCAGGCCGCGACGGTCGAGCTCGCCTTGAGCGGAGCGGCGGACAAACTCGAGCGGTCGGTGGAGAGTACGCTCGGCCGACTTGGAGAGCGATAGCCACCTCTGCAGACGCTTCGCTTCCCCCTCAGAGTCTCGTCCGAGGTGGACGTGGCTTTTCGAAACACAGTTCAGGACCCTGTCGCTCTCAATGATCTCCCGACGAGGCCGCTATCTTCTCGCAGATTCAACTTCTCAGTGCATCACTTCAGCCCCGTTCAGCCAGTGCGTGAAAGGAATGCTGGCTACCGCCTCAGCGATTCTTGTCGCAGGAGTCTCGCACATGGGAGCCTGGCTGCGGTGGCCGGGGGCGTTGATCGCCGATAAAGATGCGCACGAAGCCATGCTGGGAGCGGACCACTTCACGGAGCTCAGTCGCGGTTACCCACGCGTCTGGCGAGTTTCAACGGGTTCTGATGGATGAGATCCCGGTTTATCGAGAAACGTCAACAGAGCGATCAGTGCCAGGCCCGAAAGAAACCACGCACACGCTGCTTTCCATTCCCTTTGGAACAATGCAAACAGACCCATCATAAGCACCACTCCACCCACTAGCCCGGCAATGCTTGTCCCAAACGAACTCATAGCCCTCTCCCCCTGTCATTCAGGAATTCCAGAGACCATGCTGGTGGCACCAGAAGACGCGACACCGACTCTTCTCCGAATCGTACTGTGGCAATCCGCTAAATCGTTCAGCGAGAAAATTCTACTCCTTCTCGCATGATGAGGAAACAGTATCAGGCCAGGACATTATCACTGCCCCCGGTAGGGCGTAGTTACTGTTGCCTGAGGCCTTGCGCTGCTGTTGCTGCGGATGATGAGACCACTATATGCTGATCTCGCGTCACTCCCACTCATCATCGACAAGTGAAGTGGCAGTACTCGACAGGGCTAGGAGGAGCTGTCATGGCCATCTGGATGGCATCTACATCGTAGCCGATCTCTTCCAAATCCTTTTGTGCGTGGGCAAGTTCCTCTTCCGTCACGTAGGCCACGGTGTCGGGAATGCCGTTGTCTTTGAGTGCACGCACGATCGCGCCCAAGGTCTCTCGCTCTTCCGGTGGTATGTTGGTGCCTAACGGAAATTCGAGCCGTCGATGATAGGGACTCTCAAATGTTTCGTTCAACGCCCTGATGGTCTTCAGCACAAGTCTGTCTTGTTCCCAAGCTTGCAGTGTAGGCCCAGCAGAGGGATGCGTCGCCAGCAGATCCATGAGGGTAATCACATTCGTAGTCAACGACCGCCCGACGAATTCCCGCTGGGGCTCAAAGGTCATCTGCTTCAGCCCCAGATGCTTGGCCACAGCGTCGACTAACGCGAAGTTGATCATGAAACTGTATTGCCCACCGAACTGGCCGTAGCAGGGCTTTTCAGGATCGTTCAAGACGTTCATGTCGGCGGTCCCGGCATCGAAGGCGCTGAAGCCGACCGCGTCCGGAGCCAGAAGCCGCTTCGCCTCTTTTAGCGTGGCGAAGGCCCCAACGTTAACTGGCACCAAGACTTCTTGGTCGATGGCCTGGAGGAAGTCGACGATGGTTTTTCGGTAAGGGAAGTCTTTCCATTCGACCTTACGATACTCTTTTTCCCAAACCAGCTCATCGAGAAATGGTGGAAACGTCTTGAGCTCATCCAGATTCTTCTCCTGAAAAGCCCGGACGAACGACGACCAATCTTGAATCTTGGTATGGAGCGACTCGCTCAGATTGGGACGGAGATACTCTTCCTCAACCTCGCCGCCATGTTTCGCCAACAATTTCGTCGGCAGATCGTTCCACAACTCGTTGCAGATGATCCGGTCGACGGTCCCATTGGCCACATCTGTTATGTGATGTATCGACCCGCAAAGAAGGTCCACACGGTCCCGATGCACTGCCAGGTCCGGATGAGCGAGAGCCCCATCCAACACCGATTTCTCCCAATCGACCATGACATACCGTACTCGTGGATACACCGTACGTTCTTTATCGAGGGTCTTGAGATGACTGAGGAAGCAGGCTGCCAGGTTGCCGTTGCCAGGCCCCAGCTCTAGAACGGTAAGAGGAGAGATGTGAGGGGTAAGGGGTACGGGGTTGGAAGATTGACGGCCTGCTGTCTTCTCACGCTTTGTCACGCGCTCGAAATAATCAGCCGCCAGCGCATGGGCGAGCCGGAAATCTGCTGAGGCGAATGTTTGGTAGTACGATCGGAGTTTGTCCCCTCGCAGTCCATAGAAGAGTTGGTTGAGATGGATCTGCCACTGATCGAGCGGCTTATACTCCCCGATCAACTGCGGAAGGGCGTCAGCATCTTGCAACATGTCGTTCCGTCACCAGTGAGAATGTTCGACGAATTGTCCGTTCAGTGGCCGAAATCCTAACAGATGCCTGGAAAATGCCGCAATGGGCTCCTTGCTCGCCGATTTCTTGACAGGGTCCCCTCGACAGGTGTAGCAGACAGACATGATGACCAGAGGATTTCATCTGACCGGCGGTGTGATGGTGGCGGCGCTGCTGTGTTGTCAGGCAACGCCTGCCGAAGAGATCCCCCTCACGGGAAATGTGCCGATCTCGGAGTTTCAAAACCGCACAGAGGACATCAAAGCCTACGATTTCGATGCTCCACCGCGTGGCATGTTTCGCTCAATCGCCATGGCCGAAGACTTTGAAGAGCGCCTGGGGCCCCTTCGAACTCATGAAATCGTGCCGATCAAACCAACTGAACGATTTCGTGAGGATGTGGCTGCCATTTTCATTGTCTTCTCACTGCATCAACATTATCAGGCCTTCACAGTGTTCGGCCGATGCATACCCGAACAGGTGGCCGGTGGCTTACCCGGGACGATCGTCAGCGAAGACGCGATGCACATTGCCCTAGAGGATGAAAGCGGGTATCTCACGTTGTCGCCCCCACAGAAGGGTTGGAAGCCTGGGCGCTACAAGGTTGAAATTCATACCGGCGAGCAAGTCAACGAGATGACCCTCATAGGCACGATGCGTTTCACTATTGTGGCGTCCGGCCAATAGCCTGATTGACGGTCAGCCCTACCCCTCCGACACGGGTTTGACCCTCTCCCCGCCTTCCGTTAGAATGCGCCAGTTTTTATCGCCACCTCTGACCGCAGTTCGAATTTTTGCGTACTATGACGACACCATCTAGCCTCAATTCCAATCCTTGGGCCTCTGTCATCATCCCGATTAAGGATGAGCGAGAGAACTTGTCTCCGCTTATGGCAAACCTGCTGAAAGTCATGGATTCGCACGAGCTATCACGCTCACGCCCGTACGAGATTCTCTTCGTTGATGATGGGAGCAGTGATGGAAGCAGCGATGAGCTGGATCGATTGGCTCGCGAGCATGCTCAGGTGCGAGTGTTCCACTTTGACCGAAATTACGGAAAGACCTGCGCGCTTGAGGCTGGATTTCGGCAATCTTCCGGGGAGATCATCATCCAGATCGACGGCGATCTCCAGCAAGACAGCGAAGATATCTTGAAGCTGATTCCCTACACCGCCTCTCATGACGTGGTCTGTGGATGGAGGCAACAACGACAGGACGGCTTCGTGAAGATGATCTCCTCCCGAATTGCGAACCCTGTGCGCAATGTATTCACTCATGACGGTGTCCATGATACGGGATGCCCGCTCAAGGTTTTTCGACGGCCCGTACTGGAGCGGATTCGTCTCTTTGAGGGAATGCACCGATTCTTTCCGGCGCTCGCATTGATGCATGGCTTTACAGTGACGGAGGTGCCGGTTCGGCATTATCCACGGATTCATGGGGTCTCCAAGTACGGGATGGGGAACCGCCTGTTTAAGTCGCTCTATGATCTGATCGCGGTTCGATGGATGCAGCATCGTGTGTTGCGCTACAAATTCCGTGATAACTGACATACACAACCAACCTCAAGACAGATCCCTCCACGATGCTGGCATGCGAATGTTGACTTCCTTCTGACTATCTCAATGACTACTGAAACCATCTGGCTCGGCATCGGTTTTCTCGGCCAAGGACTGTTTTTTGGTCGTTGGTTGGTGCAATGGATTGCCTCCGAGCGGACTGCCGAAAGCCGCGTCCCTATTTCCTTTTGGTATATGAGTCTCATCGGAGGGCTGATTACGCTGACCTATGCGATCTACCGCATGGACCCTGTGTTTATCTCAGGGCAAGCACTCGGGTCGGTCGTCTATGTGCGCAATCTGGTCCTCATTCATCGCACGGATCAAACCAAGAGCGAGCCTCGGCCACAGGCATGAGCGGCAGCAACACACACCACCGTTCGGCGCCTTTCACGACCCACGAGTAACGGCCACATCCGACCATGGAACGCACCTCTCCTCAGCCGATACAACTGCTTCTTCTGCTGCTCCTATCCGGTCTGCTTTTTTTCACCGGTCTCGGCAGTATGGGCCTGACGGATCGCGACGAAGGCCGTAATGCCGAAGCCGGGCGGGAAATGTTCGCCTCCGGCGACTTCGTCACCCCAACCTTCAATGGGGAACTACGCGTCGCCAAGCCGGTCTTCGTGTATTGGCTGATGACGATCTCGTACCACATCTTCGGCGTGAGCGAGTTTGCGGCACGGGCACCCTCAGCCTTGTTCGGGGTGGGGTTGATCGTGATGCACTATCTGTTTCTCACTCGGCTGCGTGGACCAACCGTCGGCCTGTTTGGCGCCTTGATGTTGCTGTTGAACATTGAGGTACTGGCGCTTGGGCGCATGGCGATTACCGATAGCGTCCTAATCTTCTCCACCACCTTGTCGCTCTACGGATTTTGGCTCGGCCTTCATGAACCGGGCCGAGGACGCCATTGGATCTGGGCCTTTTATGCCGGCATGGCCATCGCGACTTTAACCAAAGGACCGGTGGGATTCGCCGTGCCGCTGATCACTGGTCTCTTGTATCTTGCTGCTACCCGGCAATGGCTGATCTTTTGGCAGAGAGGCGCGCCTATCGCAGGCACGTTGCTGTTCCTTCTCCTCGCCGGTCCCTGGTATGTCGCCATGTTCCTTCTCCATGGAGATGCCTATTCCTCTCAAGCAAAAGTTCACACAGTTGGGCGATTCCTCGCTCCGATGGAAGGCCACGGAGTGGGCTGGTGGTTCTATTTTCCGGTCCTGCTGCTGGGCTTTTATCCGTGGAGCGCATTCCTACCGGCAGGGCTCTATCGAGCCTATCAGAGCTGGCGAGAATGGCGCCTGATGAGGAATCGCCCACACGAATCAGAGACACCGCCAGGGTCCGGTAGGGAGTTGGATTGGTTGGCGGGGCTCTGGATCATCGGCGTGTTCATCTTCTTTAGCCTCTCCTCCACCCGACTGCCCCACTATATCGGCCCGCTGTTTCCCGCTTGCGCCATCCTGGCTGCTTCATTTTGGGCCCAAGGGTTAAAAGATTCTTCCACAAGAGGCCTGCGGGGGTCGATCCATTTCATGATGGGAATTGGCTATCTCTTGGCGATTGGGTTTGCCTGTGCACCTTCTTTGTTCATCAAGTTCTCAGGGAAGATGGTCAAAGAATTTCCGCTCGCCACTGAATTCGATCTGGGTATCGGGCCTTACGTTGCCGCAACGATTATTGTGGTTGCTATGGGACTGATCGGATATTTAGGGTTGAACGACAGCAGACGCGGCATGGCCTTTGGGGTAGCCGGAGGCACGCTGGCGAGTGTATTTCTTATCGCCATCCTGATGGTCGTTCCCGGACTCAATCGCTACGCAATTGCACCACCGCAGGAATTAGCCTACGCAGCCGGGTTGAACCTGAATCCGACCGACCAGCTGATTGCGTTCGGTTCGACCAGACCATCCATCGCCTTCTACGCGAGGCAAACCGTGACCTTTGTCCCAGCCAACGAAATCGACCGGCTGCGTACGGCACTGCGCAAAGATGGTCGGACGATGATCCTCCTCCCGGAATATGTTCAGGATGCCTTGCCGGAAGAAGCAGCTGGTTTTCAGCTGATTCTTAAGCGATACGGCTACGTCTTGTTAGGCAATCAACCGATGATCACCCTGCCTCAGGGTACAAGCGTTGGCACTCCTTCAGCGCCCAAAACTCTTGGACACTGACCGACTCTCGACTCGGCTTTTCAGATCTTCTTCTGATGGCGAGTACCATCGGCAGGATGACTTGAAGGGAAGATTGAACGGAGCCAGCACACATCCCCTGCGCAATACCGGTCACTGAAAGGGCAGGACCCCTCGCGCATCAACAAGAATCAGAATGGCGAGAGCCACCCCCCCAAGCAAGGCACTTTCCCGCATCATAGACCAGCCAGGCGATTCCTCAGCGTGGTCATCGTTCCGACCTATCTCGTCGAGCCAGCACGCCATGCAGGTGAATCCGACCGACGAGAGGACAAGAGGTGAGGTCGTCAGGGCCGCCAGCCCGTAGATGATCAGTAACACTGAGGTATTCGAGCGCTTGCTCACTCCTGATTCTCCCCCACGAATCCAATGACTTCGTCTAATCCATACACCGGCCGCCACCGCACCAACCCCGAGCGCCAAGAACAGGATGCCTAGCATTCCCTCCTCCATTCGATGGGAGAGAACCCAAAGCAAGGCAAATACCGCCGAAGCACCCATCGCCGCATATCGTAGTCCATCCTGTATTGACGCGCGCCATTGTCTTAATGGAGCCGTCGCGATGAAGCCGCTGAGGATGCCGATCACCATCCCTCCAAGGACATCGGTCGGAAAATGCGATCCTCGGAGGACACGACTGAGGGCGACGAACAGTGCGATCACGATACAGAGCGGTCCGACGAGGGGAAACCGTCTAGCCAGCACAGTCGCGACGGCAAAACTCGCCGTGCTATGTCCCGACGGAAAGGAGTCCAGCCCCGATGCCCAGGAAGGGGTCATCTGCCAGTCTCCCCCATGAACGAACTTCGGTCGAGGCCTGCCGATGAGGTGTTTCAGTCCATTGGCGAGCAGCGCGGCGATGCCGTGAGCGATCAAGGACTGGATGGCCGCGATCTTGACTATCGGCTTTTCAAAGGCCCACGCGCCGACGAGCAGAAGAAGGCTGACGGCTGTCAGCCGCCAGCCTTGGCCGATCCAGTCCCCCATATCGCTGGTGAACGCCATCCACGGAACGGTGAGTTGGTCCCAGGGGAGATGAATCGTCACCGATCGAACATACTTGGTGATTGGCAGATCAAACTGGGCCACACCGAGAAAGCTGATGGCCAACGCAATACAGGAACTACCGACTGCCGCGATCGAGGAGATGGTGTTTCGCGATGACTGCGACGGGGCTCTCATTACGCCACCATCTGTAACAAGGCTCCCTGGATGTCCGGAACTGATCACCGATCACCGTGCCTTACGGCACCCAATCGGCCAAGAACACGTTGAATTCTCCGGGTTCCTTGGCATGTCGATCCGAGACCCAGACGAGGCGTTTGCCGTCAGGGGAAAACATGGGGAAACTATTAAAGTGCCCTTCCGTGGTGAGCCGTTCCAACCCAGTTCCGTCGTTACCCACCAGATACAGATGGAAGCTGGGGCGGCCCCCTTCCCCTCTCGTTTCAATATTGGAGGAAAAGATGATACGTTTGCCGTCAGGATGAAAATAGGGGGAAAAATTCGACGCGCCAGTCGTGGTGACCTGTTTCTTCCCAGATCCATCGGCATTCATGACGAAAAGTTCAAGCTGACCTGGCTCGATCAGCCGTTGAGCCAACAACTCCTTATATTTGGCCACTTCGGACGGATCAGTTGGATGGGCCGCCCGATAGACGATTCGCTTACTGTCTGGTGAAAAAAATGCCCCGCCATCGTAGCCGACATCGTCCGTCAGTCGGCGAACGTTTGTCCCGTCCAGACTCATCGTATAGAGGTCAAGATCTCCATCCTTCACCGATGTCCACACAATGGTTTTCCCATCGGGAGAGATCGTCGCCTCTGCGTCATATCCTGGTGATGATGTGAGCCGCTGCATGTCTTGTCCGCTCAAATTCGCAGCGTAGACATCATAATCATCGAGTGCCCATCGATAGGCTCCCTCTCGTTTAGGTTTCGGCGGACAGTTAGGCCCGGCAGCATGGGTGGATGAGTACAGCACCCGGCGGTCGCCGGGGAAAAAATAACCGCACGTCGTCGCGCCCTTCCCGGTACTCACCAAGCGAACAGCCTCGCTCTCCGTATCCATCACATACATTTGATAGCAACCCAACCCGGCGTCAGCTGGTTTCGAACGGTTCCCCAGGACGTCCTTCGACCAATCGTTGGTCGACTGAAAGATCAGTTTGGTCCCATCAAATGAAAAATAGGCCTCCGCATTCTGGCGGCCAACGGTCAGCTGTCGGATATTGGCTAGATGCCGTTCCGTAGACCGAACCGACGTCATAGTCTCTTTATGTTGATCAGCGGCCAGAGCAAATGGGGAAACCCCCATCAATGCACAGAGCCCCCATAGCCAAATCCTCATGCTCTTACGGCGTTGCATCACTCCTAACCTCCTTGACATCCGGCGAACCGTGCCATACTTCACGCTTCGTCACGGCTCCATCTTGAAAAATCACGTAACTATGCCATCCATAATAAAACAGGAAGCGCGATAGCTTCTCAACCGCACCCGAGGTCACGCCATACAGCACTGTGATGACACTACCCGGCACATTCGCTCGGGGGCAGGAAAACAGCACGGCCATCGTCGGCCCATCATACGTCTGCCCATCGATCTGAAAAGCCCTATCTCCAAGAGCAACCCGGTCACCACAAGACTCCTGTATGACGGATTGGACCGCCTGTCGCTGGTCGACTCCTGCCAGTACCAGGATCGATCCCGCATGGGGAAGGGCATTCTCTTGGAGCGAAACCACCGTCGTTCGAAGCGATCCCGTGAGTTCATGATCGGCAATGCGAGACACAACCTGCTGCAACGGCGACGCAGGGTCAGCAAACGCCCGCACCACCGTCTTGTGTGGATCCGTCACATAGACGTTCAGCATCGGCGGCAGCTGATGTCTTGTCACGCGGCGAAACGTCATGAGATCTGGATCAAGCTCCACCCGCAGCGGCTGATGGGGCAGCACAAATTCGGCAACATTGGGTTGCGACTGGCTCAGCGTGATCGACTTGACGTCCATCGATTCCTTCATCACGATGCGGAGGGGAATCGTCATCCGAAACGGCTTCTCGGCCTGCTCAATCTCAACCGTCAGCCGCCACGCTTCTTTGCCACCCTCTCCCTTCACTCGACGGGCGTGGACATCGCGCAAGGATACTCGTGGGGCACCAGGCTGTTCGACCCATTGATCGAAAAACCATCGCAAGTCCTGACTGCTTTCTCGAGAAAAGACTTCCTCGATTGATTGCCAGTCCGCCGGGCGATTGCGATAGCTGCGAACGAAGGTCTTCACGCCACGCCAGAATGGTTCATCTCCGATTTCTTGTCGAAGGAGATGAAAGACAAAGGCCGATTTTTGGTAGCCGATCGCATTGTCTTTCTCGTCATGCTTCCTCAGAAACTGGGAAACTGCATAGTCGGCTTCAGGCCTCACATAGAGATTGTACCCATCAAGCATCATCCGCCGTTGTTCGAAAGCTTGCGGAATATCCTGCACCAGCTCGTGCCAGTAGTAATTCGCCAAGTAGGTGGTCATGCCTTCGACCCAATTCCCGTGATCGTCGCGATTGAACACCGAATTACCGATCCATGAATGGACGATCTCGTGACCCAAGGCATAGGGTTGGATGTAGTGGCGCTTGATGCTGCCACTGCCGAGGAGAGTGAATGACGGCAGACCAAGACCGCTCGCAAAGAAATTCTCGACCACTGCAAATTTGTCAAAAGGATAGTCCCCGAGGATCCTGACATACGCGTCAAGATACTTTGCAGTCGCATTGAGATACTCATCCGCCAAGCCAGCATTGTCGGGCAAGAAATGAGTCTGGAGTTCGACTTGCTGTCCGGTCGGACTTTTCCATTCCCGCGATGTCGTCACAAACTTGTTGGCAACGAGTGTGAACGCCTCAGACTTGTCCTGAACGATCCAGGTTGAGGAGGTCTTTCCCGCGCTCGTCGTTTCGCCTTCCTTACGGCCCGATGCCACCACCGTCCAGCCCAGTGGAATCTGAGCCGTCACTCGATAGGTACTGAGGGAGCCGATGACATCTGGGTACCATTGGCTCTCACCGCTCAAGTACACACCTTCCACACCGACATGTCCCGCTGTCTCGCTGGGGGTCACAAATCTCAAGTGGCGCGGCTCTCTGGGAGGGTCATTGATCTGACCTCGATAACTCAGGACCAATGTCACTCTCCGGTCATGGTCTTTGGGAAGCGAGACGACAATGCGTTGGGCTGTGGCCTCAGGAGGACGCACTATCGTGAACGGAACAACGTCATCCCGGCCTCCCTCCCCACCCGAAACCGAGTGCGTTCGCATAACAACGGACTCGACATGCAGCGTATGGGCAAGCGTAAACGTGGCCACCGTGACCTGTGCATTTACTTCTAGTTCGATCTGATCGCTCGCCACAAGCTCATGTGCTGCGGGACTCATCTCAACTGAGAGGGTGTGATGAACGTTGGTGACAGTCTCCTGGGCAGGCAGAGCCGAGACACACCACATGTGTACGATGGAGGTCGCCAGCAGACCGATGAGATAAGAGCGAAGGACGCGCTTCCTGATGGACATCAGGAAGCGTTTTAGCACTCGCGGCAGACGAGTACAAGCTGGATCGCGGTTAAGAGGCGTTCAAGATCGACGGGTTTGATAAGAATCTCCTGAGGGCCTAGACTCCACGCTTCTCTAAGCAGCTCCTCATTGTGACTTCCCGTCATGATGATGACACCGCCTGAATAGTTCCTGTCACGCAGGGCGCGAAGCACATCCACCCCCGGCATTCCAGGCATGATCAGGTCGAGCACGATCGCATCGGGAGGCATCTCTTCGACTATCCGCAGAGCCTCGTCGCCATTTTTGACGCCAAACGCCCGATACCCGCGCAGAGTGAGAAACCGGACCAAGAGGTCGCATAGGAGAGGTTCGTCGTCGACGACCAAGACCGTTTCATCAATCTGCTCGACAGCATTCCCATTCCTAAGAGGGAGCTGCATGGTCACTGACGGCACCGGCAACTGTGAAAGTCGAGTGACGGCTTCGACGAGGACGTCCAGCGACAATCCTTTTCTGATAAAATCCGTGGCTCGGAGAGCTCGAGCTTGATTCTCCTGACTTTCTGTGGCTCCACCACCCAGAATAATCACCGGGGCATGAGGATCGATGGCCCGGATCTCCTTTAAAACAGTCAGCCCGTCCATCTCCGCCATACGGAGATCTAGCAGGGTGACTCGTGGATTGTGTGCACGGAAGAGATCAAGACCTTCTCGCCCACTGGTTGTCGAAATAACGTGACACCCGTGCCGGGCGAGCACGTTCTGCAACAGATCACAATTCATCTGATCATCGTCCACGATTAAGACTTTGATCATCGCCGCCAGCCCTCCACAACCTAAAACGGTCTACCCTGCACAAGGAGAATAGCACGAGCCTGTAAACAATGAGAAGAAAATGCGTGGTTTATGAGCGAGACGTCGGCTGCCCGAACAGAGCCGCGACAAACGCCTCGGCATTAAAGTCCTGGAGGTCATCAGCTCCTTCTCCCACACCGATGAGGCGCAGAGGGAGCTTCAGTTCTTCTGCAATGGCTACGACAATCCCCCCTCGTGCAGTCCCATCGAGCTTCGTCAGAGCAAGTCCTGTGACCCCAACGGCCTCGTGAAATTGACGGGCCTGAGCGAGCGCGTTCTGTCCGACCGTGGCATCCAGAACCAACAGCACCTCATGTGGCGCACCAGGTAACTCCTGAGCGATCACCCGTTTCACTTTCCGCAGCTCGTCCATCAGATTGGACTTGGTGTGCAACCGGCCAGCCGTATCCACGAGGGCCATGTCTACCATTCTAGCCTTGGCTGCAACGATACCGTCGAAAGCCACGGCAGCTGGATCGGCGCCATGTCGTTGGCGAATGACCTCCACTCCGACCCGATCACCCCACACTTGAAGTTGATCAATGGCCGCCGCACGAAAGGTATCTCCAGCGACAAGAAGAGGTCGCCGCCCACCCTGCATCATCCGCTGTGCAATTTTTGCGATGGTGGTTGTTTTTCCGACGCCGTTGACTCCAACGACAAGAGTGACAAACGGCTTAGGCCCTTCAGTGACCAGCTGATCGATCGTTGGGCCTGATACGGTTTTCAGAATACTATAGAGCGACCGACTCAAGACATTCTGCACGCCTTCCGAAGTTTTTGCCTCTGCCCCCCGCGTCTCTTCCCTGACCTGCCGTATCAAACGATCGACGGCACGTGCACCAAGGTCGGCGGCGAGCAACGCTGCCTCCAGATCTTCAAGAAGTTCTTCGTCCGGTGCACGTCCGAGGAATCGGTCCAGCGATTGCTGCACGACATGGCGTGTTCTGCCGAGCCCTTCATTCAGCCGTTGAAACCATCCCATCGTCAACGACTCCTTGTTTGCCGTGCAGTGCGAAGCGTGACCATGCGCGGCACAGGCAACATCCGACGAAACAACGCTCGCTCACGACGCGTCATTCGCGCCGCTTCTCGTGGATTACGTTCATGGTCGTATCCACAGAGATGGAGCACCCCATGGACCAACAACATCGTCAGTTCATCGTCGATCGATCGTCCAGCTTCCTTTGCTTGGCGAACAGCAGTCGGTAATGAAATCACAACATCCCCGAGCATGTGGGTGACAGGACGCACACCGTGAGGCATCACGGCCTCACGGATGGGAAAAGCCAGGACATCAGTTGGTCGATCCTTCTTGCGATACTCACGGTTCAGGCGTCGCATGCGTCTATCTCCAATCAACTCCAAGCTCAGTTCCGACCGAGACTCTCCAACCGCCGATAAGAGGCGTTCAGCTAACTGGGCCAGTATGGTTTGTCTGACGGCAAACCGCGTGAGACGCACGCGAAGATAGATTGCCATCAATGAGAACTGCTGGTTAGATCGCCAGGCGACGAGCCTGACGCAGGCGACTTGCGGGGATTGGACGATGGACGCTGTTGAGACGAGACCTGCTCTCGAGTATGCCGAACATCACTACCGTGTACTGGCTGGTGGCGATCATAGGCCTTGATAATTTCTTGAACCAATCGATGCCTAACCACATCCTTTTCGTCGAAGTACACGAACTCAATTCCTTCAATGTCATGGAGGATGTCTTTTACCTGAATGAGGCCGGACACTCGATCACTCGGTAAATCAACTTGCGTGATGTCGCCGGTCACGACCACTTTGGAATGGAACCCCAGCCTGGTGAGAAACATCTTCATCTGCTCTGCTGTAGCATTTTGTGCTTCGTCCAAGATGACAAACGAATCATTGAGCGTTCTCCCGCGCATAAACGCCAGGGGGGCGATTTCAATATCTCCCCGTTCGATCAAGCGATTCGCTCGCTCCATATCCATCATGTCGAACAGCGCGTCATAGAGCGGCCGCAGATAGGGATTCACTTTCTCGTAGATATCGCCGGGCAGGAACCCGAGTTTTTCCCCCGCCTCAACAGCCGGCCGCGCAAGAATAATCCGGCTCACCTCTTTATTCATCAACGCGCTGATCGCCATGGCCATAGCGAGATAGGTCTTTCCCGTTCCAGCCGGTCCGATGGCAATGACAATATCGTGCTGCTCGATTGCTTCGATGTAGACCTTCTGCGTGGGCGACTTGGGACCAACAAACCGTTTGTTCGTCACGATCATGGCCGACTCGCCAAGCACGTCCTTGAGCGACGCCTCGGGGGTTCGGCGCAATGCGCTGAGCGCATGGGTGACATCTTCAGTTTGGAGTGATACCCCTTGGTTGGTCAGAGAGGCAAGTTCAACGAGAATGCGTTCCGCTTGACGAACAGACTCAGGAAGACCATCCAGCGTGAGTTCTTCCCCGCGGGCAGAGAGTCGAACACCCAACTCGTCTTCGATCAGCTTGAGATGCCGGTCATGGTGACCGAACAAGACCGCGGTATTGGTGCCTTCTCGTAGTTTGAGTTTACGCACGAGTCTGGGGTGGTCTCCCTCCTCTATGATGAAGGGATTGTAACAGACTAAGAAAAGTCGAGACAAGCACAGGAAATACCGAAGCACATCGCAGACTAAGACTCTGGTTTGGACTGTTCAGAAGCTGCGACGGTGAGCTCGAACTCTTGAAAGGAAAACCCTCCTTGTTCATCCGTCGCGACAACCTTCACTCGATGCACTCCCGGTTTCACATGTCCGATATCCCACACAATGTGACCCGTCGTTCTATCGATAGCCATACCGGGCGGGGCCACATCGAGCTGGAAGTTCACCGAGTCGGAATCTGAATCTACAGCTTTCACTGCATATTCATATCGATTGCGTTCGATGGACGTTGGTGGAGATGAGACGATTTTGGGTGCGCTATTCCCGACCGTGTAGGGATCCGAGCGTGACATCTTTCCGGCGGCCTGCTGGTCGCGCGGCCTGACTTCAACCACGACGAGATCCTGCGGTCTGACCCCAGTGAGTTCGAGAAAATCTTCTTCACCATCTTTCACGACGCGTCCGTTCTGGGTCCATCGATACAGAAACTGTGGGGTATCTTGATCATGATCCGAGGCGTCCACCAATGCTTGAAGACGATCTCCTCGTTCGTCCGATTTCAAGCCAATGCCGACCTGAGCAATCGACGGAGGAGTATTGTCCACCGTAATGGTTTCAGATTCTCGGCTAGCCCCGGCAACCTTTCCATCAAACGGCACCGCTTCCAAATAAACTCGGTCCCCTCGCTTTAGCAGAGACGCCGAAAGAGTTGGGCTTTTCTCGCCATCGACGACTTGATCGTTCAGATACCAGTGATACCGAACTTGGACCGTGTCATTGTCCGGATCATGCGTGTTGACCTGCGCGATGAGATCTGTTTGCCGATTGAAAGGGGTTGGCCCCAAGACAATGGAGTGAATGGCGGGCGGCTGATTAGCTTTTGGAGGTTCACTGGATCGTGATGTGCAGCCAGGGATGGGCAGAGAGATGATCGTTAACAGAACACATACTGACTTTATCCCTCTCCGCGATCGTTTCCACGAATGCGACTGAACGGCTGTTCTTCCCAAACATGCTTGAGAAGAACAGCCACACTGCTCGCCGGATGTTTGTACTTCTCTATGTTGCACTCGGTCACTCGCGCAGATTGATCCAAGCGATGAACCGACTCGTGACAGCTCCAGGGTTCGTGCAAATCGTGTTGGTCAATCCCGCACTCGATTGCATCATTCCTGTAATGCCTGACTGACACCCACTTCCACCAGTCCCAGCACCACCAGTGCCCCAACCTTGGGCACCGATGTGAACGGCCATCACCGAAAGCATTCCCGTGCCTTGACCGATATCGACCTTCGCATTCGCCATCGTACTGCTCCCCGATGCGGAGGTCCCTAGGACTGGGGTGCTCATGGCACTCCCAGTTTGATAAAACAGACCGTAGAGATACCCGTCACCAGCTGAGATACAGAGATCGTCCTGAGGCACATAGGTGGGGTAGAACACGATCCCGCCGAGTACCGTCGGCGAGGTGATGGACCGCTCCCGTGTGGCCGTGAGATTGGTAAACCAACCGTCCTTGCTTTGCACCAGACCTTGCAAGGTCGTAGTTGGATCGGTTCCTTGAACCTTTTGAACTCCTGACAGTGCTGTCGAAGTCACTTGATTCGTCCCTGTTGCACAGACGACACATACCGCAACGTCGGAGACATTCACGAGGCTGGTCGCCTTACAACCGTTTATGCTCCCTTCTGTACAACTCTCACTCAAAACCGAATCTTTGATGCCGTATAACCGTTGTGATTCGGAGTTGGTCTTGTCGGTATTACCGAAGAACCGCCCAGTCCCGAAAAAGAGCCACAAATTGTTGGCATCGTCGACCGCAAGGCCTGGAGCGGCTACCATTGGCCCGGCTTGGATCGCAGTCCCTGACGGATAGGGTGAAAAGTCATCCAATACCTCGCTGGGCACGCGGCTTCCCGACAAATCATATCCCCACGTCGAAGACGAACAGGGGGCCGTGAGACATCCACCGGCGGTCAACCGGTACATCCGCCCTCGCCAGGGAAGACTACCGTCATTGATCACTGACCCGCCATAGATGGCGTCGGCACGATAATCCAAATCACGATCCACGCTGACTAAATCGCCGACGAAGGTATTGAGATCCCCTCCCGAGGCACTCTTTATCGGAAACGTCGTGAACACATTGGCTGCGCTGCCCCCTGTGCCCGTCTTGGGGCCAACCTTGATATCGACTGCATAGAATTTCCCTGTCTGCCCAATTTGGCCCTCATATCCGGTTGCACCTGATCCAAACACAGCAATCCACACATCATCACAGGGACCGGTAAGAGGACAGGTATTCGAACCAGGCGGATTCATTCGTACGATTGTGGGATAGCTGGTCGATAACCCCATGCCAGCATCGCTGAACGACCAGAGAAGCTTAGGCTCCGCATCAGGATCCGTAATATCGAGGGCAAAATAGGCGGTGTAGAACGTTCGGTTGGTTCCTCCGATGCTCACTGTCATGGGAGCAGCACCACCTGCGCCACAAGCCCCACAACTCCCACCCATGCGAAATCCTCCGATGAGAATCGTACCCCATCCGTTCGGGTGGATACAGCCCGCAGCCACTGGATTACTGCAGGCCGGCTCGGGAGTGAAGATACGAACGTCCGTCACTTTCGGCTTGAGATCCACATAGTACACATGCGTATAGTCGGCCTGCGCCAACCAGCGAAGATGCGGCAAGAGTTGATAGGGGATAAGGCCCCAGAGTTCATCGCCGAGCTCTTGTCCCCGCCCATCACTCGTCGGGGTATTGGAGAACCATCCATGTTCCACCACCCCGGACGTACTGGTATCGTCGCCCCGGTTATAGAATCCCCCATTAAATGCATGGAGCATCCCATCATTCGCTCCCACATAGGCAACATGCCTTCGGTTCTTCCATCGCTTGAAGAAATTCAAGTAGCCTGGATCGCCATAGATAAAGTCGTACGATTCCCTCGGCTGGGAGACGATCGTCGGTGTTGAATGCACGGGGTCGCCGAATTTCCATACGGACAACCCCACTCCCGCTACTGTTAACCTGCGATCGCGGAGCTGAGCCGACTTTGGGCATGGCCCACCAGCGCTAGTGTCATAACAACCTCGAATGAACTGGATGATATCGGTTGATTTAAACGGATTGGTGGCCGGTGCATCGGCATCGGCCCTGAGATACTCCTTCAACAAGGCCGCGCTTGCCGTCGTGAATGGGATGACTTCTCCTGATGCCGCCGTATGAGTCCCGTCCGCTTGGCCTTTTGTATCTTTCCCCGAGTCGACCACTCCGTCATTGTTGGCATCGACCCAGGTTAAGATTCGACGACTCGCATGGTCCAGCTTGGCGAGTTGCTTGCCAGCCTCCCAGATCCCCTTCACCTCTCTCAAAGAAATTGTTGGAAGAGGCGCGGTCGGATTGTCGGCTTTCCCGTCAGCATCGCTATCCAGAAACCGTTGTACGCCGACATCTCCGGTCGTCGGATCGATAATCGTCTTTACGATATAGTCGTCCGCCAACGTGAGTTTGTTATCCTCCAGCGTATCTTCTCGGATATTTCCAAACTTATCCACCCAGAGTCCCTGAGTAAATCCAGTCCATCGGACATCCGCGTTGGTCGCCGGCTCTGCCGTGCTGGGATAGAAAAATGACTGATAGAGCGCACCTTCTCCCGTTCCGGATGTCGCCAAGACCGAAATGGAGGTACCGGATTGGCTCCGACGGAGAATGCTATTGATGGCCGCAATGAAGCGGTCGCGCATATCATCTGCGTTTGAAGACTCAAAGTACGTATCGGGAACACCGTCGGCACCTAACCCACCGGTATAGTTGTTGTACTGATCCCACACATCGCCCGCATCAAATGCCAAGTTGTTGTTGCGATCTTCAAAGCCTCCCATCTTGGAAGCATCCTGAAGAAGCCTCGAGCCATTGCCGAATGCATAAAATGTATAGATAACCAGATTTTGGACACCTGGAATGTCTTTTCCCGTTGCGTCCGATCCATTGAGATTCAGGCCTGGAATGGTTGCCTGCCGAAGGTCCGTCGTATGGGCATAGTAGGCAACATCGTCCAGGTAGTGGCTGCCATTCCCTGTGCATGTATCGGCATTGAGCCCCCCATAATACGCTGAACAATTGTCGTGATGATCCACTTGACCGTTCACATCGTGGTTGACCATCCCCCCGCCATGAGAGATATGTGGCTCTGACGAATGCAGCTGCGTACAACCAGCAGCACCTGGACAATGGCCAATGAAACCAACCGGCGCATGAGCATTTGCAGTATGCGCTTTATCCATAATGGTCAAGGGAATGTTTAAGTCCTGGGTCGGCTGCCCGTCCGTAAAAATCATGACGAAGCTCTTACAGCATTTCACGTACTGAGGAACGTCTGACCATGGGGAGGTGTAGTAGTACGGGTCTTTGTTCAGAACATTATGGGAATAATCTGAGTTGTTATACGCCGGGGGGACCTGGGCGAAATATCGCGTGGCTTCATACAGAGACTCTCCCAAGGGCGTCCACGTAGAGGCGGGGGTGTTTTGAATGGCATTCACCATAGATGTCATGCCGGAACCGACATCCGCCAAAACTTTCCCTCCGTCGCCCGCCCCTTTGAACTCCATCAGTCCGAATCGCGCCTTATCTCCTACTTGTTGGATAACACCCATCGGTTCAGAAGCGATGTCGGCAACAAGAGAGTGGGACGTACTGCCTCCGCTACAAGCCGCTCCACCGTAAACGATGAGGCTATTACCGCCTCGATCGAAGCACCTCGTGCCCGTGTAGGGCGTGACCCCCGTTGCATCGGCCGTGAACGCCGTAAACCGGTCGGTCGTTTCATGATTAAGCTTTCCCCCAGGGTAACAGGTCCCATTGACTGCTCGTGGGGAACACTTACCGCCCATCATGACCCACTTCGCAACTTCCATGCGGGACATCGTCATATAGTTGAGAAAGTTCCCATCCCAGGGATAGGTAGCGCCACAGGTCGGCGCCGTCGCCGCCCTTGGAGTCCCGACTTGGAAGCGACTGGACCCGTACTGATAGCAGAGCGTGGGATCGAAATAGCCGTAGTAGGCCTTGGCAGCGTTGTAGGCTTCACTAGCATGGTGATAAGCAGAGTTATCCATGCTTCCTGAGTTATCCATCAGGAGGAGGATGTTCGGTGCGACGGCCTCCGTCAGGAACGGCGGTTCACTTGTATATTGTGACAAGGTCTGAGCAGAGACCGGTGACGATGCGCCCCACCAGAGACTCCCTGCAACAAGGGCGACGTGCATAGAGCTGACAATGGTGCGACCGTTCATGATAATTCCCTCCTTACCCTCAAAACTTCCTCGGTCTTGCTCGGTTTGTCCGCTTAGCTTGGAACCCACAGGACGAGCCGATCAATGCGTCCCTTCTGATCGAGATGGAAGAGCACCCTCTCCCCATGAGAGATATCCTTCAAGCTCACGGGATTTTCATACTGGTCTGTGATCGTGGCCGCTGAGAGGATCGGATAATTTGTGTTGTTGATTTGTATCCCAGCCCCTTGGATGCCCGTCACTTCGCCTGCCTTGAAATTCGCATAGGGATTCTTGTCCTCATGGGCCAGCACGTGAGGGACGGCCACCAAAGGGACAGCTCCCGTACCACCGACGAAAAGCAGGATCGGCAAACAACTTGCGAACAGATATGGTCTCAATGCCTGCACGTTCTTCTGTGACCACGCGTGTGCCATCGACGCCTCCCTTAGATCTTCCGCTGACAGCTTTCGCCCCCTGCACTGACACAGGCAAAAACCGCCTGAATCCGACTCATCGCGCCGGTTGCCGTCAGTGTGGCCGTACAATCGATTTGATAGATGGCTTCTCCGCCGCCACCTGCAGCCCCCTGAGCGGCACCCTCATACCCAGACGCGAACTGTAGCGATCCACCGACCTTATTCTTGAAGTAGAGGCGATCGATGTCGCCAACGACTGCAAAGGGCCCGGCAGTCATCTGAATATCGGGAGCCGCACCAGCTCCAACGGAGACGTCTGCGTTATTGTTCGCCTGCCCCATGATTTCTTGCGTGAGGGTAGGTGCGATCGCGCCTTCGGCGTTTGCGGGAACCACCGCCGCAGGCCCGACATAGCTGAGAGGGACTTGCCGCTCCTGCAAGGTTTGCATAATCACGTTGACGCCGGTCCCTATACAGGACTCAGCCGCTGCCGCCGCAGCATCCGTAGAGTTGGCAGATCCAGCCATGCGATTCTCCAGCCCCGTCATCGTCATCGCGGCAATCCCAAGCGCCGTCATCATGAGGATGGTCAGAAAGACACCAAAGAGAGCAAAGCCTCGCTCATTATTCATCACTCCGTGCCGTCTTGGTTTTGAACCTATTGTTCCCACGCTATATCTCCTTCGCATCACTATCGCCCTGGATTGCGTACCTCTATCGTTCGAACGAACATGCGCCGTCTGGTCGACGTATAGGGTGGATTGAGCCCTGCGAAATCACCAGCCGCAAAGAGTCCGGCGCCATGGTTGTGATCTGACACTTGCAATGGTTGAGCTTGCACAACACGACCGGCCACGATCCCTTCTCCCACTCCTTGATCTACAAAGCGTTCACGCCCGACGATGCTGGCTTGCACTAAACTGATCTTGTCCGGCGTCATGGGCGCACTATTCCAAGCGTTATTACTCACAAAATCCAACTGATCGAACCCAGCGGCACTCCCGACCTGATTGTCAATGATGCCGTCCGGAATGCCCCCATTCAGCGCCAGAAAGCACCCGTCGCAGGCGTAGGTAAATTGCATGTCTTCGATTTCATCAGCAATGGACAGGCAACGACTATTTGGCGTATTACAATCCAGCCCCCCTGTGCCCACTCCCCGCACCAAACATGGGGAGCGACCGTCACAGAGCCCATTCACATCCGGCGGCGGAATGATTTGATAGGTGATGCACTGGAGGAGATACACCGGCGCGTTCGCGCCAAAAGCGACTGGAGCTGGGACCGGCGTGATGGTGATGGTCGATCCGCCGACTGCGGTGACCGTGGCGGTTGAGCTCCCTGCGACACTCACCGTGGCCCCTACTAAACTGGCTCCGCCCCACTCAGTGGTCATATCTGTGACGGCCTGCGCCGAAGCCAATGTAAACGCATTGTAGCCGGGGCCGATTGGGGCTTGTAGCACCCAGGGCGGCCTGGTCACCGTCCCCACTGGATTTCCAAGCGGCACGACCAGGCTAATACGATCCGGACCTGTGTCGGGCCCAGCGACGGCATTATCCAGAGGGACAATGGCTGTTGGACAATTGCCCACTGCCCCTATCGATCCGAACCCTGCCTGCCTGATATCTCGGGCAATCATTTCCATGGCGTTTCGCACGTTCTGCTGCGTTTCTCCCGTTTGCCCTGTGGTGGCATTGGACCGTTCGAACGACGTCACCACGGCAAGTCCGGCGGCCACGATACCCACCGCAATGGTTCCGGCAAACATCAGCTCGACCAAGGTCATCCCCTCTTGATTGCTCGTCTGACGCCTAGGCTTTTCCATGTTCTGCCGACTATCCCTTCACTCCGGTGCTATGGTGGTATCCAACATCACTCTCCGTGGGGCCGCTGCAGTCGTGCCCATATTCCGCCCAGTCCACGTGATGACGACATTCACTCTGCTCTGATTCAGCGGTGGAATGGTCACGACCGGAGTGACGGTCACTACCCCTCGCACCCCAGTCAGCATCGATGCCTGACTGATCCCTGAGGCTCCTTGGTTTGTCATCATCGCTTGCCACTGGACACAATCTCCCTGAGCCATTGTCTGGTTTGCAGGAAAGACACATGGATTGGGAGGGGGATTGGCGGTGTTGATGTCCATGTTGGCATAAGCCGTGACGTTCCGACGGTTGTATTGGATCCGCTCGAGCATTTCTGAAGCCATGTTGGTTGCGAGCGTCAGTTCCGTCGAATCGACGTTGCGCGTGATGGCAATCCCTTGCATCGCGCCCATGGCGATCACGCCAACCGACAAGATTACCGTGGCAATCATGCCTTCCAGTAGCGTGAATCCTGATTCGGTTCGTCCTATCTTCATGATCTCTTCCCGCTAACGAGTCCCCATGCAGAATTGGCTTGGACACCAGTCCACCACACCGCGCGGATTGATGCGGATGGCATAGGTGGTCCCCACGTCATTGACAAGACCAATAACCTGATTTTGGGATCCCGGCACGTTTCCTCCGACTCGAAATCCCATTGCATTGAACTGGACCGTGGCAACCGGGGCTGCTGCAAAGACCGGCGCGGCAGGCACGCCTGCTATTTGATTGGTGATGCCATTGATGCGTGTGATCTTGCTCGATGTTGTAGAAAGTACCGCTAATGTATTCGTATTGAGGGTTGTCACCGTGACCATTGTAGGAACGACTGTGATATTCGTGGTAACAGAGACATTTCGGCTCATTGATGTCATGCGTGCGACCGCCAATTCGTTCCTGACTAGCTGAATCGCTTCCTTTAAGTCCGCGCGAGATTTCCACACTCCGAAATTAACTCCTCCAATTCCTGCGATCACTCCGATGATCGCGACAACAATCATCAATTCCAAGAGCGTATATCCGCCCTGCCCCCACCGTCCTCGGTTTGATCCTATTGCGTGTTGCACCATGGCACCTCCTGACCGAGCAAGGGGCATGCCGCTCCCAGTAAGACGTGCCCCCCCTCTAACTTCATGATTTGATAGGATTCATTCCCTGATGGCGCCAACCAAATTCGGTCATTTTGTGCGCCTATGTACGACAATTTTCGCCCAGGACTGTGTACGGGTTTTGTTCATGGGGTGGCGATCCAGCACTGGAATTATGCGAGTAATCGTTCCTGCAGATGACAGAGGGTTAGGACAACAGGCGGAGGATCGGGTAGGATTCAATCTGCAGAGGTGAGAAGAAATCGCATGAAACGAGAGTTTCGCAAGGTCCAGCGGTTTGCCGTCCAGCTTCCTTGCAAACTGTGCAGCAATGGAGTCACGTCGGACGGAACTGTCTTAAACCTTTCGGCACAGGGGTGTGCCATCACGACGGAGCACCTTCCATCGGTCTCGACCTACATTACGCTGGATATCGAGCTTGTAAACGGCGAAGAGCCAGCTACGATCAAATTGGCTGGGGTTCGCTGGGTTTCCGGGCACCGATGTGGGCTGGAATTCATCCGCGTTCGACCCGATATGCTCATGAAACTGAAAGCGTTTACCCTCTTGTTGGAGCAAACCCCCTAGCAGGTTCAACTGGTTGCTTCTCTCCTCACAAGGCTACTTTATCGCAACCGCTCGGACTTGCCGATAGGTCGTTAGACCTTTCAGCACCTTCTGGATCCCATTCTGCAACAAGGTGACCATTCCATCCCGCATTGCCACGCTGAGAATTTCGGCTGTCCTCGCTTTGGCCTGGATCAGATTCTTGATATCTTCAGACCCAACCAGGAGTTCGTGCAGTGCCACTCGTCCCTTAAACCCGCTGTGATTACAAATCTCGCACCCACGTCCACGAGAGAGGGTCCAGTCTTCCGTGTAGGTCACTCCGAGCTTTTCCCAGTATCGCGCTCCATAGCCTTGCACGAGTTCGTCATACTCTTGCTGAGTTGGGTGGTAGGTTTCTTTGCAGTCAGAACAAATGCGCTTGCAGAGGCGCATGGCCAGTACCCCCAACATCGAGTCGGCAAAGTTGAACGAGTCGCAACCCATGTCCAGCAGTCGAGTGATTGTTTCCACAGAGCTGTTGGTATGGAGCGTGCTCATTACCAGATGGCCGGTGAGCGACGCTTCAATCGCGATATCGGCCGTTTCTTTGTCGCGCATTTCCCCGATCATAATCACGTCCGGGTCGGCCCGAAGGAATGCGCGCATCGCCGTGGCAAAGGTAAACCCGATTTTAGGATGCACCTGAACCTGTCGTAACCCTTCCTGTGTAATCTCGATGGGATCCTCGGCGGTCCAGATCTTTCGCTCATCGGTGTTGATGTGTTTCATGACAGCGTGCAGCGTGGTGGTTTTCCCTGATCCAGTCGGCCCCACACAAAGGAAAATTCCATGCGGATGTTCGGACAGTTCTTTAACGATCTGCAGCACGTCTTGAGAAAAGTCCATGGCCTCTAAGGGCATGGTGTCCTTTGCCGTGAGAAGACGCAGGACCACGTCTTCATTGTTGCCTGCGGTAGGTAAGGTCGCGACCCGCAATTCGATTTCACGATCCTTTGCTAATTTGTAGCGGATTTTGCCGTCCTGAGGTTTCCGTCGCTCGGCTATGTCGAGGTTGGCCATGATCTTCAACCTCGACACAATGGCACGCCGATAGACGGCAGGAATCCGCATATAGGTAAAACAGGTTCCATCGACACGGAACCGTACCGCTGTTTCCTTGCGATCCGAATAGGGTTCGATGTGGACATCAGAGGCGCCCAATCGATACGCCTCGGCGATCACTTGATTCGCGAGGCGCACGATGGCTGAGTCGTTTTCATCGATCTCTCCTGACTCGGCCTCGCCGTTCCGTTCGATGCCCGCTTCATCAACGAGTTCCCCCAGGATCTCGGTGATCGATCCCCCATTGGCTTGCCCTGTTGCGACAAGGAGATATTGTTCGATATCCCGCCGAAGCCCGACTGAGAAGCGTACCGTCGTGCCAGGGAACGCGCGTCGTATATCGAGCCCTTGCTCCAGATCATGCGGATCATTGATGAGAATATCGAGGACCGTCCCCTGTCGCTTCAAGGGAACCCAAGAGCTTCGCCTGAGATAATCGCAACTGAGGTTTTTCAAGAGATCTGGGTCGATGACGGTGCGCTCATCATAGGAGACGTACGAGCATTGGTAGAATTCACCGAGCGCGGATCCGAGTGCAGACTTTGGGACGCGGTACTTATCGAGCAAGAGAGTCTCCAGATCAATTTCTCGTGATAGAGATTCTTCGATTGCAGCATCGAGATCCGCCTGTTTGATGAGCCCACGATAGGCGATACAGTCTAAGAGACTGCGCCCCATTGTCATCTTGCGTGGTGGTTTGGCCATCGACGGCTTTTTCAGGCTGGCAGCAGAAAGGATCTTCCGTTTCTGATGAATCTCAACGCTTTGCGTGATCATTCTATCTCATCCTTTCACATCGACAATAAGAAGTTATTTTTATGTCTCGGTCTTTCTCACTGATAGCACTCGAGCTTCGTCTACAGCTCAATATCGCGTCATCCATGTACCAGGGGCACGATAGACCACGGGCAATCCACGATAGAGCCCTCGACTGAGATCGTGGTCATACCACACCTCCAGTGTGCTTCCTGAACTGGCAGAGGTAATCGTCCCACCTGCTGCCACTGCTCCATACACTCGAACTCTTCCGGCTATCGTAATATCCCCGCTTGCGTGGAGCACCCCGTTGACATGCACGCCCGAGAGTTGAACGGGCGTCCGAGCGATAGCGGTACCCTGATCTGACAGAGGACTCAGGACCTTGATGGACTGTCCTGATCCACTGGGCGCAAGCACAATGTGGCCTTGCACAACCGCCATGCCTTCAAAGTACGGATCCTGTAATCTGACCACCCCGAGATTGTCCAGGCGGGGGGCCGTCTGATCGAGCGTGTCAATGAAGATCAGACCCTGCTGATCGCCGTTTCCCTGTGATCGAAATACCTCGTCTGGGGAGATGCCACGTCCTGGTTCGACAATGCCTTGCGGATACAGAAAGCCTTCGCGATCAATGGCGAAATAGCGCCCGAATCGTTTTGCCACTCGCTTGAGGTGCTCATAGGTCCACTGATCAAGACCAACGCCCGGAGTCGGATTCTGACCTATATGAAGATTGTGGGGGAAACTAGGAGTTTGTTCTGATGCTATATGTGTCACCTGAACCGTCCCGCCTATCCACGCTTCCACCCATCGATCTTCGCGTGGCATCATTTCGTCATAGGCCTGCCCGGTGACTGGAGCAAGCGCACTCTTCAGTGGGATCTCATCAAGCTGTGCGAGAATCAGATCACCCCCTACCTTTAACTCACCCCAATGCACAAAGACCGGTGATTCACTTCCTACCTGGAAGCGGCCGAGCTGCTGGCCCACCTGCACAGCAGCCCTTAACGGCGGTACGTCCAGCGCGCCCATCTGCATGAGAATCGATTGCCGAACCGGAGGATTGGTATTTGTTGCCACCGTGGTGTCAATTGTGCAGAGGAGGCCCGGCTTGGACGGCCCATAGACTTTGACTTCTTCCACGTGTCCTAGATGGGTCATGGTGCGAAATATCCCTATCTCAGGATCGTTCAATAGTCTGTTATCTGAGGGATTGCCTGCCTGTAACCGTACATCCGGCTGATCCGCCGTGCCCACGAATTGTGATCGGCCAGACGCATCAAAGAATGATGGTGCTCCTTCCCTATCATGAAGTCTCTTTTCACGAAGAGACGACAGCTGAGGTAAGTCCGTAGTTGTCTGAGGGCTGTGAAACCAGGCCACCACCAACTCACCGGCCCCATCGGCAAGTTGCTGGGCAACCGATGCCTGGTTTGCTAACCCAGCACTGACGACCTCTTGTCCGGCGAGATTGAGAAGCGTGACACCCAACAGCGAGAGCATGAGCGCGACGATCATCGCTCCCAGAAGCGCAATTCCCTGCTGACCGTCTTTGATAGTCCAATAGAACATGTCTTCACTCCTATGATCGAAGGCTCACTTCCCGCATCATTCGATGCAGGGAGTGATTCGACTCAATTTCAAGCACGACTCGCTTTACGAGCGATGGCTGCTGCGTGACATGCCCATGCTCGTCCCAATACGAAAAATGTAGATCTTCCAAATCTCCGATGAGTGTATTCGCTCCTCCGTCGACCACCCGCATAAGCTTCACTGTTCCGTTTTCATTTCGTTTGGTGTAATAACCCACCCGATTGTTCACTTCCACAGAGGCACCGGCTGGAAAGGACGAGGCCACCGGTTCAGTCAAGGTCAGCTGATAGTGCTGCCCTGACTTGGAGAGTCGATGGGTTTCGCAGGCCTGCTGACCGCAAATGATGACGGTCTTTCCCTCACTCCATCCCCTGCCATCCTGCACCGTAATAACTGATTGACCCGGCACAACCGGACCAGTGGTCATCGTTCGATGGGCGTTGATATTGGCATGAAAGCGAAATGCATCCGGAGTTGTTGAGACGATCGACTCGGCAACCGCCAAACGAACCTCTTGCTCGAACACCTCTAGCCCTAGTCGGAGGTCTTGCTGGTGTCTCAGGTTGTTTTGCTGTTTGCTCGCATGGACCTGCGCGACATTGAAGGCATTCAACGCCGCAGCCAATACGATCACTCCGGCCGTCAAACTGACCATCAGTTCGGTCAGACACACTCCACGCTTGTCGAATAGAAAGCGGATGGAGCGCCGGCCCCGCCTGTCCGACCTGGTGACATCTTTTTGATTCATCGTTGCCCCACAAAGTTTGGATTGGTTCGAATGGTTGCCACCTGCACTTCTCTCTTGTGCCCGTTAAGGCCTGAGTAGGACGCGACCGCTCGAATCCTCACCATGCCGGCGGAGCGCAGTGGCCCTTGAGGTTCAGCTTCAATCGTCCACACGACCGTCACCCCGTCACGCTCGTAGCCAGCTGTGTAGATCCCATCACCCGCCGTTATGTCAGAGCCTTGGCCATCATCGGCCATGAGCGTTTCTGGAATGCCATCGTGATCGAGGTCATCGTCCAGGAGGGACTGCCAACGACAGGAACGTTTTGCTTCCAACCTTGCCTGGGCCAACTCGATCGCCTTACTGTTCAAACCGCCCTGTCGTATATACCTGGACGAAGCCTCCACTGCGCTCAGGGTACCCATCAGTGCAACTCCTGCAATCACCATCGCTACCATCACTTCGATCAGACTGAAGCCATCATTCTTCATTGTTCGTCTCATAGGAGAGAGACCCGGCCCATGATGCTCACGGTGAGCTGCTTGATCTGCCCTTCTAGGCTGTGAAGTTCAATCGTCGTGGCACTGGCCGAACGTCCACTTGGATGGAAGAGGATTTCTGGCCCAGCACTGGGCTCTTCGATCACAATCCCCTTTCCTCCATAGTGATACGTGTGATGCGTGGTGGCGCTGTTGACGAACTGAGTAGTAAGGGCCTGCTGTTCCCGGTCGACGATGATTCGAACACGATCCCGATAGGTCATCGCCAGTTGGCGTGCAAGGCGCAGTTCCGAAGCAATTTCTTCGGTCGTACAACGGACCTGAGTGCGCGAGTTGAGGACCGAGTAGTTGGGGAGGGCCATCGTGGCGACTATCCCTATAATCGCCACGACCACCATGAGCTCCATCAATGTCTTGCCTTCTTGCTTCATACTCTCCTCACACTGTCTGCACTGGTTTGGTAGTGCGACGCTATCTCAAAACGCATGCCACTCATAATTGAAGCCCCCATAGATTGACTCCGTATCAAGCAAGGGCTGACTAAAAGTCCCTAAGCTATTGAATCGATGGAACCAAGTAGAGCCAATAGGAGAAAGGTCCGGGTTGACCTGGAAGACACACCGTCTAGATGGAAGGAAATGACCGCGGAGAGGAACAGTACCTCAAGAGATACAGTTCTTGACAGAAGAGATACAGTACGAAATGGGGGGATCGGCCAGGGGAGCCGTTATCCGGCCAATAGCCCTTGATACCAATCAAGGAGAAACTGGCCAAAGAAAAGTGAAACCAGCGCACCACAAACCAGAAACGGTCCGAAGGGAATATAGTCTCCTCGTTTGATCACCCGTGTGGCGATAAGGGTAAGCCCCACAAGTGATCCCAACAACGACCCTACCATGATCGTCATCAGGGCAGGCTTCCATCCCAGAAACGCACCTATCATCGCCAGAAGCTTGATGTCCCCTCCCCCCATCCCCTCTTTCCCAAAGAGATAGGGGCTGGCCCACGCTAAAAGCCACAGGATTCCTCCTCCGACGAGAAGTCCCAGCATGCTATCCAGGAAGCCAATGGGTAGAACGGTGGCGGCACAGACGAGGCCCACAATGATCCCCGGAAACGTGACGGCATTGGGGATAATCTTATGAGAAAGATCCGTCCCGGCTACCACAAGAAGGGCTGAATAGAGCAAGCCGTACGCCGCTGCAGCCCAGCTTGGGCCGAAGAACCAGAAGAGCCCTACATAACCTAAGGCATTCAGGATCTCGACCATGGGATAGCGGAAAGGAATGCGCACCCCACAATGCCTGCACTGTCCGACCAACATCACGTAACTGACGATGGGAATGTTGTCGTACCAGGCAATGGGATGAGAACAGCCTGGACAATGAGAGCCGGGCCACGCGATCGATTCCTGCCGTGGCAACCGATAGATACAGACGTTGAGAAAGCTACCGATGAGTGCACCAAAAAGGCCGACAATTAGGAGTGGAAACAGGATTGGTCCATCATGCATAATTGCCCAGAGTTCTTTCCTTACCCAGTAACCCTACTAAGGCCGAAATGCCTTTCTTTACATTCGAGAACGATCATTCCATAATGACCGCACTCGAAGAGTGCGTGATTCACGTTTGCGTATATGAGTATACCTGATACCATAGACCTAAGTAGTATGGAGAACTAACTGTTATGCCGAAGACAACCAAAAAGCCACGGCCGCAGAAATCTCTTGCTAATCTTGAACCTCCTGCACGCACAAAACGGCCTGAGTCGCTCACGTCACGCGAACAGGAAATTCTGGAATTGATCTGGGCGGGATTTAAGAACAAGGAAATCGGGCAACGCTTGAAGATCAGTGTCAAAACCGTTGAGGCCCACCGCGCTAATATGATGAAAAAAATGCGCGTATCGAATACGGCTCAGCTGCTGAAGATGGCCATCCAGGGCGGCGCACTCAAGATCCGCTAGAGTCAGGCCGGTCCTGGGTTACTCGGCGTTGCCGAACCACCTCAAAGAGGACGATGGCTGCCGCAGCGGACACATTCAACGATTCGACCTGGCCACTCAGAGGAATGCGGACGCATTCATCGCAATGCTGCAAGACGCCAGGTCGGATTCCCGTTCCTTCTCCTCCCAAGACGAGCCCAACCGGTCCTCGGAGATCGACATCCGTAAATAGCTTCTCCGCCGACGGCGTCACCCCGTAAATCCACACTCCAGCCGTCTTCAACGACTCGATCGATCTACTCATGTTTGTTACGCGTGCAACGGGAATATGATCGATCGCTCCGGCCGAAGCCTTGGCCACCACTGAGGTCAGTCCGGCGGCCCGGCGTTCAGGAATAAACACTCCGTGGGCACCAGCTCCCTCTGCTGTCCGAAGCACGGCGCCGAGGTTGTGTGGATCTTCGACTCCATCCAGGATCACTAAGAGCGGCGGCTCATTCCGTTGTGCGGCGCGGGCAAGAATCGATTCTTCCGTCTGATAGGCCTTTGCTGCGGCAAAAGCCACAATGCCCTGGTGCCTACCGTCAGGTACCAGCCGATCGAGCGAAGCTGACGGTTGGATGTGGACCGGTACACGAAGCGAGCGTGCCAACTGGACCAAGTCCGCAAACTGTTTGTCGGTCCTGATGACAAGGAGACGCTGCAGCGGCCTGCTGCCCGCCTTGAGCGCCTCACGCACCGCGTGGAGGCCATAGAGGATCTCCTGATCCTTATCGCTTCCACCGGCTGGTGCCATCGGGCTTGTCCTCGATGATGATGCCCTGAGAGGCAAGGGACTTCCTGATTTCATCGGCCCTTGCGAAGTCTTTCTTCCTTTTTGCATCGAGACGCTCCGCGAGCAGTTGTTCAATCTGTCCATCCGAAAGGTTATTGTTCTGTGATTTCGAAAAGAATTGTGGCTGCACTAGTGCCGGCTCACTTCCCATTCCCTCCAACCGCGTGGTCCGGAATGGGATAGGGGCATTTGCAAATTTCCACTGGTTCGACTGAAACAGACCCAACACGTTGCCGAGCAAACGGAATTCATTCCTCGCTTTTTCCCGTGCTTCAGTCGAAAGACCGTACTCCAGCATCTTATTCACATCGCTTCGCAGGCCCTGTAACGCCGCAATCGCCATGGGCGTATTGAAGTCATCGTCCATCGCAGCTCGGAACATTTCACTGCAACGCTCGAACACGAGACCGAGATCCTCATCGCCGGATACCTTTTCACCGGTCTCTCCCAACCGCTTGAAAAGATCATAGAAGCCGTTCAAGGCATTCTTGGCTTCTCTTAAAGCTTGGTCCGAAAACTCAAGCGGCCCATGGTAATGGGTCGACAGGAGGAAGTATCTCAACACTTCTCCGGTTATGTCCTCCGGCCACTCCGACTTCTCGAAGATCTCCCGGATCGTGAAGAAGTTCCCCAGGGACTTCGACATCTTCTCTTTATTGATCTGTACGAAACCGTTGTGAATCCAGTAGCGCGCGAATTCTTTCCCTGTTACGCCGCAGGACTGCGCGATCTCGTTTTCGTGATGGGGGAAGATGAGATCCATCCCTCCGCCATGGATGTCGAATGTTTCGCCGAGATGTTTCATCGACATCGCCGAGCATTCGATGTGCCAGCCTGGTCGCCCTGGTCCCCACGGGCTCTCCCATGCCGGCTCACCTGGTTTACTGCTTTTCCACAGGGCGAAATCCATGGGGTGGCGCTTCCGTTCATTCACATCCACACGCGCGCCAGCTTGCAAGTCCTCGAGTCGTCGTTTTGACAGCCTTCCGTACTCCGGATACTTGGAGACTTCAAAATACACATCTCCGTCCACGACGTAGGCCAGCTCCTTGGCAACTAATTGCTCCGTGAGGTGCATGATGTCGACGATATGCTCCGTGGCCTTCGGCTCTTCCGTTGCAGCTCGAATTCCCAGCTTACCCATATCCTCATGGTAGGCCTGAATGTACTTGGAAGTAACCGCATCACAGGAGATACCCTGTTCGTTGGCTCGTTTGATGATCTTGTCGTCCACATCAGTGAAGTTCTTCACGAAGGCCACCGCATAGCCACTGTATTCCAAGTAACGCCGGAGCACGTCGAAAACCAGCGCACTCCGTGCATGGCCGATATGACAATAGTCGTAGACGGTCACGCCGCATACATACATCCTCACCGTCTTCGGCGCGATCGGCTCAAACGGCTCCTTCTTTCCCGTCAGCGTATTGTAAATCTTGAGCATGTGAAGACCCGCTATGGAGTGGTGGGGCTACGCTTCGGCCAATGAGACCAGAGAAAATACCCGAGAGCAAGCGCCAGAAAAAGGCCGATGACAATGTCGAATTGATGAAAGTAATCCCGAAGATGTTCCCACTGTTCACCCATTTTCACACCGATATAGGCGAGGAGATAGCACCAGGGCAATGCTCCAACAAAGGTGAAAACGACGAACCGCGGAAAATTCATCTTTGCAATGCCAGCCGGGAGCGAAATGAACGTCCGCACGACCGGGAGCATTCTGCCAAAAAAGACTGCAGCTTCACCATATTTTGCAAACCAGCGATCGGCCACATCCAGATCGTGGTGCGAGACCAGGAAATACGGTCCATAGCGCTCTGCAAACGGTCGTCCGCCCCAGACCCCTGCGTAGTAGGCCACGATCGAACCAAGCACATTGCCGACCGCTCCGGCCAGTGTGACCCCGAGCATCGTAAACTGTCCGGTCGTGACCAGGTAGCCTGAAAACGGCATGATGATTTCGCTCGGCAGCGGAATGCAGGCACTTTCAACGGCCATCGTGAAGAGGATCCCGCCATAGCCGAACCTGGAAATACAGGCGATGACAAACCGGCTCAACTCACCGATGATGGCTTCGATCAACCCTCCCATCATGCCTCTCGTTGCCCAGTACGGCGCGATCTGCGTCCAAGCGATTGAGATTTCTTGATCCCTCGATTCATGATCGGCTCCCACGCACGGAAATGATCCAGCACGCCATGGTGCGTACTATCCAGGCGGATCGGCGTGATGGAGACAAACCCTTCTTCGATCGCCTCATGGTCAGCATCTTTACTACGACTCCACGAGACCCGCTGACCTGCAATCCAGTAATATTTGCGTCCGTGCGGATCAAGTTTTTCCACAATGGGATTATCAAACCGCCTTCGGCTGAGACAGGTGACCCGCACGCCTCTCATGCCTCCTCGCGGACGATCTGGGATATTCACGTTCAGAAGCGTCTCCTCGGGCAGACCATGAGCAAGCACAAGACGCGCGACACGTGCAGCATAGATCGCACCAATTTCAAATCGAAATGTCTCCTGCCCTTCTTGCGACACGGCTACGGACGGTATACCGAGAATAGTCCCTTCCATCGCTGCCGACACGGTCCCTGAGTACAGCACATCATCGCCGAGGTTGACCCCTTTGTTAATACCGGAGACGACAATGGCGGGTGGTTTCGGCATGACTTTCAGCAACGCAAGGTTCACGCAATCCACCGGGGTCCCATTCACGGCATACGTGCGTGGACTCAGTTGCTGCAGACGTAATGGTTTATGCAATGTCACCGCGTGAGCGACGGCCGTGCGTTCCCGATCTGGAGCAACAATCCAGACTTCACCGATCGCAGCAAGCGCCTTTGCCAAAGCTGCGATCCCCGGCGATTGGATACCATCATCATTGGTGACGAGGATGCGCATGATCACACTTCAACAAAAAGAGCTGCCCGAGGCAGCTCCGATGTCCGAACTGAGCATTTGGCGAGACTCCTCAACTCCAAATGCTCTTCATACTGCACAAGGTAAACTGGTCGGGGCGGCGGGATTTGAACCCACGACCACTCGCACCCCAAGCGAGTGCGCTACCGGGCTGCGCTACGCCCCGACTCGTTCATAACTCTGGGTATCCCCATCTTGACCGATACTCAGGGGATTGTTTTCAGTGAACCTACCCTTTTCTCATGCTGAATGCGAGTCGATAATTTTGAGAATAACTTGGAGATCGCCTCTCAACTTTTTAGCAACCTCTCTTGGACGCAGCCTGCGCGACGCAGCACGCCCACGACGGACCCAGTATCGCTTAACGCCATCGAGGGTATGTCCCTCCTCATAGAGCATCCGCTTGATTTCCAGCACGGTTTCAACATCTCGTTGCACATAGAGGCGTTGATTCCCTCGACTCTTTTTCGGCTTCAGAAACGTAAACTGAGATTCCCAGAAACGGAGCACATACGCGGGAAGCTTCGTCAACTGACTCACTTCTCCGATTTTATAGAAAACCTTGCTCCCCAGCCTGGGTTCAGTTCCCATGACCGGCCTCACGGTGCGCCTTGTATTGGATTGACGGAGCCGAGCTGGTTGTTGTGTTGCCCTGTCTGCTTTGTTTACGCAGGATGATCAAAAAGACCGCCCACAAGGCCTCAGCGAGCGAGAAGCCGAGTCGTACCATGTGCCGTACGGTGAGGCTTTGAGCAATGCGAGAACGACGCGGGTGGTTGTTTTCAGCATCCTGCTATGAATTGACGTACTTCTTGAACACCTGGCTTGGTCGAAAGGTCACGACTCGACGGGGGGTAATTCCGATTTCTTCTCCGGTTCGAGGATTTCGGCCCTTTCGGGCTCCCTTGCTGCGGACAACAAAATTTCCAAACCCCGCGATTTTGACTGATTCTCCCTTCTGCAAGACAGACTTCAACATGTTCAGTACAAACTCAACGATATCAGCGGCTTCATTTTTTGAAATGCCGACTTGCTTGAAAATCTCGTCAGCGATATCCGCCTTTCTCATACCACCCCCCTACGTGACCACTGCAACTCGCCGCGAGTCTGTCTGATCGACTTCTTTCGCAATGCGATGAGTTTTGCTTAAGTTACGTGAGGTTATGAGAGCTGTCAAGAATAAATTTGGCTAACGCTTACGAACATGGTCTAGTCCTTCTCGAGAAGTTTGTACTCGATACTATCAACGAGAGCCTGCCACGTCGCCTCAATGATGTTTTCCGAGACCCCGACTGTCCCCCACTTATCCTTATGGTCACCGGATTCGATCAAGACACGCACCTTTGACTCGGTCCCTCGATTAGCCGCCAGGACGCGAACCTTATAGTCAAGAAGCTTCACTTCTTGAAGCTGAGGATAGAATTGTTCCAACGACTTTCTCAGCGCATGGTCGAGCGCATTGACCGGTCCAGCCCCGACAGCCGCCGTATGTTCGACCACATCGCCGACTTTGACCATTACCGTGGCTTCGGAAAGAGTCGTTCCATCCTCCTGCTTCTTTTCAACAATCACACGAAATCCGAGCAATTGAAACGAGGGCCGATGACTCCCCATGGCCTTCCGCATCAACAATTCGAACGATCCTTCGGCGCCTTCGAATTGATAGCCCTGACTCTCTCGGTCCTTCAGCGTATGGATCAGCTCGTCGACCTTGGCGTGGTTCTTTGCAAGCTTGATCCCGTACGCTTCAATCTTATCGAGAAGCCCGCTCCGTCCTCCGTAGTCGGAGATCAGCATGCGTTGTCGATTCCCGACTCGGGCCGGATCGACATGTTCATAGGTCGCCGGATTCTTCAGCACGGCATGAATATGCACGCCCCCTTTGTGCGCAAACGCGGAATCGCCGACATAGGGTTGATGCTTATTCGGCATCAGATTCGCGATCTCCGTGACAAACCCTGACACATCCTTGAGATGGCTCAATCGATCGGTCAAGGCTGGACGCTTCATCTTCAGTTCTAAATTCGGGATGATCGAACAGAGGTTGGCATTCCCACACCGCTCTCCGATCCCATTGATCGTCCCCTGAACCTGCCGGATACCCAATTCGATCGCCACCAAGGAGTTGGCCACAGCCATTTCGCAGTCGTTATGCGCATGAATACCGAGCGGCACCCGACACTCGCGTTGAACCACACTGCAGATCTCGCGGATCTCCCACGGCATGGCCCCCCCGTTGGTATCGCAGAGGATGACCCGTTCGGCTCCGGCCTCCACCGCTTTTCTAATGGTGGCAAGCGCATACTCCGGATTGGTCTTGTATCCATCGAAGAAATGCTCCGCATCGTAGAACACCCGACGTCCTTTGCTGTGGAGATACGCGATGGAATCGGCGATCAACTCTAAGTTCTTGCTCAGCGAGATGCCGAGCGCATCGGTCACGTGCAGCGACCAGGTTTTCCCGAAGAGGGTGATGGTTTTGGTCTCGGCGGCGAGCAAGGCCTGGAGATTAGGATCTTTTCGAACGGTATTGCTGGCTTTCCTGGTTGATCCAAACGCGATCACGTCGGCATGCTTCAGCGGAATCGTCTTGATCATCCTGAAAAATTCAATGTCTTTTGGATTTGCCCCAGGCCAACCGCCTTCAATAAAATGAACTCCGAGATCATCCAACTTTTGCGCGATCCTGACTTTATCTTCAGCAGAGAAGCTAACGTCCTCCGCCTGAGCGCCATCACGCAAGGTGGTGTCATAGATTTCCAACGCTGCAGCCCGATCGGCAGGCGGTTTCATGATAGGAAGTGAGCGCTGCTCTTGAGCGGCGCGGAGAGAGCGAGGCTGTGTGGTTTTTCGAGCCATGGAAGGAAAGGGTACCAGGAGCGAGGTCGTGATGTCGAGATATCAAGGGTATGAGTTGTTTCTAGTCGCTCACCTCATGAACGCCGTACAAGCCCAATACCTCATAGCTACATATGAACTATGCCAAGTCGAGATCGAACGCCGAGTGGAGTGAGCGCATGGCCAGTTCAAGGTATTTCTCGTCGATGACACAGGAGATTTTTATCTCGGATGTGCTGATCATCATGATGTTGACGCCTTCTCGGGACAACACCTCGAACATCTTCGCCGCCACACCGGAGTGCGACCGCATCCCCACCCCAATCAACGAGACTTTGGCGATGGCTTCAGTCACTGAGACAGACTTGGCCTCGATATCCTTGGCGACGGCCTGAATGAGCGGCACAGCCTTTTTGAGATCAGCGCGAGGCACGGTAAACGAAAGATCCGTCAGAGCTGCCTGGCTGATGTTCTGGATAATCATGTCGACATTGATGTGCGCATCTGCGACGGGTCCAAAAATTCTGGCCGCGATCCCCGGTTTGTCCGGCACCCCGATGATAGTAATTTTCGCTTGATTACGATCTCCGGTGACTCCAGCGATGGCTGCCGCTTCCATGTCCGTATCTTCCTTTGTCACAAGCGTGCCCTTCCCTTCCTTGAAGCTGGAATTTACCTCGACCGGAACATTGAATTTGGCCGCAAACTCGACCGATCTTGTTTGGAGAACTTTCGCCCCGAGACTCGCCATCTCAAGCATCTCTTCATAGGCAATCCGATCGATCCGTCTCGCCGCCGGCACGATATTGGGATCCGCCGTGTACACCCCATCGACGTCCGTGAAGATGATACAACGATCGGCCTTCAAGGCCGCCGCCAGTGCCACAGCAGAGAGATCTGACCCTCCTCGTCCGAGCGTGGTCACATCCGACTGCTCATTGATCCCTTGGAACCCAGCCACAACGGGAACGACCCCCTGTTCCAGGGCCTCGCGGATGCGGTCCGCTGTCACACGCGCAATTCTCGCCTTGGTATGAGCGCTATCCGTGATGATGCCGACTTGCCGACCGGTAAAGGACCTGGCATTGACCCCTCGCCCTCGCAACTCCATCGCTAGAAGCGCGATGGTGACTCGTTCGCCCGTTGAGAGCAGCATATCCATTTCGCGTTCATCGGGGGTAGCCGTTACCTCGTGCGCAAGCTTGACCAGCCGATCTGTTTCACCACTCATGGCGGAGAGCACGACCACGATTCGATGTCCCGCCTGTTGCGCGTGAGCCACACGGTCGGCGACGCGGTGTATTCGTTCGATTGTGCCGACCGACGTCCCTCCGTATTTCTGGACAATCAGCGCCACAGCCGTCAGCTTTTTGAGAAGAACTTATTGACGAACTTCGTGGCATCACGGGTAGGCATATTCATGGCAAAGGCGTCAGTCTCAGCGAATCGGCGGCCGACGGTCTCGGATCCCTTTCCGCCTCCTTCACCAAACACATAGAACGCCGGACCCTCGATTCCTCCGGTATGATCGCAGATCACAAGGAAACGATAGGGGCCTTGTTGAGACAAGCCTTCGAATAACGGACCGACGAGATGACGATCGAACTCTTCAATCCCCTGAACTTTGGCTTTGATATCAGTGCCGTGTATCACCTCATCCGCTAACTTGGCATGCACATACACAAAATCTCTCTTGGCAAATTCCTCTAATGCCACGGCCGCCTTCGTATGGAGATCACCGCTGGCTAGCCGATCGAGGTCCACAGCATCCAGACCTGCACAGATCCCAACACCACGATGAACGTCGTTGGTCGCCACGACCGCCCCCGTGACCTGGTATTTCTCAACCAAACTTGGCCACATGACCGCTCGCCCCTCGCCCCAAAGCCAGATACAATTCGCCGGTTTCTTCCCCGCAGCTATCCGTTCCTCGTTGAGAGGATGATCGCGCAAGATGAAATAGGCCGCATCCATCAACTGGCGGAGAATATCGGCTCCATCGCCTTTCGGTAAGGCCTCCGCGATGGATTGACCAACTATCGTCTGCGGATCGGTGCAGATCGCTCGCGGCTTCCCCTTCACCCATACCATCAAGTGGCGGTGACCCGCCCCCGGATAGAATTGGATGGTCTCCGAGCCGAGCTGCTCATTGATCGCCTCGATCAATTCGCGGGCCTCTTCGGTCTCGATCAGCCCGGCCGTTGCGTCGTCCAGGATGACGTGCTGGCCCAATTTTTTGATCTCACCGCCCTTCCCGCTCGCCGGCATCACGGTGACCATCGTGCAGCGGAACACGACGTCCTGTTCCGTCCCGGACACACCTAAACTTGCCGCTTCAAGCGGTCCAGGGCCCGGATAAAACTTCTTGGGATCGTACCCAAGGATCGTGGTGCCAACCAATCCACCGCCATGGTGCACCCCATCGGCGGGAATCATCAGCCGACCCAGCTCTCCGCTCTGCGCCAGACGATCGAGATGGGGCGTCGTCGCCGCTTGGAGCGGCGTCCGACCGCCCAGTTCTTCTTGTGGGTGATGAGCCATTCCACCGGCATGCACAATCACATATTTCATAAGATCCACACGTCTCTCAGACTTTCAACAGACGAGCCACGTCCTCGCGCGTCGCCTTGACCGTCTGCGGTTGTTTCGACACGCTGATTGCCGTATCGGCATCTTTCAAACCATGCCCCGTCAACGTACATACAACTGTCTCTCCTTCTCGTAGACCACCAGTTCGATGCAATTTGGCCACGCCGGCGACGGACGCAGCGGAAGCCGGTTCACAAAAGACCCCTTCGGTTGCCGCCACCATGGTGTAGGCCTGGAGAATTTCCTCATCAGTCACCAGATCGATCGCGCCCGCAGATTCCTCAACCGCCTTTACTGCTGAAGACCAGCTGGCGGGATTACCGATTCGAATGGCCGTGGCAATGGTCTGCGGTTGCTCAACAACTCGGCCCAACACGATGGGAGCAGCACCAGCGGCTTGAAATCCCATCATGCGGGGCACCCTCGAAATCTGATTGGCCGCACGATATTCTTGGTACCCTTTCCAATAGGCTGTGATATTTCCAGCGTTCCCGACCGGCAACACATGAAGTGTCGGAGCCCCGCCGAGTTGATCACACACCTCAAAAGCCGCAGTCTTCTGCCCGTCAATCCGGAACGGATTCACCGAGTTCACCAATTCAATGGCCAGTGTGGTCGAAAACTCCTTGACGAGCGTCAGGGCCTGATCAAAGTTGCCTTCGATCTGGATCACCGTGGCCTGATGCATCATCGCCTGAGACAGCTTACCCATCGCGATCTTGCCGGCTGGAATCAGCACGAAAACGGACAACCCTGCGCGCGCGCCGTAGGCGGCGGCCGAGGCGGAGGTGTTGCCGGTCGACGCACACATCACAGCCCGCGCACCGCTTTCCACCGCCTTCGAGATGGCCAATGTCATACCACGGTCCTTAAAGGAACCGGTTGGATTGGCCCCTTCGAACTTCAGATAGAGTTCGACTCCTGGCGCGATGGCCTGAGCCAATCTCGTGGCTCGAATCAGAGGGGTGCAGCCCTCTCCCAGGCTGATCACAGGAGTCTTCTCCGTCACGGGGAGGAATTTACGATACTCCTCAATCACTCCACGCCAAGGGTTCATCGATTACTCATCCTTGCCTTCAATACGAATCAGCGTCGGCGACTCGGAAACGAACGCCTTCCGATTGATTTCACGCAACGCAGTCTGGACATCCCGCTCCTTCGCCACATGTGTCTTGATGACAATCGGCACGGTCTGTCCTTCGCGGCGTCCCTGTTGCACCATCGACGAAATGCTGATTCCACAGCGTCCCAACTCACCAGCGATCTGCGCCAACACGCCGGGTCGGTCTACAACGGTAAACCTGAGGTAATAGAGTGAGCTGATCTCTTCCATCGATCTCAGCCGGAGCGGCCGGCGCTGATCCGGCTGAAACGACGCCACTGGTACGCGACCGGCGCTGTTTTTTAAAAGATTTCGCCCGATCGCAATCACGTCGCTGACCACGGCACTCCCGGTCGGCATGGATCCGGCCCCCCGACCATAGAGGACGACGTCACCGACCGCATCACCGACAAGCTGGATGGCATTGTACACATCCTCAACCTGGGCAATCGGAGACGTCGAGGGAAGCATCGTAGGATGAACCCGCGCCTCAATCTCTCCATCTACCAGTTTTGCGATACCGAGCAGCTTGATCGTGAAACCAAACTGCTTCGCGTAGGCAATATCGATCGGCGTGATGCTTGTAATCCCTTCCGTATAGATGTCCTTGAAGTTGACCGGGGTTCCATAGGCAAGGTTGACGAGGATAGCCAGCTTGTGTGCCGAATCGATCCCGGCCACATCAAACGTCGGATCAGCTTCAGCATACCCAGCCCGCTGTGCGTCGGCGAGTACTTCCTCGAAACTGTGCCCTTCACGGGTCATTCTGGACAAAATATAGTTGGACGTCCCGTTGATAATGCCGTAGATGGATTCGATCGTATTACCGGCTAAGCCTTCCGTCAACGCACGAATAACGGGAATCCCGCCGCCGACGCTGGCTTCAAATCCGACATCCACTCCTTTACGCACGGCGGCGTCGAAAATTTCTTCTCCGTGAAGCGCCAAGAGCGCTTTATTTGCCGTCACCACATGCTTCCCGGCCAGGATCGCATCCAGGATGATGCGTTTGGCCGTATCGTATCCGCCGATGAGCTCAATGACGATATCGATGTCTGGAGCAGACAGAACCTGTCTGCTGTCGGTCGTCAATACCCCGGCAGCCAAGGTTACGCCACGATCCCTGATAATATCCCGATCTGCCACGCGAACGAGTTCGACCGGGACACCGACGCGCCGGGTAATGAGGGCGGCATTATCGAGAAGGATCTTGGCAACTCCGGTGCCGACCGTACCGAAGCCCACAATCCCGATTCCGATACGCGATCTCATTCCTCATCCCCATCAAGCTTGAGGGCTTTACGAATTCCTCTGACGGCCTGCCGGGTACGATGTTCGTTTTCTACCAGCCCAAACCGCACGTATTCATCACCGCCTTCACCGAATCCGATCCCCGGAGAAACGGCCACTTTTGCCTCTTTGAGTAAGAGTTTTGAAAACTCCAAGGATCCCATGTGGCGATAGGGCACAGGGATACGCGCCCACACAAACATCGTAGCCAGAGGCTTTGCGACTTGCCAGCCGATCCGATTCAGCCCTCCCACGAGGACATCCCTGCGCTTTTGGTAGCGCAGAACAGTATCCTTGACACAGTCCTGCGGCCCATTCAAGGCGATCACACTGGCGATCTGAATTGGCTGAAAAATACCATAGTCGAGATAGCTCTTGATCTTTCCCAGCGCTCCAACGACCTCTCGATTACCTACACAAAATCCTACTCGCCAGCCGGGCATGCTGTAGGCCTTGGACAGGGTATAGAATTCTACCCCGCAGTCTTTGGCGCCCGGGACCTGAAGAAAGCTCGGCGCCTTATACCCGTCAAACACCAGGTCGGCATAGGCGAGGTCGTGGATGACGATGACGTTGTGCTCCTTGGCAAACGCCACGATCTTCTTGAAGAACTCCAAATCCACGACGGCCGTCGTAGGATTGTGGGGGAAATTGATGACGAGAATCTTCGGTCTCGGAAACGTCTGCCGATAGACGCGCGTCAGATTTTCGAAAAAATCGCTATCCTGACGGAGTTCGATACCGCGGACCTCACCACCCGCAATAATGAAGCTGTACATGTGGATGGGATACGTCGGCGTTGGGGTCAGGACCACATCGCCCGGGCCGATCAGGGCCAAGGCCAGGTGGGCGAGACCTTCTTTTGATCCGATGGTGACAATTGCTTCAGTCTCCGGATCCAGATCAACACCATAGTTTCGCTTGTACCACCCACAGATCGCATGCCGTAGCTTCGTGATGCCGCGCGAGGCCGAGTAACGATGATTCGTTCCTTTACGGGCGGCCTCGATCATCTTCTCGACGATATGAGGCGGGGTCGGTTGATCGGGATTCCCCATCCCAAAATCAATAATGTCTTGCCCACGTTGGCGAGCCTCAAGCTTGAGTGATTGAACTTGCGCGAACACGTACGGTGGGAGTCGCTTGATTCGATAAAAACCTTCGCCCAGCCCCATGAACTTCCTTTTGACTGCTATTAAATATTTCTCAAAACTCACTCATCCCAATAAGAATGAGTGAAGGGATCCTGAAAGGCCCTATTCTAATGGAGGGCTTTGGTCGAGTCAATTTACCTAACTTTCTACGGGGTTCCGAAGTTGTCAGATGCGCCTACTCCTCATCCGGTTCTTCACCAATCCACGAACCCGTTCTTGCCCCCTCTCGCTCCTTTCTGCTACTACTATCGCTAGATTAATGGCGCTAGCCTGTTTCACGTACTTGTTCTCGGACTGACTGGATGTAAGGAGGAGGGATGGCCCGGCTTGGTGTGAATATCGACCATGTAGCGACGTTGCGGCAAGCACGTGGAGGAACCGATCCAGATCCCTTGGCAGCTGCGGTGCTTGTCGAGCTGGCCGGAGCGGACGGCCTGGTCGTCCACCTGCGGGAAGATCGGCGCCATATCCAAGATCGAGATCTTCAACTCCTTCGTGAAATAACCCGGACGAAGCTCGACCTTGAAATGGCGGCCGACGCAGACATGGCGAAGATCGCCCTGAACATCAAGCCCGACCTGGTCACATTGGTACCCGAGAAGCGACAGGAACTTACCACTGAAGGGGGCCTCGATATCGCCGGGCATCGTGACCGAATTCAGAGCATTGTGACTCTGTTACATAACGGGGGGATTCCCGTCAGTGTCTTTGTTGAGCCCGATCTGAATCAGATCAGGGCTGCGCACAAGGTTGCAGCTGATTTCGTGGAGCTGCATACCGGTCGATACGCGAACGCCACCCGCTCTAAAGAAGCCGATGCGGAATTCGAAGCCATTACTCACGCAGCCAAGCTGGCCTACAAGCTTGGGATCGGTGTCAATGCCGGGCATGGACTGAATTACCGCAACATCAAACGTTTGACGCATATTCCCGAAATCGTCGAGTACAACATCGGACACAGTATCATCGCTCGGGCGGTCCTCGTCGGTCTCGTAGAAGCCGTGAAAGAAATGAAGGCCCTACTCAGTTGAGTTGAGATCGTCGACCTGCTGGCGCCACCCGTTCTTCTCGTCGGTTCACCATGACCAAGATTATTACCGCTGCACAGATGCAGGCACTCGACCGCCGGACGATTTCAGAGGCTCGTATCCCAGCGACCACATTGATGGAACGTGCCGGCTCGGGCGTTGTCTCTTGCCTTGAGCAACGGTTGGGGCCCGTACGGGGCAAGAGAGTCACCATTGTGTGCGGCAAAGGCAACAATGGGGGGGATGGATTCGTTGTTGCGCGCCTCCTCCGTCGACGGCATGCGAACGTGCGCGTTCTTGTCGTGACGCCCACGTCCGAACTGAGCCGTGATGCTGCCACCATGTATAAGCAATTCGTTCGTGGCGCAGGGAAGTCCTCCGTCTACCTCTATGCGTCCAAGGCCCAGGCGCAAACACTCTTGCAGGATAGTGATATCCTCATTGATGCCCTCCTCGGAACAGGCCTCTCCGCTACTGTCACCGGGCGCTATGCCGAGGCCATTGACTGCATCAATGAAACCGGTCGTCCCGTGGTAGCCGTTGATCTTCCATCGGGCCTCCATGCTGATACTGGAACGGTCCTTGGCCGAGCCATTCGTGCCTTCCTTACCGTGACCTTTGGGCTACCGAAGTTAGGCTTCTATCAAAATGATGGGATCGACCTCGCTGGAGAGGTGGCACTCGTGGACATTGGAATTCCACCAGCCTACATTGACGCGGTCCAGAGCCGAACGACCTTGATGACACCACATGTGGTGCGCACATACCTGCCGAAACGGCTGCCATCGAGTCACAAGGGAACCTTCGGCCATGCCGGTATTATCGCAGGATCCGTCGGCAAAACCGGCGCAGCCGCCATGGCCGCTCGGGCGGCCCTGCGTGTCGGTGCGGGCCTCGTGACTGTTGCAATCCCTACGAGTGTGAACGATGTATTGGAAGCAAAGTTATTAGAAGCGATGACGATTCCGATGCCTGAAACTAAAGCGCGCACCTTGGCGCGAACCGCATTCGATCGGCTCGTCGCCTTCATGGAGGCGAGAACTGCTATCGCTATCGGTCCAGGTCTATCAACTCATCCTGAAACGGTGGAACTGGTCCGGGCCTTAACGAAACAGCTGGACCGACCGGCTGTGTTGGATGCGGACGCCCTGAATGCGTTGACCGGACGGACTGCCCTTCTGGCGGCTTGCAAAACACCGCCAATCATCACCCCCCACCCTGGAGAAATGGCACGACTGGAGGCTGACGCAACGCCTCAGACCGTCAACAGCGATCGGATCGGTACTGCTACCCGCTTCGCACGAGAACGAGGACTGTTCGTCGTTCTGAAAGGGGCTCGGACCGTCGTCGCTAGACCTGATGGAGTCGTCGCTATTTGCCCGACGGGTAATCCTGGCATGGCAACTGCTGGAACAGGCGATGTCTTGACCGGCATGATCGTGGGACTCTTGGCCCAAGGCGTACCCTCCTGGGAAGCGGCCTGTGCCGCCACCTACCTACATGGCGTCGCCGGGGATTTGGCTTCAGCGAGAAAGGGACAAGCCGGGTTGATCTCGAGTGACGTCATCGAGGAGATTCCCTATGCCCTCAAGCTTATGCGTCAGGCTCCATCAAGCGAGACCAATGAGAAAATGCGGAACGATCCCATGTGAGGACGTCCTATGGCTACATCTGTCAGCTCTCTGGACCTTCTCCTCTCATCTCCTGGCAAGACAGAATCATTCGGATATGCCATTGGCCAGTTGCTTCGTGGAGGTGAGGTACTTGCCTTGATCGGTGAATTAGGAGCTGGTAAGACAGCACTGGTCCGCGGGGTCGTGGCTGGCCTTGGAGTCCCATCTGCTGCGGTCACGAGTCCGACGTTCCTGCTGGTCCATGAATACCAAGGGAGGCTTCCGGTCATTCATATCGACCTGTATCGGTTGCAGACGCCTGAAGAAGCCGAATCGATTGGACTGTCCGAGTACCTTGCGGGTGACGTGGCTGTCGCCATTGAGTGGGCAGATCGGTTTCCCCAGCTGCTTCCGGATGACCGACTTGAAGTGAGGCTCTCCCATCGAACCAGGATGACCAGAAGCGCTCGGTTGGAAGCACGAGGTTCACGCTCCCGCTTACTTCTCGCCCGCATCAAAAAGATCTGGCGTCGAACCCCTCGATTATCCCCGCCAATCCTCCAACCAAACAGAAAGACTTCGCCGCGATGACTCGACTGATTCTAATCGGCATTGTTGTGCTCCTTTCGTTGGCCTTCTTCCTTCAAAACCAAGAGCAGGAAGTCACACTCCGCTATTTCTTTGGATTGCTCGAAGCCTCAACTCCCATTTACAAACCCATTATGGCTGGATTTCTCATCGGCCTTTTGGTCGCAGCCATCTTGTTGTTTCCCCCCTGGATACGTGGACGTATCGATCTTCGACGTAAGACAAAGGCCTTACAGGAAGCTGAATCAAACTTAGAGCGACTTCGGCAGTCGCTTGAGAAGATGTCTGGACGCACCCACGCTCCCATACCGATGGAGTCTTCGAGAGACTTTACTGATGAGTGACCAGACCCTGAGCCCGCTGATGCGGCAGTATCGGGATATCAAGCAGGGATACCCTGAAGCCATACTGTTTTTTCGGGTCGGGGATTTTTATGAGATGTTCTACGAGGACGCTCAGGAGGCTTCCCGACTCTTATCGATCGCCCTTACGTCTCGCGATAAGAACAGCGCCCATCCGGTTCCACTATGCGGCGTTCCCTATCATGCCGCAACCGGCTATATCGCGAAGTTATTGAAGGCTGGCCGCATCGTGGCGTTGTGCGAGCAAGTCGAAGATCCCAAGGTCGCCAAAGGTCTGGTACGCCGTGAAGTCGTCAGGCTCTATACTCCCGGCACACTCGTAGACACAGAATTTCTCGCCCCGTGCGAGCTCAACTACCTTGTCGCTTTCGTCGTTCAATCAGACATGATTCATGGAAGATCGATCGGCTTGTCCGTCCTTGAGGTTTCAACCGGTGAATTTTGGGGAATGGAGTTTCACGGTCCCCACGCGGTCACGCAACTATTGAATGAAATCTCTCGACTGGACCCTCGAGAAGTGCTTTTTCCTGCAACCCTCATCCCGGAATGCTCCGCTTGGATCCAACAAATCGTAGGAACACGCCTGTGTGAACGGCCTCCCACATCGTTCAACCAGCACTCCGCTGCTCAAACCTTAATGGCGCATTTCCACGTGCAGGACTTTGACGCCTTAGACTGTGCCGACAGCCTTGCCGCCAGTAGCGCGGCAGGCGCGGTCTTATCGTACTTACGCGAGACTCAACCGGCGGTTCCTCTGGATCATATTCGCCGATTTACTATCCAGCGCAAAGACGAATACATGCACCTAGATGGCACTACCATCCGTAACCTGGAACTGCTCAAACCATTGCTGTCGAACGAGAACGCGCCGGGTTGGAAGTCTACGACGCTCCTGAGCGTGCTGGATCGGACCTCCACGGCCATGGGAAGTCGACTCCTTCGCCAGTGGCTGGTACGGCCATTACTCCGTGACGACCAGATACGGCAGCGTCTTGATGCGGTCGAAGAACTAAAGGACCACATGCAGGTCAGGACTGCATTACGGACCGCCTTGCGAGAGATCCAGGATATCGCACGACTTGGCAGTCGCATCGTACTCGGCTTGGCCGGTCCGCGAGAACTTTTGGCCCTCAAGCAATCTCTTGCGGTTTTGCCCGAGATTGATGTCCAGCTAGCACGGCTTCAGAGTCTGCTGCTCTGTCAGACACGAACATCATGGGATAGCGGCCAGGATCTCTACGACGTGATCGAGCGTGCAATCCGACCTGATGCTTCACCTTCCATTCGAGACGGGAACATCTTTACAGATGGCTATGACCCGGTCATCGACGAGTTGCGGAAAGCCAGCAAGGAAGGAAAAACTTGGATCGCTGCAATCGAGACACAGGAACGTGACCGAACGGGCATTGAGTCATTGAAGGTCCGTTACAATCAGGTGTTTGGCTATTACATCGAGATCACCAAAGCCAATCTTGCCCGGGTCCCCGCTGACTACATTCGCAAGCAAACGCTGGTCAATGCCGAGCGATTTATGACCGCCGAATTGAAAGAGCTGGAAGAACGTGTCACCGGAGCCGAGGCCAAGCTCCTGGCTCGTGAGCAGGAGGTTTTCATCCAGCTTCGATCTCGCTTGGCTCAAGAAGCCCACCGATTGGACGCCATGGCAGCCGCCCTTGCGCTCCTTGATGTCGTCGCCGGATTGGCCGAGGTGGCCGCTCTGTACCGATATACCAAGCCAACGGTGACTGAAGGCGGTGCCCTTCTCATCAGGGAAGGTCGTCACCCGGTCGTCGAGCGACTCTGTACGGATTCAGTATTCGTCCCGAATGATACCGTGTTGGACCTCGAACTGAACCGCCTCCTGATCATTACAGGACCAAACATGGCAGGAAAGAGCACCTATCTTCGTCAGGTCGCACTGATTATTTTGATGGCTCAGATTGGCAGCTTTGTACCCGCTTCAGAAGCGACGATTGGATTAACCGATCGCATCTTCACAAGAGTGGGAGCCTCGGATAATCTCGCAGGGGGCCAGAGCACCTTCATGGTCGAAATGGTGGAGACCGCGAACATTCTCCAAAACGCGACTTCCCGCAGCCTCATTCTGTTGGATGAAATCGGGCGCGGCACAAGCACCTACGATGGCCTGAGTATCGCGTGGGCAATTGCGGAATATATTCACGACTGCACCAGGTTGGGCGCGCGCACATTATTCGCAACCCACTATCATGAGATGACGCAACTGGAGCAACAACGGATCGGAATCAAGAACTATCGAGTCGCCGTCCAGGAATGTGATGGTGATGTGGTGTTTCTCAGAAAAATCGTGGCAGGGAAAGCTGACCGAAGTTACGGCATTCACGTGGCCAAACTGGCAGGGCTTCCTATGGAGGTCATTAGCCGTGCACAAACGGTGCTGTCACAGCTGGAACAACCAGAGTCTGTCAGTTCCGTGATCAATCAGGATGAACACCCGACGACATCGGAACTGCTTCCTCATCCTCATCCGATGATTGAAGAGGTCAAACAGATCGACCTATTTTCGATGACACCGCTCGATGCGCTGAATCGCCTCGCCGAGTTGCAACGTATGGTGAGATCGGAGCGGAGTGATCCATCTGATCGGTAATCCATATTGACTAGCAGTGTGTTGACAAACGAGATGTTTGAACCGATTCTCTTGGGTGGGCTGG
>ERZ1292633.440-Hain-H41-02um-R1-440-length-49372-cov-9_pt1 | contig 49372 bp, 50 predicted proteins | sample MGYA00564406_ERZ1292633 | MGnify/ENA primary metagenome ERZ1292633 (study PRJEB36523, sample SAMEA6512639) | groundwater metagenome | collected 2019-01-08 | study: AquaDiva: Metagenomics assemblies of 32 groundwater samples | reverse complement strand
TGGCAGGTGGTGCAGTCTTCCGCGACAGGCGGATGCTCGAAGGCGTGCGGCCCGCGCACGGCCTGGTGGCATTTGGTGCATTGCGCGGTTTTGGCGCCCAGCGTTGCTTGCTTCGATGCGTGGGGGTCATGGCAACCGGTGCAGGTGGCGCCGCCCTCCTTGACCGGGTGATGCGACGTCATACTGAATCGCGCCATTACGTCCTGATGGCAGGTGGAACACAGCGCTACGGTCTTGCCCCCCTTTTCCATTGCCGCATTCAACGATTTGATCTTGGGCGCGTGCATGCCGTGGCAATCGGTGCACTGAATGCCGGCTTTGTTGTGCTCGGCGATGGAAAAATGCATGCGCCGCTTGTCTGTCTCGTGACAACTCAGGCACTGAGCCGAAACGGGTTTGCCTATCTTGACGGTCTTCGGTTTCTCCGCCTTGGAGTGGGCTTCCGCTCCTATGTGGCAGGACGCGCAATCGCCGTGATAAATATGCGTCTTGGCCTCCGATTCATGGCATTCCACACATTGCTTGCCTGTGGTGCGTGCTATCGGCTTGCTGGCGCCTTCCAGCGATGCCGCCCAAGTTGGCCCGAACACCATGCATCCCAGGAAAAACGCAAATATCCCCATAAAACGTTTCATAGTTCACTCCCCGCCTTTATGATAGTTAATCCTGCACTAAACGTTTTTGTCCTGGCTTCGCTCGTGCAACTCGTTATGCTTTCACTAATGCGCCCCGAACTCGCAGGACGTTGTCTTTTGGCAGGGTGCGATTTAAATCACACTTTATTCCCCGCACAAAGGTGCGGCCGGACCAGGCGTTATTGCCACTTGTAGTAATACGAGATGCCGAGGAAATTGACCGTCTGGGTCGGGCTTTGGGTCAACGTCGTGCCGTCGATGTAGGTCCAGGTCGTCCAAGTCCAGTCGTTGGTGTTGAAGCGGTCATAGATGTAATCGAGGCGCAGACCCGCATTCTTCTGTAGCGCGTACTTCCCGAACAGCTTTAGGCTGGTCAGCTTGGTCGAAACCTCCGGCAACGAAGTTCTCGCCGTGCCAGTGACCGCCTCCTGCCGGTATTCATCGGTGATATTAGAATGGCTCAGGTCGGCACCGATTTCCAGCCGCGAGTTTGGCTTGCCCTGCACGCCTAAGCCAAAAGCATCGCCACGGTTCCGTAGTGCAGCGGCCCAGATTTGTGCGGCAGAAGCGCTGACCGCAGATGTTTGGTCCATGCGGTTATCGTTGTGGGAAGCCCACGCCATCGCCTGCCACTTCTCGGAGAAGGTATAGGAGGCGTCAACGGAATAATTCTGCGCCTTGCCTTTCTGTGGCCCAAGGTCCAACCCATTCCGCGGGCTATATTTGTCTTGTGCCTCCTCCAACATGAACTGCAACCCCAGTTGCTCGGTCGGGGTCCAATTCACCGACAGGCGCACCTTGTCCCGCTTGCGGTCGGCGAGATGGATCGGGGCAATGAGGTTGCTGCCGGCGGTGCCGTTGTTCAATACCGTGGTTAAAAAATCCGAGCCACCGCGGTCGCTATGCACATAGGCCAGTGCGCCGGTCACGGTCTCGGACATGGTGTGGCGCAATTCGACGCGATATGAGGTCTCGTCGGTCTTGTCCCGATGGCTGACGATTCGAACCGGCGATGCGCTACGGTCCTTCTCCTCGTAATCAAGGCCGCCGGTCAGGCGAAAATTCATAGGCAAGGCATAGCTGGCTTCGAGTTTGCCGCTGGTCTTCTTGATGGAACGGGGCTCGTTTTCGCCGTTAAATGTGGAAGTACCGGTTGCTAACGTGTTGTACAGGCGTACCGGGGTGCGATCATCCCGATCCTCGTAGCGCAGATTGGCAAGCAGCGAGAGCTTGGGCATTGGTCGGGCTGTGATGCCTGCTTGCACCAGGGTCGTATCGACGCGGCCGGCCAGATTAGCGCCGATTCCGGGTGCGAGCGGAACGTTGGCACCAGTGATGAAAGCATCATTCTGAGTCGCTTTAGTGTAGGCGACCTTGAAGGTGCTGCGTGTGGTGGTCGTAAAATTGTAGCCGCCGGATAGATGCAATTGGTGCGACTGATTATCGGGCGGTAGCGCGATCGGGTTGAAGGTGGCGAGGTCGGCATGACCGCCTGTGAAGTTCAGCGCTGTGTTCTTGTTGTCATACGTGGTGCCGTAATAACCCCCCGAGAGCTGCAACCGCTCCCCAGTATAGCCAACAGTAGCCTCATATTGCCGGGTGGTGGAATGGATAGGCTCCGGCGTGAACTCGAATCGCCCTGTCCCTCCGGTCGTGCCGCGGGCGAACAGGCGCTCCCCGTCTTTCTCTTCGTTGCGAAAACGCACCTGCACATCCCAGTTACCTGGCAGCACCTTGCTGAAGCCGAAGCCGATAGCTTCGCGCTTGGTCTGCAACTGCGTGGGAGTGCCGGCGGTCGATACTGCGGGAATCGTCAGATTCGCGCTGCCGATGCCGGTCACGGCGGTGTTCACCGTATACGGTTCGTAGCGCGGCGTTTGGCTGAAGTCGATGGAATAGCCCCAGTCACCCTGGCGGTTATGTTCGAGCTTCAGTTCACGATTATCTAGTCCGAGATTTCGACCATTGAGCTTGAACCAGGTTCCGGTGGCCTCGTCGCGCTTGAGGATGTCCACGTCGAACAGGCCATAGCCACCGCTCTTGTGCATCCCGGTGTATTGGCCGAAGCGCGCGCCATCGCTGTCTACATAGCCGGCGCCGACACTAACCGTGCTTTCCGGTTTGGTGAGTTGAGTGATCTCATCGTCTTCTGCCGCCCCCGCCGACCCGAAAGCGGCGAGCAATGCGGCAGCGGTTGCTGTAAGCGGAAAAACTGAGTGTGTACGCGAGTTCATGGTCAATCTCCTAGACTCTAATCAGCGCCGGAAGGTACGTTCGTTCGAGATATTCGCCGGATTGTTGGTGCCATGGATGTTGGTATGACAGTTCAGACAGCCACGTGCCGCGGTGTTCGCACCGGTGCTGGTGCCGGTGAGCGATGCGACGCCGCCGCGATGGCTGGTCGGCTCATGGCACTGCTGGCACAGGAACGGCGCGCGCGACTTGAGCAGGTTGGGCGTGGTCGTGCCGTGAGGGTTATGACAGATCGAGCAGTCCTCGGTCACTGGCTGGTGGCTGCGGACGAACGGCCCGCGTTTTTCCATATGGCAGGTGTAGCAGGTGTCGTTCACATTGTCCCGCACCATCATTTTCTCTCCCGCCGAGCCGTGGGGATTGTGGCAATCGGAGCAGGCGACCTTGCCCTCCTTGATCGGATGGTGCGACGGCCGGTTGATCTGCGCGCGCTGTTCCTTGTGACAGGTGAAGCACACTTCCGACTGAGTGAGCTTGTCGCGCACCTTGTCGTGGCCTGTATGCACCTGATGGCAGGAAGTGCAGGTGGTGTCACGGCTGGCATGGGTGCTGCCGGACCAGTGGATGCGCTTGCCGCCCTGGTGACAGGTCAAGCAGGTCTTGTTCTGTTCCTCTGGAGAAGTGACTGATTTTTTGCCGAAGACCCGTTCAGGTTTCGGCCGCTCCTTCACGCCTTCGGGTTTGCTGATGTGGGTCTCACTCTCGCCGTGGCAACTGGTACAGGTCGGCGTACGCTTGTCGGCGACGGTGCCGTGCTTGGTTTTGCCGATGGATAGGACAGGATATTCCTCACTCTCGTCATGGCAACGCGTGCATTTGGCGTCGCCCTTGAGCACGATGTCCTTGGGCGCTGCCTTGACAGCCTCCTGCGCCATGGCAACTTGAGAAACCATGGTGATGCCAAGCGCCATGACAAGGCCCTGCAGCAGGATGGCAAACGAATGCTTAAGGTGTTTCATCGAACGCTACTCCCCTTAAAAAAAGAGCGTGGCCGTTGCCATCGCTCTTCTATTTGTTATTATTTTTTAGCACTGCCCACTTTTAATTCCTGCGGTCCGGGTCCGGCCGGTTCCTGATGCGCAATACCATAATGACAATCGATGCAGGTTAGCCCTTCTTTCTTGCCTTTTGCGTGACGGCTCTGTGCCTTCTCGGTTTGCTTGTCGCTGCTCATCGCATCCTCATGATGGCAATTGCGGCATTCAAGCGAGTCGGTTTTCTTCATGCGGGTCCATACCTTTTGTGCCATCTCGGCGCGGTGTGTCTCGAATTTCGCCTTGGTGTCAATCACGCCGCTGATGAAGTGTCCGTATAGCTCGAAAGTCGCTTCCACCTTGCGCTTCATCATCGCACCCGGCTGGCGCGGTACATGACAATCGGAACAGATGGCGCGTACGCCGCTGCGATTCTTGTCGTGAATGGTGTCCTTGTACTCGGCGTAGACGTTGTCGCGCATTTCATGACATGAAATGCAAAAGCCCTCGGTGTTGGTCCAGGCCAGCCCTGCGGCGCCAGCTGCCATGAACACCCCAGCGACCAGCAACGCGACCAGCGCGACCCCCACACCCAGCCTAATCCTAGTGCAGGTGGTGCAACTCCGATTTAATGCCTCCCACGCTTTCTTGAACATGGCCACCCCCCCTTAAAAAGCGTTTATAGCGACAGGATCCACTGAACAACGTTGCGGATCTCCGCCTCGTTCTTGGTCTTCAAGGAATCGTGCTCTTCTTCCTTGCCGTCAACCTTTACCTTGGGGTTGGTCGTTAGGTGGATGTAGAGTTTCTGCTCCGCCTCGGCCTTATCCTTATACTTTTCCTTGTACTTCTTGGCGGTTTCCTTGAAGGGGGGGCCGTCCTTCTTCTTGTCTACGCTGTGGCATTTACTGCATTTACTGGTTTTGATAAGCGCCTGTGCTGCATCGGCATCGACAGCCAATGCATTAGGTGAAAAGCTAAGAAAAAGGGATGCGGCGAGGGTACTGAAGAGTGTTTTGTTGCAGGCTTGTAGTGACATTTTTATTAGCTCCAAAATACACAATATTATTTGTGTCTTATTAAGAGGACCTTATTGTCTTTTTATACTAATGCAAAAAATAATTTACTCAAGAAATATTTGTTAAATGCAGCATTTTTTTAGGGGTACCTCTTAAGGAGCACCTTATGATGTTCATTAATACCCATTAACATAGCAGGCCTTTAAAATCGCCAATGTTAAAAGAGGGTAGGCTTTTTAAGTCAGGATACCTAGATATTTATCGTTGTTGTTTTCTAGCGTGCACATGCACATTGATACCCCATATTGCGGTCACGGCTTAAATACCCAAACTAATGAGGTCACGACGGAATCTCTCTTACGAAATAGCATCAGAACTTAAGCTTTAAAGCGCACCAGCTTGGAAATAGCGCGCCGCCGGTGCTCCTCTTTGTTATCCTAGCCACTTGCCGTCTGCGGTGGAAGTGGGGCTGGTCTAGCGCCCTTTTCATTTACATTATGTCCCGCTGCCACCTGCCTGTCTGTGACAAATGACAAACTCCTCTACGATCCGGTAAGCCGAGTGAAAGTAAGAATCAATGCCGCTAACTACCCATCTTGATATTGTCAGCGCCGAAGCGCTGATCTTTTCGGGGCCGGTGACAAAGGTAGTGATCCCCGCCGAAGCCGGGGAAATCTGCGCCCTCGCCCGACACACACCCTTGGTAACCCGACTGCGGCCCGGGCTGGTGCGCTTTGCGAACGAGTTCGAAATTGAGCAATCCTTTTTTGTCTCATCCGGATTCGTCGAGATCCAGCCGAGCATCATCACGATATTGGCCGATACCGTAATGCGCACCAAGGACTTGGACAAAGCTGCGGCGCAAGCCGCCATGGAGCGCGCCCGGGAAGCCATGGCGCAAGGCCCCTCTCCCGAAGACTACAACAAACTGTTGGCCGAACTAAATATGGAAATGGCGCTGTTGCGCGCGATTGATGAAATTCGCAGAAAGTGAATTCGTTGGATATATGTTTCGCAACCAGTGGGCTCAGATAGTACCGCTTTGACACCTCATCTTTTCGTCGACATTTCCTCGCACGGCTTCGGGCATCTGGCGCAAACCGCGCCGGTAATCAATGCGCTGCGCGCAAGGCTGCCCGTGCTGCAGCTCACGATTCGCTGCGGCTTGCCGCGCGAGCGTTTGGCGCTGCGCATTCAGGGTGATTTTGAACATATCCCCAGCGCCAGCGATTTCGGTCTCACCATGAAAAGCGCGTTGGATGTGGATCGGGCGGCTAGCCTGGCGCGCTATCGCGCATTCCATGCCGATTGGGAGTCGCAGGTGAACGACTATGCGCAGTTGCTCGCGCAACATCAGCCCGATTGGGTGCTGGCGAATATTTCCTATCTCGCTTTGGCCGCCGCCGCGCGCGCCCACCTCCCCGCCACCGCTTTGTGCTCACTCAACTGGGCGGAGATTTTTTATCCCTACTGTGCCGATGCGCCGGATGCAGGGCCGATGCGCGAACAGATGTTGGCCGCCTACAGTAGCGCCGAGGGGTTTTTGCGCGTCACGCCTGGCATGGATATGCCGGGTCTTAACAATCTCATTCCGATTGATCCCATTGCACGCCAGGGCCAACATCAGCGCACACAATTGCATCGCGCATTGGGTTTGCATGCCAATGCCCGCTTGGTGCTGGTGGCGATGGGCGGCATGCCTCTGCACTTGTCACCGATGACTTGGCCGCATCACCCCGATCTACTGTGGGTCGTGCCGCAGGACGCCGGACTGCAACGCATGGATGCCATCTCGTTGGAAAGCATCGATATGGAGTTCAGCGATCTCATCGCCTCCTGTGATTGCGTGATGACCAAATCCGGGTATGGCACGTTTGTCGAAGCCGCTGCCGCCGGCACGCCACTGCTGTACGTGGAGCGCCCGGATTGGCCGGAAGAACCGTGCCTGGTGGCGTGGCTACATCAACACAGCCGCGCGGTCGGCATCAGCCGCGAGCAATTCGAGCATGGCGATTTTGGCGAGGCGATCTGGGATCTGGCTTGCGGCGCACGGCCCACACCGATAGCGCCTATCGGCATCGAACAGGCTGCCGAGTATCTGCTGGCACGCTTACAGTCCACGAAAAAAACAAGTTAATGGAATTTGAACGCTAGCTCCCCGGCTATTTCTCGCTCTTCAGCCCGCCCATTCCTTGAAAATTATCTATATTGAAAGTGTAAGGCGGCAAGAACCATTCTTTCCTACTCATCACATCAGTCATGGAGTCAATATCATGAAATTGCCTTTACAGATCACTGTGTGCGACATCCCGCAATCCGACGCTTTGGAAGCGGCCATCCGCGAAAAAGCGGAAAAGCTCGATCTTTTCTATCCGCATATCATGGGTTGCCGCGTGGTGGTGGAGATGCCCGCCAAACATAAGCACAAGGGGAAAGAATTCACCGTGCGCATCGACCTGACCGTGCCGGGGAGCGAAATCGTCATCAACCGTGACCATCATGAGGATGTCTATGTAGCGTTGCGGGATGCCTTCGACGTGGCGAAACGGCAAGTGGAGGACTATGCGCGGCGTCAGCGTGGCGAAATCAAGGCGCATGAGCCGGAAAATCGCGGCCAGATTCTCCGCTTATCCCCGGAAGAGGGCTACGGCTTCATCGAAGCCCCAGATGGGCGTGAGCTTTATTTTAGTGCGGAGAATGTGGTGCATCCCACTTTTCAGCAGCTCGAAACCGGCATGCCGGTAAGCTACCTGGAGGAAGCCGCGAGCGAAGGGCCGCAAGCTAAGCGGGTGAGCGCGGCTTTATAGTGCCCGCTAACTCCCCTCTCCCACCAGTGGGAGAGGGAATCAATTCAGCGATTTTCGTCATCCAATGTTGGATAACAGAGTACTCCTCCACTACATGCCTGACACACTCAATGATCTTCAATATGGGTAACGGTTTCTTCCGCCGGCTCGCCGGTATCCGGATCGATCCAGTCGTTGATGCCGATTTCTTCCTCGACTTCTTGCAGCGTTTCACCCACTTCCATTGCGGTCGTGGCGTTGTACTCCATGTCCTGCGCTGCTTCCACGAGTGAGGTGAAGGGTCCGTATTGTTCTTCGGTTTCCTGGTTCACCCAATAAAAGCCATCCGGTCGCTCGATAATGCGGGTTTTGTCGTAGTCCGGCCGCGTTTCGGGAATGATCTGAGTCATGCTGCGTCCCTTTCGTAAACTAAGCGTTAATTTTCCACCAATGCCATCGCTTTGCAAGTGCTAATAAAATAAAAGCAGCATTACTTTTTTTTCTTTCTCGGGCGGCGCGGTGGCGCGGGCTTGCCGCGATACATCTGACGCAAGGCAGACAGCTCCAGCAAGCGCGACGCCACCAGGTAATTCATGCTGCCGGCCGGCACTGTACCCTGCTCATCCGGCGCGCCGGCGGGGACGCCGGTCAGCAACTCGATTGCTTCATCGACATCGCTCACCGCCCAAATATGAAACTTGCCTTCGGCACAGGCTGCCACTACGTCCGCGCGTAGCATTAAATGTTTGCGGTTATCGCGCGGAATCAGCACGCCTTGCTCGCCACTCAGGCCGCGTGCCAGGCAAATATCAAAAAAGCCTTCAATCTTTTCATTCACCGCGCCGATCGCTTGCATCCGGCCGAATTGATCCACCGATCCGGTTATCGCACGCGATTGATTGATCGGCACATCGGCAATGGCGGAAAGCAGCGCGCACAATTCGGCCATGGAGGCGGAATCGCCTTCGACCATGCCATAGGTTTGCTCGAACGCTAGGCTCGCCGACAACGAGAGCGGCAAATTGCTCGCATAACGCGTGGCGAGAAAAGAGGACAAAATCAACACCCCTTTCGAATGAATCGCGCCGCCCAGCTCTATCTCGCGCTCGATATCGATCACCTCGCCCTCGCCCAGCCGCACGGTAGCGGTGAGGCGCGTCGGATGGGCAAAAGCCGTGTCGCCGATTTCAATCACCGACAGGCCATTCACTTGGCCAACCTTGGCGCCGCTGGTATCAATGCGCTTGATTTCGCGCAAGATGTCCTCCTGCATGAGCAAGCGTAGGCGCTCGGCTCGGCGTTTGCGCGCATCGATTGCGGCTTGCACCGCCATGGCGGGCACGGTGGTCTGCGCATCGCGGCGCGCCAGGTAATCCGCCTCGCGCATCAGGTCTTGCAAATCTTGCATGTGCGCGGAAAGCCGTTCGGCATCCCCTGCTTCCCGCGCCGCCTGCTCGATGAGCCGGCCGCACGCTTCACGCTGGAACGGCAGCAGGCTTTCCTTGCGCGCCAGGGTAGCGATCACTTGCGCATACAATTGCGCGGTTTCATCCGAGCGCGGAATTTCTTCCTCGAAATCGGCTGCAACTTTGAATAGCTCACGAAAATCCGGATCGTATTCGTACAACAGGTAATACAGCAGACGCTCGCCGAGCAGAATCACCTTCACATCGAGCGGGATCGGCTCCGGTTCCAGCGAGACCGTGCTCACCAGCGAGAGCATCTGCCCCAGCGAATCGATGCGTGTTTGATGCGCACGCATGGCGCGCTTGAGGCCATCCCATGCAAACGGCTGGGTCAGCAGCTTGTGTGCATCCAGCACCAAATAGCCGCCCGTGGCTTGATGCAACGCACCCGGCTTGATCAAGGAAAAGTCCGTTACCAGCGCGCCCAAGTGCTCGATATGTTCGATGCGTCCGACCAAGTTCGGGTAACTGGGATGATCAGGCACAATCACGGGTGCGCCCTGGGTGGCGCTGTGATCCACCAGCACGTTCACCTGATAGCGGCGAAACGCGGAACCCAGAGGCATATCGAATAGGGTTTGGCTTTCTTGCGGCTTGCGAAAGTCATCCGCGTTTTCGATCAGGTCCGCTTGCACCGCCTCCAGATAGACGATCGTTTCGGGAAGCGATTGGTACTTCTCTTTGACTTCATTAATCAGATGTTCTACCGCAATCATGGAAAATTCCCGATTCAAGGCGCGAACCCGATTGCGTTTATCGCGGCGCCACTGCGGCGCTTGGCGAATCATCTTCTGCAATTGCTCTTGTAATGTTTCGAGTACTTGCGTGATGCGCGTCTTGTCCTCATCCGGTAGCTTTTCGAACTCTTCAGGCGTAATCGCTTCGCCTTTTTTGGCCGGCGCCAGGGTAAATCCGCTCGGGGTGCGCAGCAGCACAATCTCTTGCTGCTGCGCCTCTTCGTACAACTCGTTAAATGCTTTTTCTTCGCGCTCGTTGAATTCGTTATCGATCTTCTCAAGCTGAGCATGATAGTCATCGCTTGCAAAAACAGCGGGGATGGCGGCGAGCAAATCATCGATCAAATGCCGCATATCGTTTTTAAACTCAAGGGCTTTACCCGGTGGAAACTTGATCGCGTTCGGCTTATGCGGTTGCTCAAAATTATGCACGTAGACCCAATCACTCGGGATCGGGCCGCGCGCCGCTTCTGCTTTTAACAGATTCATCACCAGCGAGCGTTTGCCCATGCCAGCCGGCCCCATGACGAACAAGTTATAGCCTTCGCGCTGGATGGAGAGGCCGAATTCCAGCGCATCAGCCGCGCGCGCTTGGCCGAGCATGCCGGGCAGATCAGGCAATTCCTCGGTCGTGGCAAACGCCAAACTGGATAGATCGCAGCAGGTATATAAATCAGCAACCGACAACGGCCCCAAACCGGTCTTATAGAGGCTGACTTTTTTCTGGCTTGGCCGGCGGCTTGGCGCGGCTTTCTTCTTGGTTGGGCTTGGGCTCAAGATTGCAATGTCCGTTTATTTAAATGTTGTTCTACTTTCAATATAGGCACGAAGGTGCAGCGCTTAAGAAGTCTTTTTGGCCTTGTGCTCCAGCGCGATGCCGGCCAACTCCAGCACCACACCCAAGGCAAGCAACAGCGCGCCCTGCCAGACTTCCGGCGCGAGAAACATCAGTATTGCTCCGAGCACGATCAGGATAATTGCACTGGCGCGCCGGGTACGTGGATTCCTTATCATTTTGGTTCCTCCTGCTACGCTCAAATTGAAGTATAGGTTAGACAAAAATTTTTGGTTCGCTACCCGGCTAATAATAATTCAAGATTGAGGCCTGCCCTTCAACTGGGTAGCAGCGCCTTCAATTCCATCGCATCTTGCACGGCATAGGCCGCCTGATCATTATCGAAATAAACGTAGGCGGCATTTACCTGCAGGTGATTCAGCCAATTCGCCCAATCAAGCAAAGCGTCGCGCCCATAACGGCCGCGGTACGCGGCTTCCGGGCCATGCAAGCGCACATAAGCGAAATCCGCAGTGACCGTGCGCGGGCTTTGCCAGCCGCCAAGATCGAAGACACAGAATGCGGCGTTAAAATCAGATAAGAGATCAAGTACGGCCGCCGTGTGCCACCTTGCATCGCGCAACTCGAACGCGACTTGAATGCCGTGGGGCAATGCCTCCAGGAAAGCCTTGAGCCGGCCGAAATCCAGCCGCCAATTTGGCGGCAGTTGGAACAGCAGCGGGCCTTGTTTTTCGCCCAGCCCCGATACCGCCTCCCACAGCGGCGGCAAGATCTGCGCCGGTTCTTTCAGCTTCTTCATGTGCGTGATATAGCGGTTCGCCTTGACCGCGAACACGAACCCCGCCGGCGTCTGCGCACGCCAGGCGGCGAACATCTCCCTGGTAGGTAAGCGGTAGAAGCTGTTATTCACTTCAACGCTGGCGAAATGGCTCGCGTAATAGTCCAGCCAGCGCGGCTCGGGCAAGCCGCTCGGATAAAACCGGCCGCGCCAATGCGGATAGACCCAGCCTGAGGTGCCGATGTGGACGCGCATGGTTCAGCCACTCGCGGATGCGGTTTGAAAAGCGTGCAGCAGCTCCGCTTCCAATTCCGCGGCCCGCTCGCGGTAGATCGGCGAGAAGTGAAACGGGATCGCCTGCTTGACGCCTGCCGCGCGCGCCAAGCGACCGGCTTGGCCGGCGGTAAGATGTTTCTTTTCCGCGGCGCGCTCGGCATGCTCGTCGAGAAACACGCTTTCGATGAAGAGCATGTCAGCGTCTCGCGCCAGATCGATGATGCGCTGGGCGTTGGTCGCGCTCTGTACCACATCGGTGACATAGGCGAGCTTGAGGCCGGGCACAAAGTGCAGGCAGCAGGCTTTCAACTCACCCAGGGTGAAGCGCCGTCCATGGGGCGCTGTGAACACTTGCGTATCCGGCGTGCCGTCGAGTGCGGCGTGTTTCAATCGCTGTAACCAAGGTCCGACTGATACGCCCATTTCTTCCAGGCGATTTTTCCAGACGTTCACATGCTGCTTCTCTTCCACGGCAAATGCGAGGCAGGGGGTGCCATGATCCAATATGGCATAGCGCACGCGAAAGCCCGCCTCGTCGAGCAGCACGCCCGCGTCAAGTTGAATGCGCGCTTCCGCTTCGCGGCGAAAAGCCTGGTGCACGTGAAAATGGGCGCGGCGCGCGCAGCCATCCTCCGCCACTTCGGTGACGCTGAGCGCGAAATCGTTTTCGTAGCGATGCACCAAATTCCAGGTGTAAGCGGCGAGCTTGGCTTCGACTTGATCGAGAAAACCCGGCGGGCCATATAGCCGCACGCCACGATCCCGCCCCAAGCAGATGCGCAGAAGCCAATCGAAGCCGATGAAATGATCCATGTGGCAGTGAGAGACGAATATATCTGAGATGCGCAACAGCTTGCGCGGCGGCAAGGCGCGGATGTCGCCCAAGTCGAACAGCAGCGCGCGCCGCTCGAACAGGAAATCCACAAATAAACCCGGATCGCCGAACGGATCGTTGACGAGCGCAGGCTGCAATAGGGGGCGCATATCAGTCGAGAATAATTTTGCCGGCCCACGCCAGGATCGGCTGCAAGCGCGGCGGTAAGATCACACGCGCTTGATCAAAATCAACCCAACGCCATTCGTCGTGCTCCGGCCTTCCCAGTTCAGGCGAGATCGGCAGGGTGATAACTTGTCGCATGGTTTCCGCCAGGTAGTAGCGCGCCACTTTGCCGCGACTATAGGGCGCGGTTTCGCAATACACTTCGCCCCAACGGAAATTGAGATCGGTTAACCCCGCCTCTTCCGCCGTTTCGCGCAGAGCGGCGGCGAGCGGCGTCTCACCCGGCTCTACCGTACCTTTGGGAAAATCCCAGTTGGCGTAGGCGCGCAACAGCAACCACCGCCAAGCATCGCCTTCCCGGCGCACCGGGACGATGCCGGCGGAAAACCGCGCTGGCATTTAGAGCTCGGCCGATTCCAGATCCAACTCGATGGCTTTTAAACCTTCCGCCGCGCACGCTTCATCCTGTTCGCCGGTCGGCGCGCCGGAAACACCGATCGCCCCCACGATGTTACCTATCGCCGAAATGGGGATGCCACCCGCCGAGAACACCAAGCCCTCGACCTTGGCCACTGAGAACGGATCGGTGAAACGGCCCTTCATGGAGGACAGGGTGGCGTTGAAATTTACTGCGGTATAGGCTTTCTGCCGACTGGCTTCAAGCGTCAGACGAGCCGCGAGCGTATCGCGCAACACGATCATCGGGTCTCCACTGCGATCCACCACGGTGACGCCGATCTGGATGCCCTGCTTGCGGCAGGCGACGACTGCGGCCTGCGCCATCTTCTGCGCGGCTTCCATGGTGAGGCGTGGGATTTTGACCACCACCGGTGCATCGGCGGCTATTGTCGGCGCAGACAAGGCAAGTAAAGAAATCGCCAGAATGGATTGACGCATGGTTCTATTCTCCTTCTTTATAATTAAGCAGAGTTAAAAGCTAAGCATAGACCACACGATTACACGCAGCCAAGTCTACTTACTCGGACAAGGACCACTCCCCTTTCAACACTTTCTCCAGCCAGAATAATCCGACCACGGTCTTCGCCTCACAGATTTCGCCGCTTTTAATCATCTGCATCGCCTGCGCGAAGGGCAGCTGAAAGATTTCCAGGAATTCGTCTTCATCCGGCTGATGGCCGCTGTATTCCAAGCCGCGCGCCAAGTAATACACCAAGCGCTCGTCGGTGTAGCCGATGCAGGGATAGACGGTCGTGACATATTGCCAATCACGCGCGCTATAGCCGGTCTCTTCCAACAACTCACGCTGGGCGCACGCCAAGGTTTCCTCACCTGTGTCGATCTTGCCAGCGGGTAGCTCAATGAAGTCACGGTGCAAGGGATAGCGGTGTTGACGCTCCAAAATCAGGTCACCATTGTCTGCGATGGGAATGATGACTACCGCACCCGGATGTGTAATGTATTCGCGCACCGAGGTGTTGCCATCGGGTAAGCGCACCTCATCCCGCCGTACGTGCAGCAGCCGGCCGCTGTACACCACCTCGGAATTAATTTTGTGTTCAGTCAGGTCTTTATTTTCCATATTTTTTATCTTGCCATTTAAGTAATTAATGATATACTTTTTTACATGCTTGATTGAATTAGTCAACTAATTGTTGGCAAATTATCGAGCTTTTTTAGGGACTTATATATTAGTTTTAACTAATTTACTAAAGGAGTCGAAAAATGAGCAGCTTGATTTCTGGTTTTGCCCCCGATGGGATTGTGACCGTAAACCGCGTGATTCTGAAGTCTGAATATAGCGTAGAAGACCTGGAAGAGCGCGTGGCGGAGTTGTGTGAAAACGTGAAAACCTTTCACTCCGAAACCGGCTTTGTCGGCGGCTTTGTGATGATGAATACCGGTGCGATCTCGAATGAGGGCTCGACCGTGGGCCAAACCGTGGTGAGCCCGCTGAAAGGCAAAGAAGCGCTGATCGTCACCTTCTGGCAAACCATGGAGCAGCACGAAGCGTCGCATCGCAGCGACACTTTCCAACCGCTGTTTCAGCGCGTACTGGATCTGTGCGAAAACGGTAACGAAGAGATTGCGTATCAGATGCTCTGGTCAGGCATGGCGTATGACCCGGAGCAGGCGAAAGAAGCGAAAGCAGCCAAAGCGAAATACATGAAAGCAGCGTAATTCAATTACGTAGTTGAGAAACTAAAGCCCATTCGGTGCAAGCCGAATGGGCTTTTTTTATAGCATTTGCTTTATGGCGTGGGAACACAGCGCCATGAGCGGCTGGGGCAGAATACCCAGCGCAAGCACCGCTAGGCCGTTAACACTAAGCAGCACGCGCATGTCGGCATGCGATGCAATCGGCGCGGTATCGGTCGGCTCATCAAAATACATCAGCTTAACGATGCGCAAGTAGTAGAACGCGCCGATCACCGACATCAGCACCGCGAATACCACCAGCCACAGATAGCCGGCTTGCAACGCGGCTTGCAGCACGGAGAGCTTGGCAAAGAAGCCCACGGTAGGTGGAATGCCGGCCATGGACACCATCAGCAGCAGCATCATGAAGGCATACCACGGGCTGCGGCGATTGAGGCCTTTGAAATCTTCCAACTGATCTGCCTCGAACCCGGCGCGCGAAAGCAGCAAAATCATGCCGAAGCCACCCAGGCTCATCAGTACATAAATCAGCACGTAGAACATGGCCGAGCTATAGCCGTTTTCGCTGCCGGCGAGGAAACCCAGCAACAGAAAACCCATATGCGAAATGGTCGAATACGCCAGCATACGTTTCAAATTAGTCTGAGCGATGGCGGCGATATTACCGATCGCCATCGAAAGCATGGCCATCAGCACCAGCATCGGCTGCCAATCCGCAACCAGACCGCCCAAGCCGTCAACCAAGAGCCGCATCACAAATGCGAACGCGGCGATCTTCGGCGCCGAGCCGATGAACAAGGTTACCGCCGTCGGGGCGCCGTGATACACATCCGGAATCCACATATGGAACGGCACCACACCGAGCTTGAAGGCCAAGCCGGCCACCACGAACACCAAGCCGAATACCAACACTGTGTCGAGATGATCGAGACTCGGAATGGTCGCCGCTACCTTGGCGAGTTCCAGATTGCCGGTCGCGCCGTAGATCATCGACATGCCGTAGAGCAGCATGCCGGAGGCGAGCGCACCCAGTACGAAATATTTCATCGCTGCCTCGGTGGCATTGCGCGAATCGCGCTGCAAGGCGACCAAGGCGTACAGGCTGAGCGAGAGCAATTCCAAACCGAGATAAAGCGTGAGGAAATGGCTGGCCGACACCATCACCATCATGCCGAGCAGGGCAAACAGCACTAGCACAAAAAATTCGCCGCGATATAAATCACGGGTTTTAATGTAGCTGCGCGAATAAATCAGGACCACCGCCACCGCGAGATACAACATGAGCTTGAGCAGGTCGGAGAAGGTGTCATCCACGAACAAATTGCTGAAGGCGAGCACCGGCATGGTGTTGAAAGTGGCAACGGTGATCACCGCCGCGCCCACCAGGGTCAACAAGCTCAGGCCGTAGCTGACATAACGCAAATCATCGGCGAGAAACAAATCCAGCAGTAGGATCGTGCAGGCCATGGTCAACACGAACACTTCGGGCAAAACTGGCAATAGATCGGTCAGAATAAAATTCATGGTTTACTCATCTTCACCAGGCGCACGCGCCGCATTTGCTCAACGCCACATGGGCGAGCAGATTGTTGACCGAGACATGCATCACTTCGGTGAAGGGCTTGGGATAGACACCCATCGCCAGCACCGCGACCGCCAACAGCGCCAACACTAAAAACTCGCGCGCGGAAATGTCTTGCATGTGTTCCACATGATCGTTGCCCACCGCGCCGAACACCACGCGCTTCACCATCCACAAGGTATAAGCCGCGCCGAAGATCAGCGTGGTCGCGGCGAGGAAGGCGTACCAGAAATTAACTTTGATCGCACCCATGATGACCATGAATTCACCGACGAAGCCGCTGGTCGCCGGCAAGCCGGAGTTGGCCATGGCGAACAATACGAAGAAGGCTGCGAACATCGGCATCTTGTTGGCCACCCCACCGTAGTCGGAAATGTTGCGTGAATGCACCCGGTCGTACATCACGCCGACGCATAGGAACAGCGCGCCGGAAATGAAACCATGCGAAATCATCTGCACCAACGCGCCTTCCATGCCGAGCGCGTTGAAAATGAAAAAGCCGAGCGTGACGAAACCCATATGCGAAATCGATGAATAAGCGATTAGCTTCTTCATATCGGTTTGCACCAACGCCACCAGACCGATATACACCACCGCGATCAGTGACAGCGTGATCATAAATCCGGACAGGAAGTGGCTGCCATCCGGCGCGATTGGCAGCGAGAAGCGTAAGAAACCATACGCGCCCAGCTTCAACATGATGGCCGCCAGCACCACCGAGCCGCCGGTGGGCGCCTCGACGTGCGCATCCGGCAACCAGGTATGCACCGGCCACATCGGCACCTTGACCGCGAACGCGGTGAAGAAGGCGAGGAAGATCAGCACCTGCTCCTTAAGGCTGAGCGAGAGTTCGTGATATTTCAGAATTTCGAAATGGCCGGTCTTCAGATACAGATAGATGAAGGCCACCAGCATCAACAACGAGCCGAGCAAGGTGTACAGGAAGAACTTGATGCTGGCGTAGACCCGGCGCGCCCCACCCCACACGCCGATCGCGAGGAACATCGGGATCAGCATCGCTTCCCAAAACACGTAAAACAAAATCGCGTCGAGCGCGGCGAATACGCCAATCATCAGGCCGGACATGATGAGGAAGGCCGCCATGTATTGCGCGACGTTCACCTCGATCACTTTCCACCCGGCGATCACCACCAGCACCGTGGTGAAACTGGTCAACAGAATGAACAGCACCGAGATGCCATCCACGCCCAAATGGTAGTTGATTTTGAAAGTCTCGATCCACGGCGCAAGTTCCACGAACTGCATGCCGGGGCTGACGAGATTGAATTGGGTGTAGAGCGGAATCGAAGCGATGAAGCCCAATACCGCGCCAATCAGCGCCAACCAGCGCGCGGCGAAGGCATTGCGGTCGCCGGTGACGAGCACCGCCACACCGAAGAAAATCGGCAGCCAGATGACCAGACTTAGAAGCGGCATTCCAAACAGCATAGTTTTCCTATTTTATTATTCAGGCAATACACCTGAAGCCTGACGCCCGACCCCTGACGCCTAAAATCTATACCTTCACAAACCAGGTAATCAGCACGAACACGCCGATCAGCATCGCAAATGCATAGTGGTAAATGTAACCGGACTGAAATTGTCGAACCACGCCCGAAAACCGGCCGATGAGCTTAGCGGTGCCGTTCACCAACCAGCCATCGATCACGCGTTCATCGCCCTGCTTCCACAAGCCGCTGCCGATGCGGCGCGCGCCGCCGGCGAAGAACCAACTGTAGAACTCGTCAAAACCATATTTGCGCTCGAGGATGGCGTAAATGATGGAAAAGCGTGCGGCGATTTTGGCCGGCCATTCGGTGAACACCATATACAGCAGATAGGCCGTCACCACACCGCCCAATGCCAACCAGAACACCAGCGTGCCGACTGAGTGGGCAGCCATCGACCAGGCATCGTGGAAATGTTCGGATAACTCCTTCATTGCCGGATGCGCTTCGGACACCTGGATCGCGTTGCCGAACCAATTGCCATCAACAATCGGCCCCACGGTGAAATAACCGATGAACACGGAGGGGATCGCCAGCAACACCAAGGGCAGCCACACTACCCAGGGCGTTTCATGCGGCGTGCCGCCGTGGCCATGTTCGTCATCGTGATGTGCGTGTTCCACATCCTGCACGGGGAAGCGCTCCTTGCCGTGGAACACCAGGAAATACATGCGGAAGGAGTAGAACGCCGTCACGAATACCCCCGCCACCACGGCAAAGTAGGCGAAGCCGGAACCTGCCAAGTGCGAGGCACCCACTGCTTCGATAATCGAATCTTTGGAATAGAAGCCGGAAAAGAAAGGCGTGCCGATCAGCGCCAGCGAACCGACGAGCGAGGTAATCCAAGTGATCGGCATGTATTTGCGCAGGCCGCCCATTTTGCGAATGTCTTGTTCGTGATGCATGGCGATAATCACCGAGCCGGCGGCGAGGAACAGCAAGGCTTTGAAAAAGGCATGCGTCATTAGATGGAAAATCGCGACCGAATAAGCCGAGGCGCCCAGCGCCACGGTCATATAGCCCAACTGCGATAGCGTCGAGTACGCCACCACGCGCTTGATGTCGTTTTGGATAATGCCCAGAAAGCCCATGAACAAAGCGGTGATTGCGCCGATCACCAGCACGAACGACAAGGCGGTGTCGGATAACTCGAACAAGGGCGACATGCGCGCCACCATGAAAATACCGGCGGTCACCATGGTCGCGGCATGAATCAGCGCAGAAATCGGCGTCGGGCCTTCCATCGAATCCGGCAGCCACACATGCAGCGGGAACTGCGCCGATTTACCCATGGCGCCGATGAAGAGCAAAATGCAAATTACCGTGATGAGCGACCATTCCTGGCCCGGAATCAGTTTGATCGTCTGCCCAGCCAAGGCCCCGGCTTGACCGAACACTTGGGCGTAATCGAGCGAACCGGCATAAGCCAGCACCAGACCGATGCCCAGCAGAAAACCGAAATCGCCGACGCGGTTGACCAGGAACGCTTTTAGATTGGCGTAAATGGCGGTCGGCTTGGTGTACCAGAAGCCGATCAGCAGATACGACACCAGGCCCACGGCCTCCCAGCCGAAGAACAATTGCACAAAGTTGTTCGACATCACCAGCATCAGCATGGAGAAAGTGAACAAAGAGATGTAGCTGAAGAAGCGCTGGTAACCGGGGTCCTCGCTCATATAGCCGATGGTGTAGATGTGCACCATGAGCGAGACGAAAGTCACCACCAGCATCATCATGGCGGAGAGCTTGTCGATCAGGAAACCGATCTCGAAGTTCATGCCGCCGCTGGTGAGCCAGGTGTAAATCGCACCGTTAAAGGTATGCCCCAACTGCACGTCTTGAAACACTTGATACGAGGCCACGCAAGAAACCGCCACGCCGAGGATCGTGATGCGATGCGACCAGGTGCGGCCGATCAACCAGCCGAACAAGCCCGCGAGTACTGCGCCTACGAGTGGGGCCAGCGGCACGGTCATGTATAAGGTTTGCATGTCGAGCATCTTCATTTCCGCTTAGCCCTTGAGGTGATCGAGATCGTCCACATTGATGGTGCGCAGATTGCGGAACAGCACCACCAGAATCGCCAGCCCGATTGCGGATTCGGCTGCCGCCACCGTCAGAATGAAGAACACGAATACCTGCCCTGCCATATCGCCCAGGTAATGCGCGAAGGCGACGAAATTCATATTCACCGCGAGCAGCATGAGTTCGATCGCCATCAGCAGAATGATGACGTTCTTACGGTTGAGGAAAATCCCCAACACGCTGATGGCGAATAAAATGCCGCCGAGGATGAGGTAATGGGACAGGGAGATCACGCTGGTTTCACCTTTATTCTGCTTTCTCTTCTGTTTTCTCACGAGCCGAGTTATCCGCCGGCATCGATACCAGGCGCACCCGGTCTGCACGTTTCACCCGCACTTGCTCCGCCGGGTTTTGATACTTGGTGTTCTTACGCCGACGCATGGTGAGCGCAATCGCCGCCACGATTGCCACCAACAAAATCACCGCGGCGATCTCGAATGGGTAAACATATTCGGTGTAGAGCAAGCGGCCCAATTCCTTGGTGTTGCTGTATTCGGGGCCATGCGCCACCGGGGCCGGCATTTGCTTGAGGCCGAAATGCTTGCCACCCAGGATGACCACCATCTCCAGCACCATCAGCACGGAAACGATCCCGGCTAACGGCAGATAATCCCAAAACCCCTCGCGCAGCTTGTCGAGATTGATGTCCAACATCATCACCACGAACAAGAACAGCACCATCACCGCGCCTACATACACCAGCACCAAAGTGATGGCGAGAAACTCCGCTTCCAGCAGCAACCACAAACCCGCGGCGGTAAAAAACGCCAGCACCAAGAACAGCGCCGCATGCACCGGATTGCGCGCGGTGATCACACGCATGCCGGCGAACAGCAGGATCGCTGAGAATAAGTAGAAAACGAATGGTTCAAAATTCATGTGCTTTTAAAAACCTTTTTCCGCAGAGCATGCTGTGGCTAAATTTATCGATACTTCGCATCATCCGCCCGATCCTGGGCAATCATGTCTTCGTACTTATCCCCGACCGCCAACAGCATCGGCTTGGTGAAATACAAGTCACCGCGCTTCTCGCCGTGGTATTCGAAGATGCGCGTCTCCACAATGGAATCCACCGGGCACGATTCTTCGCAGAAGCCGCAGAAGATGCATTTGGTTAAATCGATGTCGTAGCGCGTGGTGCGGCGCGTGCCGTCATCGCGCTGTTCGGATTCGATGGTGATCGCCAGCGCCGGGCATACCGCTTCGCACAGCTTGCAGGCAATGCAGCGCTCTTCACCGTTCGGATAGCGGCGCAGCGCGTGCAAGCCACGGAAGCGCGGGCTCATCGGCGTCTTTTCATCCGGATACTGCACGGTGATTTTGCGCGCGAACAAATGGCGGCCGGTCAGCTGCATGCCCTTCAACAACTCGAGGAGCAGGAAGCTGGCGAAAAAATCTTTCATGCGCGTCATCATCTCCGGGGCCTCAGTGGAAGAGATAACCGTAAGGGGTTTGCATGGCCGCGCCGATCACCACGATCCAAATCAGGGTGATGGGGATAAACACTTTCCAGCCGAGACGCATGATCTGATCGTAGCGATAACGCGGGAATGTGGCGCGGAACCACAAGAACAGGAATAAGACAAAGCCGGTCTTGGCAAACAGCCAGGGGAAACCATCCGGCAGGAATCCAACCGGCGATAACCAGCCGCCCAAGAACATGACGGCGGTCAGTGTCGCCACCAAAATCATGTTGGCGTATTCCGCCAGGAAGAAAACCGCGAACGCCATGCCCGAATATTCGACATGGAAGCCGGCCACGATTTCTGATTCGCCCTCGGCCACGTCGAACGGCGCGCGGTTGGTCTCCGCCACGCCGGCGATCAAATACACGATAAACAAGGGGAAGAGTGGCAAGAAATACCAATGCATCACGCCGCCAGCCTGGCCGCGCACGATTTCGACCAGATTCAAGCTCTGCGCCGCCATCAACACGCCCACCAGGGCAAATCCCATGGCAATCTCATACGATACGATCTGTGCCGCCGAGCGCATGGCGCCGAGGAAAGCGTATTTGGAATTGGAGGCCCAGCCCGCCACCACCACGCCGTACACGCCCATCGAAGTGATCGCCATGATGTAGAGCAGGCTCGCATCCACATTGGCCAGCACCATCTCGGCGCTGAAAGGCATCACCGCCCAGGCGGCGAGCGCCGGTGCGAGCACCAAAATCGGTGCGAGCAGGAACAGGAATTTGTTGGCGCCGCTGGGGATAATGATTTCCTTGAACATCAGCTTCAGGGCATCGGCGATCGGTTGCAGCCAACCCTTGGGGCCAACGCGGTTGGGGCCGATGCGGATCTGCATGTAGCCGATAATTTTGCGCTCGGCATAAGTCAGGTAGGCCACGCACAGCATCAGCGGCAAGGTGATCGAGACGATCAACAGCATGGTCTTCACGAAAGTGAAAATTTGCGGGCCCCACACCGGGCCGAACCAGCTTTGATAGTAAGGAAGGAAAAATTCCATCATGCGCGTGTCACCGAAATGGCATCGAACATTCCGCCGAGCGCGGCGGTCATGGGATGGGCCGCAGCGACGCGCACGCAGTTATCCGGCAGGCGATCATCACGCGCCACGGGCAATTGCGTTTGGCCTGCACCTTGTTTGAGCAAAATCATATCGCCCTCATTCAAGCCGAGGCGCTGCATTAAGCCGGTATTCGCCCAAGCCCGCGGCGCTTGCGCATCCTTGGCAGCCTGCAATGCCGGGGCACGGCGCACAATGGCATCGGACTGATAAATCGGTACTTCCCCAATACGTTCTATGGTGCGTTCGATGCCATGCGCTTTCACGCTGATATCGGCCAACACCGCTTGCTTGAGGGCATTGCTCAGCGTGGGTTCGCCGCCCGCAAGCAGTTCACTGCGTACATCCTCGGTGCTGTTGTATTCGAAGCCAGGCAAATGCAACAGATTACCGAGCACGCGCAATACTTTCCACGCCGGACGGGTTTCCCCCTGCGGTTTCACCACGGCATTGAACGACTGCACGCGGCCCTCGGTGTTGATGTAGGTGCCGGAAGTTTCGGTGAACGGCGCAATCGGCAGCATCACATCGGCGTAGTCCAAGGCCAAGTGTTTGAACGCGGACATCACCACCACCATATCCGCCGCCATCATGGCGTTCATGGCTTGTTGCGGATCGTGGCTATCGAGTTCCGCTTCCACGTTCAGCAGCACATAGGCCTTGCGAGGTTGAGCCAACATCTGCGCCGCATTCAAGCCACCGCCTTTGGGCCACGCGCCCGCAACATAAGCGCCAACGCTATTCGCCGCCTCGCCCAGAAAGCCGAATTTCGCACCCAGCACGCGCGCCAGCTCCAGACCTAAGCTATGCAAGGTCGCAGCTTGCGGATGATGCTGCGCCAGATTGCCGAGCAAAATCGTGACGTTTTTTCCAGCACATAGACTGGTCGCGATCGCTTGTGCTGCAGCATTGGGCGTCACGTTCGCCAGCGCATCACGATAAGCCGCGCCCAGCTCCACGCCCTTTTGTTGCGCCGCGGCTTTCGCCACTTGCGCCAAGGCATTCACCATCGCGCCAGGCGCCACAATGGCCTTGTTGGCCACCGCACACAGCAGATCATCGTCTACCGGGTTGATCAAATTCAGTTGACCGCCGCGCTTCACGGCTTGACGCAGCCGATGCGCGAGCAGCGGTTGTTCTTTGCGCAGCGTGCTGCCGACAATCAGCATGGCACCGGTTTCCGCCAACGCTTCGACGGGCTGCCCCAACCAAGGCGCCCCGCTTAATTCCGCATCGGCGCTGAAATCGGATTGGCGCAAGCGGTGATCGACGTTGCCGCTGCCGAGTGCGCGCGTCAGTTTTTGCAGCAGATAAAGTTCTTCCAGCGTGCTATGCGGCGTGGCGAGCGCGCCGATCGCTTCCGCGCCATGCTTGGCCTTGATATCGGCCAAGCCGTTGGCCACATATTCAAGCGCGGTCTGCCAATCGGTTTCGCGCCACTGGCCGCCTTGCTTCACCATGGGCACGGTCAAACGCTCGGCGCTGTTCAGCGCTTCATAGGAGAAGCGATCCCGGTCCGCCAGCCAGCACTCGTTCACGGCTTCGTTTTCGCGTGGCAGCACACGCATCACCCGATCTTGCTTAATGTGCAGCGACAGGTTGGCGCCCAAACCATCGTGCGGACTGATCGAGGGGCGGCGGCTCAATTCCCAGGTACGCGCGGTGTAGCGGAACGGCTTCGAAGTCAGCGCGCCGACCGGGCACAGATCGATCATGTTGCCGGAAATCTCGGAATCGACCGTCTGCGAGATGAACGGCATGATTTCGGAATGTTCACCGCGCGCCGCTTGGCCCAATTCCATGACGCCGCCGATTTCCTGGCCGAAGCGCACGCAGCGCGTGCAGTGAATGCAGCGCGTCATGTCGGTGGCGATGAGTGGGCCCAAATTCTTGTTCACCACCACGCGCTTTTCTTCGGTGTAGCGCGAGCTGCTGCAACCGTAACCCACGGCCAAGTCTTGCAACTGGCACTCGCCGCCTTGGTCGCAAATCGGGCAATCGAGCGGATGATTGATCAGCAGGAATTCCATCACCCCTTGTTGCGCGCGCTTGGCCTTATCGGAACTGCTGGCCACCTTCATGCCGTCGGTGACCGGCGTGGCGCATGCGGGCAGCGGCTTGGGCGCTTTCTCCACATCCACCAAACACATGCGGCAATTGGCGGCGACCGACAGTTTGCGGTGGTAGCAAAAACGCGGAATATAAATGCCGAGCTTGTCGGCAGCATCCATCACCGTGCTGCCTTCGGGCACCTCTACTTGCTGGCCGTCAATTTCGATATGCAACATGCTAGTGACACCCGTCGATGGGACGCTTGTGTTCGATGTGATGCTCGAACTCGTGGCGGTAATGTTTGATGAAACTAAGAACCGGCGTGGCGGCGGCGTCTCCTAAAGCGCAGATCGTACGTCCGCTAATATTTTTGGACACATCGGTTAGCAAATCCAAGTCTTCAATACGGCCCTTGCCATGCGCGATGCGCTGTACGACACGGTACAACCAACCGGTTCCTTCGCGGCAAGGCGTACATTGGCCGCATGATTCCTCAAAATAGAAATACGATAAGCGCTCCAGCGCGCGCACCATGCACACCGTATCGTCCAGAATGATGACGGAGCCAGCGCCGAGCATCGAACCCGCCTTGGCGAGCGAATCGTAATCCATGGTGCAGGCCATCATCACCTCGGCGGGCAACACAGGCACCGACGAACCGCCAGGAATACACGCTTTCATGGTGCGTCCAGCGCGCATACCACCTGCCATTTCAAGGAGATCGGAAAACGGTGTGCCGAGCGGAATTTCGTAATTGCCCGGTTTGTTGATCTGACCGGTGATAGAAAAAATCTTGGTGCCGCCATTATTCGGCTTGCCGAGTTCTAAAAATTTCTGACCGCCATTGCGCACGATGTATGGAATATTGGCAAAGGTCTCGGTGTTGTTAATGACTGTGGGGCGGCCATACAAGCCAAAGCTGGCTGGGAACGGCGGCTTGAAACGGGGCTGCCCTTTTTTGCCTTCAAGCGATTCAAGCAATGCGGTCTCTTCGCCACAAATATATGCGCCAAAGCCATGATGCGCGTTGAGCTCAAAGCTAAAACTGCTGCGTAAAATGTTTTGGCCAAGATAGCCAGCCGCACGTGCCTCGTCCAGCGCGTGCTCGAAATGTTCGTACATATCCCAGATTTCGCCGTGGATATAGTTATAACCGCGCTGTGCGCCCAGCGTGTACCCAGCAATGATCATGCCTTCAATCACACTGTGCGGGTTGTAGCGCAGGATGTCGCGATCTTTATAGGTGCCTGGTTCGCCTTCATCGCTATTGCAGACGATGTATTTATCCCCTGCGAAATGACGCGGCAGAAAACTCCACTTGAGGCCAGTTGGAAACCCTGCACCGCCCCGACCACGTAGGCCGGAGGTTTTCACCTCTGCGATAATCGCTTCCGCAGTGATGTTTTCCGCCAAAATTTTCTTCAACGCCTGATAACCGCCGACGTGCTCGTAGTTGGCGAGCGTGCCCGGTTCGGGATGGTCCAGCGTATTGAGGATGATTTTTTCCGACATACTTATTCCAACTCAGCCAACAGTTGGTCAACTTTTTCAGGCGTCATGAAACTGCACATACGGTGGTTATTTACAATCATCACCGGCGCATCGCCACAAGCACCCATGCACTCGCCCTCGATCAGGGTGAACTTTCCGTCTTCGGTGGTTTCGCCATAATTAATTTCGAGCTTCTGCTTCAAGTACTCGCCCACATCTAGCTGCCAGGTGACACGGCACGGTAAATTGGTGCAAATCACCAGCTTATGTTTGCCGCGTTGCTGCGTGTCATACATGTTATAAAAAGTCGCCACTTCATATGCCGCGATGTGTGGCATGCCGAGATAATCCGCCACGAACTGGATCGTGTCACTGGCAAGCCAGCCTTTTTCCTGCTGCGCAATGCGCAACGCCGACATCACCGCCGACTGCTTTTGATCGGCTGGATATTTGGCAATTTCGCGGTCGATCTTCGCCAAGGATTCTACGGACAGCGTCATCGATCAATTTCCCCAAACACAATATCTTGCGTGCCGATAATCGCCACCACATCGGCAATCATGTGCCCACGCGCCATTTCATCCAAGGCCGCCAGATGCGCGAAACCGGGCGCGCGGATTTTCATGCGGTAGGGCTTGTTGGCGCCATCCGAGACCAAATAAATACCGAACTCGCCCTTGGGATGCTCGATGGCGGCATAGCATTCGCCGGCAGGCACATGGAAACCTTCGGTGAAGAGCTTGAAGTGATGGATCAACTCTTCCATATTGGATTTCATATCCAGCCGCGACGGGGGCGCAATCTTGTGATTGTCGGTGATCACCGGGCCGGGGTTCTGGCGCAGCCATGCCACGCATTGCTTAATAATATTGTTGGATTGACGCATCTCTTCCATGCGCACCAAGTAGCGGTCGTAACAATCCCCATTGACGCCGACCGGGATATCGAAATCCATGCGATCGTATACTTCATACGGCTGCTTCTTGCGCAAATCCCACGCGATGCCCGAACCGCGCAGCATGGGTCCGGTAAAGCCCAGCGCCTGCGCGCGTTCCGGCGTCACCACGCCGATGCCGACCAGACGCTGCTTCCAAATGCGGTTGTCGGTGAGCAGGGTCTCATACTCGTCGACGTAGGTCGGAAAGCGCTGGGTAAAATCGTCGATGAAATCCAGCAGCGAGCCTTGGCGATTCTCGTTGAGCTTGCAGATATCGCGCGCGTTGCGAATTTTCGACGTTTGATACTGCGGCATCTGATCCGGCAGATCGCGATACACCCCGCCCGGACGGTAATACGCCGCATGCAGCCGCGCGCCGGACGCCGCCTCATAGCAATCCATCAAATCTTCACGCTCGCGGAAAGCGTAGAGGAACACCGTCATCGCGCCAACGTCAAGCGCATGCGCACCGAGCCATAACAAGTGATTCAGCAAACGGGTGATCTCGTCGAACATCACGCGAATGTATTGCGCGCGCTCCGGCACGTCGAGTTGCAGCAGCTTCTCGATCGCCATCACATAGGCGTGCTCGTTGCACATCATGGACACGTAATCGAGACGGTCCATGTATGGGACGGATTGAATGAAGGTCTTATTTTCCGCGAGCTTTTCCGTGGCGCGATGCAATAGGCCGACGTGCGGATCAGCGCGCTCAATCACTTCGCCATCCAACTCCAGCACCAGACGCAGCACGCCATGCGCGGCGGGGTGTTGCGGGCCGAAGTTAAGCGTGTAGTTGCGAATCTCAGCCATTGAAAGAGCCTTCCCGAATCGTGCGCGGGACAATTTCACGTTCCTCGATTGAAACCGGCTGATAGACAACGCGCTTCTGATCCGGGTCATAGCGCATCTCAACATAACCCGTCAGCGGAAAATCTTTGCGGAAGGGATGCCCGACAAAACCATAGTCGGTGAGAATGCGGCGCAAATCCGGGTGGCCTTCGAATATGAGGCCGAAGAGATCGAATGCCTCGCGCTCAAACCAATTGGCGGCCGGCCAAAGCTCAATGACCGAATCCACTATGGGGAAGTCATCATCCTCGGCGAACACACGCACGCGCAGGCGCTGATTTTTACTGACCGACAGCAAATGATACACGGCGGCAAAACGTTTGCCGCTCCAGGCGCCATCACCGTAACTCTGATAATCCACGCCGCACACATCGATCAGTTGCTCGAAGCGCAAATCGTAGTCGTCTCGCAATCGTTTCAATACTGGCAGCATGTCGGCGCGCGGCAGCACCAGGGTCAGCTCACCCACATGCTCCTGGAGCGTGAAATCGATGCCTTCGAGCAAAGTATCGAGACGCGCGGAAATGGCTTGAAGCTTAGCGTTCATGCGGGGCTTTAGGGTTAACGCGCAATGGTATTGGTGCGTTTGATTTTGTTTTGAAGCTGCACCAAACCATAAAGCAAAGCTTCAGCAGTCGGCGGACACCCGGGTACATATACATCGACCGGCACGATGCGGTCGCAACCGCGCACGACGGAATAGGAATAATGGTAATACCCCCCGCCGTTCGCACACGATCCCATAGACATCACCCAGCGCGGCTCGGCCATCTGGTCGTACACCTTGCGCAAGGCGGGCGCCATTTTGTTGCACAAGGTACCGGCAACGATCATCAGATCGGATTGACGTGGGCTGGGGCGGAACACGATGCCGAAGCGATCCAGATCATAGCGCGAGGCGCCGGCTTGCATCATTTCCACGGCGCAGCAGGCTAAGCCGAAAGTCATGGGCCACAAAGAACCGGTGCGGGTCCAATTCACCACGGAATCGACCGTGGTAGTAATAAACCCCTTCTCGAAGACGCCTTCTATTCCCATTCCAAGGCACCCTTCTTCCATTCATAGATGAAACCGACCACCAAGATGCCCAGGAACACCATCATGGCGACGTAGCCGAAGAGACCGATCTCTTCCAGCACCACGGCCCAGGGGAAAAGAAATGCAATTTCCAAATCAAACAGGATGAACAAAATGGCGACGAGGTAGTAACGCACATCGAATTTCATGCGCGCGTCTTCAAACGCTTCAAAACCGCATTCGTAGGGGGAAAGTTTTGCACTATCAGGGCGATGTGGGCCTAGCAAAAATCCCATGCCCATGGCGATGACGCCGACGGCCAAGCCAACGACGACGAACAGCAAAACGGGGAAATAATTCTCCAGCACTCTCCTCCACTCCCGACTGGTCCACTCCCGGCTGATATTGAGACCAGCGCGCCAATAAAACCGTCGTTACTTTGCGACTAGTGAATTGTTATTTTGAGTGCTCAGTCTAGTTGCCATCAGAACTCGGTGTCAAGCTCCTGGCACTAGATTTTATTTTTATAAATCATTAACTTATGTGATTATTTTAACTTATTCTCACATAACGTTCATTAATGGTGCCGACGGCGAGACTCGAACTCGCACGGCTTGCGCCACCGCCCCCTCAAGACGGCGTGTCTACCAATTCCACCACGTCGGCAAAGCTTTTTAAGGGCTATTAATTGGGAATATCTTTAGCCTTGGAACCACTCGGTGCTGCAGGTTGCTGCGGCGCTGCTGGAGCCTGGGACTGGGCAGGCGTTAGTTCCTTCACCGTCATCGGTGCATGCTGTTTAGCAAAGGCAAAATAGGTCAGCCCCATGCTGGTCAAGAAGAAAACAGTCACCGCGACGGCGGTGGCGCGGCTCAAGAAATTGGCCGAGCCTGATGCGCCAAAGAGGCTGCCGGACGATCCGCTGCCAAACGCCGCGCCCATGTCCGCGCCTTTCCCATGCTGCAGCAAGACCATGCCGATCACCGCCAGCGACGCAATGATATGTACTATCCAGACCAGAGTTTCCATGATTAAACCTTATGCAACCTGAGCGGCTGCTTTGCAAATTGAGACGAATTCATTGGCATCCAACGACGCGCCGCCGATCAAACCACCGTCGATATCCGGCATCGCGAACAGTTCGGCCGCATTCGACGCTTTCACGCTGCCGCCATACAAAATCATAATGTTTTCGGACAAGCCCTTATTCTGCTCAGATAGTAAAGCACGAATATAAGCATGCACTTCTTGCGCCTGTTGCGGCGTCGCGGTCTTGCCGGTGCCAATCGCCCACACCGGCTCATACGCGATCACGCAGCGGCCAAAGCCTTCCATTCCCGCCTTATCCACCACGGCTTGCAGCTGGCGCTCCACGACATTGGCGGTAATGCCTTTTTCGCGCTCTTCCAGCGTCTCACCTACACACAAAATGGGGATCAGCCCGCCTTTCTGTGCGGCGACAAACTTTTCCGCCACCATCGCATCGTCCTCGCCATACAAAGCACGACGCTCTGAATGGCCAACAATCACAATACTGCAACCGAGATCGCGTAGCATGCTTGCCGACACTTCCCCGGTATAGGCGCCTTTTTCATGCTGGCTCACATTTTGCGCGCCCCACACAATTTCACCGCCTTGCAGCGCGAATTGCACTTGAAAAATATAGGGAAAAGGGACGCAAACAGCGCAATGTACGCCTTTGACCCCTGCCATGCCTGTCACAATTTCATCCAGCAGGGTCTTGTTGCTGATCAAACTGCCGTGCAGCTTCCAGTTGCCAACAACCATCCGCTCGCGCATAGCTTTCCCCGTATTCGCAAAGGGGTGCATGTTAGCGAGTTACCTTTAACGGGTCAATCCCAAACCCCTGTTAATCAATGAGCTATGCTGAATTTTGAATTGTCACAATTCAGTAACAATCGACGGCTAGTATGCACGCCGTAGCAACGTAAATCCCCAAACTGATGGAGGTAGCCCAAATGTTTCAACGTAATTTTTTCAAACAACTCGCCTTAACCGCCTGTGTCGCTGGTGCCCTCGGCGGATTTGCGCCGATGGCGAGCGCCGCCGATCAAATTATCAAGATTGACGGTTCCAGCACGGTATACCCGATTACCGAAGCGGTAGCCGAAGAGTTCCAGAAAGCCAAGAAAGGCGCGATCAAAGTCACGGTGGGCATTTCCGGCACCGGCGGCGGTTTCAAAAAATTCTGCCGCGGCGAAACCGATATTTCCGACGCCTCGCGCCCGATCCTGAAAAAAGAAATGGAAGCCTGCGCCCAAGCCGGCATTAAATATGTCGAGTTACCCGTAGCTTACGAAGGCATCACCGTGGTGGTGAATCCACAAAACACCTGGGCCAAAAGCATCACCGTAGCCGAATTGAAAAAAATCTGGGAACCCGCCTCCCAAGGCGTCGTTACCAAGTGGAATCAGGTCAATCCGGCCTGGCCCGATGCGCCGATCAAATTGTTTGGCCCGGGCGCCGATTCCGGCACTTTCGACTACTTCACCGAAGCGATTGTGGGTAAAGCCAAATCCAGCCGCGGCGATTACACCGCCTCGGAAGACGACAATGTGCTGGTGCAAGGTGTATCGCGCGATAAAAACGGCATCGGTTATTTCGGTCTGGCGTATTACTTGGAAAACCAGAAAAAGCTGAGGGCGGTGCCGGTAGCAGAAAAAGAGGGAAAAGCACCGGTCGCAGTTTCGATTGAAACGGTCAAGAACGGCTCCTACCAGCCACTGTCGCGCCCGATCTTCATCTATGTCTCGGACAAAGCGTACGACCGTCCCGAAGTCAAGGAATTCATCCAGTATTACCTGAAGCAAGCGCCCAAACTCGTGGCCGAAGTCAAATATGTACCCCTGCCCGATTCAGCTTATAAGCTGGCGTCTGATAATTTCGCCAAGCGCAAGCTCGGCACCGGTTTCGGCGGTGAAGCGGAAGTGGGTGTGCTGATCGAAGAGTTGCTCAAGCGCGAAGGTAAACACTAAAAAAACGCAGCAAAATCATCGGGGTGGCCCTATGCCACCCCGATTTTGTTTGCCGGGGAACCGGTCCTGAAGGTAATCTATGCGGGTTAACTCCGAACCCTATACAACACTGAATAATTCAGGGGTTCATATTAATGAATAGCCCGGCTCAAATAATGAACGAAGATTTCTCCCTTCCTGTCAGTTCTCGTCTGGCGTTCCGCTTTTCGCGGCACCTGCGCGAACGCATTATCGAATTCATTTTATTTCTTTCCGCCTGCCTCGCGGTTTTGACGACGCTCGCGATCGTTGTAATTCTGGTTTACGAATCCATCCCATTTTTTCAGCATGTCTCGCTCAAGGATTTTCTGACCGACACGCAATGGACGCCGCTGTTCGACGATGCCCATTACGGCATCATGCCCTTGGTGTCGGGTACGCTGGTGACCACTGGCGTTGCACTCTCGGTCGCGATTCCGCTCGGCACCATTATTGCTATTTATTTGAGCGAATTTGCCTCACACAAAGTGCGCGAGATCGTCAAACCCTTCTTGGAATTACTCGGTGCAGTGCCCACCATCGTGTTTGGCTATTTTGCGCTGGTGTTCGTTACGCCCTTGTTGCAAAGCACCATTCTGCCCAACTTGCCTGGTTTTAACATGCTCTCGGCCGGTTTGGTCATGGGCATCATGATCATCCCTTATGTTTCTTCACTCAGCGAAGACGCCATGCATGCGGTGCCGATGCACATGCGCGAAGCCTCCTACGCCATGGGCGCAACGCGATTTCAAACTGCATTTCGCGTCGTCACGCCCGCCGCATTCTCGGGCATCGCGGCAGCTTACATTTTAGGCATCTCACGCGCCATGGGCGAAACCATGGTGGTCGCGGTGGCCGCCGGCATGCAGGCGAATATGACGTGGAACCCGATGGAACCGGCAGAAACGATGACCGCTTATATTGTGCAAGTGAGCTTGGGTGATCTGCCCCATGGCAGCATTGGCTACCAGACCATCTTCGCGGTGGGATTAACGCTCATATTCATGACGCTGGCATTTAATATCATGGGGTTCTTGCTCACCCGTCGCTTCCGGGAGCGTTACTAAAATGACCGCACCTAACGAACAGCACATCCAAGAAATTCGCGCCCTGATCAAAACACATAAGATCTGGGACAAGGTATTCGCCATCGTGGGTTTGATTTCCATGTTGGTGGGCGTCACCACGCTTATCGTGTTGTTCGCCAATCTGGCGATCGATGGCGCACCGCGTTTATTGTCGTGGGATTTCTACACTTCCTTCCCCTCGCGCCGGGCCGGGTCGGCGGGCATTCTTTCAGCCTGGGTCGGCACTACTTTAGTCATGCTGGTGACCGCCGTCTCGGCGGTACCGATCGGGGTCGCCGCCGGAATCTATCTGGAAGAGTACGCAGCCAAAAACTGGTTCACCGCCATTATCGAGATCAATGTCACCAATCTTGCCGGCGTGCCTTCCATCGTGTATGGCCTGCTAGCCTTGGGCTTATTCGTATACAAATTCGGCTTGGGGCAAAGCATTCTCGCCGCCGGCCTCACTCTGGCCTTGCTGATCTTGCCGGTGGTGATTGTCGCCACGCGGGAGGCGATCCGTTCTATTCCGCAAGCTATCCGTGAGGCCGCTTACGCCGTGGGCTCCACGCGCTGGCAAGTGGTGCATGACCACGTCTTACCCTATTCCACCGGCGGCATTTTGACGGGTGTGATCATCGGCCTGTCGCGCGCGATCGGCGAGACGGCACCCATCATCACCATCGGCGCTTTGACCTTCATCGCCTTCCTGCCGGATTCACCCATTAAAGGCGAATTCCCCTACATCTCTTTTGATTGGATCATGGCGCCCTTCACAGTGATGCCGATCCAAATGTTCAGCTGGACCTCCCGTCCGGAACAGGATTTTCAATTCAACGCAGCAGCAGCCGGCATGGTGCTGTTGGGTATGACGCTACTCATGAACGCATTGGCAATTTACCTGCGCTATCGGATCCGAAGGAATATCAAATGGTAGAACTGGCTGAAACATCCGCCCTGAATGAAGTTAAAGATGTGGAGGGCATGGTCGTCAAACCGAAAGCAGAGGCCAAGGACCTGAGCTTCTTCTATGGCGCTTTTCAAGCGCTAAAGAACATCAACATGCCAATCGCCGACAAGCGCGTCACCGCGCTGATCGGCCCATCTGGCTGCGGCAAATCCACCTTCCTGCGCTGCTTCAATCGCATGCATGACCTGTATCCCGGTAACCGCTACCAAGGCAAAATTGTCCTGCAACCGGACAACACCAACATTCTCGGGGCCAAGGTCGATCCGATCGAAGTGCGCATGCGTATCAGCATGGTGTTTCAGAAGCCCAATCCTTTCCCCAAATCGATTTACGAAAATGTCGCCTATGGCCTGCGCGTACGCGGTTCACGCAGCAAACGCTCGTTGGACGACAAGGTGGAAGAAGCCCTGCGTGACGCAGCGCTGTGGGATGAAGTCAAGCATCGGCTGAATGATTTGGCTTTCAATCTTTCCGGTGGCCAGCAGCAACGCCTGTGCATTGCCCGCGCGCTCGCCACCGATCCTGAAATCATGCTGTTCGACGAACCGACTTCCGCACTCGACCCGATCGCCACCGCCAGCATTGAGGAGCTGATCTCAGAGCTCAAGAGTAAAGTCACTATTCTCATCGTCACCCACAACATGCAACAAGCGGCACGCGTGTCCGACTTCACCGCCTTTATGTACATTGGCGAGCTGATCGAATTCGGCGTCACCAACAACTTGTTTGTGACGCCCGCCAAGAAGCAGACTGAAGACTACATCACCGGCCGCTTCGGTTAAGCGCCTTCCAAATTTTTCTAACCACGGGGGGCACGGGGAATACTAGAACAGATTTCCCCGTGTCCCCCGTGTCCCCCGTGTCCCCCGTGGTTCATGTGCTTCTTCCGTGCATTCGGCGCGCCGCTAAAATCAGCTACAATATCCGTTTTCGAAATCACCCCTTGGAGTTCTGCTTATGTCGATGTCGGACCGCGACGGCGTAATTTGGTACGACGGCAAAATGGTGCCGTGGCGCGACGCCACCACCCATGTTCTGACCCACACCCTGCACTATGGCATGGGGGTGTTCGAAGGCGTGCGCGCCTATAAAACCGATCAAGGCACGGCGATTTTCCGTTTGAAGGAGCACACCGACCGCTTGTTCCGCTCGGCGCATATCCTCGGCATGAAAATGCCCTATGACAAGAAAACCATTTCGGATGCACAACTCGCCGCGGTGCGCGACAACAAGCTCGAATCCGGCTACCTGCGCCCGATGGCGTTCTTCGGCTCGGAAGCCATGGGCATCTCGGCCAAGACCCTGTCCACGCACGTCATCGTCGCCGCATGGACTTGGGGCACCTACCTCGGCCAAGAGGCGCTGGAAAAAGGCATTCGGGTTAAAACTTCGTCCTTCGCGCGGCATCATGTGAACATCACCATGTGCAAAGCGAAGGCCAATGGCAACTACATAAATTCCATCCTCGCGCACCAGGAAGCGGCGCAGGATGGCTATGATGAAGCGCTGCTGCTCGACGTCGATGGCTTCGTCGCGGAAGGTTCGGGCGAAAATGTTTTCATGATTCGCAATGGCAAGCTTTACACGCCAGACCTTACCTCGGCATTGGAAGGCATCACCCGCGACACCATCATCACACTCGCCAATGAGATCGGCCTGCCGGTAGTAGAGAAGCGCATCACGCGCGACGAAGTCTATAGCGCCGATGAGGCCTTCTTCACCGGTACCGCCGCCGAAGTGACGCCGATCCGCGAACTTGACAACCGTGCCATCGGCGAAGGCAAACGTGGCCCGGTCACGACTCAACTGCAAACCATGTTCTTCGATTGCGTGAAGGGCAGAGATACCAAACACAAAGACTGGCTCACCTACGTAAAATGAAACTCGCGCAGCGAGTCTAAGTCCCTCTCCCCCGCTTGCGGGGGAGAGTTAGGAGAGGGGGAAATGGGCATGGTAAATTTCAATATTGGGATGGCCATTGCCATGCCCGTTAGAGAGGAATGAAGATGGCGGAGACAAAAGAAAATACCCAACGTTACGTCGAAGTCAGCGCCGAGCAATTGCCCTTGCACTGCCCCACGCCGGAGATGGCGCTGTGGAACGCCCATCCGCGCGTGTATTTGCCAATCGAGAAAAAAGGCGAAGCGCTTTGCCCTTATTGCGGCACGATGTACAAACTCAAGGGCGGCCCCATAACCTCTCATCATTGAAATGATGCTTTAACTAACGACGCGAGCATCTGTTCCTAGCAACACATTCGTGACCAACATCCTCATCATCGCCCCCGCCTGGGTCGGCGACGCCGTCATGGCCCAGCCGCTGTTCATGCGGCTTAAGCAGCGCTTTCCCGGTGCAACGATCGACGCCTATGCACCGCCCTGGGTAGCTCCGGTATTGCGCCGCATGCGGGAAATCAACGCGGTCATCGACAATCCGTTTGGTCATGGCCAGTTGCGTTTGTTTGACCGAATAAGCGCGGCGCGCAAATTGCGCACGCATCACTACGATCAAGTCATTGTTTTACCCAACTCGCTCAAGTCGGCGCTGATTCCTTTTTTTGCGCGCATTCCCTTGCGCACCGGCTTTGTCGGCGAATTTCGCTACGGCTTGTTAAACGATGCGCGACCATTGGATGAGTCGGCTTATCCTTTGATGGTGGATCGTTTCGCGCTACTGGCCGAAACACGTGGCCGAGCCCTCACGCGCCCTGTGCCCCATCCACGCTTGAGCATCAACCAAACACAACAAGCGGCAACGCTAACGAAGCTGGGATTAACCCTAGCGCAACCTGTTATCGCGCTCTGCCCCGGCGCCGAATATGGGCCGGCCAAACGTTGGCCTGCGGCGCATTTCGCTAACCTTGCGCAAGCGCTGCAACAGCGTGGTTATCAAATATGGCTAATCGGTTCGAATAAGGATCAAGCGATAGGTGCAAGCATCGAGCAAATAAGCAATCACGCCTGCCGCAATTTGTGCGGACAAACTTCGCTCGATGAGGCGGTGGATTTACTGGGCTGTGCCACGGCTGTGGTCACCAATGATTCCGGCTTGATGCATGTCGCCGCTGCGCTGGATAAACCGCTGGTCGCGATTTATGGCTCAAGCAGCCCCGGTTTTACGCCACCCTTGTCTGACAAAGCGCGTATCGTGAGTCTCAATTTGAGCTGTAGCCCGTGCTTCAAACGCGAATGCCCGCTCGGGCACTTGAACTGCTTGCTCAACATCTCGCCGGATCATGTACTGGCCTTGCTTGAACCCAAAAAAAACGGCTAAGGGAGCAACCCCTTAGCCGTTATTCGATGGAGATGTCAGGCGACCTTTTTAGTGCAGGACGCCGGTAAGGTGATGCGTGAAATGAAGGACAAGAATTCGCTATCCTTCTTCGGTTCTTGGTTAAAGCGGATCTCAATCTTGCCGCCCGCTTTTTCTACGAATTGTCGAATCGCATCCATGCCTACACCCCGGCCGGAAATATCGCTGACATTATCGGCGGTGGACATGCCCGACTGAAAAATCAACTCAGACAATACTTGCGCAGAAACCTCGCCTTTCGCATCCAGCAAGCCATTTTTAATCGCACGGTCTTTGAGTTTTCTTACCGCCAAGCCGCGGCCATCATCCGAAATGGAAAGCACAACCTCGTCGTTTTCCTCGCTGACCTTGACAGTAATGGTTCCAAAGTCCGGTTTGCCGCTTGCTTTCCGTTCCTCGGTCGTTTCGAGGCCATGATCGATTGCATTGCGGAAGCTGTGGGTAAACACGTTCTTGATGACCGGCCCAATATCCTGGACGAATCGAATATTGTGATCTTCGATAACGACATGGGGCGCAGATTTGCCCAACTGCTGGGCCAGTTCAGGCATGGAACGGATAATCGCGTCCAATAGTGATTCCATAGACTCAGTGCCGATAGCGCTGGTCACCGCTTTGACGTCCTTGAGCGCCTTGCGCAAACTATTGACGTCTTGATCGTTAAAGTTATCAAGAATGAGCTTGAGCTTTTCAAGCAGGCCCTCCTCAACAAACATGCCTGCGGCGGTATTGCCAGCGAGCTTTTCTTTGTAGATGGTTTCGTAAGTCTGCACCAGCCGGCGCGTTTCTTTCAGTTCGGCCAACATCTTGTCCTTATCCCAAGCCGCCGCACCTTGCTTACGCATTTCATCGTAAGTGCTCTCCGCCGCATGGGCCACATCTGTAATCGCGGTAAACCCATAGGTACGTGCGTTACCTTTAATAGTGTGCATATTGCGGAAAAGCGTGGCGATCGTTTCCGCGGAGGGTTCGCTGGTTCCCAAAATGAGCTGCTCATTCTCATCGGCGAAACGATAGGCGTCTCTCACAAAGGAAACGAATTTTTCGGCGGCGACAGCCAATATTTGTCCGATAACATCAAGCTCCCATTTTTGCTTCTCGGCTTCGGCCTGCAAGCCGCGCAGATCGGTCACATCGCGTACCGTGACCATCAATTTTTCGATGCTACCGGATTCGCTGATAATCGGATCCCAATCGAGCTCCATGATCTTCGTCTTGCCATTCGGCATGGTCTTGGTGAATTCCTTGACTAGGCAATGGCGGTTGAAGTCGAACATCATTTCGTCCTCGCCGAGAATCGCGTCCAGCGCTGCCGAAATCTGTGACAAGGCATTGCCGCCGAGGGCGGTATTGCTGAAAAGCAGATCCATTACACCTGCATTGGCGATATTTTTCGACTCGACGATACTCTCCAGAAAAGCCGAGTACTCCGGATGAATCTTTCCGCCAGGCAAGATGGTGAAAATACCCTGGTGCATGTTTTGCATCATATTATTGATGTCGTTGGTTTTTTGCCGCAACTGCGCGGTGCGTTCTTCGACTTTCTGCTCCAGAGTCCGGTTTTGCTCCTCGATGACATGCAGCATCTGAATATTCTTGAAGCTAACCACGGCCATACGGGCAAGCGTTTGCGCGAACTCCTGATCAGAATCACTGAACTTGACTTGTCCAACATGACCACAAAAGTTCATCACACCAAAGATGTCTTCATTGTCGAGCATCGGCACGCTGACGATGGCGCGGGGGGAAGTATCATCGCCCGGTTTAGCTTCGAATGACTCGCCTTTGGACGTATCGGGGATGTAAATAATATGCCTTTCTTTTGCGGCCAAGCCGGCGATCCCTTCACCTAATTTAAAGGTCCGGGCGGTGCGCTCCATCTCCTCATTCCGAGGCGGGTAATAGGATGCAACTTCAAGCTGCTCTCTTTCCTGGTTGTATAAATAGACCGAACCCCACTCGACATCCGTCTGCTCGCGCATCACCATGAGCGCATGCTCCAGCACCTTGAGAGGATCGTGCATCGAAGTCAGCGACTCACCCGTTTGATTAAGCGTTTTTAGATCACCGATCTTTTTCACGATCGCGTCCCGCATGTCCGCGAAACTCTGCGCCAAACTACCCAACTCGTCCTTACGGCTAGTATCAATTTCGAGATCAAGCTTGCCGTGCGCCAGTTGATACGCATTTCCTTTCAAGGTGTCGATCGGCTTCGTGATCGCACGGGCCAGGAAAAAACCGATCAAGAGCGCAGAGACCAGGCCGGCAATGATGAGACCGCCCACCTTGGTCTGCGTTTTTTGAACCTGCTCCGTGAGCTGGTTGCTGTTCCGTAAAGTCGATTCCTGTTGGTTTTTCACCAAAGCATTGAGCCGGTCCTGGATTTGCACCACCAGCGGCGACAACTCTTTGCGAATGACGAAAGCGTCTTGCCGCCAATCCTCCGCACCATGTATTTGTATCAGCTTGTCAGCGGCAACGCGCCAATCCTTATAGACCTTGTTGATATTTTCCAAAGCGGGCTGCTGCTCAAAAGTCAGCATATCTTGATTGTATTTGTTGAGCTTAACGAGGTCGTTCTCGGCCAGCTCGACATAGGTTTTAAAATTCACTTTATTCGTTTCCGCGCGAAACGCCAGAAACAGTCGCAACTCATTTAACGAGCTGGAAAAATTCGTGCGCAGCGAAAAAATATCCAGCAATAATTGGCGGCGTTCCTCGCTGACTTTTTCGCTACTTTCCGACTGCATCATTTCTTGCAGGTTTTGCAAGATAGTTTGAGCGCGCGGGTTTACTTCAGTACCAGCGAAGCCAATCGCCGGTACATTTTTAACATCATTGGTCGCATAGACCAGCATCCGATCCTTGTAGCCTTGTAGCTTGACGAGTCCTTCCTCAACCCCCTTCACCATCGTCAGCGTTGCGGGATCGCTCTTAACAGCTTGCATACCCGCCAGCGTTTTCACCGACTCGGATATCTTGCTCATATTGTTGAGATAGTCTTTCTTGTGCAACTCTTCCTTACTCAACAAATAAAAGCCAAGCGAGGCGGAGGCACGATCCAACTGGTCGACTATTTTGAGTGACTGCTCCATCGCCGGCTGAACCTCTTTCACTAGCGTGGCGAGCTTGTCTTTATTGGACTGCAGGCTATCGTGGGAAATAAAGCCGACCGCTATCAGCAATGCGACCAAGATGCCAAAACTGATCCAGATCTTCTTGCGTATGGTGAATATAAACATGACTTAATCTCCCAGATATTCTAGCTAAACAAAAAACAAAACAACTGTTTCCTACCCTGGTAAAAGCGCTGATGACTTGACGGCATCAAATCACGCCACCATCTTTTTAACCGCATCCAGCACGTTTGCGCCATTGAAAGGCTTGACGATCCAACCCTTGATGCCGGCCGCCTTGCCGCGCTCCTTCATGCTGGCGTCGCTCTCGGTAGTCAGCATGATGATGTTGACCGTCTTGTTGCCGACCTCCGATCGAATTTTCTCGACCATGGTCAACCCGTCCATATTGGGCATGTTGACGTCGGCAAAGATTAGTTTGACGTCAGGATTGCTCTTAATTTTCACCAAGCCATCCTTACCATCCACTGCGGTCGCTACCGTGATGCCGTTTTTGGTCAAAAACCCACTCACCTCACTGCGTACCGCGTCCGAATCGTCCACTACCAGCACTTGTGCCATGATGTTGTTCCTTCAGTTAAATGCTTAAAATAATTCCAACTCGCCACTGCTGACGAGTTCGTTTACGCTCTGGTTCGATTCGGCGTATTTTTCCGGCGCCCAATCGAGACTAAAGACAAATTTCTGATAGACGAAGCTGGAAGCAAGCTTGCCCTCAGGATCGCTGACTTTGTATTTGAAGCAGAGTTGCGGATCATCGGTGCCGAAGGAAATGTATTTCCGCAGGTGGTTTACGATAATCGGTATTTCCACCCGGACTTGCCCGAGAGTGTCCTGTTGATCTTTGATTCCATACTTGTTTTTAAAGCTGCCCCAGATCATATTTGACAGCTCGCCTAATACGGCATTGACATGGATAAAAGTCGGTTCAGGCGTATTGACCGAAGATTTCTTGGCATGGATCATATCCATCATTGCTTCTTCTTCGGTCTGGATCGTCATATATCCCCGGCACCAATTACTTTCCAGGGGAATCAAGCTGAACAACTCGCCGTAAATCAGCTTGTCCTTAACGATGTAGGGCTGCTCGACGTCAACATCCATTTCTTTGAAACTGGCCTTGAGCGCAGCAAGCGTCATCGCCTTCATCTCGGAAACAAACTCGGTCGGATAATGCCGGCTAAACAAAAAGGTTTCGATCAATTCCTTGGCACGCGCGTAATCACCATAAGCGAAGACACCTGCCAAACATTTCATAACGTCCGAGGGCAAGTCTTCCGGGGCGTGCCCTGGTAATAAGCGAATAAGAATCGGCAAGTCGGAGCGCACTTTATGAATCGCTTTAACCAAGTCAAAGCAATCGTGGCCATCGCTGTCCGCCTCCGCCAGAAAGACCGCGCCTAAATCGATGTTGGACCCGAGGATGGAGGATGCATTTTCAAGATTCGCACGATAGCCGACCAGATTGCATTCCTCAAAAAACGATTTAAATTCAGCTAAAATTTTGGGATCGTGTTCTACCACAATGACTTTGCTGAGCACATCGTGCTCGGCGTTGCTCGGCCGGGTAATCACACTCATTTGCGCTGATGCTTGCATTCTGTCTATCTCTCTCTTTCAGGTTATTCAGGGCGCTTCAGAACAGCTCCAAAGCGCCCATCTCTACCACTTCATCGCTCTTTGACTGCTGGATCATTTCAAAATCCAGTTCGCCAAAAGATGAAACATAAAGGCTGCCGTAAAATTGGGTGCCCTCTTCTGTCTGCGCCTTGATGTGTATATCGTGATCAATTGGCCAACTTTTTACGTGCTTCAAACTCTCCCAACCCAACTGGTTGGGCGTGGACATGCCCAGGTAAGGAAAGTATTGGCCCAGCTCTCGCTTGAATGAGCCACAGAAATTGTTGCCCACCTCCGCGAGGAAATCGTAATACTGGGTCTGGGGCAATTCGGCAGCGCCCAGTTTCAGGCTATCTGCGACATATTGAGTAGACGCTTCATCGTAGGAAAAATGCAGCAGCACCATCAACCTGAAGTCATAGGACGAGACAGTGAGCATAATAAAGCGCTGCATCCCGATCTCGTTTGGCTCAGTCACCGGCGCCATCTTCCAGTCCGGATGAGCCTCTGTCCGCAATGAATCTTCCAAGCAACGATTCAGCAAACTCTCAAATCCGGTTTTTGCGCGCTGTGAGATCATCGTTACGAAAGCGCGTCGAGTTTATTGAGTCTGGAATCAAGCGCGTGCACGGCGGTGAGGATCATTTTTCCGCTCGCTTGAATATCTTGGAATGTCGCGGTTGTCACCAGGTCATTCTTGTATAGGCTATCTCGGTAATTCGCACTGAAACCTTCTGCGCGCGTCGCCAGTGACCGCACTTCATCAGCGACCACCGCAAAACCGCGACCCGCTTCTCCGGCGCGCGCTGCCTCGATCGAGGCATTCAATGCAAGAATGACGGTTTGCTTAACAATGTCGGAGAACTCACGGTTTTGTTTTAGCATGTGCGTGTTCTGCTGCATCAGTTTGGACATTTCGTCATCCCAGCGATTCAGCGTGGAAAGAATAGTCAACAAACCGGATACATCCTTTTTCAATTCGATCTTGCAAGATCCCGCATTACTTTGATAGTGGGAAAGCGCTTGCTCTAACTCACGAATGCGTTCCTCAAATCCTTGGCTGGTTGAATTCAACAATTGCTGGCTTTCGCTTTGGGCGGCTTTCATTTCCTGCAGCTGCGATGCGTGCGCCGCGCGCATCTCATGGAGCTGAGCATCATGGCTGGCGCTAAGCGCATCTAATTCATCAGCCGATACTTTGCCGACTAGCTGATCCTGCAATTGCACGCGCGCCGTTTGCCATTCGGCTTGCAGGCGTCTTACATAGACCATGCGAAAGAACAGCGCCGAGAGTGCCCCGCCAAGAACTATGCCGCCAATCATTGTGATAAGTGCATTCATTCCGTTTTCTCAATAGTGGTTCGGGTTTCTGAAGTCCAAAATAATGTTTATTTCAAAATCACTTAGGCCGGAAGACTGTTGCATAGTCCGGTCTTTGCGCAGCAAACAATCGGCTTCAGATGGGGAAAGTATCGGCAAGCCTTTTCGAAACTGTAGGGCTGACGCCCAAACTTTCCGATGTGTTGCTAGACGCAGACTGGGTTGGGATAAAACAGGAGGAAGATCGGGGAGCGACGCAGAAAGTGCGCCAGGTATTCAGCTAAATCGTTTTTGAATAGCGCGGCTGTGCTTGCTCAGCCGCGGACAGATACACGTCAAAGCACATTGCGATATTGCGCAGAAAGAAGCGGCCGAGCTCAGTGACTTCGATGCGCGCCGGGGACAAGCGCACTAAGCCATCCTGTTCAAGCTCTCCGAGTGAGACGATTCCCGCACGGAAGAAGGTGTCGAAGTCGATGTCCCATTCCTGCGCAAAGGTTTGTCGCTCCAAGGCCAAATCGCACATGATGCGGGTTATGGCGTCACGCCGAATTTTATCCTCGCGCGAGATGCGCAAGCCACGATCGATCGGCAAGTGTCCCGCATCGACGCGGCCCTGATAGTCAGCCAGCCGTTTCAAATTCTGGGCGTACACGTCATCGGTTTGGCTAATGGCGGAAGCACCGAAGGCATAGATGTCGCTATTCTTATGCGTGGTATAGCCCTGGAAGTTGCGGTAGAGCGTCTTATTGCGTTGCGCCCGCACCAGCTCGTCATCAGGTTTGGCGAAATGATCCATGCCGATATAGACATAGCCGGCCTCGGCCAGTTTATCGTGCACCAGCATTTGCAAGCCCAGTCGCACAGGAAAGCTGGGCAATTCCTGCTCATTGATGAGTTTTTGGTGTTTTTTCATCCACGGCACGTGCGCGTAGCCAAATACCGCCAACCGATCGGGGGCCATCTCGATCACGCGCTCGAGGGTGTGTGTAAAACTCTCCAAAGTCTGGTTCGGCAGCCCCACCATGAGATCAACGTTGATGCTGGCAAAGCCCGCTTCCCGCATCCACCCAATTGCGTCTCGAATCATGGCCTCAGGCTGAATCCGATTGACCGCGCGCTGTACGCGCTCATCCAGATCCTGCACACCGACGCTGAGCCGGTTGAATCCGGCGGCACGCAAGGCCACCACATGCTCGCGCGTCAAATCGCGCGGATCGACTTCACACCCCGCCTCAACTTTTGGCGCAAAATTGAAACGTTCATGAATGTGCGTCGCCAAGCGCGCGATGTCCGTAGGCTTCAGGTAGGTTGGCGTGCCGCCACCCCAATGCAATTGCCGCACCACACGATCCTTCGCGCTCAATGCAGCGACTAGATCAATCTCGCGCAGCAAAAAATCCAAGTAGTTGCACGCCTTGGAATAGTCGCGCGTGGCGACCATATTGCAGCCACAGTAGTAACACAGGGTGTCGCAGAAAGGGATGTGGACATACAGCGATAAATCGCGGCCACTGGCCTGGGTTTGCGCTAATTCCTCGCGCCATTCCTTTTCTCCGAAGCCCTCCGTAAAATAGGGTGCGGTCGGATACGAGGTATAGCGCGGACCCGGCTTGCTATATTTTTCCAATAACGCGATAGGAAGTGTCATCATGCAGCAATATCAGGACAAGAATATCCATTATATCGCTAGCACTTTAAAGCGCCTAGCGCCGCATCCATGCAAATGACCCTGCCCCCCTTTACCAGTGCCGAAGAAGCCGAGATGGCGTTTTACCGCGCATTCGAGGCCAATGATCTCGAAGCCATGATGGCGGTGTGGGACGACGCGGAAGATATTGTCTGCATTCACCCCATGGGGCCGGCGCTGAATGGACGCAGCACGGTGATCGATAGCTGGCGCGAGATTCTTTCCGGCGGCGTGGCCATGCGTTTCTCACTGGAAAAGGTGCAGATTTATACAACAGATAACTTGTCGATCCACCTGCTCAATGAGCATATCGATGTTGCCAGCGGCAATCGTGTCGCCCCCATGTCCGCTACTAATATCTTCCGCCTCAGCGCGCAAGGTTGGCACATGGTGTCACACCATGCCTCGCCCAATCCCGGCACCCAGACCGCAAAAACCAACCCGCTACTGCACTAGGCGATGCGCGTCCGCTGATTTTTCGCGCCTCGGCAAGGTGGTTTAGTCACATTAATCGCGGCATAATCAAAATATAAATTCACCAAGGACCTCGCATGACGACCTATCCCAAAGAAATCTTCAAGGCTTACGACATTCGCGGCATCGTGGGCAAAACCCTCACCCCGGAAATCACCGAAGCCATTGGCCACGCCATCGGCTCCGAAGCGGTAGCGCGCAAGCAACAAGCCATCGTGATCGGCCGCGATGGCCGTTTATCCGGCCCAGAGCTTTCACAAGCGCTGGCGCGCGGCATCCAGAAGGCCGGCATCAATGTGATCGATGTCGGCATGGTGGCCACCCCCATGACCTATTTCGCCGCGTATGAACTGAAAACCAACTCGGCGGTCATGGTCACCGGCAGCCACAACCCCCCCGATTACAACGGCCTGAAAATGGTGCTGGGCGGCGAGACCTTGGCCGGGGAAACGATTCAAAAGTTGCGCGAACGGCTCGAAAAGAATGATCTTGCTCACGGCAGCGGCAGCTATTCGCAACAAGCTATTGCGCAGCAATACATCGATCGAATTCTGTCCGACGTCAAACTTGCTCGGCCGATGAAAATCATTATCGACTGTGGCAACGGCGTACCTGGCGCTTATGCCCCCGCCTTATTCCGTGGGCTCGGCTGCGAAGTCACCGAGTTGTTCTGCGAAGTGGATGGTAATTTCCCTAACCATCATCCCGACCCCTCACAACCCAAAAACCTGCAAGACCTGATCAAAGCGCTCGCGGATTCTGATGCCGAAATCGGCCTCGCCTTTGACGGTGACGGCGACCGCCTCGGCATCGTCACCAAAGACGGCCGAATCATTTTCCCGGATCGGCAATTGATGTTGTTCGCCGCCGACGTACTCTCGCGCAACCCCGGCGCCGAAATCATCTTCGATGTGAAATCCACACGCAAACTCTTCGCTTGGATCAAAGAGCGCGGCGGCAAACCCCTGCTGTGGAAAACCGGCCACTCCTTCATCAAAGCCAAAATGAAAGAAACCGGCGCCCTGCTCGCCGGCGAAATGAGCGGCCACATCTTCTTCAAGGAGCGCTGGTATGGCTTCGACGACGGCCTCTACGCCGGCTGCCGCATGCTCGAATATCTCTCCAAGCAAGCCGACATCAACGCCACCCTGCACGGCCTGCCCGATACCGTTAATACCCCTGAACTCAACATCACCATGGCCGAGGGCGAGCACTACACCCTGATGAACAAACTCCAGCAAACCGCTAAATTCACCGGCGCCGACGAAGTCATCAAACTCGATGGCCTGCGCGTGGAATACCCCGACGGGTTTGGTTTAGCGCGGCCATCCAACACCACCCCGGTGATTGTGCTGCGCTTCGAAGGAGACACCGAGGCGGCGTTAAAACGGATTCAAGATGATTTTCGGCGCGTGATTTTGGAAGCCGCGCCGAGCTTGGTGCTGCCGTTTTAATGAACCACAGCGCACATGGCAGGAAGTGCCGAAATAATATGGCGTGGTGCCAATCCGTTTTTTCTACACCGGGTCAACACTGCTCAGTACCGCCCTAAGCTTGGGCACCCACTCGTCCAGCAAAGCTCGCACCTTGGCGGGCAGCAGTCGGCCCCCTGGATACACCGCGTGGACCGGCAGAGGATGCGGCGCATATTCTTCCAACGCTGGCGTGAGCTTGCCTGCGGCAATATCGGCGGCTACTTGGTAAGACATCATCTGCGCGATGCCGCCGCCATCGCGTGCCACGCTGATCACGGCTGAACCCTCATTGCAGAAATAAGCGGTGTTGATCGGCCAATAGCGTTCTTCTCCCTCCACGCGAAACAGCCAGCCGCGCTCCTGATTTAAACCGCGGAATGTTAAACAGTGATGTTGCTTGAGATCCTGTGGGTGTTGCAGCTTGCCATGCGCCACCCAATAACTTGGCGCGGCACACACCACTCGTCCGACGTGGCCTAGTGGAATCGCCACCAGTGATGAATCGTGCAAATCTCCGATTCGGATCGAGAGATCGATCCCATCATCCACCATCGAGACAATGCTGTCGGTGAGTTGCAGATCGATTTGCACCCGCGGATGTGCGGCCAAGAACGGCGCGACCAAGGGCGCTACATGCAGTCGCCCGAACAAGAGCGGCGCCGTGATGCGCATGAGCCCCTGCGCGACTTGCCCAGCCTCGCCGGCCAAGCCTTCGGCCTCATCGACATCGCGCAGAATGCGGCGGCAATGCTCGTAATATTGTTGGCCAAACTCGGTCAATGAAATGGCGCGCGTGGTTCGGGTCAGCAAGCGGGCGCCGAGCCTTTCCTCCAACGCACGCAAAGAACGGCTCAAGGCAGGCAGGGTTTTGCCCAGATCGCGCGCAGCGCCGGTCAAACTCCCTCTTTCCACAATGCGCACAAAGTACGTCATCGCAGTAAATCGGTCTGGCTGCATTATTATTACCTTATTCGTTAACAGTAATATGCATATTAGTGTCATTGTTAATGTTTAATCAATCTCCTAATCTACGAATCGTGTCGGCGAGCGCCGAGACAGCCATTTTTCCAAATCAATTTTTAAGGAGATTCAAAATGAAATTCACCAAAACCCTGATGATTGCCAGCCTGCTGGTTCTGCCTTTTTTATCCAGTATTTCCGCACAAGCGGCCACGACTCAATCCCTTCAAGAACGCTATGACACGCTGGGTTTGGGCGTCGCCTTGGGGGGCTTCGACCCCGTGGCCTACTTCCCGGAAGGCGGCGGCAAACCCGCAAAAGGCTTCGTCAAACGCGACCTAAAGCACAATGGGGTGACCTATCGCTTTGCAAGCGATGCCAATCGAGATCGCTTCCGTGCCAATCCAGAAAAATACATTCCTGCATTCAACGGTTGGTGTGCTTGGGCGATGGCAGAGCTGAATGCCAAAGTCGATGTGGAACCGACGGCCTACGAAATTTACAAGGGCAAGCTGTACGTGTTCTACGACCACGCGGATTTAAACACGCGCGAAATGTGGCTGAAGAGTCCCGATGCCATGGTGGCGCGGGCCAATATCAATTGGAAAGCGCAATCCAAGTGATGTGAACAAAGCGTGAGGGCGCGGGATACACCTCGAAAGAGATGCGCCCGCGCAGCACGATCGAAAAACTGTCGAGTCGACTGGATATGCAAATGCGTGACGACCTGAGTAGCAATAAAGCATCGGCTCACGAGGGCGAAAGAGCCGCACACAAACGATTTGGCGTGGAAGACTTCTGGAACGCGCGCAACTTCGATGCCCTATTTCGGGCATCAATCCCTGCCGGGATGGCGGCGTTTGTGGAATCGCTGCCGTTCTTTTTCATCGCCACCGCCAATCAGCATGGCGAGTGCGATTGCAGCTTTCGCGGACGCGAATACAATGCCTCGGGCCGCCCCTATGCGCTGGTCAAAGCGTTGGACACCAAGACGCTGATATTCCCCGATTACAGCGGAAACAATTTCTTCAACTCCCTGGGCAATATTCTGGTGAACGGACAGATCGGCATGCTGTTTATCGATTTCGAATCGCGGCTCCGGGTGCGCATTAATGGCCGCGCAAGCATCATCGAAGATCGCCATACCTACGCCGAGTTGTGGCCGCTCGCCCAACGCTACATACAAGTCACGGTAGAACAAGTCTTTGGAAATTGCCCGGCGCGCATCCCACGCATGAAGCTCATCATGCCGACTGATAGCGTGTTTCAGGATGAGTGACGGCCCTACTGCGCAGGGCTGCGTCTGCGCCGTCTAGCCCCACGCCGCACCAGTGCTGATACTTGATCAAACTCTGATTTGGGCCTCGTGCGCCTGCTCGCGCGGCGCGACCTTGGCTAGTTCCGACATCTCCTCGGCCAAGAGGTCCAGTACGTCATCGGCC
>ERZ1292633.439-Hain-H41-02um-R1-439-length-49410-cov-6_pt1 | contig 49410 bp, 49 predicted proteins | sample MGYA00564406_ERZ1292633 | MGnify/ENA primary metagenome ERZ1292633 (study PRJEB36523, sample SAMEA6512639) | groundwater metagenome | collected 2019-01-08 | study: AquaDiva: Metagenomics assemblies of 32 groundwater samples | reverse complement strand
CGACCTCATCGCACTGATGGCTTCTGTCAGCCTGCCAGTAAATCTGGAAATGGCCGCGACGGAAGAAATGGTTGAAATTGCCCTGCGCTATAAACCCCATGCTGCGTGCATCGTTCCGGAAAGACGTGAGGAACGGACGACCGAAGGCGGGCTTGATGCCGCTGGTCAGCACAACCACCTCGCGCCGCTGATCACACGGCTCAATGATGCCGGGATTCGCGTTAGTCTGTTTATTGAACCTTCGGCCCGCCAAATCGAAGCGGCACTGCGCCTGCGCGCGCCGGTAGTTGAGCTGCACACTGGCCGCTATGCACATAGTGAGGGCGAAGCACTCACCACCGAACTCGCGCGGATTGCAGAAGCCGCTGCACTATGCGCGAAAAACGGGATTGAGCCGCACGCCGGTCACGGGCTGACGTTCGACAATGTTCAGCCAATTGCCGCCATTCCGCAGCTTGCAGAGCTCAATATCGGCCATTTCCTTGTGGGTGAGGCGATCTTTATCGGGCTTGAAGCCAGCATCCGCCGGATGCGCGCATTGATGGACGAAGCCCGGTGATTATCGGGCTTGGCTCTGATCTGTGCAATATAGAGCGCATTCAAAGCTCACTTGACCGCTTTGGTGCGCGCTTCAGGGCGCGTGTTTTTACCGAGACCGAAAATGCCAAAGCGGAAAAGCGCCCTTTTACGGCTGCCGGCACTTATGCCAAACGCTTCGCGGCCAAAGAAGCTTTTTCAAAGGCTGTTGGCACTGGCTTCAAGCATGGCGTCTTCATGAAAGATATTGGCGTAGTCAACGCGCCATCCGGCGCGCCAACACTTCTGCTCACGGGCGGTGCCAAAGCGCGGCTTGAAGCCATGATCCCCGCAGGCTATGCCCCGCGTATTCATCTAACGCTCACCGACGACCATCCATGGGCGCAAGCGTTTGTAATTATCGAAGCGATTCCCAATTCGGAATGAGGAAATGTTGTGACAGAGCAAGTTGACACCATCCCATCTGCTGCCGTTGCAGCACAAGGCACTGACTGGTGGGCGGAAGCCAAGGGGGTGTTCTGGCTGATCCTTGCTGTGCTTGGCTTCCACAGCTTCATCGCAAAACCTTTTTACATTCCTTCTGAATCGATGATGCCCGGGCTGCTCAAGGGCGATCGATTGGTTGTGACCAAATATCCTTATGGCTGGTCATTTGTCTCGCCAACTTTTCACCTATTGCCGTTTATGAATGGCCGCATTCTCGGAAGTTTGCCTGAACGTGGCGATGTTGTCATTGCCAGCCCTCCAGGAGTTAAGCAGGACTATATCAAGCGTGTCATTGGCCTTCCCGGAGACAGAATCGAAGTTCGTGGCGGCATCGTCATTTTGAACGGTGTGCCGATCAAACGCGGCTCTTTGGAATCGCGACAGATCCCAATTGATGTCAACACACCCTGCAATGATGGGCTGACGAGCGAAAGTGGCGGCGCGGACTTTTGCGTGGTGCCGGTTTACCGTGAAACACTGCCCAACGGGCGCAGTTATGATACGATTGATCTCGGCAACAGATCCCAAGGCGATGATTTCGCGGCCATAACCGTTCCTGAAAACCATGTTTTCCTGATGGGGGACAACCGCGACAACTCGTCCGACAGTCGCTTTCCAGTCGATCAGGATGGACTGGGCGGGCCGGTGCCTTGGGAAAACATCGGCGGACGCGCCGAATTTATCACATTCTCGCTTGATGGTACGACGCGGATTACCAACCCAGTAACCTGGTTCAGCGCGCTGCGTTCCGGTCGGGCAGGATCAAGCCTGAGACCAAGCGAGGAAAAATAAATTTATCCGCTTGTAACGGCTTAGTTAGGCACAGACTGCGGTGCTCCCTCGGCACCGCCGGGGACTTGGCCTTGTTGCTGCATTTGCTGCTGCATCGCCTCAATTTCCGCCATGCTCTTAAAATCAAGCAGATCTACAGTGAACACTAGATCAGAATTGGGCGGAATGGGGCCAGTCGATTGCGCGCCATAACCAAGCGCTGCGGGAATGCACAATTTATATGCCCCGCCCTTCTGCATCAGCTTCAAACCTTCACTAAAGCCAGGCACGACCTGCGACACAGGGAAAGGCGTCTTGTTATTGGCATCAAATTCCTTGCCATCGGTGGCGAGGGTGCCTTTATAATTAACGAGCACGACATCGCTGTCGGTCGGCTTTGGCCCTTCACCGGCTTTGACAACCGTATAGCCAAGACCTGACGCCGTTACTGTCTTGCAGGCTCCTGACGAGCCAACACCGCCGGTACCAGCCCAAGCCACACCGCCTGCGATTGCAACCGCGAGCGCAAGCCCACCCCACAATTTTATGAGTGAGCTTTTTTCAGTGGGGGGAATCGGCACGGCAGTAACAGACATTGGAACACCTCTTGATCAAGCTGAATCGGTCGTGGCGTTTATTTTACGCCATCACGCTCCATGCGCTTGCGATCCATCTTGCGGGCACGGCGCACAGCAGCAGCCTTTTCACGCGCACGCTTTTCAGATGGCTTTTCATAGTGACGACGAAGCTTCATCTCACGATAAACGCCTTCGCGCTGCAGCTTCTTCTTGAGCGCGCGCAGCGCCTGATCGACATTATTATCGCGAACGATGATTTGCATAAATTGGTCACACTCCAGATCAAAAAACAGCCTGATCGATCCAAACGGATCGACAAACCCGAACACAAATAGGGAATCGCTGCGGCAAAATGCCACATCTCTCGGCTGCCCTTAACAACCGATTCCTTAAAACTCAAGCCGCATTGCATCATCGCCCCGGCTTTGCGATAAGCCCGTCGTACAAGAGGAGGAGATCATTATGGCGACGGCGCTTAACCAGCAAACCCAGTATAGCGAAGCCGAATGGACGGCGCGGCAGGAACTTGCGGCTTGTTATCGCGTGTTTGCGATGCTCGGCTGGGATGAAATGATTTTCAACCATATCACGGTAAAGATTGACGGTGAGGACGGTGCGTTCCTAATCAACCCCTACGGCCTGCATTTCAGCGAAATCAAGGCATCGAACCTTGTAAAGATCGATATTGACGGCAACAAACTTGATGATAATCCCTATCCAGTCAACCGCGCAGGCTTTGTTCAGCACAGCCTTTTCCACCGCGAGCTGCCTGACGCCCATGCGATCATCCATACCCATACCACCGCAACGATGGCGGTCTGTTCACTTGAAGGCGGGCTTCAGCCTGTGAATTTCTATGCCTGCAACTTCATGGGTCAGCTTGGCTATCATGATTTTGAAGGCGTAACAGTACGTGACGAAGAGGGGCCAAATTTTCTCAAGAGTCTTGGGGATAAACGGATCCTAATGCTACGCAATCATGGCCCGGTCGTGATGGGAAAAACACTGCCAGACGCCTTTATCAAGCATTGGGTGCTCCAACGAGCCTGCGAGATACAGATGGCTACGCTCTCGATGGGCAAACCAATCCCCATTAGCGATGATGTGGTTCGTGTGCATCAACGTGATATTGGCCAAACGCAGATTCCGGGTGGCTCGGGCCGTCATGAATTTAACGCAATGGTGCGCCTCGTTGATAAGATTGATACGAGTTGGCGTGACTAAATTCACCGTCAATAATCAGCCCGTCCAATACCGCCTTGATCCCGCAACACCCTTGCTGTGGGCACTGCGCGATGCGTCAAATCTGACAGGCACCAAATATGGCTGCGGTACCGGAGATTGTGGGGCGTGTACCGTTGATGTTGATGGCCGTGCGGTGCGTAGTTGCACAGTGCCAATCGGTGCGATCGAGGGCAGCTTTGTCACGACAATTGAAGCACTGTCGCGTGATCGCAGCCACCCCGTACAGCAAGCGTGGGCCGCCGAGGGCGTACCACAATGCGGCTTTTGTCAGCCGGGGGTCATTATGGCGGTAGCGATCCTGCTTAAATCCAATCCACGCCCAAGCGACGATGATATCAATGCCGCGATTACCAATATCTGCCGCTGCGGCACATATCCAAGGATCAGACGGGCGGTGAAGCGCGCCGCCGCTGCATTGCGCGGCGAGGAGCGTATTGTGGCGGCGCCTCCCCCCGGCATTGCGCCAGATGACGCTGCACGCGCAGTGCCCGCGCTTACACCGGTCAAACCCGAATAGCTTTCGATATGCTTTATCGTTCGTTAAGCTGCGGCTCATCAGCAAAGTTGCACTCTTAAGCCCGTTCATGACGCGTTTTGAGTCGTGACAAGTTTGAGGAGTGACTTGGACTATGCGTAGCTTTAGCAACAGCCTGATTTTGGCAGCGGCTGCATTGGCATCGGTTTCGACTGGCGCGCTCGCGCAGGTGACCAATGATATCGATGCGATCGAGAGCCGCCAGCGTGTTCGCGAATCCGCGCCGCAGCGGGTCGAGCGCGCCCGCGCACAGCAGCCCCAAGTGCAGGTTCAACAGGCCGCGCAGCAAGAGCGGCGCGTGTTTCAATCGCGCGCGCAGCAACAGGGCAATGTTGAGGTCAGGCGTGATCGTGGCGATTTTGAACGCCGCGCCAATCGCGAGCAAAACAACGTCGAAGTTCCCCGCGACAACCGCCGCTTTGATAACCGCCGGGGCGGGGCTGTAACTGGCTCAAACTCGCAATCCGCTGTGGTTGTAGCCCCAGAGGATCGCCGTGACGATGGCCGCCGCTTTGAACAGAGCGATGGCCAGCGCTTTGGGCGCAATGAAGAATATCGTTCGGATCGCGACGAAAACCGACGTCTGGACCGCGATGATCTCTGGCGGCGCGGCGAGGGCGCTCGCGACGGCAATTGGTACCGCGATAGCGGCGGCAAGTGGCAGCGCCGCGAGGGTCGCGGTTTTGGCAACCGTGACAACCGCAACTACGGTTATAACAACGGCAATAAGGAATTCCGCTGGAACCGCGATTGGCGGCGTGACAATCGCTATGACTGGAAAGCATACCGCTTTTCAAACCGCAACTTTTTCCACCAGCCGCGCTATTATGATCCGTTTGGATCACGCTATGGCTATCAGCGGTTCAGCATCGGCATCCGGATTGGCCCAAGCTATTACAATGATCGTTACTGGATCAGCGATCCCTTTGCTTACCGCCTGCCCTATACTAGCGGGCCCTACCGCTGGGTGCGCTATTATGACGATGTGTTGTTAATCGATCTACGCGATGGCGCGGTGGTCGATGTAATCCACGACTTCTTCTGGTAAGTACAGCCACACCAACATGACAAACGCCCGGAGTGGAAACGCTCCGGGTGTTTTTGTAAGGGCTTGCATCACGCGCTGCCTGCCGCCAATCTGGCAGGAACCAAGGGAGCAATGATGCGAAATTTACTGATCGGGATCGCGGCGACACTCGCCGCAACAGGCGCAGCGCGCGCTGAAACAATCGTCATTCACGCAGGACGGCTGATCAGCGATGCCGCAACGGCGGCTTCTGGGCCTTCGACGATTACTGTCACAGACGGCAAGATAGTCGCGATCAGTTCAGGACTGAAGCCTGCCGAACCCGGCGTAAAACTTATTGATCTTTCGAGCAAAACCGTGCTGCCCGGCCTCATTGACAGCCATGTTCATCTCTCGGGTGATCCTGGCGGCGATTATCGCAGTGAGGCGGTTGATCCCGATGAATGGGGCGTAATCGTCGGGGCAAAGAATGCGCGACTGTCTGCGCTGGCTGGTTTTACCACGGTCCGTGATCTTGGCTCTGCCCAACTTGTTGGATTTGCCCTGCGTGATGGCACCGCCAAAGGCCTGATTCCCGGGCCACGCATCCTCTCGGCGGGGACCGCGATTTCAATTATCGGCGGCCACGGCGACGTGTCGGGTTTCCGCCCCGAAGTGAACGCAGTGCTTGACGGCAACAATACCTGCACAGGCGCAATCCAGTGCGCAGCGCGCGTACGCGAAGCCTCCAAACGCGGGGCGGACGTTATCAAAATCACCGCAACCGGTGGTGTACTGAGCCAGCAGGCGCGCGGTTTGGGCCAACACTTCACTGATGAAGAAATGGCTGCCATCGTCACCACAGCCCACGGTCTTGGCCTCAAGGTTGCTGCCCATGCCCACGGCGCGCGCGGGATCGAAGGGGCGGCCAAAGCAGGCGTCGATTCTATCGAACATGGCACTTTTGCCGATGCCGCCGCCCTCAAAATAATGAAAACAAGCGGCAGTTATATGGTGCCGACGCTGATGGCGTTTACCGGCATCCGCGAACGGCTTGGCAAAAATATCTACACGCCAACGGTTGAAGCCAAAGTGCGCGAAACGCTCAAATCAGTTGGCCTAGCACTTAAATCAGCCCGCGAAATGGGCGTGCCAATTGCCTTTGGTACTGACTCAGGTGTATTTGAACATGGCCGAAACGCGCAGGAATTTGCGCAGATGGTTGAACTCGGCGGACTGACCCCGGCACAAGCGATTGCCACCGCGACAACGGGGGCGGCAAAACTGCTTGGCATTGAAAATGAGGCGGGACGGATTGCGCCTGGCTATTCGGCTGATATTATCGCGGTCACCGGCGACCCGATCGCCAATATTCGCACGCTTGAAAAGGTTGATTTCGTGATGGTGAGAGGCCGCGTAATCGAGTGAGTAGCGCGCTGAAAAAACAGGCACTGGGATCAACCAAACTTGCCGAGACCGGCAAAAATGTCCGCCGCAAACTCAAAAAACATGACCGCGTCGAGATTGTTTCGGGCGGCGGGCTTGATCTGTATATCGTCCAGCATTTCATGACCGGCGAAGAATGCGCCGAACTCGTTTCGCTGATCGATACCGACGCGTTCCCTTCAAAACTCTATGAAGGCACCGAACAAAAGGGATTTCGCACCAGCTTTAGCTGCAACCTTGATCCGCATCATCCGTTGGTCGCGCGGATTGAGGGGCGGATTTGCACACTGATGGGGGTTGACCGCCGTCATGGCGAAACGCTTCAGGGCCAGCGCTATGACGTTGGACAGCAGTTCAAGCCGCATTATGATCATTTCTTCCCGAGCCAACCTTACTGGGAGGATGAACGCAAATCAGGCGGGCAGCGGAGCTGGACAGCGATGATCTATCTCAACGAACCCGAATCAGGGGGTGAAACCAATTTCCCCAATGCCGGCATGTGCGTATCCCCCCGCACCGCGATGCTGGTGATGTGGAATAATATGAATGATATCGGTGCGCCCAACACGCTGACCCTCCACGAAGGCGTACCCGTAAACGCAGGGCGCAAATATATCGTCACCAAATGGTTCCGCGAGCGTTTCTGGGCGGTGGGCTGAAGCGCGGCTATTCAATTCAAGCCTAAAACCGTTTCATCACAGCCAAAAACGCTTCGCCATAATCTTCGAGTTTGCGCGCACCGATGCCGGTGATGAGGGCCATATCACGGAGCGATTTGGGCCTGATTTGCGCCATATCGCGCAGCGTTGCATCGTGGAAGATGACGTAGGGGGGGACGCCTGCACTGGCCGCAAGTTCACGGCGTTTGGCGCGCAGTGCTTCGAACAGCGGATCGCCGCTTGGATTGGGCGCGCCTTCGCTGCGGCGTTTGCGCTCACGCTTGGGGGCCATGACAAGCGCGAGCGATTGATCGCCTTTGAGGATCGCTTTGGCTTCGGGCCCGAACATCAATCCGCCATGTTCATTGTTGCGCAGGGCATCCTTGAGCAGCAACGAACGCGCAACCGGCTTGATAAGTGCGGCCTCCTCTCCGCTGATAATCCCGAACACCGAAAGCCGGTCATGGCCAAGCTTGGTCGCGCGTTCATCAGCGCGTCCGGTGAGGATGTTTTCGAGATGGCCAACGCCGAAGCTTTGCCCCGTGCGGTAAACAGCGGACAGGAATTTGCGCGCAATCTCGCTTACGTTAATCGCCTTGGGCGGGGACAGGCAATTATCGCAGTTACCGCACTTTTCCGGTGGGGTTTCGCCGAAATGTCGCAGCAGGATGGCGCGCCTGCATCCCCCCGTTTCAACCAGCGCACCGAGTGACGCAAGCCGCGCGCGTTCGCCGGGAAGGCGGGTGGGCTCGACATCGCCAAGCCATTGCCGCGCGCGGGAAAAATCCTCAGCGCCCCAGAACATATGTGCCGTAGCAGCATCGCCGTCACGCCCGGCGCGGCCGGTTTCCTGATAATAGGATTCAATCGATTTGGGCAGGCCGGCATGGGCCACGAACCGGACGTCGGGCTTGTCGATCCCCATTCCAAAGGCAATTGTGGCGACCATCACCATATCTTCGCTAGCGACAAAATCGGCCTGATTTCGCCTACGAATATCGGGATCAAGCCCGGCATGATAGGCGCGCACGGGTCGCCCGGTTTTCCGCAATTGCTCGGCGAGCTTATCGACTCCGGCGCGCGACTGGACATAGATGATCCCCGCACCCGGCGTTGTTGTAACAATATCGGCGATTTGCGCGGTCGTCCCTGCCTTTGGCGTGATCGCATAGCGGATATTGGGCCGGTCAAACCCTGCGACGATCATCCCGCCGACGGGAATGCCAAGCTGCGCCAAAATGTCACCGCGCGTGTGGGCATCAGCCGTCGCGGTCAATGCCAGACGCGGGACATCGAGAAAATCATCCATCAGCGGGCGGAGCAGACGGTAATCGGGGCGAAAATCATGCCCCCATTCGGACACGCAGTGCGCCTCATCAATCGCAAAGAGCGAAATTTTCCCCTCACGCAGCAGCCCGCGAAATTCATGCCCTGATGCGCGTTCAGGGGCAACGTAGAGCAAATCAAGCGCGCCGCTGCGAAATCGCTCAATCGTTTCGGCACGATTATCATCAACCGAGGTCAGCGTTGCCGCGCGGATACCAACAGCGGTTGCCGCACGCATTTGATCGTGCATCAGCGCGATGAGCGGGGAGATAACGATGCACGTCCCCTCAAACATCGTCGCCGGAAGCTGATAGCATAGCGATTTGCCCGCACCCGTTGGCATGACGGCAAGGGTGCGTTCGCCCGCCAGCACACGGTCAACAACCTGGCGTTGCACCCCGCGAAATTCGGAAAAGCCGAAAACCTGCTTCAGACGCTCAGCAACAGTCACTGCGCGGCGACCATCTCATCATCGCTTTCGGCCTGTTGGCGCATCCACATCTCGGCGTAGAGGCTATTTTTGCGCAACAGTTCGGCGTGGGTGCCAGTTTCGGCAACGCGGCCCGCATCAAGCACGATGATCGCGTCGGCATCGACGATGGTTGAAAGCCGGTGCGCGATGATGATTGTCGTCCGCCGTTCCGAAACGCGGTCAAGTGTGGCCTGAATATCGGCCTCGGTTCGGCTATCGAGCGCGCTTGTCGCTTCATCAAGGATCAGGATCGGCGGATTTTTGAGCAATGTGCGCGCGATTGCCACGCGCTGTTTCTCACCGCCGGAGAGTTTTAGGCCACGTTCACCAACCTTGGCCTCATATTGATCGGGCAGGCTGGCAATAAAGCCGTGGATCGCAGCCCCGCGCGCGGCGTCTTCAATCTCGTCCTGCGTCGATCCTTCGCGACCATAGCCGATGTTATAACCAATGCTGTTATTGAACAGCACCGTATCCTGCGGGACAATGCCGATGCTGGCGCGAAGCGAGCTTTGCGTGACATCGCGGATATCCTGCCCGTCAAGCGTGATCCGCCCGCCCGTCACATCATAAAAGCGGTAGAGCAGCCGGGCGATGGTTGATTTGCCGGCCCCCGACGGCCCAACCACCGCGAGCGTAGCGCCGGGCGGAATCGCAAAGCTAACGCCGTTCAGGATCTGCCGCTCGGGATCATAACCAAAGGTCACGCCCTCAAACGCGAGCGCGCCGCCACTGATCAATAGTGCTGGCGCGCCGGGCTTATCGACAATTTCGGGCGCTGCATCGATGAGTTCAAACATCGCGGCCATATCGATAATCCCCTGACGAACCGTGCGGTACACCATCCCGAGCATATCAAGCGGACGGAAAAGCTGCGCGAGCAGCGTATTCACAAACACGACGTCGCCGGTCGTAAACCAGCCCTTTGACCAGCCCCACACGGTGTAACCCATTGCGCCCGCCATCATCAGATTGGTGATGAGCGATTGGCCAATATTGAGCAGCGCAAGCGAATTTTCCGATTTTACCGCCGCATCGGCCCATGCCTTGGCCACTTTGCCATAAGCCTTCGTCTCACGCGCTTCGGCATTGAAATATTTGACCGTTTCATAATTGAGCAGGCTATCCACCGAACGCGCCACCGTCTGCGTATCGAGATCATTCATCTCTTCACGCAGCTTGGCGCGCCAATCGGTGATGCGCTGGGTGAAAAATATATAAATAGCGACCATAACCATCGTCGCCGCGACCAGCCCGACGCCGAATTTCGTCCAGAAAATGATCGAAACACCGATCAGTTCAATGATGGTCGGCGCGATGTTGAACAACAGGAAATAGAGCATGATATCAATGCTCTTGGTGCCGCGCTCGATCACTTTTGTGACCGCGCCCGTCCGCCGGTTCATATGGAATCGCATCGAGAGAGAGTGAAGATGCGCAAAGACATTTTCGGCCAGACGCCGCGTCGCATCCTGGCCGACGCGTTCGAATACGGTATTGCGCAGATTATCGAACAGCACCCCGGCAAAACGCGCGCCGGCATAGGCCGCAACCAGCGCAATCGCGATGATGACGCCGCTTTCCTGCCCCGGCGTCATCCGGTCAATCGCCTGCCCGTAGAGCCAGCCCATGCTGAACATCACAAGCTTTGAAGCGAGCACCAGCAGCAGCGCGATCACAATGCGGACGCGCAGCGCTGGCTGATCCTTGGGCCACAAATAGGGCAGGAATCGACGCATCACCGCAAAATCGAGATTGGTGGCTTCAGTCGTTTGCGTCGCGAGCGGGGGCATGCCGCCCATTTAGGACAATTCGGCGCACTGTCCATGACAGCACGATGCTATTTTATTGCAAATTGATGAATTTATGCACAGCGTGCGATTCAATAATCGATTGAGCCCCGCCAAGATGTACCAGAATTTCGCACCGTCCGATTGTTCCGCCCCGGCTTTGTCGCTCTTACTTGGCGAAGCCCGCGTGGTTGGGGATTGGGCGCGGGGTGCGCGGTATAATCGCGGGATTGCCAAGGCGCATCAGGGCGACGGACATCCGGTGATGATTCTGCCCGGCTTCATGGTTGCCGAAATACGGATGGAATTGCTGCGCCATACGTTGGGTCGCGCAGGCTACCGCGCCTTTGGGTGGGGGCTTGGCCGCAATCTGGGCGTAACGGCGGATATACTCGACCGCCTCGACACACAGCTTGATATGATCGAACGCGAAGCAGACGGCCCGGTGACATTGCTGGGCTGGAGTCTGGGCGGGTTGATCGCGCGCGAATATGCCAAGCGCGCGCCGCACCGCATTGCCCGCGTCATTACCATGGGCAGCCCTTTTTCAGGGGATCCGCGTGCGAATAATGCGTGGCGCGTTTATGAATGGGTGACGAAGCATCCGGTAGATGCGCCGCCGATTGAAACGCGACTGGCCGAAAAGCCACCGGTGCCAACCTATGCACTGTGGTCACGTCGCGACGGAATCGTTTCGCCTGCCAGCGCCTGCGGTCGCCCCGGCGAATCGGATGAGGCGATCGAGGTTGATTGCGGCCATCTTGCCTTTGCGTGCGCGCCACAAGTGGTTGAGGCGGTGCTCAATCTCTTGAAGCGCGCAGATTAAACCGCTCCCTAAAACCGCTGCTGCCGCTCATAGAGCGACTTATATTGCTGAATCCGGGTGACGCGAAGGCCCGGCATACCCGAACGGTCAACCGCGCGCTGCCATCCGGCAAATTCTTCGAGCGTCAGGCTGTAACGATCACAAACCTCGTCAATGCTGAGCAGGCCACCGTTTACAGCGGCGACAACCTCGGCCTTGCGACGCACAACCCAGCGGGTCGTGTTTGGCGGCGGCAAGCTATCAACCGTCAGCGATTCGCCCAAGGGACCAATAACTTGCGCTGGACGTATTTTCTGGTTCTCAATCATTCTTACCTCAAACTCGGGCGGGAAAGCCCGTATACTTGCCATGTTGTTAGCCTTACCCGAAAAGCGTTGAACGAACGCTGAAACGCCAAGGTAAATGCAGCATTCACAAAGATTTACTTTCGGTTGCGATCACGCTTGCAACGTCTGCATGAAAGCTTGGCGAAACGAGCGCGGGGAGCATGTCATGTGCACCCCCTGCACTATCAGATGCACCATTACGCCCAATCGTCGCCTGCGCCTTTGCTGTTGGCGAGACCGCCTGACGCGCCGAAACGCTGGCCAGCAGCATCCGGTAATCAAACGCAGGGTTAGCAGCTCCACTTCGGATGAGGCTGCGACGGGAAAATCCTAAATCCATTCAAGCCCTATGTCATAAAGGCATGAAGGCCTTGTAAAGACGAGAGAAACTCCCTGTTAATCTCGGTGGACTGTTGCTTAAGAAACATATCGTCTAAGGGCGTTCACCATGGATGATCTGTTTCAACTGGGCAGTGGTGATACACCGCGACGAATCGTGGTCGCGATGTCCGGCGGGGTTGATTCGTCGGTAGTGGCCGCGCTTGCCGCGCAATCAGGCGCGGAAACAATCGGAATCACACTCCAGCTTTATGATCATGGCAGTGCGGTCAAGCGTGCGGGAAGCTGCTGTGCGGGGCAGGATATCCGCGATGCCCGCGCCGTTGCCGATAGCATCGGCATTGCCCATTATGTGTTTGATCATGAAAGCCGTTTTCGCAATTCAGTGATTGATCATTTTGCCGATGAATATCTGCGCGGGCGCACGCCAATCCCGTGCGTGCGCTGCAATATGGGGGTCAAATTCACCGATCTATTCAGGCTCGCGCGTGAATTGGGTGCCGACTGCCTCGCCACCGGCCATTATGTGCGCCGCGTGACGGGCGCAGACGGAGCAGAACTTCACCGCGCGCTCGATCCTGCGCGCGATCAAAGCTATTTCCTGTTTGCAACGACGCAGGATCAGCTTGAATATCTGCGCTTTCCGCTTGGCGGGATGCCAAAGAGCGATGTCAGGCGAATCGCAGCCGAACTTGGTTTGGGCGTCGCCGCAAAGCCCGACAGTCAGGATATCTGCTTCGTGCCCGACGGCGATTATGCCAGTGTTGTCCGCAAAATCAGGCCAGAGGCCGAACGTGACGGCGCGATTGTCGATCTTGAGGGGCGTGAACTTGGCCGCCATAAAGGCTTGATCCACTATACCGTTGGCCAGCGTAAGGGGCTTGAACTTGGCGGGCTTGCCGAGCCGCTTTATGTGATCCGGCTTGAACCGGATGCGCAGCGCGTTGTCGTTGGCCCGCGTGCAGCGCTAGCGGTGAGCGCCGCGCGGCTGTCAGAACCAAGCTGGCTAGACCATGTTGAAGGCCGGGCGGTAATGGCCAAAGTACGCTCACTCGCCAAGCCAGTCCCAGCGCGGATTGAGGGTGAATGGCTGATCTTCGACACGCCCGAATACGGCGTCTCACCGGGGCAAGCGGCGGTGCTCTATGACGGTGACCGCGTGCTTGGCGGCGCGTGGATCGAGGAAAGCCAGTCGGCCTACGCCGTGGCGGCCTAACACTCGACCACGTTGACCGCGAGGCCGCCGAGCGAGGTTTCCTTATATTTGCGGTTCATATCCGCCCCTGTCCGCCGCATCGTTTCGATCACCTGATCGAGGCTGACGCGGTGCGTGCCATCCCCCATCAGCGCGAGGCGCGAAGCCTCGATCGCCTTGATCGCGCCGACCGCGTTGCGCTCAATACAGGGGACTTGCACCAGCCCGCCAACCGGATCACAGGTAAGGCCGAGATTATGCTCCATGCCGATTTCGGCGGCATTTTCGATCTGGCCACTGGTGCCGCCCATCGCCGCTGCCAGCCCGGCAGCGGCCATTGAGCAGGCCACGCCAACCTCGCCCTGACAGCCAACCTCCGCGCCTGAAATCGAGGCATTTTCCTTGAACAGGCTGCCAATCGCGCCCGCCGTCAGCAGAAAATTGTCCGCCCCCGCCTCCGTCGCAGTCGGCACGAAGCGTTCGTAATAGCGCAGCACTGCTGGCACGATGCCCGCTGCACCGTTGGTTGGCGCCGTCACCACCCGGCCCCCGGCTGCATTTTCCTCATTCACCGCAAGCGCCCAGAGGTTGACCCAATCAAGCACCGACAGCGGATCGGCAAGCGCGCGTTCCTGCCGGGCAAGGATATGGCCATGAAACAGCGGCGCGCGGCGTTTAACCTTCAAACCGCCGGGAAGCTCACCCCCAGTCCGCATTCCCCGATCAATACAATCCGACATTGCCCCACGGATCAACGCCAATTTTGCGCGAACCGAAGCTTCGTCGGTTTGCGCGATTTCATTGGCGAGCGCGAGCGCGGCGATTGACAGCCCTGAAGCTTTGGACTGCGCGAGCAAGGCATCGCCCGAGGAAAAGCTATGCGGAATATCAACAAGGGTTGAAGGCGGGGCATTGGCGACAATCTGCGCTTCATCAACCACAGCTCCGCCGCCAATCGAATAGGCCGTCCATGTCCGCAATTCGGTGCCTGCACCATCATAGGCGGCAAAGCGCATTCCGTTTGAATGGAATGACAGCCGCTCCTTGCGATTGAAGAGCAGATCGCGCGGCTCGTCAAAGTAGATGCAGTGGACGCCGTCGAGCCTGATCTCACGCGTATTACGGATCGCCTCGACCATCGCAATCGCAGCGTCGGGGCAAACGGTATCGGGCCGCTGCCCGGCAAGCCCGAGCAGGATCGCATTATCGGTCGCATGGCCTTTCCCGGTGAAAGCAAGCGAGCCGTAAAGCGTTACGACAACACGCTCTGTCCGCTCCATCACCGCGTCACGGCGCAGCCCATTCACGAAATCACACGCCGCACTCATTGGCCCCATCGTATGCGATGATGAAGGGCCGACGCCGATCTTGAACAGTTCAAATACGCTGTGCACCATATCCGGTCGCCCCTATCGTTCGAGCCAGTGACGCCTGACGAAATAGGCGATTACGCCCATGCCAACCATTAAACACACCGCGACAACACCCCAGAATGCCCAAGGCTCTTTGGCATAGGGAATGCCCTCGACGTTCATCCCGAGCAGCCCTGTGAGAAAGGTCAGCGGCAGAAAAACGAAGGCGACAATCGCAATGATCAGCCCGCGTGAATCAAGCTGCTCGGCGCGCAGGTCGGTGAGTTCATCATGGACGATTGCCGCGCGTTCGCGAATTGATTCAAGTTCTTCGGCCATCCGCGCAAAACGGTCAGCGGCATCGCGCAGGTGGAGCCTGTCATCCTCGTCAAGCCAGTTGCACGGCTCGGTCGCGAGCCGTTCAAGCGCTGTACGCTGCGGCGACACAAAGCGGCGATAGCTGATCGCACGACTCCGCACATGATTGACCTTGCGGCGTAGTGCGCGCAGCCGTTCGCTTTCAATGCCGACCTCGATATCGTCAAGCGTATCGCCCATTGCCGCGATATAGGGATCAAGCTGTTCGGTGATTTCGACGGCAACTTCGGATACAAGATCACCACCATCGGTGATCGCTCCGTTCAAAAATTCGGCAATCACAGGCTCAAGTGCGAGTGGCGAACGATAGCTGAGCGAAATCGCCCGTCCCGTTTCGGCCCAGAAACGCATCGAAACCAACGGATCGGGATCATCCTCGGGGATCACGCCAAGCGCACGCAGGTTAACGAGCGCACCGTGGCCAATCGCATCGCTGCGCGGCCGCGTTTCAGAGGCAAGCAGCGCCCCCCGCGCGATTTCGGGAATGTCATCCTGCGATTTGAGCCAGGCCTGTGCATCATCAATCCGGCCATCAAGATGGAGCCAGACAAACTGCGCCTTGCCGAATTGGGCCGCCGCCTCGGCAAAGCTGGTTTCGGTCGCTGTGCCGCCGTTCAAGATAAATCCGCGCATTAGCGCCGCTCCAGATAGAGTATGATCCCGTCAAATGGCGGATCGGGCGGGGTAGAGCAAGCGCTGCGCACCGCATCGGCACGCCCGCGCGCAAGAATGGCGGAAGAAATGGCCGGAGTGTGGACGATCTGGTCAGCCTGGCCAAGCAGGCGTGCCTGACCAAGCGTGAGGTCATCGGGGTCATCCGAAGTTATAATGAGGTGGTGATAGCCTCCACCGGCTCCACCGTCCGGCGCGACGAGCCAGCGCGCGACATCTTCCCCATCATGCGCGGCAAGCACATCAAGAGGCCCGCCGGGATCAAGCGCTGCATCAATCGCGCGCCGCCGTTCGCTGGCACCCGTAAAACGCGCACGCATCGCACCGCGCGCCGCGTGCAACGCCATTGCCAGTCCACCAAGCGACTGTGGGATCAGCCCCTCAAGCCGCTGGCGTAGGGCTTTAGCCAGCCCCGCCGATGCGCCACCCGCGCCAATCGCGATCAGCACGGGATCACGGTCGATAATCGCAGGCAGCGTGAAATCGCACAGGCCGGGCCGGTCAACCGCATTGACGAGAATGCCGCGTGCTTTGAGCCGCACCACTGCCGCTTGTGCTTCTGCCTCTTCCTCAATCGCCACAATCGCGAGTGCTGCGGCACCCTCTTCGCCAACAATTTGTGCGCCTGTGCGTTCAAGCAGTGCCCGTTTGGCCGATGCACCCTCGCCACTCCCGAGCAGGATCACCGCACGGCCCTGCAAACGCACAAAAAGCGGCAGGCTGTGCATCAGCCCTTGACCCGCCACAATTTGTAAGGCGAGCGCGCGGGCAATGCGACGGGTTCAAGCCAATCGGGCACATGCCCTTTGGCAAGCTGCACATAAAAGCCTTTGGGATTTTGCACCGCATAGATCGTCGATTCAGACATGTTGGGGCAAATCAACAGCATCGTTGCGCCGTGGCGCTTCATAATGACGCGTGCACCATCGGCTGGCCCGCGAAATACCTTGTGAATATCAAGGATCGCAGCACCGTTGCGGTGATACGGGCCAGCGATGGCATTATGGTGCGTCACCGTGATCAGGCGTGGCCCCAAATCAACGAAGGTCATGATCGTTGCCTTGGGCAACAGCGCAATCGGGCGCAGCGCGGGCATCGTCGGGCAGGTTGAATTGGCCTTGTTGACCAGCTTCATGCGCAGGGTTGCGACATTGGGGTTAGGGATTTGCCCGATCACAAGCTGCGCCCACAACCCCGAAACGAACATGAATGCCGCTGTCGTACCGAACACCCGCACCAGCATATTATTATGCGCGCGCAGTTTGGGGATGATCGCCCAGCCAAGCACGGTTGCGCCAGGCACCGCAAACATGATTGCACTTGCCGCCGCGCGCGTTTGCCAGAGCAGCATCAGAGCGGAGAGCAGCGAAAGCAGCGCAACACTTGCCCACGCCGCCCCGCGTTCGCTCAGCCGTTCGCGCCACAACGCCCAGAAGCTTCCGAACAGCCCGATCAGCAGCACCGAAACCGAAAGGATCGTCGGCCAATTCTGCTTATAAAGCGGCTTGGCCTCGCTGATATTGGCGAGCCATAGCTTCTCCAGTTCGGGCGAAACCTGCTCTGGACGACCAAGGCAATCGGGCCAGACCAGCGCTAGAAAAGCGAGCGAGAGCGCGCCCGCCAGCGCTGCGAGCAGGAAGCGGTGACTGGTCTTTTCCGCGCGGATGAATGACAGCGCCACGAGCAGCGCGCCCGCCAGCACCATCACCGACAGCCACACCGGGGTCAGCGCATCACAGCGCGGCACGCGGTTTGCGTAAGACGCAAAACCGGCAAAACCGAGCGCAACCCCGACTGCAAGCGATGCGCCGTAGCTGCGTAGCCTAACCCGCTGTTCCTGATCGATAATCCAGCGCAAGCCAACCGCTGCCCCACCAATCGCGAGATAGAGGATCATTTCGAGCCCGATAACGAGCGAGAGCGCAGTCGCAATCCCGACAGCCAGTCCGCCGCGCATCTGCTTTGGATCAGCAAGCCCGGCGAGCATCAGCGTAAGCATCGCCAATTGCCAACCATGATGATCAATCCGCGTCGGCATGAACATAAGAAGGGCTGTGTATGAACACAGAAAAATGGCTGCCGCAACGATGAAGCTAGCAGGCGCAACCAACCGCCGCACGGTGAGGCCAAGCCCGACGAGCACAACACCGAGCGGGATCATAGGTGCAAGCGCAATCGCGACTTTTTCGGCCAACGCCCCGCCGAGAAACGGCTTGAAAATCAGAATGATGGCGACAATCGGCAGATCAACCAGATGCGACCAGTGGATATCGGCCCCGAGCGGCGGATTGAGCCGGTATTGGCGAAGATCGTACCAATCTTGGCCCTTGAGCAGCGCACGCACCTGCATCATCCGCAAATTATCGTCAGTATCACCGAGCGCGAACCAATTGATTTGCGGCCAGCGGTACAGCACGAGACCAACCGCGCTCAATACCCACAGCAACAGCAGCCAGCGCAGCCAGTGGCGCGAAAAAATGTCGGTGCTGTCGCTGGTCATCGGAGCATGTTACGCCTTGGCTGTTTTCATATTGGCCACGCGGCCTTAAAGCCACTTGGCTAACGTGCCAAGTAAGGGGCAGATGTGAAATCTTTGGTAACCGAGGAACGGCGCGCGCTGATCGGCCAGCTTGTCCGCTATGCGCTGACCGGCGGCCTTGCGAGTATCGTCAATATCGGGGTGTATCAGATCGCCGCCACACGCTTTGCGATTGACCCCAATATAGCATGGACGATGGGCTTTATTGCAGCGGTGCTCGTTGGCTATATCACGCACAGCCGCTGGAGCTTTCGCGGGCACGGGACGCGCGATAATCTTGCACGTACCGGCAGTCGCTTCGTCGCGGTTTCACTGATCAGTTTCGGGCTTAACAGCTTTTGGGTATGGCTTTTGGTGCAGTTTTTCGCGCTGCCGCTCTGGTCGCCCTACCCGCTCGTGCTGGGGATAACGCCGCTTATTGTCTTTACACTCAACCGGAAATGGGTTTTCGGCTAAGCGTCTTTACGTTTCGTTAACCATAGCCGCGCCAAGGATAGTTCATGGCTGTTCCCACCGTCCCGATCCTGTCGATCATCGTTCCTGTAAAGGACGAGGAGGATGCAATTGCGCCCTTCGTCGCGCGGGCCGGGGCGGTGCTTGACGCACTTGATGATCCAGCCGCAAAGGCTTGGGAAATCCTGTTCATCGATGATGGCAGCAGCGACGCGACGCTCGCCGCGATCATTATCGCCAACCAGGCCGACCCACGTATCCGCGCGATCAGTTTCTCACGCAATTTCGGCAAGGAGCCAGCCCTCTCGGCTGGCCTCGATTTTGCGCAAGGAGCTGCGGTAATCCCGATCGACGTTGATCTGCAAGACCCGCCTGAAGTGATCGGTGAGATGATCAAGGCATGGCGCGCGGGCCATGAGGTTGTCTACGGCGTCCGCCGCAACCGCGCGAGTGACAGCCTGCCAAAGCGGCTGACCGCTGATTTGTATTACCGCGCGCACAATCGCCTCAGCCATGACAAAATTCCCGAACATGCCGGCGATTTCCGCTTGCTTGACCGCAAGGTGGTTGATGTCATCAAGGCGATGCCCGAGCGCAACCGCTTCATGAAGGGGCTGTTCGCATGGAGCGGATTCAAACAAACTGCGGTTGAATATGACCGGGTTGAACGCAGCGTTGGCACCACCAAATTCCGCTATTGGAAGCTGTGGACGCTCGCGCTTGACGGGATCACCTCGGCATCGACCGCGCCTTTGCGCATCTGGAGCTATATCGGCGTTATCGTTGCGCTCCTCTCATTCCTCTACGCGCTTTATATCATTGTCAGCACGATCATTACCGGGGTTGATGCGCCGGGCTATGCCTCACTGATGACGGCGGTACTATTCTTTGGCGGGTTGCAACTGATTTCGCTGGGTGTGCTCGGCGAATATGTCGGGCGCATTCTCGTCGAAACCAAGCAGCGACCGCTCTATGTCGTTCGCGAAACCTTCGGAATTGATTGATGGACCGGATTATCTTTGATCGGATGGCCGCACTTGACCAGACGCATTGGTGGTATGTCGCACGGCGCAATATCCTGTCTGATCTGATTGCGCGTGAGATCAAGCCGCCCAAAGACGCGCAGATCCTCGAAATCGGTTGCGGCACTGGCCATAATTTCCCTGTGCTGACGCGCTTTGGGTCGGTTGACGGGCTTGAGATTGACGATAGTGCGCGTGCGATTGCGAGCGAACGTCTCGGCCGCGCGGTGGGTTCAGCACGCTTGCCCGAACTGCCCGGCATTGCTGATGCCAGCTATGACCTCATCGCGCTGCTTGATGTACTTGAACATATTGAGGGCGATTTGGCCGCACTCACCAGCATCAAGGCCAAACTGCGCCCCGGCGGGCGTATCCTCGTCACCGTCCCCGCGAACCAATGGATGTGGAGCGCGCATGATACCGTGCATCATCATTACCGGCGGTATAATCCGGGCACGCTTGGCAAGGTTGTTTCAGCCGCAGGCCTGCGCGTTAAGATGATGAGCCATTTTAACAGCCTGCTGTTTCCGCTTGCCGCCGCTGTCCGCATTGCAGGCAAAGTCACGGGCCGCGAAGAGGCTGATGACGCGCAGCCCGCAGCGCCGCTCAACGGGCTTTTCAAGGGTATATTCGGGCTGGAGCGTCATCTCGTTGGGCGCGTGCCGCTCCCGTTCGGGATTTCGCTCGTTGCGGTGTTGGCTGCCGACTAACGCATTTTGGCATAGCGCCCCGGCGCATCCTCGATGGCTTTGAGCGCGCCCTTGCCCGGAATCCGTGCGCCTTCGGCTTTTACCGTCGCACCGTCATGACCGCGCAACCATTCAATCCAATCGGGCCACCAACTGCCCTTGGTTTCAGTTGCACCCGCGACATATTCGGCGAATGTCTTCGCCGCGTCATTGCGCCAATATTGATACTTGTTCGCGCTCGGCGGATTGACCACACCAGCAATATGGCCGCTGCCCGCAAGCACGAAGCGTTTTGCCCCGGCGAAATGATCCATGATTTTCCAGACGCTTTCGGCCGGGGCGATATGATCCTCCCGCCCCGCCTGAACATAGCTAGGGGTTTTGACGGTGCGCAAATCAATCGGCGTATCCGCCACAACCATTGAACCGGGGATCACCAGCCGGTTATCGCGGTAAAGATCCTTCAAATAGCTTTGATGCCATTTGACCGGAAGGTTGGTGGTATCGCCGTTCCAGTGGAGCAGATCAAACGGCGGATAATCCTCACCCAGCAGATAATTATTGACGACATAATTCCAGATCAGATCGCGCCCGCGCAGCAGATTGAAGGTCAGCGCCATATAGCGCCCGTCAAGATAACCGTCGCTCGCGATGCCTTCGATCATCTTCAACTGTTCATCATCAATGAAAACCTGAAGCTCGCCCGATTTGCTGAAATCAACCTGCGCTGTGAAAAAGGTCGCGCTCTTGACCTTGGCCGCTTCGCCGCGCGCTTCAAGCAGCGCGAGTGCGGCAGCAAGCGTTGTTCCGGCCACGCAGTAGCCAATCGTGTGGACACTTTCGACGCCGAGCAAATTGCGCACCGTATCAATTGCATCAATTTCGCCGCGCACGACATAATCATCCCACACGACATCCTTCATCGACGCATCGGCAGATTTCCACGAAACGATGAACACCGAAACACCCTGTTCGACCGCCCATTTGATGAAGCTTTTTTCCGGATTGAGATCAAGGATATAGAAACGGTTGATCCACGGCGGAAAAATCACCAGCGGCGTGGCAAGCACATCGGGCGTTGTTGGCGCATAATGGATGAGCTGATAAAGCGGCGTTTCATGAATGATCTTGCCCGGCGTAATCGCGATGTTGCGGCCAACCTCGAACGCGTCCGGATCAGTATGGGTGAGTTGCCCACGCTCAATATCGGCGAGCATATGCTCAAGCCCTTTGAGCAAATTTTGCCCTCCGCTTTCCATCGTTTTCTGCAAAACCACCGGATTGGTCATCGCAAAGTTGGCGGGACTCATCGCCTCAACCATCGTCCGCGTGGCAAAAGCAATTTTTTCTTTCTGCGCAGGGTCAACGCCCTGCACGCTGTCAGCGGCTTTAAGCATGTGGTTCGAGATCATCAGATAGCTTTGCCGGATCATGTCAAACACAGGATTTGCCGCCCATTCGGGCGCTGCAAAGCGGCGATCCTTGACAGCAACGGATGGTGCACCCGCATCCGCACCGGACGGCGTGAGGAAACGCTGCCACAGGTTAAGGCTGTCAGTCCAGAAATCGGTGGTCGCTTTGGCCAGACTCTGCCCGTCGCCAAAGCTGGGAAATGCCATTGGCGCAGGTGAGTCGCCCTGCCCAACGCCCTTCAAGCCATGCTCGATCATCAGCTGCTGTGCTTTACCGATCACCCATGTCCAATGCTGCATTTCTTCAAGCGACGGAAAAGTAGTGGTCTCTGGATCACTGGTCATTACTGAATATCCTTACGGAATCGGGTGGCCCGGCATAGCGCGCTTGGGGCTTGGCGGGAATAGCGATAAGCTGGGCATCGCGTTTCAATTGACAACCGGCATCTTTATGACAATCTATCCTCATGCAGGGCCTAATATCAGGGCGGGAGAGACGACTATGACGACAGAATTCGTTGACGTAATCATTGTTGGATCGGGCATTTCTGGGATTAGCGCCGCCTGCCATTTGAACGCACGTTGCAAGGACCGCAGCTTTGCCATTCTTGAAGGCCGCGCGGCGCTGGGCGGGACATGGGATTTGTTCAAATATCCCGGCATCCGTTCGGATTCGGATATGCACACGCTCGGCTTCAGCTTCAAACCGTGGACGCACGAGAAATCAATCGCCGATGCGCCTGCAATCCTTGATTATCTCCACGAAACGATACGCGAACATGGGATCGAAAAAGCCATCCGCTATAATCACCGCGTCAAGCAGATCGCGTGGGACAGCGGCGATGCGCGCTGGACCGTAACAATTGATCGCGGGGACGAAACGATCACAATGTCATGCGCCATGCTCCACATGTGCACCGGCTATTACAGCTATACCGATCCCTATGTTCCCGAATTTGCGGGGCGCGAGAATTTCAAAGGGCCGGTGTTCCATCCGCAATTCTGGCCCGAAGATCTAGATTATCAGGGCAAAAATGCCATCATTATCGGAAGCGGCGCGACGGCGGTGACGATTGTTCCGGCAATGGCGGGCAGTGGCGTTGGCCATGTGACCATGCTTCAGCGCTCACCAACCTATTATGTGACACGCCCTGCCAAGGATCGCTTTGCCAATACGCTGCGCAAAATCCTGCCAGAGCGCATCGCCTATAACATCACCCGTTTCAAAAATATCTTCATGCAGCAGTTTTTCTATAATTCAACGCAACACAATCCGGCGAAAAACCGTGAACGCCTGCTTGACGCCGTGACCAAGGAACTGCCCGACGGTTATGATGTAAAGACCCATTTCACCCCGCGTTACAATCCTTGGGAACAGCGGCTGTGCCTCGTGCCCGACAGCGATATGTTCACCGCAATCAAAAGCGGGAAGGCAGAGGTGGTGACGGACGTAATCGATCATTTTACAGCCGATGGCATAATGCTCAAATCGGGCAAGGCGCTCAAGGCCGACATCATCGTTTCGGCAACCGGCCTGAAAATGGAGATCATGAGCGGCGTCAAAATTCTGGTCGACGGTGTGGAGACACGCATTGGCGACACCTTCAGCTATAAGGGCTGTATGTATAGCAATATCCCCAATCTGATTTCCTCATTCGGCTATTCGAACGCATCATGGACGCTCAAGGCCGATCTGATCAGCGAATATGTCTGCCGGTTGCTGGGCCATATGGCCGCGAGCGGCAAGCCCATTGTCGTCGCGCGCCCTGAAGGCGTTGGCGAATCCGAAGAAGGCATGATGAACCTCACATCAGGCTATGTCCAACGCGCCAAGGGGCTGGTGCCAAAGCAGGGCAATGTCGATCCGTGGATCGTCCATCATAACTACACAGCGGACAAAAAACTGATGCGCTACGGTGCGCTTGAGGATGGGGCGCTCCGTTTTGAAATGCCACACACGAGATCTAGCGGTAGCACTTCCGAAACAATGGCGATCGCAGCGGAGTAAAGCCACGCGGGGATAGCCCCTAGCATCGGAGAGCAAAATCCCGCATGAGCGGTTTTGCACCCTTCCACTGTTTCTACTAGGCGCGCGTCATGTCCGAAGAATTTTACCGCATCAAACGTCTCCCCCCTTATGTCATCGCCGAAGTGAATGCGATGCGGGCGGCGGCGCGGGCGGCGGGCGAGGATATTATTGACCTTGGCATGGGCAATCCTGATTTACCGCCGCCGCCACATGTCATCGCCAAGCTGTGCGAAGTGGCATCGAAACCCGATGCGCATGGCTATTCGGCGTCAAAGGGCATTCCCGGCTTGCGCAAAGCGCAGGCTGGTTATTATGCGCGGCGCTTTGGCGTTGATCTTGATCCCGAAAGCGAAGTCGTCGTTACGCTTGGATCGAAGGAAGGCCTTGCCAATCTGGCGCAGGCAATCACCGCGCCCGGCGATGTGATCCTGGCACCGAACCCAAGCTATCCGATCCACACCTTTGGCTTCATCATTGCAGGTGCCACAATCCGCAGTGTGCCAACAACACCTGATGAGCACTATTTTGAAGCCCTTGAGCGCGCAATGAAGTTCACCGTACCGAAGCCTTCGGTGCTGGTGATGGGTTATCCATCCAACCCGACTGCAGAAGTTGTTGATCTGGCATTTTATGAACGCGTTGTTGCCTTTGCCAAGCAGCACGGGCTGTGGGTGCTCTCTGATCTTGCCTATTCGGAGCTTTATTTTGACGGCTGCCCGACACCTTCGATCCTGCAGGTGCCAGGGGCCAAGGATGTCGCAGTCGAATTTACCAGCGTCTCCAAAACCTACTCAATGGCGGGCTGGCGGATTGGCTTTGCAGTGGGCAACAAAACCCTGATCGGCGCGCTAACCCGGGTGAAAAGCTATCTTGATTACGGTGCCTTCACGCCGATTCAGGCCGCCGCCGTTGCTGCGATTAACGGCCCGCAAGACATCGTCGAGAACAACCGGCGGCTGTATCAAAAGCGTCGTGACGTGCTGGTTGAAAGCTTTGGCCGCGCCGGTTGGGATATTCCGAGCCCGCGCGCAAGCATGTTTGCTTGGGCGCCGCTTCCCCCCGCACTCGCGCATCTTGGCAGCCTTGAATTTTCCAAGCAGTTACTCACCCATGCCGGAGTTGCAGTGGCAGCAGGAGTTGGCTACGGCGAAGAAGGCGAAGGGTTTGTCCGCATCGCGATGGTCGAAAATGAGCAGCGCCTCCGCCAAGCCGCGCGTAACGTGAAGAAATATCTTGTCAGCATGGGCGTGAACACGCCCGGTCAAGCGAATGGCGTTTAACCCTAATGGCGCGCGCTGACTTCGCCTTTTGCACGCGAATCCGCGTGCGCTATGCCGAGATTGACGCGCAGGCGGTCGTTTTCAATTCACGCTATCTTGAATTTGCCGATGTTGCGATCACCGAATATTGGCGCGCGGTGGGATTTCGTAGCGCCGGTGCAGCTTGGGCAGCGCTCGAATTTCACGTTGCCCGCGCACTTGTCGAATTTAAGGCACCGATCCGCTATGATGAGGAAATTGATCTCTATGCCCGGACGACACGGATCGGACGATCAAGCCTGACGACATGGATTGAAATTCACGGGGCGGCACAGGGCCCTGCTGATGATTTGCGGGCGACGGTCGAGATCGTCAATGTCAATGTTGATCTCGCGAGCGGCACATCATGCCGCCTGCCTGATTGGATCGGCGAAACATTTACGCGCTTTGATGCAGGGTAGCGCGTTTGGACAAGGTTCGGTCTGGGGTCTGTCTGATATGCAAAGACAGACCCCAGACCGGTTGACGGCCGAAAAGGGCGACCCGAACGCCAAGCATCCGGGTCGCAGTTGGAACGTCCATCGAAACGAACGTCCTTGGGTCGCGTATTTAGTGTATCCGTAACATATAAAACTTCTGTGATGCCAATCACGCGGGTAAGTGTTGTCCTTTATACGAGGTTCACATTCGCAAATTGCCAATAATAAGTAGGGGAGAAATGATATGTTCATAGGCCATTATAGTGCCGCCCTAATCGCAGCCACACAGCGGGATGCCCCAAAATTAGGCATGCTTTTTGTCGCCGCGCAAATTGTTGATATCGGTTTTTTCACATTTGTCCTGACAGGGATCGAAGCGATGCGGATCACGCCGGGGATAAGCGCGATGAATCCGATGGATCTATATGATATGCCCTACACCCACAGCCTGATTGGCACATGCGCTTGGGCCGCCGGATTTGCGCTCATTTTGCGGGCGTTGGGGGCTAGCTGGCGGACGTGCCTGATTGGCGGGTTGGTTGTTGTATCGCATTGGTTTCTGGATCTGATCGTTCATACGCCAGATCTGACTTTAGCGGGCGCACCGCCCAAACTGGGCTTGGGGCTGTGGAATCACCCACTGATCGAAATGCCGCTCGAAATTGGCCTGACGGCGGGCGCGCTTTGGCTCTATCTGCGGTCAAGCCAGCCAATTAGGCGATCATTTGCGGTGCCGGGACTCCTCTTGTTTTTCGGCGCGGTTCAGGCATTTAACTGGTTTTCGCCGCCGCCAGCAACATTGGATCCGTCGGTTCCAATCTCGGCGCTCATCGCTTATGGAATGGCGATATGTCTTGCGATTTGGGTTTCACGGACGCGTTTTTATCGGGGAGAAGATGAATGAATAATATAATCGGCGCCAACGCCCGTCGGCAGCCTGTACGTAGTGCGGGTATCTGCCTTTGGCTTGGCATTATCGGCACCATGCTCGCGGTTGGCGGCTCATATGGATCAGGGCAGGGTTTTTGGCCCTTCACAATCGGCTTGCTGATGGTCGTAAGCGCATTTTTGCTCGGCATCATTGGTGGTTTGACAGGCCTATTTGCTGCCATCCGGAATCGTCGGGGGAGCGGCCTAGGGCGACGGATTATGATCGGGATGCTGCTGTGCGGTGCCGTGCTGGCAGGCATCGGCCCATGGATTCATCGCGGCATCCACTTTCCGCCGATTCACGATGTGACAACCGATCTGGACAACCCGCCTCTATTCGCAGTGCTTGCGATGCGCAGCGATAATCTTGCAGGTGTTGGCAGCCTTGAGCGTTGGCGCGAACTTCACCGCGAAGCGTATAGCGACATCGCACCAATCACGGTTGGCATGAAGCCGGCGGCCGTGATTGCACGAGCCAAAACGCTTGCGACCACGCGCGGCTGGGACGTGATGCCGACAAGTGGCGACCGTGTTGAAGCCACCGCGATCGAATCCCCCTTCAAATTCAAGGATGATGTGGTGATTGTCGCGACGCCAACTGCAGATGGCCAATCAACGATCGTCAATATGCGCTCGGTCAGCCGCGTTGGTGAAAGCGATTTCGGAATCAACGCCAAGCGCATCCGCGAATTTCTCACGGCACTAAAGAAATAGATTTGCAAAGCATAAAAAAAGGGGTTGGCGAAGGATAATCCGCCAACCCCTTCTATTCGGTTCGGATGATTAGGCCGTAACAGCCACACCTGCCGAACGACGACGACGAAGCGCCGCTCCGATACCGGCAAAACCGAAGATCAGCATCGCCCAAGTCGCTGGCTCAGGAACGCCACCACCACCGCCACCGCCGATGGGTACAATGTTGCCGGGGCCATTGACATCAAGCCGGAACGCACCGAAATCGGTGTTGTCAAAGCCGCTGCTGACCGCGAAATATGAAACGCCTGCAAGCAGTGCAAGATTCGAGAAGCCGCCATCAAGTGTAGTGCCGAAATCATCGCTGTAAGCGATTGCATTCAACAGCGCATTTGATGGATCAAACGATCCGGCGTGGATGCCGAGATAGCTGTCATAACCCGTTGCGTTGAAGAAGTTATAATTACCGCTCGTGGTAACCCGGAATGGGGTGACGACATAACGAACGGCAGTTCCGACACCCGAAAGTAGCGTTGGCGGAATGCCCGCAATCGGGCGGTTATAGGTTGGGCCATTGGTGGTATCGCCGGTGAATACGCTGCTTCCTGTAAAAATCAGCGACGCGTTGGGCGACGGTGTAAAGCGGGTGTTTACAACACCCGTTTTGCCAGTTGATTCTGCCGCCAAGGCAGGCAGCGATACCGCTGCGGTAGCAGCGAGCGCCAAAGTGACGAGTATTTTTTTCATACAATCTCCTTCATCCAAGATTCCAACGATGGCCGTAATTTTTACCGAAACAACACACCTTTTTCTGGCGTTAATAAAATCTTAACCGTCATAATGCCGTCATACAAGCATTGAATTTAAGCTTAACCAAAGAAAAAACTGCCCAAAAACGGCACATATTAGCCGTCGCGCATCGTTCATTATATTTCAGGCCCGTCAGCCACCAAGAACACCCGCAGCCGCACAAGAAAGGGCGCGTGCCGATGGCTCGGCACGCGCCCCTCAAAATAATAGTTTTGAAAAATCAGGCGGTTACGGCAACCGCACCACGCCGACGGCGAAGCGACATACCAACACCCGCAAAGCCGAAGATCAGCATTGCCCAAGTCGCTGGCTCAGGCACGCCGCCACCACCCCCAGCGCCGCCGCCCACGATATTACCGGGGCCATCAACCGTCAGCGTAAAGCGACCGAAATCACTGTTATCAAAGCCCGAACTCACCGCAAAATAGGAAACCCCCGCAAGAAGACCAAGCCCCGTGATCAAAGAATCGGTGCCAGGGCCAGCATCATCATCATAAGCGAGCGCATTGAGCAGACCGTTAGCAGGGTTGAACGCATTGCTGTGCACGCCAAAAAAGCTGTCGTGCAGTGATGAATTGAGGAAATTATAGCTGCCACTGACGCTGACCGTGAAGGGGGTGACGACATAGCGCACTGCAGTGCCTACGCCTGAAAGCCCCGTTGGCGGACGTCCTGAAAGCGGGCGATTATAAGTTGGGCCGGCCGTTGTATCTCCAGTAAAAATTGTTGTCCCTGCAAATGCGGGCGAGGCGACGGTGGCTGCGAGCGCAAAAACCAATGTAGCAAATTTTTTCATAGTGAAGACATTCCTAACTAGCGTGGAACTAAAATCGACTCGATAAACACCTATTCCGATGGACTGAATGAAAAGGTTAACTTTCTGTTACACGGCACACAAGCGATAAAGTTTCATTCCTATGCACAAACAAAAGTGCCCCGAAATGAGGCACTTTTGTTTGAGCAATAGCGACGGTTGTGCGCTGCTTATGCCCCCCCGAGAACGCCCTGCATCACCATGCAATAAAGCATCGGCATCGAGAGCAATGTGTTCGTGCGGCTGAACATCATTGCAGTCACCGCCGCCTTTGCCTTGGTGTCGGCATCGGCTTCAACAAGGCCAAGTGCTTTTTTCTGGTTTGGCCAGATCACAAACCAGACGTTGAAACCCATGATCAACGCAAGCCACATACCAAGGCCGATCATTCGATAGCCTTCTTGAAATGCCAGCGCCTGGGCAAGATAGCCATTATGCGCGGCGATCATGATCCCCATCACAATCGTTGCAAGGGCTGACCACCGGAACCAGAATAGCGCAGAAGGCGCAATATATTTGGATACGCCGGGTTTCAGTTCAGCCGGCACCTGCGGCATCGTGGGAATTTGGACGAAATTGAAATAATAGAGCAAACCGATCCACATGATCCCGAACAGGACGTGGAGAAAACGGAACAGGCCGTTCAGATAGGCAGCGGCATCAGCGCCCTGGTGAAACCCAAAAATGACGAGCAGCAGCAAGATGCTGCTGGCAGCGACGACGCCACCAAGATTACCGAAAAATTTTGCCATGACCTTATATCCCCAACTTTCGGCGCTCCGCCGATTGACGTCATCACAGTAGCACCCCATGTTCGCCTTGTCACCGGGTTTGGAAAAAGGGCATCGTACGCAGTGGTCGAAACACTACAAGATTATACGCTTGATGACCTCCGCCCTATATTGGCGGCAGAGCTTCCAAAGCACGCGGCATTTGATGGGTGGAACCAAAAGGCGGTTGAAAATTCTGCATCGGCGCTTGGCATCGATCCTGTGGTGGCCGCCCTCGTTTTTGCCAGCAAGACCGATATGATCGACGCATGGTTCGCTTCGGTTGACGCTGCGATGGGCACGGCTGTCCCCCCGGAAGCGCTGGCTCCGATGAAAATTCGCGCCCGGATCACTGCGCTTGTCGAGGCGCGGCTTGCCCATGTTGCAGCGAACCGCGAAGCGCTGCGCCGTGCGCTTGCAATTCTGGCTATGCCGCAGAATTTGCCGCTTGCAGGGCGGCTGGTCTGGCGCGCAGCCGATACGATGTGGCGCGCAGCGGGTGATAAGGCAACCGACTATAATCATTACAGTAAACGCACGATCCTTGGCAGCGTTTATACAGCAACGCTCAGCGTTTTCATTGACGATGAAAGTGAAGGCCATGCCGATACCCGCGCGTTTCTGGCGCGACGGATCGATGGCATCATGCGGTTTGAAAAAGCCAAAGCGCAATTGACCAAGGGGCCGAAAACCGGTTTCAGCATATCACGCTTTTTGGGGCAGCTCCGTTATCCGGCGGGCTAGTAAATTGCCCGCGTTATTGATAATCAATCGCAAATAACGAATCACCTTCAGCCAAGGCCAACAGATTTGCGTCTCGACATTCTGCCCCTCAATACGCCAGCAACGATAGCAGAGATTGATTGGCCTTCACTTGGCACGGCGGCGGCGCGGCGGCTCAAAGCATTTGGTTTTGAGGATGGAGCCAATATCGAGGCACTGCATTTTGGCGGAATCATTGCCCAAGATCCAATCGCGGTTCGGATCGGACGCATGACAATAGCGCTCAGGCGCGAACAAGCCGCCAGTATAACCGTTACACCGCAATGAATCCCGCCCCGCTTATTGTGTTGGTTGGCAATCCCAATGCTGGAAAATCGGCGCTGTTCAACGCCCTGACCGGCGCGCGCCAGAAAACAGGAAACTATCCCGGCGTAACAGTTGAACGCCATTCCGGTCGCCTGATCCTGCCCGACGGGCACCCGGTTGAGCTGGTTGACCTTCCCGGCACATACAGCCTTGAGCCCGCAAGCCCTGATGAACAGGTCACGCGCGATGTCGTGATGGGAGTTCAGGCGGGCGAGCGACGGCCCGACGGGCTGGTGATCGTGGTTGATGCCGGCAATCTTGAAAATCATTTGCGCTTTGCCCTGGAACTTATTGCGCTCGGGCTGCCGGCCGTTGTGGCGCTCAACATGGTTGATATGGCCGCGCGTGACGGGCTGACGCTCGACGCCGACATATTGGCGCGCGAACTTGGTGTGCCCGTGATCCCGACCGTCGCCGTGCGGCGGCGCGGGATTGAGGCGTTGTGCGAAGCCATTGCCACACTCGGCCCTGATCAGCGCGAGACGCCCCGGCAATCGGCGCGGGCGATCGCCAAAGCCGCGATTATTGCCGAAACCCCCGCACGCGTGGTGACGCGCTCCATCGACAAGATTGTGCTTCACCGGCTGTTCGGCCCGCTTATCCTTGCCGTTCTGCTATTTGTGATGTTTCAAGCGGTCTTTGCCTGGGCGACACCGTTTGCAGATTTAATCGACGGCGGAATTTCTGTGCTGCATGACTGGGCCACAACGGCGCTTCCCGAGGGGATTTTCCGGTCATTTCTTGCCGATGGCGTAATTGCGGGGGTTGGCGCGGTCATCGTATTCCTGCCGCAGATCATAATCCTCTTTGCCTTCATTCTTATTCTTGAAATGACCGGGTATATGGTGCGTGCTGCGTTTCTGATGGACCGGTTGATGGCAGGCGTTGGCCTATCAGGCCGCGCATTCATTCCGCTGCTCTCCTCCTTCGCTTGTGCAATCCCCGGCATTATGGCGACGCGGACGATTGAAGATCCCAAAGACCGGCTGACGACCATCCTGATTGCCCCGCTGATGACATGTTCGGCACGACTGCCGGTTTATGCGGTGATTATCGCCGCATTTATCCCCGCGCGCGCGGTATTGCCGGGCATTGGCCTGCAGGGACTCGTGTTGTTCGGGCTGTATATCGCGGGCATTGTCGGCGCGATGGCGGCAGCGCTGGCGCTGCGGCGCTCGGTAACCAAAGGCAAAGGCATGGGCTTCATGATGGAGATGCCACGCTATCAAATGCCGCTGCTGCGCGATTTGCTGCTTGGGCTGTGGCAGCGTGCGTGGATTTTTCTGCGTCGGGCAGGCACAATCATTCTGACTTCGACGATTATCCTATGGGTGCTGCTAAGTTTTCCAAAAACCGATCCGGCCAGTGGGATCAGCCAGATTGATTACAGTATCGCCGGGCGGATCGCCAACGGGCTTGAGCCCATCGTTGCGCCAATCGGTTTCAACCGCGATATTGCGCTTGCACTTGTCCCGGCGATGGCGGCACGCGAAGTCGCGGTTTCGGCGCTGGCGACGGTCTATGCAATCGATGGCGGCGATGGCGGGGCAACCGAGCAAAGCCTAGTGCAAAGCCTACGCACAAGCTGGAGCTTGCCCACAGCGCTTGCCTTCCTCGCCTGGTTTGTTTTTGCACCGCAGTGCATTTCGACGATCGCGGTGGTGAAGCGCGAAACCAATGGGTGGCGCTGGCCAATCTTTATGCTCGCTTATCTGTTCGCGCTTGCGTATTTGGCCGCAGGTATCACATATTGGACCGCCGTCTGGCTTGGTCTTTAAGGGGAGTTGAATCATGGCGGCAAGCGTCAACAAGGTCATTCTAGTCGGCAATTTGGGCAAAGATCCTGAAATCCGCAGCTTCCAGAACGGTGGCAAGGTCTGCAATTTCAGCATCGCGACGTCCGAAAGCTGGAAAGACAAAAACACCGGCGAAAAACGCGAAAAGACAGATTGGCACAATGTCGTGATCTTCAACGAAGGACTGGTGCGCGTTGCCGAGCAATATCTCCGCAAGGGCAGCAAGGTCTATATTGAAGGACAATTGCAGACACGCAAATGGACCGATCAATCGGGCGCAGATAAATATACCACTGAAGTCGTACTGCAAAATTTCAATGGCACACTTGTGATGCTTGATGGCCGTGGTGACGGTGGCGGATCAGGTGGCGGTTCGGGCGGCATGCGCAATTCCGGCGGCGGCAGCGGCGGCAGTTGGGGCAATGACGGCGGCGGATCGTCAGGTGGAAACTATGGCGGTGGATCAAAACAGGGTGGCGGTGCGTTTGACAGCGATCTTGACGATGATGTGCCCTTCTAATCGTGGCCACGCACAAGGATAAGCGCGGCCCCGATCAGCCCCGCGCCGACCCAGTCAAGCCCGGCGAGCTGTTCGCCATAAACGATCCAGCCATAGCTGGCCGAGATGATTGGCTGGATCAGGAGCGTAATACCAAACAGGATCGGAGCAACGCGGCCAATCGCGTAGATCATCAGGCCTTGACCAAGGATTTGGCTGAAAAAACCCAGCGCCAAAAGCGGCGTCCAGTTGCTTGGCCACAGTCGTTCTCCAATCATCCACGCAACGATGAGTAGCGGCAACGCGCTCATCAGCGTTGACCAGGCAAGCACTGCCCATTGCGGCATCGTATCGCGCGCGCGCGCCATTAGAACAAGATAGCCCGTATAAAATGCACCCGCGAGGACACAGAGCAGATCACCAACCAAATTTTGCGGCGAAACCTCATAGGAACGCCCCATCAGGAGCAATGCCCCAAGCGTTGCAAGCGCGAGCGCTGTTCCTTGCAGCCGCGTTGGCCAAACCCGCGCCGAAACAAAGGCATAAAGCGGCAGCAGAAAACTCGTCGAATTACCAAGCAGATTGGCATTAGCCAGCTTGGTTTCAAAAATCCCAAGATGCCATGCGGCAAGATCGGCCGCGAACAGCAGCCCCGAAATCGCAAAAAGAGCAAGCATCGACTTAGGAAGCGCTTTGGCAGGCTCACCCACCATCCGGGCGATGATAAACAGCGGCACTATCGCCAGTGCGATTCGCCAGAAGGCCGAAGCCACCGGCCCGGTATCGGCCATCCGCACAAATACCGGGCCGAAGGCGAGGCACAGATTACCGATCAGTAGCGCTGTGAGGCCAAAGCGCAGCGGGGCTTGCGTACTCCCAAGTTTTTCTTGATGTTGCGCGGCTTCCATCATCCCCATATCGATGCCAGCAACGTCTAACGCAACAGGAAACCTGAATGACCAGTTTATTTGACCCGATACAGCTCGGTGCCATCAGCGCGCCAAACCGCATTCTCATGGCCCCGCTAACGCGCGGCCGCAGCACGGGCGTGCATGTGCCCGTTACTGCGCTCAAAACAGACTATTACAGTCAGCGCGCATCTGCTGGCCTCATCATTGCCGAAGCCACCGGCATCACGCAGGAAGGGTCGGGCTGGCCGTCTGCGCCCGGCATCTGGTCAGTAGAACAAGTGGACGCATGGAAACCCGTGACCGAGGCCGTACACAAAGCCGGCGGGCGGATCATCCTTCAGCTTTGGCACATGGGTAGGCTGGTGCATTCGGATTTTCTCGGCGGTCAGCCACCCGTTTCATCATCAGCAACGACGGCCCCCGGATCGGCGCATACCGGCAAGGAAAAGAAGCCCTACGCACCTGCACGGCCCTTGCGCCTTGATGAAATCCCGCGTGTGATCGATGACTATGTTCATGCGTCCAAAAATGCGATGGCCGCTGGCTTCGACGGCGTTCAAATCCACAGCGCCAACGGTTATCTGATCGACCAGTTCCTGCGCGACAATGCCAATTTCCGCGATGATGCTTATGGCGGCTCCATCGAAAACCGCATTCGCCTGCTCCGCGAAGTCGCCCAGGCGATTGCCGATACCGTCGGCGCTGATCGCACCAGCGTGCGCCTATCGCCCAACGGCGAAACGCAAGGGGTGGAGGATTCAAACCCGGTTGCGCTGTTCACCGCAGCAGCAGCGGCGCTTCAAAGTGTCGGGATTGGCTTCCTCGAACTGCGTGAACAGCGCGATTACGGCGATTTTGGCAAGACTAACGTGCCGCGCGTTTCGCCCGAAATCCGCAAGGTTTTCACCAACCCGCTTGTCCTCAACCAAGAATATCGTGAGGAGAATTTCCACGATGATCTGGCAAGCGGACTTGCCGATGCGATCAGCTTCGGCCGGCCCTATATCTCAAACCCTGATCTGGTAAACCGGATCGCCAAGGGCTTACCTTGGGCTGGGGACAATATGCAGACATGGTATTCGCCGGGGCCAGAGGGCTATACCGACTATCCCGTCGCGGCCTGATTCATCAGGTGAAGCGGCCCTTTAATTCAAGCAGCGCCATCGCCGCTTTTGCAGCCTCCCCGCCCTTGTCCTTTTCATCAGGACGGGCGCGGGTGAGCGCTTGGGCTTCATTTTCGACGGTCAATATCCCGTTGCCAATCGCGATACCGTCCATCGTCAACGCCATGATCCCGCGCGCGCTTTCGCCTGCGACGATTTCAAAATGATAGGTCTCGCCGCGAATGACGACGCCGATCGCAACATAGCCGTCATAACGCCCAGCCTCAGCCGCCATCGCGATGGCGCCAGGAATTTCAAGCGCGCCGGGCACGGTGATCACCTCAACCTTATGCCCCGCATCCTCAAGCGGCGCGCGCGCGCCAGCGATCAGCAGATCGTTCAAATGATCATAGAAACGCGCTTCAACGATAAGGAATTTGGCCATGATCTAATCCTTTGAATTTAAGTCAGCGTTGTGCCGCCGATAATCGCAATCGCACCCGCCATCACGAGCAGCGCTCCACTTATTCGCCTGCCATCCAAGCGCTCCCGAAGCAAGCCGCCGCCAAGGAATAGGCTGAAGATAACACTGGTCGCGCGAATCGCCGAGACTGCACCAACTGGAGCAAGGCGAAAGGCAATCAGCGTTGGCAAAAAGGCGAAGAGCGCCATGGCTCCCGCCGCAACGCCAATCCGTGCATTGGCAGCGGCGACACCCACCAATTGCCCCTTGGCGCGGATCGCAAATAGCAGTGGCATCGAGATCCCGTCCAAGATGTAGTACCAGACGAGAAAGTTTACAGGATCGACTGCAACACGCATCCCCTTGGCATCGACCAGCGTGAAGGCAGTATTCAGTAGCCCCGCAAACCCAGCGGCGATCAAGCCACTCCTTGAGATTCCGCGATTGAACGAGAGCATGAAAATACCAACGCTAATGATCGCCACCCCTGCCAGCGTCAAAATATCTAACCTATCGCCCAGCCACATGATCCCAAGAACCGTGGTGAAAATTGGAACCACACCACGCGCAATTGGGTAGGCTACCGAATAGTCGCTGGCGCTGTAGCTCCAGACCAAAACCAGATAGTAGAGTGTGTGGAGTACCCAGCCCGCGAACAGCCACAGCCAGAGTGTGCGCTCAGGCAGCCCAACCCAAAACACAAAGGGTAGCGCAACGACAAGGCCAAAGAGTGACGACCAAGCCTGCACTGCAAACTTGTCTCCGCCAGATTTAAGCAGCGCGTGCGCCGACGAAGAGGCGACAGCCGACACGCCCGCAAGCGCGAGACCAAGCGCAACTGCGCTCACCGCTATACCTCCGGAATCGGCCGTTCGCCCACGATATTGATGCCGTAACCATCAAGCCCGACGACATTGCGGTGCGCGTTGGTCAGCAGCGTCATATCATGCACGCCGAGATCGGCAAGGATTTGCGCGCCGATGCCGTAGGTGCGCAAATCCATCTGCTTTGGCTTTTCGCCGCCAATTTCTGCGGTCAAAGCGTCGGCATCATTGGGCATCAACAGCACGATCAGCCCAGCACCCGTCTTACCGATTTCGATCATAGACCTTTGGAGGATGCGCTTACGCTCGCCCTGTTGGCCAAGGAGATCATGGAAAATCGAAATGCTGTGCATCCGCACGAAGGTTGCGGTGCCATTAACCACCTTGCCCTTTTGGAGGACGACATTGACCGTGCCGTCAACCTTGTTGCGATAGGTCATCGCTTTCCAGTCACCGCCATAATCCGAGGTGAAGGGGCTTTCTGACACTTTTTCGACGAGATGGTCATGGCGCATCCGGTAGGCGATCAAATCACGGATCGTCCCCATTTTTAAGGCGTGGAGCCGCGCAAATGAGACAAGATCATCCATCCGCGCCATCGTGCCATCATCTTTCATAATTTCGCAGATGACGCCCGATGGATTAAGCCCGGCAAGGCGGCTGATATCAACCGCAGCCTCGGTATGGCCCGCGCGCACCAGCACGCCGCCGTCACGCGCGATCAGCGGGAAGACATGTCCCGGCGTCACGATATCATCGCGGGTTTTACCTGCATCAATTGCGACTGACACCGTGCGTGCACGATCAGCCGCGCTAATCCCTGTGGTAACCCCCTCGCGCGCCTCGATTGACGTGGTGAACGCAGTTTCATGCCGCGTGCCATTGGCCCTGCTCATCAGGTCAAGCCCAAGCGCCTCAACGCGCGATTTGGTAAGCGTCAGGCAGATCAGCCCGCGCCCATGCGTCGCCATGAAATTGATCGCGTCGGGCGTTGCCATTTGGGCGGGGATGATCAGATCGCCCTCATTTTCGCGATCTTCATCATCGACAAGAATGAACATCCGGCCATTGCGCGCTTCTTCAATAATCTCCTCAATCGGCACGAGCGTCGGCGTATCGTCGTTTGAAAAGAGGAACATCTCAAGCTTGCGCAGCGTCTCCGCCGTCGGGTTCCAATCCCCCGCCTCAAGATCACGCAGCGTATTGGCATGAAGCCCCGCCGCACGGGCAAGGCCGGATCGCGACATGCCGCCATTGGTGACAAGATTGCGGACTTTCTGGATCAATTCTATGCTCATAGGTGCATGTAATCACATTTTAATGTGATCGTCAATGGCCATAATCACATTTTAATGCAACAGACTTTCGATAACCGTGTCCGCCAATATAGTGGCCATAACCGCATAGCTGGCATTACCTTCAGCCATCGTTGCCTTGGCTGGTGACCCAAAATAGGCGTCTGGCCCGCCCGCATCGGTGAAGTTTGTTGCGCCGTGTGCAAAGGCCGCCACCAGGCTTGAGGGATTGTCAGCAAGCATATGGCGCATGTTCTCATCAACCAGCATTGGCTGATCTGCCATCACAAGGCTGGTTTCATATTGCCCGGCATGGCAGGCACCCGAGATGAATTCATCCGTTAACAACTGCGCAAGTTTACGGCGCGTAAAATCAGGAAAGGCGATTGGCAAACCGCAACCCCGTGCCCCCTCCGCCGCATCGCGCAACATCGCTACATTGGCAGGATCGAAATGCGAATTGGCAAGCGCGAGACAGGCAAAGCCCTGCTGCTTAAGCCCCGATGCAATATCAAGGATGATCTGTCGCGCGGCCACCGCGCTGACCGTCAGCGTCCCCGGAAAGGCCGCCGCGCAATCGGCCGGGGCATAGGCCAGCGGCGGCAGGATCAATGCCGCAATGGCTTTTGCTGCGAGCAAGGGCACCGCGCGGCGCGCCATCCCTTCGCTTATGATTACATCCGTATTAAGTGGCAGATGGGGGCCATGCGCCTCGGTTGCACCGCAGGGCAGCAGCGCGACAACCGGCCTGCTGCCATCAAGCAGGTCACGTATCTTTGTCCAGCTTTGTTCGGCGAGGATCATACGTACAGCTTCCGAAGCAATTTGCGGTCAATCTTGTCACGATCATTACGCGGAAGCGCTGTTTTGCTGAAAATCAGGCCGTGTGGTGCCTTGTAGCGCGCCAATTGGGTTTTGGCGAAAGCAATCAGATCATTTGCCAGTGCATCATCACCTGAGAAGCTCTGATTTGGAACAATAATCGCAAAGGGTTTTTCAAGGCCGGCGTCATCTTTCCTGCCGATGACGCAGCATTCCTGAACCGCAGGGTGGCGCATCAATATATTCTCAACCTCGACCGGGCTGACATAAATGCCACCCGATTTGATGAGATCATCGCCGCGACCTTCATAATACCAATAACCCTCATCATCCTGGCGGAATTTATCACCCGAAACGATCCAGCCACCGCGTAAATGTTCGAGCGATTTGGCATAAGCCCCGTGATAATGAAGCGCCGCCGAGCCGCCCTTGATCCATAACGTCCCGACATCGCCGTACGCAACGGGCACGTCCTCATCATCGAGCAGCTTGGCCTCATAGCCCGGCACCAGCCTGCCAAGGCTACCGGGGCGAATATCAGCAGGGTGATTACTGATATAGATATGAAAGCTCTCTGCCGAACCAATCCCGTCGATAATGGGCACCGCGTAGCGCGCATTCCACCGTCCGTGTAACTCGCTTGGCAACGCTTCACCCGCACTCCACATGAAGCGCAGGCTCGACAGATCAGCAATCGACGCAGGTTCGAGCATCTTGTTGATCAGCGTCGGTACACTCGTCAAAATCGTTGGTTTATGCTTGGCAATCAGGGCGAAGATCCGGTCAGCGGTGGGCTGCTCGCGAAACAAAACCGTCGTCGCGCCGACCGCAAACGGGAACATCAGATTGGTGCCAGTCGCATAACCAAAGAACAGGCGCGGCCCCGAAAGCGTGACATCCTCTTCACTTACACCGATGAAGCGTTTGGCATAGACTTCTGCATTGAAGGCAAAATGGCCGTGACTATGGACGGCGGCCTTGCTTTGGCCGGTTGTGCCGCTGGTAAACAGCCATACCGCCGGATCATCGCAGCGTGTTGGCCAGGGGCTGGCATTGGATGTTATGGGTCGCTCAAGCCAGGCATTAAAGACCTTACCTACGCTGATGATATTACGGCCTTCGCCACAATGGCGCGATTGCGCCGCCGCGACGCCAAATTCGGTAGCGCTTGCCTCATCAATAAAGGCGAACTGCGGCTTCACATAGTCCAGATAATAGGCATAGTCGCTTGCCGGGAGCAGCGGATTAATCTGCGCAACCACCGCGCCGGCCTTGATTGCACCAAACCATGTATAAACAAATTCAGGGCAATCACGCATACAAAGCAGCACACGCTGTTCGGGCAACAGCCCATCGCTAACAAGCTGTGCGGCGACCCGGCTGATATTTTCGGCAACTTCGTGGTAGCGTATCGCACGATCTTCGAACAGGATCGCGATCTTGCTACCACGGCCAGCGGCAATATTGGCGAAGACAAAATAATCCGCCATATTGAATGCGTCAGGAAAAACCGGAAGATCATCAGCGTCCATTGATCATCCTTCGCTATCGGCCGAACCTGCCTGCTGGTAATGGCGACGGATCGGGCGGGCCTTAACATTGAGTTCGATAAATTTCGCGTTGGCTTTTTCGGTTTCGCGGTAGAGTTGATATTCGCCCGAACTTAGCGGTTCGGGCCAGCCAAGCGGGAGGCCGCAACTGCTTCTGACGCCGTAATGCCCGGCAGCCTGACGCACGAAGAATGGATCATTGAGCATCGGGCGGGCAAGCGCGCACAGGTCGGCACGCCCGGCCGCAACAATCGTGTTAATCTGTTCAGGCAGCGTGATATCGCCAACGGCAATTGTCGGAATATCCGCCGTAAGACGAATAAATTCGGAAAAAGGCGTTTGCCACATCCGGCCATAGACCGGTTTTTGCCAAGGCACGGTCTGCCCGGATGACGCATGGATAACATCAACACCCGCAGCCTTTAAGCGCTGCGCATAAAGCGCCAGGTCATCAAGCGTCAGTCCGCCTGCGGCCCAATCGCTGCACGATAGCCGCACCGAAATGGGCCGCGCGCCCGGCCAAACCGCGCGCACCGCTTCATATATTTCGAGCGGAAAGCGCATCCGTGACTTAGCGTCGCCGCCATATCCATCGCTGCGCCGGTTGGTGAGGGGCGAAAGGAAGCTCGCCAGCAGATAGCCATGCGCGCAGTGGAGTTCGAGCATGTCAAAACCGGCACGCGCACCGCGCACCGCCGCTGCAACAAAGCTGTCACGGATCAAATCCATACCCGCGCGGTCAATCTCGGCAGGCGTTTGCGAGCGGCCTTCGAAATAGGCAATGGCCGACGCCGAAACCAAAGGCCAGTTACCCTCACCCATTGGCAAATCCGCCCCAAGCTGGGGAATGTTCGTCGACCCCTTTCGCCCGGCATGGCCAAGTTGGAGCGCCACCTTTGCAGGCGTCGTCGTGTGGATCATACTCACAAGTTGTGCCCAGTCGGCCTCTTGGCTGTCGCTCCATAGCCCGGTGCAACCGGTAGTGATCCGCGCATCGGCTGTCGGGCAGGTCATTTCGGTGAAGATCAGCCCCGCCCCGCCAATCGCGCGCGCGGCGTAATGGGTACGGTGCCAATCGGTAATATTACCATCGACCGCACAATATTGCGCCATTGGTGCCATCGCGACGCGGTTAGGAATGGTGAGATCGCGCAGATCAAACGGGGTGAACATCGGTGTCGGACGATCCGCCGCGATACGACCTGTACGGCCTTCATAGCGCGCGTAAAATTCATCCTCGGTTTTCTCAAGAAAGGCTTTGTCGCGAAGGCCGATATTGTCCCACGTCAGTGCCTTCGCCCGCGACATGAGCGAAAAAGCAAATTCGTAGGGGGATTTATCCAGATGCTTCGGCATATCCTCAAACCAACGCAACGACACTTGTGCATTGTGCTGCGTGATTTCGACGGGCGTTCGCCGTGCCATTTCATACGCGGCAAGCGCGCTATCCACATCGTCATGCGCCACGATGGCATCGGATAGCGCCGCTGCACATTCCATCGCCAGCTTGGTGCCCGCGCCAATTGACCAATGCGCCGTCGCCTTCGTATCACCCAGCAAAACCATCCGCCCATGCCGCCATGACGTGCATGAAATGGTCGGGAAATTACGCCAGATAGAACGGTTGGTAATAAAGCTGTGTCCAGCCAGTTGGTCAGCAAAAACCGATTCAAGGCAGGCCGCGCTTTCGGCTTCGTCCATCGCGGCAAAGCCCCAGCCATCCCAACATTCCGGTGTTGTTTCGATCACCCAGGTCGAACCACCGGCTTCATATTGATATGTATGTGCGCAGATCGGGCCATATTCTGTTTCAACGAAAAAAAAGGTGAACGCATCAAGCGGACGGGTTGAACCAAGCCAGAGGAACTTGTTGCGTTGTTCAATGACCCGCACCCCGAATTCTTCAGAAAAATGCGCACGGATCGGGCTGTTAATGCCCTGCGCAACGATGATCAGATCATAATCGGCCAATCGTTCATCGACCATGTGCGGTTCGATAATCGTCGAAAAATGGAGCCGAACCCCAAGTGCGCGGCAACGACCCTGCAAGAGCGCAAGCAGGGTTTTGCGCGAACATCCGGCAAAGCCATTGCCACCCACCACCGTCCGGTGGCCGCGATGCTCAATGACGATATCGCTCCAATAGGCAAAATTCGCACGCACCTGCGCATAGGATTCCGGATCAGCCCCCAGAAATTCGTCAAGCGTGTCATCTGAAAACACCACACCGAAGCCAAACGTATCATCGGCGAGATTCTGCTCAAAAACATCAATCACGCAGTCGGGCATGCGCTTTTTGGTGAGTAGCGCGCAATAGAGGCCGCCAGGGCCGCCACCAATGAAGGCTATTTTCACGCAAGCGTTTCCGGAACGATGGCAGTCACCTCCATTTCAACCAGCGCGGCATCTTCAACCAGTGCTGACACCTCGACAACCGCCATACATGGAAAGACCTTCCCCAGAATTTCGCGCCAGATTACGCCAATCTCGGCGGCACTCGCCAGATAATCACGCTTGTTCGTAACATAGCAGGTGATCCGCACAATATGTTGCGGCTCGGCACCACCTTCTGCAAGAATTGCAACAATATTGGCTAGGGCCTGACGAAACTGCCCCGGCATATCATCCGCCTCGAACGTCTCATTCGCCGTCCAGCCAACCACGCCTGCCGTAAAGACGAAGCGGCCCGAAGCGGCGATGCCATTGGCATATCCTTTTGGTCGCTGCCATCCAGCCGGTTGAAGAACCCGGTGCGCCATTATCAATCGCCCTCAAACACAGGTTTTTCCTTGGCGACAAAGGCGTTGTATGCGCGTTCGAAATCGCGCGTCTGCATGCAGATCGCCTGTGCCTGAGCCTCGGCCTCAATCGCGGTGTCAAGGCTCATATCCCACTCCATATTAAGCTGATTCTTGGTAATTCCATTGGCAAAAGCTGGGCCGTCAGCGATCTTGCGCGCCGCCGCCATGGCGTGATCGTCAAGCTGGTCTGCGGGTATGATTGCATTGAAATAACCCCAGGCATGCCCTTCCTCGGCACTCATGCTCCGCCCGAAAAATAGCAGTTCTGCAGCACGCCCCTGTCCGATGATGCGCGGCAGCATAGCGCACGCCCCCATGTCACAGCCGGCCAGACCAACGCGGTTGAACAGAAAAGCCGTTTTGGCTTCGGGTGTGGCATAGCGGATGTCTGACGCCATGCTGATAATCGCCCCGGCACCAACACTGATGCCATCGACGGCGGCAAGAATAGGTTGTGGGCAGTGCCGCATCGCCTTGATCAGATCGCCTGTCATGCGCGTAAAATCGAGCAAATCGGGCATTCCCATTTTTGTCAGCGGCCCAATAATTTCATGGACATCGCCACCTGAACAAAAATTGCCGCCAAGACTGCCAAAAATAACCGCCTTGACCGAACGCGCATAAACAAGCGCGCGGAACATGTCGCGCAGCTCAGCATAGGACTCAAACGTCAGCGGGTTTTTGCGGTCTGGCCGATTAAGCGTAATCCGCGCAATCCCTTCTGCAAACGCCCAATTGAAATGCCGGGCTTGAAAAGTTTCTGGATTCACGCGCTTTCACCCCCATCAATTGCAATTGCCTGACCATTGACTGCGGCACCGCCTTCACTCACCAGCCACAACGCTGCGGCAGCGGTCTCGGTCGGCTTTATCAGACGCCCCATTGGGTTGCTGGCTGCAAAACCGGCCCTGACGTCCTCGACCGAACGGCCTGTCTTGGCGACAATCGCCGCAACCGCACCGTCAATGAGCGGCGTATCCGAATAGCCCGGACACAGTGTATTCGCGGTCACACCTGTCGGCGCGAGTTCAAGCGCGAGCGAACGTACAAACCCCAGCACACCGTGCTTTGCGGCAGCATAACCACTTGCATAACGATATCCTTTGACCGACGCAGTCGAGCCAATCGCAACAAAGCGCCCCCAATTGCGCGCAACCATGGCCGGGATGACCGCTTGCGCACAGTGGAAGATACTGGTCAGGTTTAGCGACAGCATCCGATCCCACTCACCATGCGCCATTTTGAGCACCGGTGCCGTGGCAGCCCCGCCCGCAGCGGCAATAAAAATGTCAATCTCGCCCGCCTTGTCGAGGCCTGCAGCTATCGAAGCGGGATCGCAGACATCCATCACAACATAGGGGCCGCCTGCCGCTTCAAGTCGCGCTTTGGAGCGCCCCGCAATCACCGTATCATAGCCAGCACGGCGCAAAGCCTGCGCCACTGCCAAGCCGATTCCTGATCCTCCACCGGTTACAAGAGCGCGACGCGCTGTCATTTTTATCCTTTGTTTTCCAGTTCAAGGTTAGCCCCAAAAAAAATCGGGTCAAGCCGGGTTGTACCTATGCAAAATGCATTTTGGGCTGGCCCGAAGCGGAGCGATCGCCGCGCTCACGACGGTCGAAAATAGCTGACGGCACATGCACGATAACGGCTTCTCCAACCGCCGCTTCACCAATGGATATGGCTGCCGATCAACAGTTTGGTAGAAAAACAGATGCGTTGTGATTGACAGCGCGTGCTAACGCTTGCCCTCCCCACATTCCGCACGTAAAGCCCCCCTACGGTCGGGACGTAGCGCAGCCTGGTAGCGCATCACACTGGGGGTGTGGGGGTCGCAGGTTCGAATCCTGTCGTCCCGACCAATAATTTCAATGACTTAGAAGATTTCCCCATACCTGCTCCGAGCTTTAGTCTGGGGTTTAGTCTGGGGAGATTTTTTCACTCCAAATTTGGTGGATTCGGAAAGGGGGAAAGCCTTCCCCTGAGCCGGAGCCGCTTTGCGTCTCCTGCTACCCCTTCTAACGGGGCGCTGCCCCGTAACGCCCCGACATGATGACGCACTCGGCCCCGCGCGCCTTTCAGGCGCGCTCCTGCGGGTGCGCCGTTTTGATAAAGAGGGCCCCGCACGCACTCTGAATCGGCGGGTATAGGTACATGCGCAGGCTATGAAAGCCGACAGGCCCCGGCTTTCCGCCTGCACGAGCAGGTCAGCGATTCCCGCCTCTGATCAGGGTGCAAGTCATTTGCTTTGGCGATCTCCCTCGTCGCTCGCAGCGATGACGGCATGAGCAGGTTTCTGCAGACGGCGCGTGCCGCGCCGGCGTTGTTGGTCCGGCCCCGGCGAGACGGGGTGGGCGGGGCTCCCGTCTAGGCACGGCGCGGTCAGGCGCAACCCCTTCGGGGTCCTCCACTGCGTTGCGGCCGAGTTCGATTTCCAGTCAGCACCAGCAAGTCAGTCATGTCGGTGCGCCTGTCCGCGCCGCGCCTTTCTGGTCGCTCTTCGCCGCCCACCCCGCCTCACCGGGTCCGTGTGCGGTTTTGGGCGGTGCGAGGAGGCAGCGATGGGCATGGACCGGAAACCCCGGAAAGGCGGCAAGGGCAGGATGGCGGCGCGTTGCGCCGCGCGCGGGAGCGATCCCCGCGCTTCGCTCTATGACGAGGTGACCGCCAAGATCATCAGTCAGCTTGAGGCGGGTACTTTCCCGTGGGTTCAGCCGTGGAGTGCGGCGGCGGCTTGTCCGGGCCTACCACGCAACGCCGTATCGGGACGGCCTTATTCGGGCATCAATGTCCTGATCCTGTGGGGTGCGGTGATCGAGGGCGGTTATCCAAACCAAGATTGGCTGACCTTTAGGCAGGCGCTTGCGGCGGGCGGTTGCGTCCGCAAGGGCGAGCGTGGTCAGACCATATTCTATGCCGACAAGTTCGTGCCCAAGGACGAGCACGAGCAAGGTCAGGTAGTAGGCGACGAACCCCGCGCCATTCCCTTCCTCAAACGCTTCACAGTGTTTAACGCCGCGCAATGCGACGGCCTGCCCGAGCGACTGACTGCAGCGCCCGCGCCCTTGCCAGAGCGCGAGCAGCATTGGCAGGCCGAGGCGCTGATAGCGGCAACGGGTGCGGATTTCCGCATCGGTGGCGGGCAAGCGTTCTATTCCTCAACGCTCGATTTCGTGCAGGTTCCGCCGCAACCGGCGTTTGCCCAGCAGATCGACTATTACCGGACGGCGCTGCACGAACTTGGCCACTGGACCGGCCACAGGTCGCGGCTGGACCGCGACCTGTCGGGTGGGTTTGGCAGTGCGGCCTATGCCCGCGAGGAACTGTGCGCCGAATTGGCCTCGGCGTTTCTCTGCGCCGTGCTGGGCATCGTGCCGACCGTGCGCCATGCCGACTATCTCGGCAATTGGCTGACCGTCCTTCGCGCCGACAACCGCGCGATCTTCAAGGCGGCTAGTCAGGCCAGCAAGGCAGCGGATTACCTCTTGGCCTTCATCGATGCCGTGCAACTGGAGGCAGCGGCATGAGCAGCGACGCCGCTCCCCCTGCCTATGAAACCGAGGTCACGCCGATTGGCGTCCAAACATTGGTGACCGGCGTCGCGCCGATCACACCCGCCGAGCGGCTGGCAATGCTCGCAAACGCGCCGTTGCAGCCGCGCAAGGCGCAGCGCCCCGCCGATCATGGGCTGTTCGATACGAACGCCCGCAATCAGATCGAGATGTTTTGATGAGCTTCCGCCCCTCCTTCCCCCCGGAGGGCAGAAGGCCGCTTGGGATGACCCAAGCGGTTCCCCCGGCCCCGCCTCCACTGCCCCCCAAAATGCCCCGGAGGCGGGGCCATCCATGAAGGAGTGAGTATCATGCAGATCGACCAAATCCCGCTCGACCGGCTTTCGGTGAGCAAAGCCAATATGCGCAATGGCAAAAAGCCGCCCGACATCGCCGACATTCTCCCTTCCGTGATCCGGCGCGGGGTAATATCCCCGCTGTTCGTCCGCCCCAACTGTTCCGACGGCCATTTCGAGATCGTCGCGGGCAAGCGGCGCTATTTCGCCAGCCTCGAGGCCGCGAAGCAGGGCCAGGACGATGTGACCTTGCCGTGCATTGTGCTCGCCGATGGCGACGATGCCGACGCGCTCGAAGTCTCGATGATCGAGAATATGCTGCGGCAGGCTCCCGATCCGGTGACGCAATGGGAGAGCTATACGCGGCTTGTGAAGGAAGGCCGGAGTGTCGAGTCCATCGCCGCGACCTTCGCGCTCACCGAATTGCAGGTGAAGCGCATTTTGGCGCTCGGCAATCTGCTTCCACGAATCCGTGAAGCCTACCGCGCAGAAGAGATCGACGCCGAGACAATCCGCCACCTGACCCTTGCCACCAAAGCGCAGCAAAAGGCATGGCTGGCGCTGTTCGAGGGCGAGGACTCCTACGCCCCGCGCGGGAGCCAATTGAAGGCGTGGCTGTTCGGCGGTGGCGCGATTTCGGTCAAAGCCGCGTTGTTCGACATGGCCGACTATTCGGGCCAGATCGTCACCAACCTGTTCGAGGAAGACGGCTATTTCGCCGATACCGACGCATTCTGGGCGGCCCAGCAGGCCGAGATCGAGAAGCGCAAAGAGGCCTATCTTGAACAAGGCTGGAGCGCGGTCGAGATTGTTCCTCCGCAAAGCCATTTCTCGACATGGGAATATGAGAAAGCACCCAAGCGCAAAGGCGGACGGGTCTATATCGCGGTCAACCATCGCGGCGAGGTCACTTTCCACGAGGGCTATGTTACGAGCAAGGAAGGCCAGCGGCTCCGCAAGGCCGAAGCCGAGGGCAAGGACGTGTCCGCTCTGCCCAAGATGGTGCGGCCCGAACTGACTTCGACGCTGACCAGCTATGTCGATTTGCACCGCCATGCGGCGGTGCGGAACGAACTCGCCAGTCATCCATCCGTCGCGCTGCGGGTCATGGTCGCCCATGCCATCGCCGGTTCGCCCCTGTGGAAAGTCGAGGTGCAGGACCAGCATACGCGGAGCGATGCCGTCAACGAGTCCATCGAAACCAGCCTTGCCGAAACCCAATTCGACGAGCGCCGCCGTGCGGTGATCGCTTGTCTCGGCCTTGATCCCGAACGGGCCACACTCGCAAACTGCACTTTCTCGCGCAGCGCCATTGGCCCTTTGGTCGAACGGCTTCTGGAACTGCCCGACGCGGTGGTCATGGAAGTCGCGGCTGTAGTCATGGCCGAGACGCTGGCAATGGGCAGCGACCTGATCGAGGTGCTGGGTATCCGCCTTTCGGTGGATATGGCAAGCTACTGGACGGCGGACGCGGCGTTCTACGAACTGCTTCGCGACCGCGAGGTTGCCACCGCCGTTCTCGCCGAAGTCGGCGGCGAAGCAGTTGCAGCCGCCAACGTCAAGGAAAAGGGCGCGACCATCAAGGGCGTGATCGCCGATTGCCTGACCGGCGAAAACGGACGGCCCAAGCGCGAACGCTGGGTGCCGCGCTGGATGGCGTTCCCGCCTTCGGCTTACACCGAGCGCGGTGGCGTCGCCACGGTCAAGGCGGCGGAAAGGGCGCGCTGGATTGCCGAGCAGGAGCGACACGAGGAACCCGAACCCGACGCGCCCATCAGTGCCGCCGCGCTGCCCGCCGAGCCGCAGGACGCCGAGACCATCGTGGCCCAAGCAGAGGACGAGCGGCTTGCTGCCGTCCGGCCTTTGCCGCAATAGTCCGCGCAGCGGCGGATGAACTTGCCAACTTGAGGGCTTCCGCCCGACCCGCAACCGGACTCAGATTGCGATCATGGTGATCGGCCTAATCCTCTTTGCCGTCGCGGCGTTTCTTATCGGCGTCTTGCTGATCCGACTTGCGATCCACGCACTTCCGGCCTGCTGCGCCTGGCTTGCCGCGCAAGCGGTCTTTGCCAGCGGTGCGGGGCTGCTCGCCGCGATCGCCGCTGCCGCACTTGCGGCGATCGCCACACTCGCTTTCGCCCAACTCATCCTTGGCTGTGCCCGTTCACCCGCTACTCGCATCGCGGTTGGACTTGCCTTTGCGATTCCCGCAGGATTGGCGGGGTATCATGCCATGCGCGGCATTGCCGCAGCGACTATGCCTGCATCGATCTGGCAGCAAGTGCTACCGATGATGGCAGCGGTCGCCATCGCGGCGATGGCGTGGCAGCGGTTCGGAACAGCGCCAAGCCAATGGCCGTAGCAGAAGCGCCGCTATCGAACCCCGCCCAGTGGAACCGGGCGAGGCCAAGTCGCTGGGGCAGTCAGTCGCTACTGGTGCCAGCGGGTGCGATCAGACCGGCGCGGTCTCGCCGCCCTCGTCGTCGAACAGGTTCGCAAGGATCAAGCAGCGTTGCGAGGGCGACGCTGTGATTGAGGTCAGTCACACCCCGCATTCCGCCTCGCCTCGCTT